>Ga0136639_10000853_pt1 | contig 10566 bp, 11 predicted proteins | sample AntDrymUQ8592106_2_FD_113739 | JGI IMG/M metagenome (GOLD analysis project Ga0136639, IMG submission 113739) | Polar desert sand microbial communities from Dry Valleys, Antarctica - metaG UQ859 (21.06) | ecosystem: Environmental > Terrestrial > Soil > Desert | place: Antarctica: Dry Valley...
CATCGTGACGCTGAAGCCGCGCAGCCCTTCGGGGCGCGCCGCCCTGCGGGTCTCGGCCGCCAAGCGGCAGGACTGGCTGGACGCGCTGGAGTTCCGCCGCGTGGTCGAGCCGGGCGCGGCCGCGCTCGCCGCCCAGCTGGAGCTGACCGACGTACGACGAGAGCAGCTGGAGCGCGCCCACGACGAGGTCGCCCACGCGGGCCGGCCAGCACCGCACAGGCAGGCCGACAGCCGTTTCCACCTGACCATCGCGGCGCTGAGCGAGTCGCCGCGACTCATCGAGGCCGTCACGTCGGTGCAGTCGACGCTGCACGAGATGCTGCTGACCATCCCCGTGCTGGACACCAACATCGCCCACTCCGACCGCCAGCACGCCACTGTCGTCCGGGCGATCCTCGCCGGCCGTCCCGATCGGGCCCGGAAGGCCATGGAAAACCACTGCGACGACACGGCCGCGCTCCTGCGCGGCCTCTTGGGATAGGAGCCCCATGGCCACGACCGACCTGCGCAACCCACGGCACCTGAGCATGCAGCACCTGCTCGACCACATCAGGGGCGGCGCGATCGACACCGTCATCGTCGCCTTCACCGACATGCAGGGACGCCTGCAGGGCAAGCGCCTGCACGGGGTCTACTTCGCCGAGCACGTCGTCGGGCACGGCACCGAGGGCTGCAACTACCTCCTCTCCGTCGACGTCGACATGAACACCGTCGAGGGCTACGCGATGTCCTCCTGGGAGAGCGGCTACGGCGACATGGAGTTCGTCGTCGACGAGCGCACCATCCGGTTGCTCACCCATCTGCCTTCCACGGCGATGATCCAGTGCGACCTGGCCTGGCCCTCGCGCGACGGCAGCGCGAACGCCCCGGTCGAACAGTCCCCGCGCACGATCCTGCAGCACCAGCTGGACCGGTGCGGCGCCCGGGGCTGGACAGCCCTGTCGGGCACCGAGCTGGAGTTCATCGCCTTCGACGACACCTACGAGGCGGCCTGGGACGCGGGCTACCGCGACCTGCGCCCCACCAACCAGTACAACGTCGACTACTCCATCCTCGGCACCACCCGCGTCGAGCCGCTGCTGCGCTCGATCCGCAACCACATGTACGACGCCGGGCTCGACGTCGAGGGCGCCAAGGGTGAGTGCAACCTGGGTCAGCACGAGATCGGCTTCCTCTACGCCGATGCGATGACCACCGCCGACAACCACGTGGTCTACAAGAACGCTGCCAAGGAGATCGCGGCCCAGCAGGGCAAGTCCCTGACGTTCATGGCGAAGTACGACCAGCGCGAGGGCAGCTCGTGCCACATCCACCTCTCGCTGCGCGGCACGGACGGCTCACTGGTCTTCTGGGACGCTGAGGACGGACGACGCACACCGCTCTATGACCACTTCGTCGCCGGGGTCCTGGCGACGGCTGCTGACTTCACGCTGCTCTATGCCCCCAACATCAACTCCTACAAGCGGTTCGCCGACGGCTCCTTCGCGCCGACCACGGTCGCGTGGGGACATGACAACCGCACCTGTGCCGTACGCCTGGTGGGACGCGGTGCCGGAGCCCGGATGGAGAACCGCATCCCCGGAGCCGACGTCAACCCCTACCTCGCCCAGGCCGCCATGATCGCGGGCGGTCTGCACGGCATCGAGCAGCAGCTCGAGCTGGAGCCAGAGCTGGTCGGCAACGCCTACACCTCCGGGCACCCCAAGGTCCCCACGACCCTGCCGGAGGCACGTGAGATCTTCGCCTCCTCAGCAGTGGCGCGTGCCGCCCTGGGCGACGTCGTCGTGGACCACTACACCAACATGGCCGACGTGGAGCTCGCCTCCTACAACGCCACCGTCACCGACTGGGAGCTGCGCCGCGGCTTCGAGAGGCTCTGATGTCTGACATCTTCACCGTGATCAACCCGGCGACCGCGACCCCGGTCGTCGACGTGCCGCTGGCCTCGCTCGCGCAGGCCGACACCGCCATCGAGCGCGCTCACGAAGCCTTCGGCCCGTGGCGTGACCTGGCGCCTGGCGAGCGGGCCCGGTTGCTGCGCCGCTTCGCTGCGGTCGTCGACGACCATGTCGAGGAGCTCGCCGGGCTCGAGGTCCGCAACGCCGGCCACACCTGGGGCAACGCGCGCTGGGAGGCCGGTAACGTCCGTGATTGCCTCAACTACTACGCCGGGGCCCCGGAGCGGATGTTCGGCCGCCAGATCCCGGTGGCCGGTGGCACCGACATCACCTTCCACGAGCCGCTCGGCGTCGTGGGGATCATCGTGCCGTGGAACTTCCCGATGCCCATCGCGGGCTGGGGCTTCGCCCCTGCACTGGCAGCCGGCAACACCGTCGTGCTCAAGCCTGCCGAGCTGACACCGCTGACCGCGATCCGGCTCGGTGAACTGGCCGTCGAGGCCGGGCTGCCCGAGCACGTCTTGACCATCATCCCCGGCAAGGGCTCGGTCGTGGGTGAGCGGTTCGTGACCCACGAGCTCGTGCGCAAGGTCTGCTTCACCGGCTCTACTGCCGTGGGCAAGAAGATCATGGCGGGATGCGCCGACCAGGTGAAGCGTGTGACGCTCGAGCTCGGCGGCAAGAGCTCCAACATCGTCTTCGCAGATGCCGACATCGCCGCAGCAGCTGCCGCCGCGCCAGGATCGGTGTTCGACAACGCCGGCCAGGACTGCTGCGCACGCTCGCGCATCCTCGTCGAGCGCTCGGCGTACGACGAGTTCATGACCCACCTCGAGCCTGCCGTGACGGGGATGCGGGTGCTCGACCCCTCCGACGAGGCCTCGGAGATGGGACCGCTGATCTCTGCCGCCCAGCGCGACACCGTGCGGGGCTACCTCGACGAGGTCAGTGTCGCCTTCGCCGGCTCGGCGCCCGGCGGGGACGGCTTCTGGGTGCCACCGAGCGTGGTCACGGTCGACGACCCGGCCACCCGGATCTGGCGCGAGGAGGTCTTCGGACCCGTCGTGGCGGTCATGGCCTTCGATGACGAGGCACACGCGGTGGAGCTCGCCAACGACACCGAGTACGGCCTGTCGGGCTCGATCTTCACCGCCGACCTCGGTCGCGGGATGCGCGTCGCGCGCGCCGTGGAGGCCGGCAACCTCAGCGTCAACTCGCACGCCTCGGTCCGCTACTGGACGCCGTTCGGCGGCTACAAGCAGTCGGGCCTGGGTCGCGAGCTCGGACCGGACGCCCCCATGGCGTTCACCGAGGAGAAGAACGTCTTCATCGCCCACTGACGGACAGACGGGGGCTCCGCCCCCGTCGACCCCCGACTCATCTTCCGCTAGACCCAAGGAGACAGACATGTCAGGACGCATCCAGGACCGGGTCGCGGTCGTCACCGGCGGTTGCTCGGGCATCGGCCTGGCGACCGTGCAGCGCTTCGTCGCCGAGGGGGCCAAAGTCGTCATCGGTGACATCGACGACACCCGGGGTCATGCACTGGTCGAGGAGCTCGGGGGCACCACGGTCGCGACCTACGTGCACGTCGACGTCACCGACAAGGACCAGGTCGATGCCCTGTTCCGGACCGCCAAGGACACCTACGGCGCGGTCGACATCGCCTTCAACAACGCTGGGATCTCCCCGCCCGAGGACGACTCGATCCTCGACACCGATCTCGACGCCTGGCGCAGGGTGCAGGAGGTCAACCTGACCTCGGTCTACCTGTGCTGCAAGGCTGCGCTCCCCTACATGCTGGAGCAGGGCCGGGGCTCGATCATCAACACCGCCTCGTTCGTGGCCGTCATGGGTGCTGCAACCTCACAGATCTCCTACTCCGCCTCCAAGGGCGGTGTGCTGTCGATGACCCGTGAGCTCGGCGTGCAGTTCGCCCGCCAGGGCGTGCGCGTCAACGCCCTGTGCCCGGGGCCGGTCAACACCCCGCTGCTGCAGGAGCTCTTCGCCACCGACGAGGAGCGCGCCGCGCGCCGGCTCGTGCACGTGCCGATGGGCCGCTTCGGCGAGCCCGAGGAGATGGCCTCCGCCGTGCTCTTCCTGGCCTCGGACGACTCCTCGTTCATGACCGCGAGCACGTTCCTCGTCGACGGCGGCATCTCCGGCGCCTACGTCACCCCGCTCTGAACATGACCCCCGTCATCGGCCTCAGCCTCTACCGCGAGCAGGCTCGCTGGGGGGTCTGGGACCAGACGGCCGACCTGCTGCCCGCGTCGTACGCCGATGCGGTCAGCGCCACGGGCGGCCTGCCGGTCCTTCTCCCCCCCGTCGAGGTGCTCGGGGCGGCCGACGCGGTCGTCGCCCGCCTCGACGGTCTGGTGATCTCCGGGGGTGCTGACGTCGATCCGTCGCGCTACGGTGCCGAGCCGCACCCGCGCACCGCAGGCTGGCGACCCGACCGCGACGCCTGGGAGTCCGCGCTGCTGGAGGCGGCCGACGCCGTTGGCCTTCCCGTGCTCGGGGTGTGTCGCGGCATGCAGCTGATGGCCGTGCACGCCGGTGGGTCCCTGGACCAGCACACACCCGACCTGGTCGACCACCTGGAGCACAGCCCGGGCGGCGACGCCTTCGGGTCGATCCCGGTGCAGGTCCAGCCAGGCACGCGACTGTCCGGGCTGGTCGGGGACGCGCTCGCGGTCAGCTGCCACCACCACCAGTCGGTGCGCGAGCACCCCGGTTTCGTCGCAACGGCTCATGCCGCGGACGGCATCCTCGAGGCCATGGAGCGCCCGGGCGAACGCTTCTGCGTGGCCGTGCAGTGGCACCCGGAGACCGCGGCCGACGTCGGCCTGCTGGCCGGGCTGGTCCACGCGGCGGCGTCCTACGGGCAGGTCCGCGGCTGACCCACCACGCCTGACAGACTGCGGGCCATGGCGTTGGAGCAGATCCCCGACATCCTCGGTGACCCGTGGGTCTCCGAGACCTTCACGTTGCGCCCCGACGCCGAGGGCGAGGTCGTCGCGACGCTGGTCAGCCGCCGCAGCACCGTCGGCAACCGGGGCGCAGTGCTGCACGTGCACGGCTTCGCCGACTACTTCTTCCACACCGAGTATGCGCACTGGTGGACCGAACGCGGCTACGACTTCTACGCCCTCGACCTGCGCAAGTACGGCCGCTCGATCCTCCCCCACCAGACCCCCAACTACGTCGCGGACCTGCGTGAGTACGACGACGAGCTGGCCGAGGCGTGGCGCCGGATCACCGAGCGAGACGGCCACGGGCAGGTGGTCGCCTCCGCGCACTCCACGGGCGGGCTCATCCTCCCCTTGTGGCTCGACCGCACCCGGCCGCAGGGGCTGGCTGCCCTGGTCCTCAACTCTCCGTGGCTGGACCTGCAGGGGGGCCCGGCCGCACGGGTGATCGGCACGCCCCTCATCAAGCAGGTCGGAGCGCGGCAGCCGATGCGGGAGATCCGCCGCAACGTCACGGGTCTCTACGGCCGCAGCCTGCACCACCAGCACGAGGGCGAGTGGGACTTCGACCTCCAGTGGAAGCCCCTGATGTCCTTCGCGGTCTACGCCGGGTGGCTACGGGCGGTGCGCCACGGGCACGCGCAGCTGCAGCGCGGTCTCGACGTGCCGTGCCCGGTGCTCGTCCTGTCCTCGGACCGCTCCTCACAGCCGACCGTGATGGACGAGGACGTGCACACCACCGACATCGTGCTCGACGTCGAGCAGATCCGGCGCTGGTCGACCGCTCTCGGACACCACGTCACCTACCTCGCGATCCCCGGCGCCCGACATGACGTCGTGCTCTCGCGACCCGAGCCCCGCGCCCGCGTCTACGACGAGCTGGCACGCTGGCTCACGACGTACGTCGCTCCGCCATCGCGGACGCTGCTGTGACCCGGGCGTCTCGTCGGTCGTCATCGGCATCCGTCGCAGCCTGACCAAGCAACCGCTAGGTTGAGTCACATGAACCCTGTGACCGGACTCGCCCTGGGCCGCATCGCCGTGGGCGTCGCCTCGCTCGCCAAGCCCGACCTCGTCGCCTCCACGATGGGGCAGCCGCCCTCGCCGCTGCTGACCCAGTGGTTCGGCTCCCGCGAGATCGCGCTCGGCGTCGTGACCCTGTTCGCCACGGGCAGCGCCCGACGCAACCTGGTGCTCGTCGGCGCACTCGTCGACGGAGCCGATGCCGGCACGGCCTATGCCGGGATCCAGGCGGGCCAGATCCCGAAGGAGCTCGGCCTCGGCCTGGTGGCGGTCGCCTCCGGCGCCGTGGTGGCCGGGCTCCTCGGCCTCAAGGACGGACGTCGACGCGCCAAGAAGAAGCTCGCGCTCAGCTCCTGACGACAGGTCAGTCGAGGAGGAAGACCGCGAGGGCGACCACGCCGACCACGACGATGAACGCCCGCAGCACCGGCTGCGGCAGGCGGCGACCCACCCGGGCACCCACCAGGCCCCCGATCACGGCACCGACAGCGATCAGGCCCACGATGCGCCAGTCGACGTCGGCGACGACGATGAACAGCAGGCCCGCGACGCCGTTGACGAGTGCGGCCAGGACGTTCTTGACGCCGTTGAGCCGCTGGAGCGAGTCGTCGATGCCGATGCCAAGCGCCGCCATGAGCAGCACGCCCTGGGCTGCGCCGAAGTAGCCGCCGTAGACGCCGGTGAGCAGCACGGCCGGCCAGACCCACCAGGCGGCGTCACGCTCGTGCGTGCCGCGCTCGAGCGCCCGACGAGCCACCCACCGCGCGAGCCGCGGCTGGAAGATGACCAGGGCGACCCCGAGCAGGATCAGGACCGGCACGACCGTCGTGAAGGCGCCCTCGGGGAGGACCAGGAGCAGCAGTGCTCCGGTGAGTCCACCCATCAGGGACGCCGAGACCAGCCGGAGGATGCGACTGCGCTGGCCGGCGAGCTCGCGTCGGTAGCCGATGGCACCGGTGATGGAGCCGGGCACCAACCCGATGGTGTTGGACACGTTGGCCGTCACCGGTGGGATGCCGAAGGCGAGCAGCGTCGGGAAGGTGATCAGGGTCCCCGACCCGACGATCGTGTTGATGCCGCCGGCCGCGATCCCGGCGAGCAGGATCGCGGCCGCCTCGAGGAGGGACACGCCTCAGGGTTGGGTGGGCGGTGCGCCCGGGTCACCGGCCTGATCGACGGGAGGAGTGGGCGGCGTCGCGGCAGGCACGGGCTTGCCGGGGTTGGCGGCTGCCTTGGCCTCGGCGATCGCGTCCTCGACGACCTTGCTGGTGCGGCTGCGCTCGGACTCGGCGAGCGCACCGCTGCCGCCCAGCTTGGCCGGCTCCATGCTGCCCATGTCGACCCTGTTGCGGGGGCCGTCGTTCTCCCGGGGGATGCCGGCCATGTCGGTCATGGTCGAGCCGAGACCCTCGAGGGCCTTGCCGATCTCGCTGGGCACGATCCAGAGCTTGTTGGAGCTGCCCTCGGCCAGCTTGGGCATCATCGTGAGGTACTGGTAGGCCAGCAGCGACTGGTCGGGGTTGCCGTCGTGGATCGCCTGGAAGACCGTCTGGATGGCCTGACCCTCACCCTGGGCACGCAGGATCGAGGACTCGCGGTCGGCCTGGGCGCGCAGGATGAGCGACTCGCGGTCACCCTCGGCGGAGAGGATCGAGGCCTGCTTCTCACCCTCAGCCGTGAGGATCGCCGCCTGGCGACCGCCCTCGGCAGTCAGGATCTGTGCGCGCTTGTCACGATCGGCGCGCATCTGCTTCTCCATCGAGTCCTTGATGGAGGGCGGCGGGTCGATGCCCTTGAGCTCGACACGGTTGACGCGGATGCCCCACTTGCCGGTCGCCTCGTCGAGCACCCCACGCAGACGCGTGTTGATCTCGTCGCGGCTGGTCAGCGTGCCTTCGAGGTCCATGCCACCGACGATGTTGCGCAAGGTGGTCATGGTGAGCTGCTCGACGGCCTGGATGTAGTTGGCGATCTCGTAGGTCGCCGCGATCGGGTCCGTGACCTGGAAGTAGATGACGGTGTCGATGGAGACCACCAGGTTGTCCTGCGTGATCACCGGCTGCGGCGGGAAGCTCACGACCTGCTCACGCAGGTCGATGAGGTAGCGCACCCTGTCGATGAACGGCACGACGATGTTGAGGCCCGCGGACAGGGTCTCCTTGTACTTGCCGAAACGCTCGACGATGCCGGCTCGCGCCTGAGGCACGATCCGCACCGTCTTGGCGAGCAGCACGACCACGAACAGGAACAGCAGGGCGAGCAGGATCAGGTAGATCACGACGGTCTCCTCTGGAGGTCGGGAGGACTGGTGAGCCTACGTGCTAGGACTCGATGACCCCGACGGGGTGCACGTAGGCGGTGGCGCCCTTGATGGCGAGGATCTCCACGTTCTGGCCGGGCACCAAGGTGAGGTGCTCGTCGTAGGGCGCCGCGGACCAGATCTCGCCACCGACCTTGATCCGCCCGACCTCGAGGCCGGTGATCGTCGCGGTGACGACCGCACGCTGCCCGACCAGCTTGCCGTGGCCCAGGCTGAGCTCGGGCCCGCCGTGGAAGCGCTTGGCGATCGGGGGACGGACCAGCGCGAGCATGGCGACCGAAGCACCCGCGGCTACGAGGGCCTGGAGCGCGAACGGGGCGCCCAGGAGGGCCGTGGTCATGCCGGCCACCGCACCGACGGCGACCATGATGAGGACCAGGTCGAGGCTGAACATCTCGGCCACACCCAGGACGATGGCAACGCCCAGCCAGGCCTGCCACAGGTTGTCCGAGATCCAGTCCATGGCCCGAGCCTATCGGTGACGCGTCTGTCGACGCGCCGACCAGCGACCGTCTTCCTGGCGGATGGTCAGCGGCATCGCGAAGGTCGCTGCCAGATTGGCTTCGGTGAGCACGTCGTCGAGCAGGCCGGCTGCGACCACAGCGCCCTGGCGCAGCAGCAGCGCGTGACTGAAGCCGGGCGGGATCTCCTCGACGTGGTGGGACACCAGCACGGTCGCCGGGGAGTCGGCATCCATCGCCAGGACCGAGAGCGTGGAGACCAGGTCCTCACGGCCGCCGAGGTCCAGCCCCGCAGCGGGCTCGTCGAGCAGCAGGAGCTCAGGGTCGGCCATCAGTGCGCGGGCGATCTGGACCCGCTTGCGCTCACCCTCGCTGAGGGTGCCGAAGGTCCGGTCGCTGAGGCCGCTGACGCCGAGCTCGGTGAGCAGGCTCGCGGCCCGGTCGTGGTCGAGTGCGTCGTAGGCCTCGCGCCAGCGCCCGACGACGCCGTAGGACGCCGAGACGACGACGTCGTGGACCCGCTCGCTGCGTGGGATGCGCTCCGCGAGGGCGGCGCTGGTCAGGCCGATGCGAGGGCGCAGCTCGAAGACGTCGACGGTCCCGAGCACCTCGTCGAGGATGCCGGCGACCCCGGAGGTCGGATGGACCTGGGCCGAGGCAACCTGCAGGAGCGTGGTCTTGCCGGCTCCGTTGGGGCCCAGGACGACCCAGCGCTCGTCCTCCTCGACGGTCCAGGAGACCTTGTCCAGCAAGGTGGCCTGGCCCCGCCGAACCGTGACGTCCGCGAACTCCAGCACTGCTCCCATGCGGGCCACCCTATCCAGACCCGATGCCCGTCTCGCGGCTATCCTCGACCGTCGTGAGCACTCCCCTTGCCGTGTCGGCCCGCGTCGCCTGGTGGGGCACCGCCTGGCTGCGAGGACATGTGGTCGCCGACCAGCTCCTCGACGCGGTGCTGGAGGACAGCGTCACTCATGTCGTGTCCGGCATCGAGGGTGTCCAGGGCGACTCGCTGCTCACCGCGCTCGCCAGGTTGCGCGCCCTGGGCGCCCACGCCTTCGGGGCGGCCTTCCCCACCGAGGGTGACTTGGTGGGCCTGGGTGGACCCGCGGAGTTCAACCGGGCCGCGCTCGAGGTCGGCGAGGGCGTCGTGGCCGTGGGCGCCGGCATCGGATTGACACCACGCGCGGTCGGGCCGACGTATGAGTGGGTGGCGCACCCGGCTGCACCCCGCCAGGTCCCGGACGTCGGCGAGGCGGACCGGGCGCTGCGCACCGCGCTGCTGCACGCCGCCGAGGACCTCGCGGCGCTGGACGTCGCGACGTGGCGACCCGAGGTCGCCGACCGGCTGATGAACCTGCGCCACCGGCGCACCTATGCCGCCCCCCCGGGCGTGCCGGACCGGTGCGTGGACCTTGCTGCCCGCGGACAGCAGGCCGTGGAGATCGTCGAGATCGCGTTGGACGACGACGGCGGTGCCCTCAGCCTGGGCGAGATCGAACGTCGGCGCGCGGCGCTGGTGCCCCTCGAGCGCGCCGCACGACGTGCGCTCGTCGCGGCCTTCTCACCCGAGGTCTGGCCGCCAGGCTGAGCGGTGACTCACCGCGACGTCAGGTCGGACGGGGTGCGACGGCCTCGGTCCAGACCTCGACGAGGTCGGTGACCAGCCCGTGGGCAACCGTGGCGAACGAAGCGACGTGGAAGGTCTCCACCCCGTCGGTGGTGTGGGCACGGAGCACCCCCCGCGCTCCGCCGTCGACGACCTCGTCGGCGTGGAAGCGCCAGGCGCCGGGGTAGTCGGCGTTGAAGGCGACGAAGGCCTCCCGGTCGAACCTCTCCCCTGTGTGCACCAGGGTGGCGGTGAAGCCCGGCGCCATTAACACCCGCAGGCG
>Ga0136639_10000854_pt1 | contig 10544 bp, 12 predicted proteins | sample AntDrymUQ8592106_2_FD_113739 | JGI IMG/M metagenome (GOLD analysis project Ga0136639, IMG submission 113739) | Polar desert sand microbial communities from Dry Valleys, Antarctica - metaG UQ859 (21.06) | ecosystem: Environmental > Terrestrial > Soil > Desert | place: Antarctica: Dry Valley...
GATTACACCGTTCGCGATGTGACAGGCCGGGTGTTTACGTCAAATAATCCTTTTGCTCCAATCCCGGGAAGCGGTGGTACGCTGTTTCCCGAAAACCAATCATTCAAACTGTCATTTCGGGGCACGTACGACTTTAGCAATAAATACGCTACTTATCCCTCCGGAAAGGTGCACCTACCCTCAAAGTATCCAAAGTTAGGGCTTACGTACACAAAGGGAGTAAATGGTATTTTTGGTTCAGATGTGGATTATGATCTTTTAGCGGTCGATCTGACTAAATCGGATATTAAGCTCGGAATGTACGGACAGTTTAAATTTTGGGTGGGAGCAGGGAAATTCCTTAATGATAAAAAACTGTATTTCCCTGATTTTAAACATTTCGTTGGAAACCAAAGCTTAAGTTATATTCCTAAAATCAATAATTTTCTGTTCCTGGACTTCTATAAAAACAGCACGGCCAGCGAATATTTGGAAGGCCACCTGGAGCATAATTTTTCCGGATTTATCACCAATAAGCTTCCCCTTATCCGTAAGCTCAAACTAACAGAAGTAGTTGGATTCAATTACCTAGCCTCGCCTTCGCTGAAAAACTATCAAGAGGTTTATTTCGGTTTGCAATACCTGACGTTTCGCGGGATGTATGGAATGGCTTACGCAGATGGTAAGAAGATGGATAAGGGATTTAGGATTGCGTATGGGTTTTAAAGGGAAAACAAAAGCTGAAACTGAATTGTCTGGACGGAAAGCAAAGGTTTGGCTTAATAGTCATTTCCTATAATTTAGTTTTCAGATCCATCATTCCATGTAGAATTCTGACTATCTCAATTTCATTTATTGAAATTATGTAATAGAAAATTATATGTTCGCCGGCTTTATAGCCAAGTATTCCTCTGGTTAAAATATCATATTGTCTTCCAAGCCTGGGGTTTTTAGCCAGATCATGGCAGGAAATCAAAAGCAAATCATAATACTTATCAGCCTGATTTTCGGACCAGGTTTCTAAAGTGTAGTTCCAAATATTAGCTAAATCAACTACTGCTTTATTGGTAAAGTACGGTTTAGCCATTCGCACTTCTCTGATCTTTGAGAGATTTGAGATGTTTCTTAGGATCAAAATCTAATGCTCGGCCACTTTCTAATCCTTCGTTGATTGCTTTTCTTAGTGCAATTACTTTATTCTCTTCATCCTCCAGGAGGCGAAGACCAGCCCTAACAACTTCACTGGCGTTATTGAACCTTCCATCAGTGATGCTGTTTTCAATAAAGCTTTCAAAATGATTACCTAATGATATTGAAGTGTTGCGTCCCATGTTTTAGCTTTTAAAGCTAAGTTACCAAATAGCGGTAACATTCCCAATTAGTGTTGGGTGGTTTTCTTTTTTATTGGTACCCATATCTCTTCTTCAGATGTCGGGTCATTGTTTTTGTATTTGTCGCCTAACACTTCAAAGTGCGGTCGGTTGACTAGAACGAAGTCTAAATTTGGCAACCACGTTTCAAATATATATTGGAAAATTGAATGGTTCGTGTTTAACCCTTTGTAGTTAAAAACTGCGTAAAGCCTCTGGCAAAATAAAAGTCTCCATTTCGTTCGGCACGTTGTCAAAGTTTGCGACTTCAACAGCTGCCCACCGTTCAAATTTATTCGTTTGTTTAAAGTCTGCAAAATGTGCCGGCTTGTAATTAACCATTGAAATCAAGTCGTTTGTCAGGTTGCTTGTTATTTCTTTTCGTCTAGGCGAGAAACTCCCTTGAAACGTAGCGAAAGCAATTAAACTATAGGAGGACGGAAGACAAAAGGATTATAGTCAGAATAATAAAACCTGTCGGTGTAGATTGGAGCATTGCATTTTACAGCAAGTGGTTTCTTGAATGAAAATTTGAATTGTTGTGTCAGGAATACTATTGGTGCAAACGAGTGATGAAACTGAATGGGCGAATGAGGTTTCTGTTGATCTCCCTTGTCATGCTTCTCAAATAACCCGTCAATGTTAATCAGGTGGTCGGTCAAAAAATCAAGCGGTGTCATATCTTCAGCCTCAGTCGCCTTGCAATGCTCATACATTTTAGGCAAGTCGGTAATGACGCAAAAGTCCCCCCTTCCGGTAAACAGAAAGTCCCGAGGATGTAGTAAGTCAAAAGCAAAATGGACGTAAGTCGCTTCAATTTTTTTTAATAACGGGGAATTTACAATTTTATTCTATCACTTGATGATTGCATTTTTTTGTTAAACGCCTGTAAACGTTTCGTTGTTCTTTCTGTCCTTGCAATTTTATCATTAGTTATCTCTTGAATTTTTTGTTTTAACAATTTGTCAAGTGTTACTGCATTCGTTCAACTTTTTGCTTACGGTTAAATTTAGTAGAAAGTGCAAAGAGTTCCTATTACAAGTTAAACTCGCATCGTGTAAGGTATTGTTGGGTGCGGTTTATTATGACTCTCGCAGCTTATATTTATAGCATGAAGAAAATCTCCCTCCTTGCCATGTCGGTATTTTATGTAGCAGCAGGGGTAAATCATTTTTGGCACCCGGAGTTTTACCTAAATATAATGCCTGCCTGGCTACAATTGCACAATGAGTTGGTGGTGATCAGCGGTGTTTTTGAGATTATTTTTGGCTTGCTACTTTTATTCCACTTAACTAGAAGGCCTGCGGCCTGGGGAATCATTTTATTGCTGATCGCTGTTTTTCCGGCCAATATTCAAATGATGCTTAGTTATTGGGAAGAATCAAATCCAAATTTGTGGGTATCAATAGTCAGATTGCCTTTGCAAATAGTTTTGATTTTGTGGGCATACTCGTTTACAAGAGATAGCAAAGTAAAACCCTAGAAATCAAACAACAAAATAGCGTCCAGCAGTTGTAACTGCCCAAAGGTGTCAAGCCATCCAAACCTGACTTCGAATATTTTGAAGCCCACCTGGAGTATAGTTTTCCTGGTTCATTCCGAATAAACTCACACGTTTAATTGTGAAATGAAATCTTGATTTATTTTTTTGCAAGCCAGCCAAGCACATGAGCAAAATGGAATTTTTAGTCCAGAAAGATTTCCAGTGATACAAAAAAGATATAAGAATTTAAAGCAAGAAAAAATAATGCAGGTAGCGAAGCCCACAAGCCGTCTTTAATTCTTAATCTGACTGCTATCCCTAAAAACATCAACAAAGCCAGGCCTCCTGAGGATATCAATAGAATATAATTTAATATTAAGCCGACCAGTAAACCTATAGCTCCCAGGATCTCTAAAGTTGCAGTAAGCGCCCCTAATCTCCTCAATCCAAAGCGTATAAATTCGCTTTTCATTTTTGGGGAAGTAAAATAAGCTATACCGTAAGCTAAAAAAGAGAGACTCGAAAAAAGGACCAAAACTTCCAGTAAGCGCATTAAGCAATTAAATTAAGGGAAACGGCAGCAATAAAAAGACATAGTAGCAAAAGAAATAATGCTGGCATACGTTTTTGCAATGGGTTATTGACTTTGAAGTGAAAATACTGTGCAGTTAACATGAGAAAGGCCATCAAAAGCGCCGGAATTAGAACCAGCGCAGGATACCAGATCCCTGCAACAAGCAATGTTGCCAATGCTATTTTAGTTGACCCAATAATCGTGCGCGTCAAATCACTCAGGCTATATTGTTTAAATTCTTTTACGATGTTATCGAAGCGAAATACCCATACAATAACAACAGAAATAGCAACAATGAGTTGCGCAATCACACTTAAATTTGTCATTTTAGTTTTCTTTAAATTTCCTTATTCATTTGGTTTTTCAGGTTCAGCCCCGTTATTTTTGAGTGATTTCAGCACTTCACTTTTAAATTCCCTGTTTGATTTAAATTATAGTCAATTCACAATTGTAGGTTCTCTGGGTTGTATCAAATCACTGTTTCGTTTATGAGGTCTGGTCGAACTTGCGCTTATATAGCGCCTAAATATGATTTGTAGCTAAACCAGAAAGTAAAGTCAAACCTGTTCTTAGGTGTTGGCTAATTTTCTCCTGTTTGGTTAAGAATTTTGAATTCTCGTGTCATTCTTGGTCGGGCGATAAAATAATATAGTATTCCTGCTATGGTACTAAAGAAAATAAAACCAACTGTACACATGATCTTTTCATTCTTTGTAATTCTATCGGAGCGATAGATTTCCGAAAGTGCACTAATCGCATACACAACTGTTAACATAATAGTTAAGAACATGAACAAATGTGCTCCAGAGAGGTGTAATATTTTCAAAACCGTCCCTATTACTACTGTTACAAAGCTTATTGAAAAGGCCCAGGTAAAGACATTTAATTTTGTCATTTTGTGTGAGTTTAGCTTTTTGAAATATAGCTGAATATAAACTTTTTTTTCGCATTCCATGGAAAACCTTATTGGCTATCCCAAATGTTGAGTGCTGTTATCTCTGCTGTCTGTTTATTAAATTCTTTCTTCAAAAAGTGGTATCCGGAAAAAATTCCTATTCACAAAGACAATTAATCGCAGAGCTTACCGTAATGCTTCCGGACGATTGGTTGCAAGGTAGCATGACGCCTAATAGTTGTGTTTTCAGTTGCGGCTCTTTGAAAAAATAAACTGTATCATGTGACGAAACGCTGAACGGAGACAAAAACTTACAAATACACTTCTTCCTAAAATTGTTTTCACATTTTGTTAGGCGCTGGCTTTAAGGAACCGCCCGTCGTAGTATTTAACGACGGTGAAACCCAACTTTGATTTTTCCATTCTCCATTTTGTAGTTCATATCCAGAAGAACGATTCATTATTATGTCAGGTTCATTAATAATTCTTATCGTTTCCATAGAAAGTGGATTTAACTGGCAACAAATTCCCCACCAACGATTACCAATCAAACTTGCAAAACCCCTCCCCTCACCGTATCTTCGTCCCTGCATTAAACGCTGTTTGCAGCAGTATCAATGATTTATGATTAGATATAACACACTCCTGTATTATTGCTATAGCGCAATAGAAAATGCTGAAAATTTCGCAGCAGATCATCTTCAATTTTGCAAGAGTTTAAACCTGGTGGGGCGCATTATCGTGGCTGATGAAGGTTTAAATGGAACCGTTTCAGGCACGGACGCAGCGTGTATAGCCTATATGGAAGAGTTGCATGCTGACCCGCGTTTTGCAAAGATCGATTTTAAAGTAGATGAAGTTGCGGAGCCGTCTTTTATCAAGATGCATTGCCGGTACAAATCGGAGATCGTGCATTCGGGATTACGGGATCCGCATATCATCAATCCGGAGCAGAAAACCGGCATCCACCTTGAAGCGGATGAATTTATTAGCATGAAGGATAATGACGATGTCGTTATTCTTGACGTGCGTTCTGATTATGAACATTCCATTGGCAGGTTTAAAAATGCCGTGACCCTGGATATTGAGAACTTCCGCGATTTTCCGGCAAAGATCAATGAACTGGCAAAGTATAAAGACAAGAAGATAATTACCTATTGCACGGGGGGTATTAAATGTGAAAAGGCTTCTGCCTTATTACTGCATGAGGGGTTTGAGAATGTTTATCAGCTGCATGGCGGGATTATTAAATATGGCAAGGAAGCAGGGGGTAAAGACTTTGAGGGTAAGTGCTATGTGTTTGACAACCGGGTGGCAGTTGATATAAATTCGGTCAACCCTGTTGTTATTTCAACCTGCCGCAATTGCGGGGGGCACACCACCAAAATGATTAATTGCGCTAATCCGGAGTGCAATGAACACTTTACGCAATGTGATGCCTGCGGCGAAGAGCTGGATGGTGCCTGCTCCACTTTATGCCAGTCGCACCCGCGTAAGCGTGAGTACGACGGAACAGGGTATTATGTAAAAGTGCCTCAGCCGGTGAACATCAGAAAGCAAAAGGTAAATCCTCTGTGAGGAAATAAATCCGCCGAATTTTTGTAATTTAAACTTCTGAAACAATACTATCATCATGAAAAAGACCTTTTTCCTGGCCTTCATACTTCTGGTTTTAGCGCATGTATCGATGGCACAGAATAATACGTATACGAAAGAAGTTTATGTCAGCGGGATCGACACCCTGCTTTACAGACTGCTTCTGCCTGAAAACTTTGATCCCGCAAAGAAATATCCGGTCTTATTTTTCCTGCATGGCGCAGGTGAACGTGGTAATAATAATGAAGCACAGCTAACTCATGGCAGCAAGCTCTTCCAGAGTGAGCAAATGAGAAAAGATTTTCCGGCAATTGTGGTATTCCCCCAATGCCCAACCAATGATTTTTGGTCGAACGTGAAGTTCCGGAATACCGGCGACCGGTTTGACTTCCAGGCGGGCGGCGAACCAGGGAAGGCAATGAAGCTGCTGACTGGCCTGGTAGAGGACTTCCGGGATTTAAAATATGCTGAGAAAGACCAGTTTTACGTTGGCGGTTTATCGATGGGCGGCATGGGTACGCTGGAGTTACTAAGGCGCAAACCGAAAGTTTTTGCAGCAGCATTTGCTATCTGCGGCGGCGATAATATTGAAAATGCCAAAACTTATAAAAAGGTTCCGCTGTGGTTCTTCCACGGAGAAAAGGATAATGTAGTACCTGTTGAGAAGTCGAAAGTGGTGGTAGCGGAACTGCAGAGATTAAGGGCAAAGGATGTAAAGCTAACGCTCTATCCGGAAGCTGGTCATAATAGCTGGGATGCAGCGTTTGCTGAGCCGGGCTTGCTGCCGTGGTTATTTGGACATGAGAAATAGAGGTCGGAATTCTGAGGTCGGAAATCAGAGGACTAAAGCTTAGTTTTAAGTTTACGCAACGAGGAATTTATTGTTGCGGCGGTTTAAAACGCGGAACGTATTTCGGTTTCGGTTTATCGGCAGGATCTTCATCCGTTGCCTCCTCTATAGGTTTTGCCTCGGTTGTATTTGTTATACCCGGCTTAAAGCGGGGCTTGAAAGCTGGTTTAGCTTGTTCAATTTGGGTGTCCATTGTTTCTTCTTCAGGACTGGCTTCAGGGCTTTTGAGCGTCTGCGGTTTAAACCTCGGAACGTAGGCCGGTTTGGGTTTATCGGAAGTCTGAGGACTGAGGTCTGAATTTTCCGGAGGTGCTTGCGGCGGTTCCTGGTTTGTTGCCGCAGGACTTTTAAAGCGAGGTATATATGCCGGTTTACGTTTCTCCGAGCTGTCTTGATTCCCTGCCTGCCGGCCAGGCAGGTTGATACCTGATTCTTGATTCTCCTTCAACCGCGGAGTATACACCGTTGCTGCGACGCTGGGCGACAATAAAGGCTCTGCCTGCGAGGCGATTTCATTTATTTCAATGGGCTCATTTACAAGCACTGGTTTGGACTCTTCCTTCAGATGATACGCTCGTCTGATTTTGTTGAACAAAAACTTTTTACTGTGGTCAAAACTTTTAGGTCCCATCTGGCTGTAGTGACTTTCGAATTCCGAGAACAAAGACGGTTCAGCAGTTTTAAACTGAAGCAGGTCGATCTTTTTCTTCGCCATGAATTCTTCAAAAGTCATTATCCAGGATTTTATTCGGCCATGTTGTGATAAACCGCCTGAACGTCATCATCTTCTTCCAGCTTATCAATCAATTTGAACACGTCTGCCGCTTGTTCTTCAGTAACTTCTGTAGTTGATTCGGATACCCGTTCCAGTTTGGCGCTGATCACAGGGATACCATGTTCCTCCAGGCCTTTTTGCATTTTGCCGAAATCCTCAAAGGAAGTGTGGATCACCCCAATATCTTTGCTGGTTTCATCTGCTTCAACATATAGATCTTCCAGGCCAAAATCGATCAGTTCCAGCTCCAGTTCATCCAGTTCCATTTCACCCGGATCAAAACGGAAGACCGACTTACGTGTAAAAATAAAATCCAGTGATCCTGTTTTACCAAGGGTGCCATTCGTCTTGTTAAAATAGCTTCTTACATTAGCCACCGTCCGGTTTGTGTTATCTGTCGCAGTTTCAATCAGTATAGCAACCCCATGTGATGCGTAGCCCTCATAAACTATCTCTTCGTAATTGCTTTCATCCTTATTGCTTGCCCGTTTAATAGCAGCTTCCACCGTATGCTTAGGCATGTTAACTGCTTTCGCATTCTGCATGGCAGTCCGCAGGCGTGAGTTTGCATCCGGGTTAGCACCGCCATCTTTTACGGCCATTACAATCTCTTTGCCCAGCCGCGTGAACTGAACCGCCATTTTTGCCCAGCGCTTGAATTTTCTTTCTTTACGGAATTCGAATGCTCTTCCCATGTTTAATAAATGCTATTATTTAAAATATCTTAAGATCCTGTGTTTCGTATTCAAAGATTGATAATTCTTGTGAGTATCGTTATTATCTTTTTAAATTATTAAACATTTCTACAGTCATCTTAGCGAGGTCAAACTCCGGTTTCCACCCCCAGTCCATTCTGGCCTTGCCATCATCAATCGATTTTGGCCAGCTGGAAGCTATTGCCTGCCGCTGGTCGTATTCGGTATAGCCGAGTTTAAAGTTGGGAATATGTTGGCGGATTTCTTCAGCAAGTATCTCCGGGGTGAAACTCATCCCAGTCAGATTGTAAGAGGATCGAATGTTTATTTTCTCTGCCGGTGAATCCATCAATTCGATGGTTCCGCGTATGGCATCATCCATATACATCATGGGTAGTTCGGTATCTGCCGACAAAAACGACTGATAACTCCCTTTCTTTAAAGCGTCGTGGAAGATGTGGATCGCATAATCTGTGGTTCCCCCGCCCGGTGCAGCTTTCCAACTGATCAATCCCGGGTAGCGGATGCTTCGTACATCAATCCCATATTTCTGGAAATAATATTCGCACCATCGTTCACCGGCCAGCTTGCTGATACCGTACACGGTATTCGGATCCATCACGCAATACTGCGGCGTATAATCTTTCGGCGAGTTCGGCCCGAAGACAGCAATGGAGCTCGGCCAATAGATTTTTGGCGTTTTAAACTCCTGCGCCAGGTCGAGCACATTTAACAAGCCGTTCATATTCAGATCCCAGGCCAGCTTGGGGTTTTGCTCACCCGTTGCCGACAAAAGTGCCGCCAGCAAATACACCTGCGTAGGTTTATATTTCTGGAAAATATTCTTTAAAATATCCTTCTCCAGCACATTCACAAACTCAAACGGCCCGGCATTCTTAATGTCGTAATCCGGACGGCGAATATCACAAGCTATGACCTGCCCATCGCCATAGATCTTCCGTAATTCGCTGACTAACTCCGTCCCAATTTGTCCGTTTGAGCCGATAACAACTATGGTATCCTGCATTATAATTGGTTTTAAGCAAATGTAAGGATTTTATGGGTTGGATAATTGGGAGGCGGTTTGCGGGGGAGGTGGTTATGGTTTTATTGCAAGTGCAAAGGATTTGCGATATACCTTAACAGTTCCATTTGTGTCAAATATTTCTGCATAAACAACGTAAATTCCCCTGTCGGAGGTTTTATTAAAATCATTCAAGCCATCCCACATTAAAATACCTTGGTTGTTCAATGTAGAATTCTTCAGCAGATACCTTATTAACATCCCCTTATCATTGAAAATTTTGACATTCGCTACCATTCCCGGGACAGGCAGATTATAGTTAATTTGAAGTAAATCCTCAAATCCATCATTATCCGGTGAAAATGTTCTGGATGGCAACGCAAATTCGTCGCCGCCGATAGAGGCACTAATATATTGCGAGTTCTTGTATCCCGGGGTGGCGAATCCAGAAGCTGATGTGGCAGATCTGAAATTACCTGGCTCATTAGTATTTACTTCAAAACTGCTACGTTCGAGGGACACTCCATCAAACTGTTTAAGGAGTTGGAAATGCATCTTTTCGTTATAATTCAGCTGATCTATTTTAACTCCATTACTGAGAAGTATTACTGTTCCTTTGTCGTCATTAAATGCCGGCAAAGCTGCCTTTAATATTGCCTCCGGTTTTTCAGTTCTATACTCTTTTTTGATAACTTCCGGATTACTGGTTATCGCCATATACTGTCCTGGTTCAAGCAGTAATTGATTTATACTAAATCGTTTGCTGACACTAATTGTGTCTTTCACATTAGTCGCAATGGAAAGTTCTTGTAAGTCAAGCGAATTCTTAGTGTTATTGTATATCTCGACAAAATCTACACCATCAGGCCCTGGGTTGAACAACACTTCGCTCACCAAAACAGCATTCTTAACGATTCGTTCCGCCAAAAAGAAGTCTTTGGAATTAAAACTCGTTGAAATGCCAGATCCTAAACAATCGGTCAAGCCTTTTGCTTCAATTGTGTACCAATGCCCTCTGGTTGGGGGCTCTTTCAATTTAAGTAAAACCTGTTCGAAACCTGGCAAAAGAGGGAGAACAGAAGCAGGTTCCCCTATTCCGTTGTTAAGTTGATAATTGTTTAAAATAGATGCACTCAAACTATCAATAGGCTTATTAAATGTGAGCAATAATGTAGTGCTGTCCGTAATCAAAGCTTCCAGTAATTTCAAAGGCTCACCAGAATCACTACTATGAATGGAATTTTCTTTCCCGGGGGTTCCGCCTGAAGGGGCTTTACTTGCTCCCCAATTTTGAGATCCTACA
>Ga0136639_10000855_pt1 | contig 10540 bp, 8 predicted proteins | sample AntDrymUQ8592106_2_FD_113739 | JGI IMG/M metagenome (GOLD analysis project Ga0136639, IMG submission 113739) | Polar desert sand microbial communities from Dry Valleys, Antarctica - metaG UQ859 (21.06) | ecosystem: Environmental > Terrestrial > Soil > Desert | place: Antarctica: Dry Valley...
CGCAGGATTTTTAAGGACTCTCCTCCAAAATCCTCTAACAACATGACTTGTGTGTTTTGGTATTTCCGCATTTCGTAGGCTTTAATTGTTTCTTCTAAATTGAAACGGCGAGTGATTTCGTATTCCTGTTGATAGCGGGAGAGTTCGGCAGGGGTGGGATAATCTTCTTTGAGTAGTTTCAATATTAAAGGTTGCTGATTTTTATTGAGGATGCCTCTGTATATCAGGGAATTAGCACTTTCGTAGATTTGGTTGATAATTGTGATATCTGGCAGTGAAATCATGTTGAGAATTACTGCTGCCTAAAAAAAATCAGCAGTATTCAATTATAGCAAGGGCTTTGGTGGGTTATGGGATAAACGGGAAGTGGTATGCGGTTCGTGAGTCTCTGGAACTGCAATAGGTGGCGACAGTTTCATGGCCCACGGGATAGGTAGCTAGAAACCCGGTTTCTACGAGTTTTGCGACGAGTCACGATCAATTTACGCAGAAACCGGGTTTCTGATCCCACGCGATAGGTAGCTAGAAACGCGGTTTCTATGAGTTTTGGGATGAGTCACGATAAATTTACGCAGAAACCGGGTTTCTGAGGCCACGCATAGGTAGCTAGAAACCCGGTTTCTATGAGTTTTGGGATGAGTCACGATAAATTTACGCAGAAACCGGGTTTCTGAGGCCACGCATAGGTAGCTAGAAACCCGGTTTCTACGAGTTTTGGGATTAGTCACGATAAATTTAGGAAGAAACCGGGTTTCTGAGACTTTCATCATGTCCTCTTTGTCAATGCAGGTGCTTTGCCAAAATCGTCAAACGATCGCCTCTTTCTCATACCGGACGAGAAGATCCCAGAGATAGATATCGGGATCATCATGCTCGATATCCTCTTTCAGAACGTTAGCTAAAATTTCCGAATCCAAAAAATAAATCTCAAAATTTAGCCGTTTAAAACCCACTTCTTTAAAGATGCGATTCAAGCGCAAGGGCGTATAATGTATCTGTGAATAATGCCAATCCCGCCCGTGAAGCGTGTTGTGCGGTACATTGACTAGCCCTTGTGTTACCCAATAAGCGTGGGGTTTACTTAAATGGGCAATTTCTAAAGGACAAAAGATGGTAGGAAAAAAGCCGTAGAGCTTACCACCGGGTTTGAGAACTTTAGAAAATTCGTGTATTATCTGGCGATTGATTTCATCCTCACTGGAGACAACGGCGGCAACCGCTAGGACATAATCAAATTTTTCTTTCCAATCGGGTCTTTCTTCTATTATTTTGGTAGAATCAAGTTTCTCAAAAACTAATTGTTGGCTGTTAAGCCGGGAATCTCCATCTGCTTTTTGCCAATTTTCCCGTGCTTTTTCAATTCCGGTTTGGGAAAAATCTGTGCAGTAAATTTTGCCAATTTGCGGACAAAACTCTAGTAATGCCTTCTGAAGATGAATTTCCGAGCCACAGCTAGGAATCAGAACTTGGATGTCTGGAGAATTGGGAATATCAAAGCAGGAAGATTGATTATAAGGACGGATCAGGGCTTTGCAAAGGTCAGGGTCTTGTGTCAGGCTGAAAGCCTTGCCAGCATAATCTTTGTGGTTTTCATCCCACATCGCTTTCTCTTCTTCAAGAGATTTTGATGCAAGGCGACTAGAAGAAGGGATGAGCCATTTGGAATCATTTGTGTTAGTCATTATTTTCAACTCCAAGATATTCAGTACAGGTCAAGTTTGTGATTAAGAATGGGCAAGCATTGTCAGGTCGTTATGGGAGCGATGACTCTGTTGCCAAAGTGTGGCATAGAGTCCTTCTTGTTCCAGCAAATCGGTATGGCTACCCGATGCAACAATGCTGCCGTTTTCTAATACGAAAATCTGATTGGCACGCAAGGCATGGGTGATGCGGTGGGTAATCATAATCACAGTACATTTTTTGGCAATGCGATCGATAGTGGCGAGGATACCCGCTTCTGTTACTAAGTCAAGGGCGGATGTGGCTTCATCTAAAATCAAAATAGCGGGATTTCTGACTAAGGCTCTAGCAAGGGCGATTCTTTGCCGTTGTCCCCCCGATAACTGTCCGCCTCTGTCACCCACAGGAGTGTCATAACCTTGGGGCAAAGTAAGAATAAAATCGTGAATTTCAGCGGCTTTGGCGGCGGCTTCTACCTGTGCGTCACTGGCTTCTAAATCCCCCATGCGGATATTTTCCCGCACAGTTGTGTTAAACAGAATCACCTCCTGAGAAACCAGTCCAATTTGAGAACGTAGGGAGCGTACTGTGGCATGATGCAAATCGATTTTATCTAACAAAATGCGTCCTTTATCGGGGTCGTAAAAGCGCGTTAGCAAGTTAACAATCGTACTTTTGCCTGCGCCACTCTGCCCGACAAACATGACATACTCACCCCGGCGAATCTTCAGCGATAGATTTTTCACCCCCATTCTTTCGGCAGAGTAGTTAAAGGTGACATTATCAAAGCAAATTTCTTGAGTCAAATGCGGCAATGCAACCGCATCTGAGGTGTCCCGAACCGTAGGCGTTTCTGACAGAATATCATTGATGCGTTGTAGAGCGGCTACTCCATCAATGACAATTGGAAGCGAACCAGTAAAGCCAATAATATTCAGATTTAAGCCCAACAACAAAACCTGATAGGACACTAGAGTTCCTACAGAAATGGAATTGCGGTAGGTCATCACTGCACCGATACTCAAAATCGCAAGCTGGGTTATGACAAACAGGATCATGGGGACTTTTTGCACCAAGTAGGACAAAAATGTGGCCCGAACATAAACCCGTTGCAAGTCATTTAAATCAGCGGAAAAATCCTGGGTAGCTCGGCGTTCCATCCCAAATAGTTTGACAACTGATTGGGAGAGAATATTTTCTTCAACAATGCTGGCAATTTCTCCTTCCTTTTGTAGCACATGATAGCCTTGAGCAGTAGCCATCTGAGCAATGGGGGCAGGGGCAATGATACAGATGGTTAAACCAATGCAAGTTAGAGTAGCTAACTGCCAGTTAAGTAAGAACATGAAAATAGTAGTAAATAGGATGCTGCTAATTTCTAAAACAACGACGGTTAGCCCCATCGTAATTAAACCATTCTCTACTTGCTGTACGTCGGAAATCAGACATTTGACAATATCTCCGGCTGAACGTCGCCCAAAAAACTCCATTGACAGATTTTGGAGATGCTCGAATAGGGAGCGCCGAATATTGTTGATGATGACAATGCCCAAACGCGCTCCTAAAAAGTTGCCCAGTAAACCAATGACTGTGTAGAGAATCGCGCCTACGCCAAACAGGGATATGATTAAAACTAAAAGTTTATAGTTTTGAGGAATAATTGCTGCATCCACAATAAATTTCAAACTAACTCTTAGTACAGAATCAAAGGCTGCATCGAAAATCAGGCAGCCAAACATTAAAATAAATTGCCATCGGTAGGAGCCGAGATATTTATTTATTGTTTTTATAAACCAAATAATTTGCTGCATGGTTGATGTGAATCCTGTTGGCAAAAATTTAGACTGTGAATTTGGCAGGTTTCATTGGGATAGTTTCTCAAAAATACAGTCTATTTTAAGTATTTTAGGGTTTCTTTGTTTAAGAATCTTTGAGTCGCTTTAATATAAGCAATAATCTCAAAATTTTCACTAGGGAAATCAACCGGACTATCAGGCTCCAAGCTCTTAGGGTTGCTTTTATACATTTCAACTGTCAATCTAATGAAATTGGCATAAAAAGCTGCTTGCTTTCGAGCTAATGCCGTAGTCATAAAATCCTTCCTTAGTTTACGAAAACTGACCAATTTTCGAGCATCCACAATATTCGGACGATCACATTACTAAGACGATTCCACTCATCAATTTCTGAATTTTTCGAGTTAGAGGCAATTTTTCCCTAACTCAATGCACCCCATGAAACCCACCCTCAGCACGAGAACCACCGATCGCACAAAATTTTGTCATTGAGTTGAGGTCAGCAACAAAAGATGTAGGGTGAACACTGACGGCAGTGCCCACCCTACATCGATTTTCAATCACATTTCATCAGCTTGCAAATTTATTTGTGCAGCTAAAATATTTATCGAACACGGAACATAATTAGCATCCTTTTAGATTGGTTTACTTGGGTTTTGTCGAGACGAAATTTTATTTTGTCTTCCGTCTCTACACCCTTAAGACGATTCCAGAGGCCAATTTCTGAATTTTTCGAGTTAGAGGCTGTTTTTTCCCAACTCAATGCACCCATCAAACCAGCATCAAGCACGATCGCCCTTTCGCCTCTTACCTTTGGGCCCTTTCAAAACCTCCTCAACCTCACCGCGAAAAGGGTAGAGCAAGCGCCGACTCAACGCACTTTTATAAGCCTGCATCGCACCCGTCACATCCCCCAACCCCAGCAACGCTCTCCCTTGCCAATAATGAGCCATAGCCGGGTCAAACTCCATCAGTTCATTCGCTAACCGACAAGCCTCTTCCCACCACCGCCGACTCGCAGCGTCATCCCCCAGCACTCGGTAACTCTCCCCCAGCCACACCGCCACAGATGCAGATTGCAGATAACCGCCCGCTTCCGGTAATAACTGCCATCCTTGCACCAACGCCTCCACCGCTTCCCGGTGTTTCCCCGCCAGTGCCAACACGCGCCCATGACGAAACCAGGCATCAGGCAACTGGGGCTGAAGTTGTGTCCCTTTGGCAGAGATACTACACCCCCGCTCAATTTCCTGAAAACATTCCACCAGCACCCGCCCCGCCGTTGTCCAAACACTCCAGCGCTCAGGAAACCGATCGAGCATCTCTTCTACTATTGATGCAAGGGTTACTTGAAGGTTCGATCGCCCTAAATCCCCCTTAACAAGGGGGACTTTGAGACTGGTTCCCCCCTTTTTAAGGGGGGCGGAGGGGGGATCGAGAAGGGCTGGGGGAGAGGTAACAGGCAAAATCTCACACAACGCCCGATCGATTTCACAATCATTTGGATACAGACGATAAGCTTGCAGCATCGCCTCAGCCGCCTTCTGGTATTCACCCGTGTGGAACAAGCACCGCCCATAGGAATACCAACCCCTCGGATTATTCGGGTGTTCCTCAGTAAACCGTGCCAACACCGCTACCCCATTAGCCGACTCCCCTCGGAAAACCTGATAATATGCCAGCAACTCGTGGGCATCCGCCACATCAGGAGCCAGTCGCAGAGCCGAACTAATTATCTGTTTAGTCTGCTTCCCTTCCTCACCCAATACCAATCTCATCCGGCAACGAGTATTAGCCAGTCGTTTGAGTACCCGGAAATCATCGGGAGCCAACTCTAGCACTTTGCTCAACCGCCGCTGCGCTTCCGGCACATCACCCACCGCCTGACTCGCGTCGTAGCTGTCAATCAGCGTTAAAACATCATCCGGTTTAAGTGACAAAACCCTATCAAAGGTTCGCAAAGCCGCAACCGCATCCTCTCTCCCCATCTGCACCTGTCCCAACACCAACCAGTGAGCCGCGTTGTCTGGTTCCAGGGAAGCCGCCGACTCAAGAGCCAGTATTGCCCCCAGGCTGTCACCTTTACAGACTGCAATCAATCCACCGATATGCTGCCGAGTCGCCTCATTCCCTACCAAGGGCAAGGCACTTTCATACATCGCTATTGCCTCAGCCTCTTGTCCCATTAGCTGCAAGAGTTTCCCCAATTTCAACCGTACATCAATTAATTGGGGCTGCCGCTCAATCACTTGGCGATACTCCTCAAGCGCCTGCTCAATGTGACCCATTACGTACAGCAGATTCGCCAATTCCAAGCGTTTCTTCCATCCAGAGGGATACTGCTGCACGTACTCACTTAATGTTTTGAGTTTTTGGTCAATTCGGGTGTTTTTTTCATCTAAAACCAGGCAAGCATTCAACTCCACCCCAGAGGAGAGAGTAAGCGATACGACCCGTAGTGCAGCGTTTCTAGACATAATCCTGTTACCTGATAATTAATTGTCTCACCAATGTTGTCCACAGTCATAGAGGCGATCGAGTCGGATATCATCGTTTCATCAGATTGGGGACTCTCCACCACAAGCTTTTTCTTTTTGCCAACCTTGGAAGAATCTAACAGAGCATCATCCAACCCTGACAAATACCTGCTCAAACGCTTTTGCAGAATGTCTCGCGCCTGTTGGATGCGCTTGTAAATGTTATCGAGGGAGATGGCGAGTTTTTGGGCTATATCTTGATAGGAAATCTCGTCGCAGTAACGCATAGTAAACGGAGTGCGTAGTCGAGAAGGAAGAGAATCTATGGCCTGGCGCAGGTACTGTCCCAACTCATGATTTAGAAGTGCTAATTCAGGAGAGTCACAACCAGAAATAACGGCTGAGTTTTCTCCAGTGGCTATGTCTTCAATATTGTCTATTTGTATTGCCTTTTGGCGGCGACGTTCTCGATGTATATCTACACAGAGATTATGGGTTAAGCGGGTGAGCCAAGCTCGGAGGTTAGTGATTTTTTCGGCATAGTCTGGTAATTTATCCCAAGCTTTGAGCATTGCGCGACTGAGCGCTTCTTCCGCATCCATAGAATTACCGCCCATCCACTTCAGACAGCAACGGTAAAAATAATCTCGATTCTGCTCCCATAGCTGCCAGAACGTTTTCTCTATATCTTCAGAGCAACTACGAAGGCATGAGGCATTAACGGATTGAGAGTTTGACAGGACGATTTCCGCCTGAGATTCAGCCTCCACCAAAACTGGCTCATCACACTCAACCGGTCTTTTCTGGGCAAGCTCTCCTTCGGAGGCCAAACTCTCGGTTTCAAGGCATTTTTGGAGCTTTGCTTGCTGCGATTTCCTCTGTTTTGCCCCTGGAGAAACAGCGCTTTTTTCCTCTCCCTCATACTCCGGCAATTTTTCTGGCAAAATATCCCGCGCCTGGGAGATGCGTTTGCGGGCATTCTCATCAGAAATATCCAGTTTTTCCGCAATTTCTCGATCAGACAATTCTTGCTCGAAATGCAAAATAAAAGTCGATCGCAATAAGGGCGACAACTCATCAATTGCACCCCGAAAAAAATTTTCCAGATCTCGTCGCGTAGCGACGAGATCTGGTGTTTCTTCTTGGCTGACCAACTCCTCTTGATATCCCGCAGAGATGGCATCCAAACTTTCAACCCGACTCCCGCTTCTATTCCGCTGGCGATGAAGATCGATGCAGACATTATAGGTGAGTTTAGTCAGCCATGATTTGAAATTATTAATAGCACCGGCACCCTCTCGCACCTTCTCCCAGGCTTTCATCATCGCCTGACTGAGAGCATCTTCGGCATCATTAGCATTGCCTGTCCACCTAACACAACAACGATAAAGATAGCCTCGATATTCCTGCCATAGATGCCAGAAATTTGTTGAAATTATATCCCCTGCACCCTCGTTAGGGCATGACAATACGGGTGCTTGAGTCACTAATTGATTCATCACTTAAAATCACCAATTACTTTGGATTTTTGGTTAACCTAAAGTAGTTTTTCTGCACCCGATTAATTCTGTTGCTGGTTCGAGCCTTTGTAGGCAATACCAGCCATTGTTTTAAATCTCAACACTTAGCCACGTTTTTTTGGGAAATTTTTGTGGTTTTTGTGTAAAGTTGCCGCCCAACAATCCGGCCAGTAGCGTGAGGTTATTCAAGCCCAAAGCTGAAACTTAATTAGTCACATTTGCACCCAAATTTGACTGAGGAAGTTTTTGTGTTATGCCTTGAGATTCCCATCGTCTTAACTGTCCACAGGGCTGGCATCAACCTTGACAGGGTTAGCTTTGGCAGACAGCCGCAACAACTATATCCTCTGTCCCACTAACAGTCTAATCGGGAAAAGTCGGGTTGTAAAGTCGGAAAAGTCGGGTTCTAAAGTCGGAAAAGTCGGGTTCTGAAGTCGGAAAAGTCGGGATCTTCGGAATTCTATTGACAAAATCCCAAATAGGTTGTATAGTGTTGGCCGATCGCCCTAGCCGCTTAAATAAGTTGAGTTTTTGTTAGTGGTGGGGTAGAGGGTGCGATCGCCATTTTTGACATCTGCCACCCTCTGTTACAACTGCGTTGTGCCGAATTGAATAGTAAACTTGCAGTTTAATATTTTTGTAAAATGGGGATGCTTCCGTCTCGCATCCCCTGAAGAAGGGGAACGCTTTTAGCGTCTCCGGTGCCCCTTCGTGGGGGCAATCCCCCTGTGGTTGTCATCGGGAAGGGCGATCGGGAAAACTATGAACTCAAACAGTAGACTGATACTACATTTGACCTGGTTGTTGACACGCCTTGGTTCACGCCTAGTCTGCAATACAAATAAGAGATATAGGTAAACCCGCCCCGCCCCAAAAGTTGAATTCAACCTCACAATTCACGTCCTCAAAAATAGTTTCAACCTCGTAAACACCACCACAATTAACGCCAAAATCGCCGTATATCCAAAACCCCTCAAAAACCCCATAAACGGATTGCTTGAAGTCATCTCAACAATCACCGGTTCCCATTTACTTAAAACCAGAATCGGCCAGATAATATTCGCAAATCCCGCATAGCCAATCATCGGATTCACACCGTTATCAATAAACAACTGCAAAAACCATCTCTTCTGAAACACATCGATAATTATCGTCAACCCAATCAACAGAAAAATTGCCATTCCCGCCGTTACAAAAAAGTAACTCATCGTCGCTGAATCTTTCTTAATTCCGCCTTCGTAAGGCTCAAACAGCAAACCCAAAACTAGCCAATAAAACCCCCATTTGTAAAGCTGGTTCAATAAATTTTCCGTGACGTTTCCGGGTTTTTTCAACAAAACTAAACCGCACAAACACAACGCCACCGTCACTAATGCAGTCTGCCACACCCATCTAGCTTGGAGTCCAACTAACAAGACTAAATTGACGGCAAACATCAAAACCATAATGCTGAAATAGCGCCAACTCTTCCAGCTAACATAACTCGCATCTTCCGGCGAACGATACTCTATCCACCTACCAACCAAATCGCCCGCAATCGTACCGGGAATCACCACAAACAAATACTTTAAATAATCAAATTGAAACAGCCAAGTTGCAGGAGATGACAACCAAACTAACTTAATCCAACCGTCAGCCGGAGAAGACAGTCGCGCTGCTAACAACAAGCCCAAAATTCCCACTCGCAGCCACACATTTGAACGAGTAAACAGCCAAATTAGCGAGCCGAACATGGCCATATTTGCAAGTACCATCAAGATGATGTCGCTGCGGTTAACTGAAAATCCTACACCGTTGGGATATTTGATGTGAGATACGAAGACTATTCCCGCACTCCAAGCCGCCAGAGTCAACCCCCTACGCAGCCATGCAGACCACTTTTGAGGCCAGCGAACATACATCAAAAATAATATTAAAAATCCGCACAATCCAAGCCACCACTTTAATCTACTGGCTTCCTCCGGGCTAATTACAGTTGGGCGAATATGCTGGAGAAATATCGCAAATGATGCTAAGAAAAAGCCTCTTTGCAAAATAGATAAAATTATTTTTTTTGTATCCCATCCCTTGGCGATGCGGCGCGACAAAGCTAGCGGTATTGCGGCGCCCATTGCAAACAAAAAGAAGGGGAAAACTAAGTCAACCCAGGTTAATCCTGGCAGTTTGTTATTGAAAATATGGTCTGGTGGTGGGAGTTGGGCGTGATACATCCACGCTGGTAAGGTTTTGCGGGCTATTGTACCTGATAAAACCATTGCTAAAACTGCGATTCCACGCAGCGCATCCAGCGCGTCGGCGCGTTGGGAAACGGCAGCAATTGCTAACGGTTTTTGGTTTTTGATGCTATTTTTTGATTCCGATGTTGTGTGTTTCAATGCACTCACCAATTCTTCATTGAATAACTGTAAAAGCTGTATAGCTTATTTTTTACCAATTAGTTTGTGTAGCCAGCTTCCTGAAGCTAGGCTGCTGAGTCTTTGTGCGGAGTGTTTTTTGTTGACAGTTAACCTCGAAATTCGGTATTTATTGGGTGGAAAAAACCGCAGTTTTAATTTCAAACTGTCGTACAAGTATCCTGATTTGTAGTATTTAGCAACATATTTGTCAACTTCTTTGTTGACGGCGCCAAAGGGGTAGGCTATGTGAGACGCAACTATTTGATTTGGGTCTAAATCTTGGGTGCATTTCCTCAATCTAATTTGGTCTTGAGATAATTCTCTGTCTAATGCTGTCAGAGAAATTTTTGTGAGATTTTCGTGGTTCAGTCCGTGGGATTGAATATCATAAAATCCTTTTTGCATTCCGTCTCTTAAGTCTTGACAAGTTACCTTTTTTATGAGTGAATCTTGGCGACCCAAGAAGCCGGAGTTGATAAATACAACTACTTGAGTTTTTTTGCCGTATTTATTTTCGAGTCTTTCTAAAATCGGCAGTAAATGCGTATAAATGCTTTTGTTGCCATCGTCAAAGGCAATCATAACTTTTTTGCGATCGCGATTTTCACTCGGCACCGGCTTTTTGGGATTGGCGATGAAATACTCGTAAAGCTCTTGGGTTGACAAAAACC
>Ga0136639_10000856_pt1 | contig 10536 bp, 8 predicted proteins | sample AntDrymUQ8592106_2_FD_113739 | JGI IMG/M metagenome (GOLD analysis project Ga0136639, IMG submission 113739) | Polar desert sand microbial communities from Dry Valleys, Antarctica - metaG UQ859 (21.06) | ecosystem: Environmental > Terrestrial > Soil > Desert | place: Antarctica: Dry Valley...
ATTTTAGATACCAACCATCCAGAATTTTTTCCCCGGTTGGAGCAATGCGCGATCGCCAATCAAAAATTGGCAGAAATCTCTAGCAACCAGCGCCATCCCGCCATCCAATTTTGTCAAAAATTACCCTGGATTGCTGCGATCGTTTGGCAGTTATTGCGCCTTTATTTACTACCCTCGATTAATGCCGAAGCATCCCGAACTGCAATTAATTAATTAGGAGATATTGCCATGAGTAATCTATCGACACGTCTTCGAGAAGGCACGATGCAATCCCACACCACAGCCGAAAATACGGCATTTATGAAATGCTTTTTGAAAGGCATTGTGGAACGGGAACCCTTGCGTAAACTATTTGCCGATTTGTACTTTGTCTACAGCGCCCTAGAAACGGCTTTGCAGAGCCATGTAAACCACCCGATCATCAGTGCTCTCTATTTCCCAGAGTTAAATCGCGCTGAAAATTTGGCTCGCGATCTAGCGTTTTATTACGGTGAAAATTGGCAGGAGCAAATTACGGCTTCGCCAGCGGGTTGTGTGTATCGCGATCGCATTCAAACCCTCTCCGAAACCGATCCAGTCCTGCTAATTGCCCATGCTTACACTCGCTACATGGGTGATTTATCCGGCGGGCAAAGCTTGAAGAACGTGATTCGATCGGCACTATCTTTGCCATCAAATCAAGGCACTGAGTTCTATGAATTTTCCCAAATCTCAACACCGGAAGCAAGGCGAGTATTTAAGGAACGCTATCGCCAAACCCTGGATGAGTTTCCGGTGGATGCTGACACTATCGAGCGAATTGTTGGAGAAGCAAATGCGGCATTTACCCTCAACCAAGATGTAATGCACGAACTAGAAGCTGATGTGAAAGCTGCGATCGGAGAACATACATTTGATTTGCTAACTCGGCAAGATCGACCCGGCAGCACACAACGCCACTCTCATAGGGGTGAACGAGAAATCGTCGCGAAATAGATAACTCCACAAAACAAAGATCCCCGACATCTCTCAAACGGGTTGGGGTTCTAAATCTACACAACAAGACTCAGGATAAATCGGTTCATGAAACAGTTATCACAAGCGGTTGAATTTGATGCTGCATTGTTAAATAAATACAACCAGCCTTTACCTCGGTATACCAGCTATCCACCCGCCACCGAATTAAGCACTGACTTCGATCGCAACGCATTTAAAACTGCGATCGCCGTTGGCAATCACAAACAAACGCCCTTATCTCTCTACTGCCATATTCCGTTTTGTGAAACGCCTTGTTATTTCTGTGGCTGCAATACCATCATCACCCAGCGCAAGGAGGTAGCAGAACCTTATTTAGGCTATCTCGATCGCCAAATTCGCCAAGTTGCTAGTTTGGTGGATGCCGATCGGCTGGTGCATCAGTTGCACTGGGGTGGTGGCACTCCTAATTATCTCGATCGCACTCAGGTAGAGTTTCTCTGGAATCAGTTTAATCGGCATTTTCGGTTCGATGACGCGGCCGAAATATCGATCGAAATTAATCCTAGCTATATCGATCGCGAATATATTCTATTTCTGCGACAATTAGGCTTCAATCGGATTAGCTTTGGCATTCAGGATTTTAATCCCACTGTGCAGGAAGCGATCAATCGGGTGCAGCCCGAAGCAATGTTGTTTGATGTGATGGATTGGATGCGGGAAGCAGGGTTTGAAAGTGTCAATGTGGATTTGATTTACGGCTTACCTTTCCAGACACAAGAAACATTCCAGGAAACGGTACAGAAGACATTGCAATTAAATCCCGATCGCATTGCCGTCTTTAATTTTGCCTATGTTCCCTGGATCAAACCGATTCAGAAACGAATGCCGGAATCTGCTTTGCCAAATGCTGCCCAAAAGCTGAAGATTCTACAAAACACGATCGCCCAACTGACGCACAATGGCTATGTGTTTATTGGCATGGATCACTTTGCCAGGCCGAATGATGAATTGGCGATCGCACAACAAGCAGGTCAACTCCATCGTAATTTTCAGGGTTATACAACTAAGCCCGAATCGGATTTGTTGGGCTTTGGCATGACTTCCATCAGTATGTTGCAGGATGTGTATACCCAAAACCACAAGCGATTGAAAGACTTTTATCAGGCGATCGATGCCAATGAATTGCCGATCGAAAAAGGCATTCGACTCAATCAGGACGATCTGATTCGGCGCACAGTCATCATGGAATTAATGTGTCAATTTCAACTATCGGTGCAAGATTTGGAAGAAAAATACCATCTCGGCTTCGATCGCGATTTCAATGACTATTTCGCCCAGGAAATTCCCCAACTCGATGCCTTAGAAGCCGATGGGTTGATCAAACGTTGGAGCGATGGGATTGAAGTAACTGCGATCGGGCGACTGTTGATTCGCAACATTGCATCTGTGTTTGATGCTTACCTCGGCGATCGTACAGGCGATCGCACAATCACAACGTTTTCCAAAGCCATTTGAGATTTTTTAATGCAAACAACTCCGACTCGATATCCGCTGGATTGGACTGCGGTATTCTTTTTCACCACAATTCATGCCATCGCATTTTTAGCACCCTGGTTCTTCTCCTGGTCTGCCGTGGGTATGACTATCTTTTTGCACTGGTTATTTGGCAGTATTGGCATTTGTTTGGGCTATCACCGTCTCTTGAGCCATCGCAGTTTTCAGGTTCCTAAATTGCTGGAATATGCGATCGCCCTGATCGGTGCCTTTGCTTTACAAGGAGGGCCAATTTTCTGGGTGGCGGGTCATCGGCTGCACCACGCCTATACCGAGGATGTCGATCGAGATCCCTACTCTGCCCGTCGGGGGTTTTGGTGGAGCCATATGCTGTGGATTTTCTACCCCAATTCAGAATTTTTCGACTATGAACAGTACCAGCGGTTTGCCCCCGATCTGACACGCGATCGATTTTATTGCTGGCTAAATCGCAACTTTTTGCTGCTGCAAATCCCGCTGGGCTTACTGCTGTATGCACTGGGGGGATGGTCATTTGTGATCTGGGGAATGTTTGTCCGAGCTGTTTTGCTCTGGCATAGCACCTGGTTTATTAACTCGGTCACTCACCTTTGGGGATACCGGACTTTTGACACAAACGACAACTCCCGCAATCTTTGGTGGGCGGCCATTCTCACCTATGGCGAAGGTTGGCACAATAACCACCACGCCCATCCTAACGTTGCCAAAGCAGGCTGGCGCTGGTGGGAATACGATCCGACCTGGTGGGCAATTTGGCTGTTAAAGAGATTGGGTATTGCCCAAAAAGTGGTGATGCCACCGACTAAAAATAGTACACCTTAGAATCAGAAAAGTCCTGGACGCACGCGGAGTCAAAAACCCGGTTTCTGCGTCAATATCTCAAAGGAATAGCGACGATTTTTCAGAGAAACCGGGTTTTTTGCGTAAGTCTTAATCTTGACACTCCCTTGCCTAAAGGCGAGGGGATTCTTAATTCAGCGACTAACCTTTAAGTGTTGCGTCATGAAAGGCAATACTCCGACCTTTTAACCGTAGAAACCTACCAATTAACGAGCCTGATTCGCAGCCACCCCAGCGGGTCTGTCTCCAAAAGCGCACTAGAATATTGATCTAGAGTTCGGGTATGCCCTACCCTACTTAACAAAAAGAAAATTATTTTGTTTACTGGAGTTGGGGCTGTTTTGTTTAGTCCCTGACTGTTTATAGAGTTTTCGCCGCTCTTTGTCCCCCGGTTTACGCCTAAAAGTGTGTCTGAGTCTCTGTTTCACGATGGCGAAGGAGTTTAACCTTGACTTTTCTAATCTACTACAAAACCAGCAATTACCGGATTTTTTGGAATAGATTTAAGAAATTAAAGCCGTCCTAGAAGGACAGGGTTTTAAACCCAAATTTTTGATAAATATAGGAGTTCAATCTGAAGAGATGTTTACTGTCATTACACCCTCCACTTCTGTTTACGGCCCAGTGCAATCTTGGCGCTTTGGGCGATCGCTAGGAATTGATCCGATCGGGCAAGATTCTAGTTGCTCATTTAACTGTGTGTATTGCCAGTTAGGCGAGATTGAACACCAGAGTTGCAACCGCCAGATTTTTGTCCCGACTCAGAAAATTCAACAGGATCTGCAATCCTTCCCTGTCTGCGATGTGGACACCATCACCCTCAGCGGTAGCGGTGAGCCAACTCTGGCGCAAAATTTAGGCGAAATTCTGGTCATGGCCAAGCAAATGACCAGGAAGCCGGTTGGCGTATTGACCAATGGCAGTTTGCTGGGCGATCGCGCCGTGCGTGAGGAACTGGCGATCGCCGATTGGGTAGCTGTCAAAGTTGATGCCATTTCTGCTGACACATTCCGTCGCATCAATCGCCCCATGCCAACCATCAACCTCCAGGAGATTTGGGCCAGTCTCCTCCAATTTCGCCAACTCTATTCAGGACACCTGGCAATTCAGACGATGCTACTAACCGAGTGGAACGAACAGGATCGGGGAGAGTACATCCGGCGGATGCAAGCATTACTGCCGGACGAAATCCAACTCAACACGCCGACGCGACTTTGCCCGCTAACGCACCAGCTAGAAGCACGAGGGAATGATCCGCCCAATGCCTGTTTATATCCGACAAAAATACTCAAGCAAGTCAATGCTGAAGTGCTACAGGTTTTTGCAGATCGCATTGAAAGTGTCATAGGAATTCCAGTGCGTTACCCATTATTAAAATAAGAGGAAAAGAACCGATGAAACCTCAGAAAACAAACCCATATTTTCAGCTTTTAGAAATTCCCCCTGGCTATCTCAACATCATGGGATATGTGGATGAGTCAGAAGTGAATGGGCCGGGTTCTCGAGCCGTGATCTGGGTGCAGGGATGTCTGCGAGAGTGCCCAGGCTGCTTTAATCCGGCTTCCTGGTCTTTTGAGATTAATCAACTAATCAGCGTTGATGCCCTTGCCCAGAAGATTCTCAGTCATCCTCGCAACCAGGGTGTAACCTTTTCTGGCGGAGAACCCTTTTGGCAAGCTCCCGCCTTGGCAGATTTGGCACGCCAAGTCAAAGCAGCAGGATTAAACGTCATGTCGTTTACCGGCTTCACGTTAGAAAAATTGCGATCGGAACAGGCTCCCGCAGGTGTTGAGGACTTACTGGAACAACTCGATATTTTAGTTGACGGTGCCTATGTGCAGTCTTTGGCAGTCCACTCACCCGATTCTCTCGTTTCTTCCAGTAACCAGCGGGTACATCTTTTCAATTCTGCTTTTCAGGATCAACTCACTTGGGCGAGCGATCAGATGGAGATTCATATTCTTAAAGATGGCAGTCGGATTTTCACAGGCTACCGAGGTCAACTGAATCTGGCTGAGTCGGAGTTATGAACCTGATCGGATTAAGCATCGACCATCCAAGCAATACACTGTTGCATTTGATTTCGCATGGTTTCTCGATCGGCATCATACCTCCGTCCGTGTCCCGGCAACACCCATTCAAAGGAGTAATTAGCCAAATTCTGCATTGATTTGACTTGTTCTGGCCAAGAATACCAACAAACTGTCCGAAAAGCAATCAAATGCTGCCAACTTTCCGACCAAGCCAGATGATCGCCGCTAAACAAAAACTGATGATTGTAAAGCAAAACAGTGTGACCTTTCGTGTGACCAGGAACAGGTATAATCAACAAATCATCAGCTAGTTGATGCGGTTCGCTGCCCGACAATTGAATTTCTACACTGCGAGTATCCGCGTTAATTTCCTCAGCATGAAGAATGCGATTGCACCCAAAATGGTCGCGATATTTTTGATGGTCTGCTACGTCATCCCGGTGAGTCAAATACAGATAGCGAATGCCACCCATTGCTTCTATGTTTTTGACTAGCGGCGGTACAAAACGAGGAGAATCAACTAAAATGTTTCCTTCGGGGCGGACAATTAAATAGCTTGCCGCGCCGTAGGATTTCTCTGAGTGGTAGCCGCAGTGGTAGACATTTTCTGTTACGAGTGCGGGCAAATGTTGCTGAACTTCTTTGATGTTTTTCGGTTTTTCAATAGTGCCGATCGAACTTGTGGGACAGGACAAAAGAGCCGCCAGACTTCGCATTTCTGCTGTTTCGTTAGTTGGCTGCTGATAAACCGCAGACTGTTCTCCGGCTTGAGTAAATACTTCTGGTGCCATCCACCGACAAGTATCACAGTCAATGCAGCTACTGTCTACATAAAAATTACCGCTGATATTTTCGGGGCGGCGCAAATTGATGTGAGCCATTTTTCTACCTTTTAATAACCCATATAAATTATGGTAACTTACTATAACTACTACCCCCGACATCCTGCCGGAGGTTTAAACGCCCGTCTCACAGACCAAGCCGATTAAAACTCACCTCTTGCACCATTCTCAAGAACGGGCAAGATGCCCGTTCCACAAGAGATTAATTTTCTTGTGGAACAGGCATCTTGCCTGTTCATAAAAGGATTATTGACAATGGTGCAATATCTAAGTTTCAATCAACAATTCTACCGCTGCTGGCCCGCTGGAAAAGCACCAGCTTTCACCGCCACAGTAACAGGTTTTCCCTCGCGGATCAACTCAAGCTGCATATCCTTGCCTACTGTACTTTTCTCGACAATTTGTTGTACGCTGCCAGCATCGCTGACTTCTGTACCGTTGATTTTCTTGATCACATCGGCAACGCGAACTCCAGCTTGTGACGCGGGAGAATCTTTCGCAACTCCCATAACTAACACGCCTTTATCTTCAGTCAACCTCAATTTGGCGTTGGGACTTTTATTGAATTCTGCCTGAATTTCGGGAGTAATAGTTAACATCCGAATGCCGAGATAAGGATGTTCGGCTTTTCCGGTTGTTACTAATTGCTCGGCAATTTGTTGGGCGCGATCGATCGGAATAGCAAAACCCAATCCTTGAGCCCCTTGAATAATCGCCGTATTCATACCGATAACTTGACCGCGTTGGTTCAGCAACGGCCCGCCGGAATTGCCGGGATTAATCGCAGCATCGGTTTGAATAAAGCTGACGCGCTTGTCTGCAACGCCCACATCGGCGCTAGAACGGCCTGTGGCGCTAATAATCCCCACAGTCACGGTATTGTCCAAACCGAGGGGATTGCCGATCGCGATCGCCCATTCTCCTGGCTGTAACTCTTCAGATTTGCCTAAACTCACCACAGGCAAATTGTTAGCTTCAATCTTAACAACAGCCACATCAGTAACTGTATCTACGCCTAAAACTTTGCCGACAAATTCGCGGCCATCCTTCAGTTTTACCGTCACCGTATCCGCGCCATCAACAACATGAGCATTAGTCAAAATACGGCCGTCGGAACCAAAAACAAAACCCGAACCCGAGCCCCGCTCAACCCGATTTCCCGGTTGAATGGGAGATTCCGAGCCGAAGAAGCGACGGAATTGCTCGGGAATCTCCTCTGGAGCTTGGTTTCTCACCGTGCGAGACGAGTTAATTCGTACCACTGCCGGCCCAACTTCCTGCACAACTTTAGTGACAAAATTAGAGTCTTGAGAGGGCATTATATTGGCCTTCAATGCTGAGATTGGTGCTGCACTTGTGGGTTCAGTTTTGATGGCGTTAGAAGAGCCAGGAACTTGAGAAGTTAGCGCGTTGCACCCAACCATCGTGGTGGAGCCGAGCAAAACGAGGGATAAAAAAGCCAGTTTTTTCGGCAGAGAGAAACGGCGAGAATGCTGAGTTTGATTAGACATATTTTTGGTTGACATAGTATTGATTTGGTGGGAGTTAGAGGAAGAGTTATAATTAGGGTTTTGCATTTTTAGTACCTACTGTAATTAGGTGAGAACTAAAGGTTCTTTAATTTTAATTCAAGCATTTGTGAGATGTAGTTGCCTGGTGGGGTTTACCCTACATAGTAGTGGCGTAGAAACCGGACTATTGCACGTGAATTGTTGATTCGCTTGTTGTCGAAGGCGATCGCCATACGTTGTCATAATATAGACTACGGTAGCCAGCCCGGATATTCCGCATTTTTAGCGAAATATTCATGAAATCAGTCGCCATCAATTTTTTTTGTAGTGAGGGCTTCAGTCCTCGAATTTTTATGAGGACTCAAGTCCGAACGATCGAACATTAATCTAAAATGCTATTATTGCTCAGGAGGTTCAATGGAACTAACCGCCCCAATTTCCCTCGACTCATTCCTCGAAATTTCCAAAATATCAACCGTATTCTTAATAAAACCGGCCATCGGTACAGCAACTAACAAACCTGCTAATCCCGCCACCTTAACTCCCACCAACAGCGACACTAAAATCCACACGGGATTGAGGCCGATAAAACCGCCTAATAATCGAGGAGCAACCCCGCTTTCAATTACTTGATCAATTACGGTAGCGACAGCTAAAACTGTGACGCCGAGCCAAAAATTGTTTAATGTAATTAACAAACTGACAATGCAAATACTGAAAGGTGCGCCGAAGGGAATCATTGTCATTACACCCACACCCAAACCGAACAGTAAGCCGAAGGGAACTCGCAGAATTAAAAAAGCAATAGTTATCGACAGTCCCATCAAACCCGCCAAAGTTGCTTGTCCGACGAAGTAGTTGTGGAAGCTTCGCGCCAGCAACGGCCGCAATTGCACGCTCAGATTGGAGGGGAACCACTTAAATAAACCTTCCCACACGCGATCGCCGTGCAATAGCAAGTAGAATGTCAGAACTATTGTCAGCAGAAAATTCACCAGACTGTCTGCCGCACCCAAGCCAAATTTGAGGATTTCGCCAGTGAGAGACTGCAATTGAGTTGAAAGTCGATCGTTCAATTGAGTAGTCAAACCGCTAACATTAATGCGAATATTGCGATTTTCTGCCCACTTGTTGAACGCTTCAATCTGTTCTGTACCCGAAACTATCCAAGTCGGCAGTCTGGTGGCTAGTTCAGTGATTTGGTTCAGCAAAATCGGAGCCAGAGTAATACCTAAAACCACCAATATCAGCAAAGTCAAAAACAATACCGCCAACACCGCCAGATCGCGCTTCAGCCCGTATCTCCGCAAAAAACGCACTGGATAATCTAGCAAAAAAGAGAACACCGTAGCGATTACCAAAACCGTAACCAGCGCGCGAAAATATTCAAAGACTAGGAGGGCTAACCAGCAGTTGAGTACCGCTAGCGGAAATAACAATCCGTAAGTCCACCACTGCGGCAATTGAGTGAAAGGTTTCATCTAAGTTGACCGACTTAAAGCTTGAGATTTGAGAGTTATTAATCTTAATATTCGCCGATCGCCTATAGTCATCTTAATTTTGCATTTATTTATACCTGCCTACTGAACATTTCCAGTTGTTTAGCTGGTAATGAAAATTTGGTTGTAGGCAGACAATGACTACCACAACTATGTTATCTCGTTTCCGCAGGTACGGATATGTAACCTGCGGAATAAATTATGTTTTGCTATTGACACAGCAGCAGTTTGCCGATCGCAATTCAACCTTTTTTTCCGTGCCCTTCGAGAGCTAATTGAATCAAACGGTTTACTAATTCAGGGAAAGAGATACCTGAAGCTTCCCAAAGTTGAGGATACATACTGGTAGCAGTGAAGCCAGGGAAAGTGTTGATTTCATTAATCAAGACTTCTCCTGTAGATTCAACATAAAAAAAGTCTACTCGCGCTAAACCGGCAGCATCTACAGCCAAAAATGCTTGCACAGCCATTTCTTGGATTTGCGAGATAATCGCACTACTTACCTTTGCGGGAATTGAGCAATCTGCTTGCCCTTGAGTATACTTAGTTTCATAGTCGTAGAAATCACTGTTAAAACTAATTTCTCCAACTGTTGAAGCTTGGGGATTGTCGTTACCCAAAACAGCACATTCTAACTCTCTAGCAACCACACCCGCTTCCACAATAATCCGTCTGTCGTAGCTGGCGGCGCTGTCGAGAGCAGCTTCTAATTCAGCGCGCGATCGCACTTTAGAAATTCCCACCGACGAGCCCAAATTTGCTGGTTTCACAAAGCAAGGATAACCCAAAGTTTCCTCAATTTGGTCGCACAGTTTCGGGAAAACGCAAGGATTTGACCAGATTTGGGAACGGTTGACAGCGATGTATTTTACCTGGGGTAAACCAGCGTGAGCAAAAGCCATTTTCATCGCAATTTTGTCCATCCCCAGCGCCGAACCCAAAACCCCGGAACCGACAAAAGGAACTTGCATTAATTTCAGCAAACCTTGTACCGTACCGTCTTCGCCGTTTGGGCCGTGCAAAACCGGGAGCCAAACATCTACGGCATTAAAATTAGGAAACTGTCTAGATGTGGGAGAGTCATCTTGTCCTGGTTCTTGCTCTATTTCCAGAGGTTTTCCGGTGGCTAAGACTTGTTGAGGTAATGTTCCCGACAGCCAGCGGCCGTCTTTTTGGATGTAAAAGGGCAGAACTTCGTATTTAGAGGCATTTTCGTCAGCAGCCAGGGCGCGGGCGATCGCCCTTGCTGAGCTAATTGAAACTTCATGTTCGCCCGATCGCCCGCCGAATAACAGCCCTATCCGCATCTTCGTCATTTTTC
>Ga0136639_10000857_pt1 | contig 10533 bp, 3 predicted proteins | sample AntDrymUQ8592106_2_FD_113739 | JGI IMG/M metagenome (GOLD analysis project Ga0136639, IMG submission 113739) | Polar desert sand microbial communities from Dry Valleys, Antarctica - metaG UQ859 (21.06) | ecosystem: Environmental > Terrestrial > Soil > Desert | place: Antarctica: Dry Valley...
CTCACCGGTGAGAGGTAAGATCGCGGTTGATGCGGGATCTTGGGGAACGCATTGCTTCTGAAAAGTGCTGAACCGCGAAGGCGCGAAGGCGCGAAGAAGCAAAGCCAATCCGACGAGCAATTTAAGAGAATCAGAACCCCAATCCCCAATCCCCAATCCCCAATCCCCAATCCCCAATCACCAATCACCAATCACCAATCACCAATCATCAATCATCAATCATCAGTCCGTGTTCATCGCCCGCCCACCCGCGCCGCAAATCAGTCCTCCCATCCTCAGGGTTCATACACCAGAGGGCTGCCAATTTTGAATAGTTTCTAACCACAGATTGCACGGATGATCACGGATAAGACGGCGTGACAATGACCGGAGGTTATGGACAGGGAGCTTGCCGACCGTGCCCGAAGGGTGTGAGCCGTGAGGCGGCGAACATCAAAAGCGGGGTTTGCTCTGAGAGTTGGGTTTTTGCCCGCCTCACCGACAGGCGAATCCAGGGAAAATGTTGCAATGCAACACCTGACCCCAAAATTCTGACCCCAAAATTACGGCCTATCAGTAAGCAAGCCACGTCCCCGGCGTGGATACGAACAAGAACAGCAAAGCGCCTGCGATCCCCTAGGAACATCCCACCCCCAAGATCTGCCCATCACTCTCAGTTACCCACGCTGATGAACTCTCGACCCCCAAAACCATACCCCATTTTCGAATGTGACGACATCTCCATCAAAAAAACCTTGTAGTTTTAGTTTCTAACATTCACTCAATTGTCGCCGCGTCTCAGGAAAGTAGGTGGTGTCCCACCCCCACCGATCGGCCTGCGATAAACTCTCGTGTAACCAAAAGACGAAAATCAAATGAATTCATCCACACCGTATCAAAAAATCGCGATTCTCTCTTTGACTTTTGCCGCCCCGTTGGCGTCTTTGTCCGCACCGACACCCCTACTTGGCGACCACTCCATTGATGCCAACCCCGCCGCCTCTCCCGCAGAAGCCGGCGACCTCACGGTTTCCGGGAATTTCGCCACCTTTGGAGGCATCGACTACGGGAAAATCCCTGAAGTCCCAGGCCAGCACGGCGCGATGATGACCTATGATTCCGTCACCCGCTCCTCCCTGCTCGATCTCACCCAGGAGGATGCTTCTTACCTCTGGCGGCAAAACACGAATAGCGGAACCGCTCTGTCCAAGATGACCCTCTCTGGCAACAACAGCCTCTCCCTGTTTAAAGCCGACGGTGCCGCCCCAGGAATCACCCTAGATCCAAACGCCGGCTCAATCACTCTCGCCGGCCTCAACAGCGGGATCTACAATTCCCTCGGAAACCCCGTGCTCTCCCTCAATTCCGCAGGCCAGCTTTCTTTCCCGGCCAAGCCGTTGTTCTCAAACGGCCTCGACTTCGGTTCAGCCGGTTCCCTCGACACCGGAAAAATCTCCTACCTCCAGAGCCTCCTCACGAACATGGGCTACCAGGAAAACCCAGTCGTCTCCACCCCCGTTTCCCAGCTCGATATCAGCGGCGTGAACAATCTCCAGGTTGCCCAGGCACCTGCCGGAGAAATTTTCATCGCTGGTGACTATTACAACGGAGCCCGCGTCGGCTGGTATTCCCTCGCTGGAAACGGAGCCTTCGTCGCCCGCCTCTACGCGAACGGGAATGTCCGCTGGCTGAAAAAACTCAACACCACCGGATACATGGGCAACCTGAAGCTCGCCGCCCACCCATCCGGTGGTCTCGCCATCGCTGGCTATTTTTACACCGATGTCTCGGTCCAGTATTCTCCTCTCACCCTGACCTCCGCCGGTCAATCTGACGGCTTCGCTTTCAAACTCTCCCCGGACAATGGCAATGTAATCTGGGGAAAATCCATCGGCGGTGCTTCGAATGACGCCGCTTGGGCAGTCGCTATCTCCCCGAGCGGCGATGTCACTCTCGGCGGATATTTCCAAGGTACACTCCTCGACGAAAATGGAGCCACCTCTCACACCAGTGCGGGTGGCAACGATGCCTTCGTGACCAAGCTCTCCGCCGCAAACGGCACCCGCCTCTGGACAAAACGCATCGGCGGCCCGTCCTGGGATTATCTGTATGGCCTCGCCGCAGACTCTAGCGGGAACGTCTATGCCACCGGGAACTTTCAAGGATCCGCGAGCATCGACGCCACCTCCGTGACACTCGTCTCAGCAGGTGGTCAAGACGCCTTCATCGTGAAACTCGCCAACTCCGATGGCTCTCTAGCATGGCAAAAACGCATCGGTGGCACCTCATGGGATTCCGCAGTTGCCGTCGCCACGGATTCCGTTGGTAACCCGGTGGTGATAGGAACCATCGACGGAAACGCCACGGATGGAAACGATGGTATCGCGCTCAACGGAGCCGGCTATCAGGACGGCTTCGTCTTCAAGCTCTCTCCCACTGATGGTTCCGTCACATGGGGCACCCGCCTCGGCGGTGCATCTTATGACAACGCCTCCGCACTCGCCATTGACCCCGCCGACAACATCCTCGTAGGCGGCTACTTCCAAGGCACCATGACCGCGATTAACGGTGGCACCCCGGTCACTAGCAAGGGGTCTAATGACGGTTATCTCGCCAAATTCTCTTCAACTGGCACTGCGCTCCTTCTGCAACCAATCGGCGGAGAAAACTACGATTATATTAACACCCTCGGCACCGCGAATTCCCGCGTCTATCTCTCCGCCTACGCGGGAACGTCTTTCCGCCTCGGCGATACCGTCATTCCCCAAGGAAGCTACAATTTCCACTGGAATGGCAGTGCCATCGTCACCTCGGAGGCTCCGCCCGCCCAAAGCTTTTCCTGGAACGGCGGAATCGCCTCCGGAACCAACAGCTTCGCCTCCGGCAACACCTCCATGGCCTCCGGCCAAGGCAGCACCGCCTTTGGTGGCGGAGTCGCGACAGGCCAAAATTCCTTCGCGACCGGCGGTGCCAAGGCCGGCCAGTCGAACTCCTTCGCCCACGGCAGCGGTTCCGAAGCCAGCGGCTACGGTTCCGTCGCCATCGGCAGTTGGAACAAAGCGACCGGCCAGAATTCCGTTGCCATCGGCAGTGGACTCAAAGCCGCCAACTACGGTTCCGTTGCCCTCGGCTCCTACAACGCCGGAATCACCTCCGAAACCTGGGGTCTGCAATCCATTTTCGAACTTGGAAACGGTTCCGGCGCGTTCAACGCAATCACCACCCTCCGCAACGGCCAGACTACCCTCACCAACCAGGGCTGGAAATGGAACCCGAACGATCCCCTCGGCGCACCGCAATGGTCGCCCGAATCATACAGCCACGGCGAAGCCCTCGTCGTCGAAGGCCACACTCGCTTGAAAGGAAAAGTCATCATCGAGCAAGCCCAAGGCGACATCTCCATGGGCATCTACCAGTAGGCAGGTAGCGGCGATCTCCGGTCGCCATCTTCTTCTCCATTTCGAGTTTAAAGTTTAAAATTTAAAGTTTCCAAGCCTGTGCCCCTTCCCAAAAGAAAATTAGTCCCCGGCATCCTGCTGATCTTCATGATCGCCGCCCTCGCTGCTCCACCGCTCTGGTGGTCGCAAGGCACCGATCCCGTCATCAGCACCACCGCCGCCGCCAACAACCAAGGCCCCGCCAACATCGGCCAAGCCAAGCACATGGTTAAATCCGCACTCGACACCCTCCGCCCCATCCTCCCCGCAGTCGCCACAGCTATCGAAGCCGATCTTATAACCCCAAAGCCCAATCCGTCTGGAGGAACCTTTCCCGCAATTTTAAACCTCACCGTCCCCGACCTAAAAACCCCGGAGTGGATCGAAAAACAAAAAGCCCCCCTCCTCATCGGCCAGCTCAAAGCCATCGCCCATCCCTTCTACAACCGCCTCAACACCGCCGCCCCCACATGGCTCGCTGCAGAGCGCACCTCCAACCGCACCAATAACGCTGACTCCATCTTCCCCTGGACCACCGAAACCACTGATGACCAAAACAGAGCCGTCGCAAACGTTGGGCAACTAAAAGCAGTATTTTCGCTCAGATTTCAAACGCTGCCCCCAGTTGATCCCACGGGTCTCGATGTCGATGGGGATGGCCTTGTTGATGACTGGGAAATAGCCAAGTTTGGGTCCACAGCCGCTTATTCCGGCACTGATGATGTCGAACCTGACGGCGCGAACAACGTCACAGAGTTTTCTCTCGGACTTAATCCACTGATCAAAGACCATCCGTTAGTTGGGTTGGTGTCTGTGAAGGTCGTTTCATATTAAAAGATGAATTCGAGTATTCGCTACCTAAAGAACCGTAGATCTGATTGCTCCGAGCAGCGAGCGTCCCGCACTAATATTGATGCGAGGGGATCGAAGGATCTTGCCGACTTGAGGTCTCGAGCGCTTTTGATCATTTGCGCGTCGGTTTTTATGATTTCTTGTGACGGAAACTCTCAGAAGACTCAGGAGAGTGGAGGTGGGAAGACGAAAGATCTTTCTCGCACCGTGGCAACCGACTCTACTACCGATCACACAGCAACACATCTGCATCAGTCTGAATCATTGGTGAGAGATACCTATGGCCCAAGCCGATCAGCTAGCTCGTCATTGATCGGAATTCCCACTGTTGCACAAACGGAAACGAAAATGGAGAGCGCTCGACAAAGTGCTTCAGTTTCAACTGGAACCGTGGAAACACCAATTGTGAAGCTACCGATATGGCAGCGGCAGAAGGTTAGCGAACTCCGGGAGCGTAGAGATGAAATTTATTTGAACGCAGTGGTGCAGGCAGAGGAAGCAAACTTGAAAAGTCCGAGTGAAAAAAAAGAATGGGTAAAGAATTGGCGCGAGGGTGTCCGGGCTGAAATCCGTAGCCTCAGACTGGAAGAAGCGGAGGTGAGAAGGAACTCACGACTCCCGCTACCCGATCAGGACGAGATAGCAGAGTTTATAGTTAGATTAAAAGGAAGGGATCCAATTCTTGGTGAACCAGATTTGGTAGTCATCTCTCATTTGCTGACGCCCGTTAACAGGTTTAAAAGGGAACGGGAATCTGACGATCTAAAAAAGATGCTTTTAGAAGCGTATCACATTCTTGCCGACGAGTATCCACAGTCGGCTAATTTTTCAACCGAGAGGATCCTGAGGGAACAATAAGATGAATATAGCCAGAAAATTTATACTTTTAATTATTTGTTTCGCGACGCTCTCAGCGGCATACGGACAAAGTAGTCGATCCGCAGTAAAAACGCTAATGAATGCGGTGGAGGAGAGGCATAATGCTGTAGAGAACGCGTATGCGGCTGCATTTAAGTTAATGGGTGACTATCACACGGAGGTCATGAAATCGGACGATATCCGATATACGATGAACAGTGAAAGTCAGCTCGCAGGAATTGAATATAGGGTCAGTGATTCTCTGGTTGAGGAATTATCTCCTCCGAAGTTCACTTTTGAAGTAGATGAGGATGATTATGGTGTTCCGATTCCTGTTAAAAATTATTATTACACTGAGAGTTCTGCAAGTGCAACCGCTAGAAGAGCCACCGCAGTAGCTTCTGCTAACGCATACCTCAATCAGCAAATCGCACAAACCTACGCTCCCCCTGAACCCCCACACAGCTTAGTTCCTGATCTAAAATTTGATGCGATTGGTTTTCAGAATGCATACTGGACGGCGTGGGTTAATTCTAGGAAGAATGTGATTGAGAATGGGGCGGATACTATCAGCCTCTCAATCAACAATGATGACTATTGGTCAAAAATCTCATACATAAATCCCGATTTCGAAGTCCGGAATAATGCTTTCTTAGCGAAGCACGAAGCTACATGGCAGAAAAATCATGATCGAAAGGTCAAGATGGCCGAAGAATCTCTAGCGTCCGTTTCTGGGCCATTGGTGCAGGGAACGGGTGCAGGCGACAACCGATATGAAAACTGGTCAGAGGCTAGGGACGCTTGGTTTGAGCAGCAGAGACTTGCCGCCGCAAATGAATATCTAGCCGCTGTTACGGCTTTTCCTGGTAAGCTTGAGACTCTATTAAATTCCAAACGTGTTAAGGACGCTCGTGCGAAAGCGACCTACTTGAAAAGTTTGCTGCTTGCACAATATGGTTTCCAAAATTCTATGATGGTATGTGAGGCCGAATTCACAAAGGCTGAAATTATATGGGCCGAAGCGAATCCGCAGGGCTTTGCGCAGGAATTGGTTGCCCTGAACGAAATCTCACGGCATTTGGATCGCCTATCTGTAGCGTATGCTCACTTACCAAGCACCGCCGGGCATACAGCGTCTGCAAATTCATCGCTAAAACTTTCGGATATTCTTGAGCCGATAGGGCTTGTGAATCCTGAGAATTACACCTCCAAGATTGCAGCGATTCGTCTTACGTTGTTGAGGATGGATACGCTCCGGTGGCCAATGCTACTTCGTAATTTTGAAGCTCCAACTAGTATTGACGCGTCGGACGTATCAGCAGGATTAAAAACCTTCGATTTTGGGGAAGACTCCCCCTCAGCCTCCGAGCGGGGTCCTGCTTTCAGGGATGGGAAGTATTTCACATATACACCCTCGTCGTCGAATATCCAGCGGTCATCGCGAGGATTCTTTGGGTCACCATACATTTCGGCTGAAATGAGGTGGGATAAGACCTGGAATCCATTTTATTTGGCAGCAAAAGGAAATGGGGCGGACGCAAATTTTGTGGGTTTTGGAAGAGCGCAGGATTACATTACCGCGACTCCGAATATGGCTGGGGATTTATACCTTGCCTCAGAGGGGGAATACACTGGGGTATGGGATATAAATCTTGGTGATGTTGATTCAAAGAATGAAATTTACGTGAAGGATGGGAGTCGGGGTGGCATCAAGTTAGGAGGAAGTTTGCTAGAGTTTGAAGCGAAGATAGAGACTAAAGATTCTGACTTTGAATCTGATCCTGATGATCTACCGTCCGAGGATACCCGGTTGCGAGCGTTCGACATTCTTACACGACTCATCTACAAATTTGAAAGAAAATATCTTAGGGACGGGAAGACGATAGGGCTACCTGATCATTTGCAGGTTCCGATCAAAATGACCGCAGCGTATAGCCCGGATGTATTCTCCACAAAAATTTCAGCAAACAAACGGAACATCTTTCCTGATTCGCAGTTCGAAAAGTCAGATTATTCGGGGTTTAGAGTATCGGGGCGTGCATTGCTTCTTTTCAAGCCGGATTTCTCGGAGGTTCCCGAAAGGGTCTTTGAGTTAAAAACAGTATCTCCACCTTCAGCTGACTTTGTTCTAACTGATTCGGGCGTCAGTTTGGCCTTCTCATTGCCGATTTCAGCTGTCAGTGGAGCAAAACCGACACGCTTGGAGCTTCCCCTTACTTCAATTTACGGTGATTTAGCATATCCTTCTTCCAATTGGTATAAGAAGAGGGGATTCTTTGATAAAGATGATGGGAGTGCGCATGGATTTTGGAGTCAGCTTGCCGTTCACGGGAACCTCTCAGGCATCAATGTTGAGACCACTTCATTCCCGAATTTTAATTCCTACCTCTATGATCGTGTATCTTACGGAGATCAGAATGAAGAGGATTACGACTATAATGCGGAACCGACTACCGCTTTCTCTACGGATCCCTTTGAAGTCTTTAGTTACGACCGGAGTTACGAATCCTTGAGTCCAGTTCATCGTCCGATCGGGCGGATCACAGGCGATCAAGGTAAGGTGGAAATTGAATGGATAGACCACTACCATTTCAAAATTTCCTATTACTACACCGGGACAGCACTTCCTGTCCGGACTTATGAGGTTTCAGTCGGTGGAACGAGCCCCGGGCGGGTCGTATCGGAAAGCTTGGGTTCAAGTTATCCAGCGGGGTTTGAAACAGTAACTGTGCTGAAGGATAGCGAGGAGGTTGCCGTGGCCACGATCACTGGTGATTACACCTCGGCTGTTGCGGAGGGCGATGAATTCTTGAAGGTTTCCCATCCAGAGGAAGGAGCCGCAAGTTTGTTCTCAACTGCATTCGATCCGCTTATTGGGAAGGTAACAGTTACTGTTACGAGGCAGGGCGGTGGTATCGCGGAAAGCGACGAAGTTTTTGTGGGGGATGATACGGTGCCTTCAGAATATGGCGATGAAGGTTGGAAGATTGAATCTTACGGTGACCGAAAGTGGGATGAGGAGCTATACCCCATTGCCATTCTAAGAAAATATTTTCCTGGTTCCTCGAGTTTTGGTATCAGTTCGGAAAAGTTTTACGCTGGCTCCAGCGATCCCGCTAGGCTCAAATTGCCGTTCTACCAAGCAGTGAAGGACGCAACTTCAGAGGGTGTTGACTGGACCACTGCTGGGCAGACTCTAGCGTTCGATCTGGTAGGTTCTCCAACGGAACATCAGTTTACCGTAGGTGGGATGCCCGCTACTACAACTTGGTCGAAAACGAACAACTCCGTAAGCATTGGAACAAGTGTTTCTGGAGCTCTTATCTCCAATACCTTAGTCCAATACCCAATAGGTTTATCGCGTATTCAAAGTAACGTAGGAGGCGCATCACAGGAACTCGAATATTTCACCTCCGATATGGGAGGGGGGCTGTCATGGCAGCCAAAATCTACGTCCGATCCATCCGGCAAGACCGACTTCAGCTACGAAAAACTCGCGGGAGGAGGACTCACAGTTACCGAGACATTTGATTCGAACGGAACCGATCCGAAGGTAGTTACGACCTCGATGTATCGCTTTAATGGACAGCTGCTTACACGTGAGGTAAAAATAGGCGCAACTACAGTTTCAGAAACCACGGCGACCGGACATTCCACGAATGCATTCGGCAGGCCGACGACTATCGAGTCCACTGTGGGAGGGGTGACTAGCACTCGCACTCTGCAATATCATCCAGATGGAAGCCTCAAAATGGATAGTGATGGCTACGGGAACATCAGTGAATTTGAATATGATGCGGTTGGCCGTCTGAAAAGCGGGACGAAGATTGCTGGCCTATCACTTTCCCCTTCCTACAACGGCTCCCAGACGAGTTTCTCTATGGGAGGGAATACGGTTACGAGTGATACAGATATCTATGGCGGACTTGTGAAGTTCACTAGTTCTTCCGGCGCTGGAGTTGAGGTCGAGAAGACCGGGTCAGGCTCATTTATCACGAAGTCTGAGGGCGGGAGTGCCGCTTCTTCATTTTTACCTGATGGCACTGCAGTCGGTGCTACCGGTGGCCTTGGTTCGCCGGGAAGTGGCGTCTCGTATTCGGTGGCGACAGTCAATGGAGTGGGATGTATCGCGGTGACCTCAGCGGTGGTATCTGATGGCGCGGCGACAGATGCGGTCACGACGAGCTATTTTGACGGACAAGGGCGTATCGTCCGCTTGGAAGAGCCGCACCCGATGGGCACGGGAACGGTGCATACAGATTATGCTTATGACATGGTGAATCGTAAGGTCACGATCACCCCGCCATCGCCCGCGAAGCCTACGGTCGTGCAATATGATGCGGGGTGGAGCAATGCGGATATCCGCCAAGGCAGTTCCCACGTGGAGGTTTCCTCAGAAGTTGTTGGCGGTAGCATAAAGCAAATGGTGAAGCGCTCGGGGCGCGAAGTTTATTCCTCCGAGACAGCTTTACTAACGGGAGTTGTCACTACCAAGGTAAACGGACGGAATGCAGTCGTTGCCGCCCCGGCAGCGGATGGGAATAGCGTGACGGTCACCGGACCTCGTGGTCTCGACGTAGATTACAACTTTGACCGCTTCGGTTCTTCTGGGATTACCGGTTCGATTGGCGGGCGTTCTTTGGAGGCTACTGTAGCGCGAGCAGCCAACGGAGAAATCGAATCAGTTGCGGTGAATCCTCCGGGGCCAGCTGGCACGACCACTTATGGTTTTTCAAAAGCGCGCAGGCTCGTCAGTGCGGATGGCCCGGGGACGAATCTGGGGATCGAATACGATCTTGCAGGCGGTGGGATAAAGGCGACAGGGATGGATCTGGCTTCCAACCAAGGTTTTGTAATCTCCTCTGACAACGAGGGCAATCCCCGGAAGCTGGAGAGCACCGGCAGGGACGCGCTCCAATTCGGGGGCAGCGTGTATGACGGGCAGATGACTCTGGGAGCTGCGGGTTTTGCGGGGCAGACGGTGAATTACAATCTCGGCCCAACAGGATTGCCTCTATCAAAAACCCGTGCCGATGGGAGCGGGAATAGCTTTCAGTATTACGATGATGGGTCGCTGAATAGCTACACGCGCTTCGATGGTCCTGCGAATGGTGGTGGATCCAACACGTTCGTGATGAACACAGATCCCGAGAGCGGATTGGCAACGGGCTATACCAGTGCGGACTCATCATTGCTGGTCGCTCCCAATCCTGATGGGACTATCGCCGGTGCGGAATTCACGAGCACGGATATGGACGGCCAAGGGCAGTTTTATTCAGTCCTCTATCCCGCCTACTTCGATGAGGCTCCCTTGGTGGAGACCTTCGGCGGCAGCTTGGCGGGTTACGAGATCAAGAGAAACTACAACAGCGCAACCGGTGAGATCACCCGGGTTGAGTTGTGGAAA
>Ga0136639_10000858_pt1 | contig 10520 bp, 11 predicted proteins | sample AntDrymUQ8592106_2_FD_113739 | JGI IMG/M metagenome (GOLD analysis project Ga0136639, IMG submission 113739) | Polar desert sand microbial communities from Dry Valleys, Antarctica - metaG UQ859 (21.06) | ecosystem: Environmental > Terrestrial > Soil > Desert | place: Antarctica: Dry Valley...
TGAGACGATCTTGAAGTCCTTCCGATGAACGAACGCCTCAAGCCCTGAATGCTGGACACTGGCGTTCGGCTTCACGGCTCCGGTCGGGGCGACAAGGTCAGCGTCAACTCAAGGGACCGGCAAACGCAGTCATCACGTCGTAACCCAAGGCACCGACTCCAGCGATATACGACCTGGAGTCAGCATTCAGCGTATAGTTGGTGGTGTTTGAGCTACGCCCGCTACCGCCAAGCAGAGGGCTTGAAAGTGCATTGCCGAGCCCCTGGAGAGCGCGCGACCCGGAAGAGGTCGAATCAACAAGGGTCCCGATGCCTCCGCTGACACCGATCTCGGCCTGGACCGAGACCTGACCGGAACGGCCCGATGTCGGATAAACGTCCAGCCAGCTCTTGTACGGGTTCGAGGAAAGCCCGGTTTCGGTGCTGATTGTGCTGGTCCGGGCAATGCCACCATTTCCGAGTGCATCCGGCACCCGCCATTCGGTACTCTGATCAGCCGTCATCCTCACAGGATTCACCGTGATCAGGAGACCGATAATGGCGGTATCAAGCGCACGCACCTGAGCTCGGAGATGCTCGGTAGCCGTCAGCCCGGCTCGCAGAGCCCCTGTATTCGCGATGCCCGAGAAGCCCCCTCCCATCGTCACCCAACCGTCGAGCGGATAGAAACCGCCGAACGCTGTCGGGCCATAACGCACCATTTCGACGGATGAGTTGCCGCCTTCGCTGAACTGGTCGGACGCGCCATTCGGTTGTGGAGCCAGCCTGTTGCGAAGCGACGCCAGGAGAGCGCTGTTGTCCGCAACCTCGATGCCCTTGGCCTGCAAAGCCTGGATCGCAGAGGCATAGGCCGCGTCCGCAGCGGCGACATAGTCCTCTGGCGACAATCCCGTCAGGTTGGTTTGCACGTTCACGCTCGACTGGGCGAACCTGGAGCGGAAGCCGCCACCGCTCGACTGGCTGGCTTTTCGCTCGGTCACGAAATTCACGCCAAAACTGCCGATCAGCACGCGCCGGATCCCCGCAATCCCGCGCCCATTGACGACGCGCATGGGCAGCTCGGCGGCCGCACCCATGGCTGGAGTCGCAGCAAGCCCGAAAGGCACCAGTGTCGAGGCCACTGCCGCTGTCAGCAGCGAACGGCGATCCATAGGTCCAATCCGATCCATTCTCTCTTTCCCCCAGCTTTAAAAAAATGACGTTCACCCAGTCCCGTCAGAAAACATTCTGATTCAGCTTTTGTAAACCATCTCGCGACTTACGCGGACCTGAGCCGATGCCGATGGGTCCGCGGCTCGTTCGAGCTGCTGCGCCTTCGCCAACCCATGTCTGCAAGGGAGCGGACCACGACTTCGCAATCACGCCCGCTAGCGGACTTCGATCTGACGGCCTGAAAGCCGACATCGCCCGCTTCCACTGGGGGTGGAAAGCGGATACCGCCTCTGCATGGCTGAGCCATCGCGTCCAGGGGGCCTTCCGGATTCAGGGTCTCACCAGAGCGGCTGTCGCCGTGCGCCTCGACTGGAGCTCAAGAGCCCCGGATCACGACGAGTACCTCTCTCAACTTGTGGAACACGCTCATACCCAGTGCCTTCATGGCGGTGATGATGACGACGGCGATCAGAGCGGCGATGACGCCGTATTCTATCGCGGTGGCACCCGATGTGTCGTTGCAGAATTTATTGATGAAACTTCTGATCGTAACCTTTTGCGGATGCAGCATCAGCCTTGGGCCGGGTTCATCATCGATACGTGCCATCCTCGCGAAGCTCCTTGGACAGGTGAGCGAGATAGCGGCCTCCGATTAAGGCGATATAGCCGAACATGGTTATCTCAAGATCTGCTGAGAACGGTTCTAGACCATCACTCCAGAACTCGCCGGCCTGCTCCAGCGACCAGATGGAGGGCGCTCAGTGACAGTATCCGCAAATCTCCCGACGGATCGGGAGCGGACATCGAAATCAGGCCCGAAGGCAGACATTCCCCACTCCCTGAAACCGCCGCCCCCAATCGTCGTCCGGGTCAAACGCAGACCAGGGCTTGCGGCGGCCGGGGCCTCCCCTAGGGTGAACTCACCAAGATTTGACGATGAGTGGAGCGGGACAGAATGCCTTTGATCAGCCTTGTCGCGGCAGTGGTTGCGGCCCACCTTCAGACCGCCGCAGTACAGCCTCTGACGGGGGCCTGGACGGTCGACCTGTCCGCCGATGCCACCCAGCCTTACCTCAAGCCCATGAACCTGCAGCTCGCTGCCGACGGCACGGTCACAGGCGATTTCTACGAGAGCGAGATACTGGCGGGCCGCTGGAAATCCCAGGGGGGCCGGCTGTGCGTGGCCTTCAGGACAACGGACGGCGTCGGCCCCTACCACACCTCCGCCTGTCTCGTGGGCGATCGCGTTGAAGGACAGACCTGGGCGGAGAACCGGGATTTCGTGTTCATCTGGTCAGCCATCCGGTCGGAACCAGCACCGGCACCGGCCCGGTAGCGGTGCATCCGCATGTGGAAAGGTTTCGGCGCCGGTTCAGGTTCACAACCGGACATTCGTCCGGTGCGGGACAGAGGACGTCGCCCGTGTCAGGCCGGAGCTGGAAGACAGACCTGCTGTTCCGTCTATCCCTGTAAAGGCACGACCTTCGACAGAGCTCCGTAAAGCGCGCGGATATCAATCGGCTTGGCCAGATAATCCGTCATGCCCGCAGCCAGATATTCGTCCCTTTGACCAGGCATCGCATTGGCGGTCAGCGCAATGATCGGAAGCAGGCCCGCTCGTCCTCCCAGTTCGCGAATGCGTCGGGTCGCCGTCGGACCGTCCATGACGGGCATCTGAACATCCATCAGTATGGCATCAAAATCACCGCTTGAAGCAGCGGCTACGGCCTGTTCCCCATCCGGGACTATGGTGAAGCTGTGACCAAAGCTGCTGAGCAAGGCGGCGATGACCCGCTGGTTGGTTGGGTTATCTTCCGCAACCAACAGCCTCAGGGAACGGCCTTCTGCCAGATCTGGCTCGCTCATGGTCGGCCTTGCGGCGGTTCTTGCCGGAGCCGGTAGCTCGAGCCAGAAGCGGCTTCCCTTGTTCTCTTCGCTTTCCACCCCGATGCGGCCGCCCATGAGGTCTGCGTATTCGCGACAGATCGAGAGCCCGAGGCCGGTCCCGCCAAAGCGTCGGGTTGTCGATGCGTCAGCCTGGATGAAACGCCCGAACAGCCGTTTGCAGGTTTCGGCCGAAATCCCGATCCCGGTGTCGCTGACAGAAATCAGGAGGGACTGTTGGTCCGCCCTGTAACCGACCTTGATGTCGATCTGGCCTGCCTCCGTGAACTTGACCGCGTTACCGACGAAATTCGTAAGGATCTGGCGCACCCTGTCCTCGTCGGCATTCAGGCATGGGGGTACCTCGGGCCCGATACTGAGTGTCAGCTCGACGCCGGGTCGAACATTCCCGCGGGAAAACAGGTCGGCAACTTCATTCGCCATGGTGCCCGGGTCGAAATCGCGAGGGGAGAGGCTGACCTGACCGGCCTCCAGTCGGGACACTTCCAGAATATCGTCGAGGAGGTGAAGCAGGTGAGTTGCAGACTTTAGCGCGATCTCGGCGTGCTCATGATCGATCGGTGCCAGGTTGGACCGCTGCAAGGCGATCAGCATGCCGATCACCCCGTTCATTGGCGTCCGGATTTCGTGGCTCATGGTAGCGAGGAATCGCCCTTTGGCGACAGCGGCGGCCTCGGCTTCGACCCGCTTCGTTTCCAGTTCAGCTGTTCTGGCAACATCCTCGCTGATGTCGCGATTCAGACCGACCAGAATTGGCCGGCCTTCTAAATCCCTGGAGGCCAGGGCATGTGCCTCGACATGGCAGATTGTTCCGTCCTGCTTCCGGACCCGAAAAAATGACTGGACGGGCAGCCCGGTTTCCAGCGACCGCTGGCCATCTGCCCGCAGGCCCGTGCGATCTTGGGGATGGACATGATCCATGGCGCGGTCGCGAGCGATCCAGTCGCCTTCAACCTGAAAATCATAGATGTCACGCACTCGGCTATCGAAACTGAAGCCACCGTCGTCCGAGAACTCCATCTCCCAGACGCCGATGACGGCTAGGTCCATACAGAGCCGAAGTCGTTCCGATGTGCGGGCCAGCTCGGCTTCGAAGACCTTGCGGGCGGTGATATCCTGATGAGCGCCGACCATCACAAGCGGTTGGCCATCTGCGGATCGTGACACAAGCCGGGCCCGGTCGAGGATCCAGACCCAATGACCGTCCTTGTGCCGCATCCTGACTTCGGCTTCAAAATAGGGTTCGTCGCCAGAGAGATGCGCCTGGGCCTTCAAGATGGCGGCAGCCTGATCCTCCGGATGCCGCAGGCGTGCACAGGTCTCAATGGAGATCGGCTGGAGTTCGGCGAGGGTATACCCCAGCATCTCGGCCCAACGCTCATTGAGCCGGAGCGAGCCAGTCTGGATATTCCATTCCCAGGTCCCCAGACGCGCTGCATCCAGGATGTCGATCAGACGATCGGCTTCAAACGGAAGCGAGCTCGGGTCTGGCCGGGGAAGGGATGAGTCACCGCCCTGCAATAAGCCACGTCGAACGAGCGATGCCTGAGCTTCCAGAAGCGATTGAGTTTGCTCCAACACCGACAAGTCTCCCCGACCCATGTAGTTACTTCGCATCCGATTGAAAAAACGACGATTTGCCGAAAGCGAAGCGTGACAATAACGCGTTGATTCAGAGGCCGGGGCAAGACGCGGGATGGCTCTGCTGCGCTACGGGTCCGTCAGACCATCTCCGGGCTCCGTCATAACCAGCCCGCAAGAAACAAGCCGCCGGTCAGGCCGACGAGCCTGTCCATGGACCTGCGCCGGCTTGTCATCGCCTGAGCGCGTTCAGTCATCACAATCCAGGGCCTGACCCGGCCACAATGCAACAACCTCGGCTACAGGTAGGACCACGGCCCCGGCCCCGGCGTCGGCGTCGGGCCAGCAGCCCGGCACTGACGCTCGCACCCTGCCTCAGGTCTTCTTGTTGGCCTCAGAGGCTATGATGGCCGCAGCGGACCCGAGCAGCGATCCGGCAAGGGCGACGAAGACCGGCGCACCTTGATCACTGACGATCATCCAGACCGCGACGCCGATCAACGTAATGGATGCTCCGATCATGATGCCGACCAGCAGGCGTATCGTGGAAGCAGGCGGTTTCCGGGACATGGCGGCTCCTGTCAGGGAGGTCAGACTGTGTTGATTCAGATTCGGGAACAACACCCTCCCCGATCCGGGGCGCTGAACCTTCCTGAACCCCGTCGTTCCAGATCGGACCATAAACCGGGCACGACGCGGGACAGGGGACACTCAGGACAGTGCAAGTCGCTGTGATCCGCCAGAGCAATTTCGTGCCATCCCGAGCATCCGCCTCAACCTTGACGGGCCCTTCAGCGGGGCATTCTATCGGTCACGCCGATCCTTCGGCTTCAGTATGAGGATGTGTCATGCGTGTTTCGACCGTTTCCCTTCTTCTGGCCGGGGGGGCGCTCGCCCTGGGTGCATGCAGCACCTCCGGTGAGCCCATCAACCTGACGCAGGCCCAGCGTGCCGAGATATGCGGCGATATCGCTCGCTACCGGATAACACCGACCGGTCGCCAGACCGGCGAGGTCCGGCGTGATTATGAATGCAGCAGCGTCCACGGGGGCGGATACTCTGACAGCCGCGACCGGAACATTCCCAATGGAAGCGCGGCCCGATCCAGTGCGACCAGCAGGGCGCTCGGCGGGAACTAGCTGACGCACCGCTACCCGGACTCCTGCCCTGGCACCAGTGGGATCCTCAGGGCCTTTGCCAGGAGTTCAGGAACAATGGTTCCGTTCTCATCCAGAGACTGGGCCGTCGCAGCGAACCATTTCGAACAGTCTCTGGCGGAGCGGCCGCGCGGAATACGATCTTCCTTTGCCGCCACGAGCATTTCATCGAGGGTGTAGATACCCAGAGAGTCAAAATGATCAGTCAGGCGACCGAGAGGAAATCTGACGATCAGATAGACCAACGGCGTGATCTCGACTTTTACAAACTCCAGCATATCGTCAAGGTCAGCTGCGGTAAGTGAAAGATAGCAGTTAGCCGGTTCAATGCCAGCGCGGGCGGGTCGCTCCTTCAAGAGAAATGGATCCAGCGACGACAGCTTACTTATCCTGGCCGACCTTCGCGGTGAATGACTGACGCGCGAGATGTCGCCTATGGGTCGATTTTCGGCCTTCAACTCACGCCGGGTCGCGGACCTTCGACCGATGAGCGGAAGCGGAACCTGAAGTCAGGGGGTTGCCCCCTGATCCGGCGGGCCGCTGCGTCAATCGCTGAACCCGCGGGAGCGCTCTCGGTTCGGCCACTGCCCCCCTGCCCGCAACCCGCCATCAGAAATTGACGAATGCGCTGAACACCACCGAACCCTCCGAGGTGCTGCTGTCGACATAGTGGACGCCGTATACCAATGGCCCGACAGGCATCTCGATCCCCGCGAGCCAGTCGGTCTTGCCGCCTGGAGCATAGGCGCCGTCCTCATAGCCCACGCCGCCCTTCAACGAGACAGCCCAGCCGGGCGGGGCGTACTCCAGGTCCCCCCAAAGATAGCGGTTATCTTCGTCGTCAAGAGCGTTCTGCGCCGGCGCATAGGCAAAGCCACCCCGCCATGTCGCATTGCCGATGGTTCTGGAAATCGTGACGGGCAGTTCGAAATAGCTGACATCGCTGCCATCGGGGTAGACGAACGCCGACAGCCCGACGTCCAGATCAACGCCGCCGACCGAACCGGTCCAGCCCGTTGTCAGCGAGACCTCGAGGTCGGCCCCGTCACCGTCGAGACCGATGCCGTATTCCTCGATTCCAGACAGGTCGAGGGCGGCGTAGAAACCCGTGGCATGAGAGGCACTGACACCGGCCTGCAGCGCGGGATCGTCGCCGGACAACGACAGCCCCCGGAACCGGTAGTCGCTCACGACCCCCGCATAGACTTCCGGCTCCCAGCGCGTCTGCTGTGCCGACGCTGGATCTGCCCACGCCAGCAAGCCACCGGCGATCAGAAGGGCGCTAGACAGCTTGCTCATACAGAGGGACTTCTTCTGCTGGTGGTGCGCTGGTGAGAAACTGGACCGCATCGATCAGGGCTGCCGGGCGGATCGGCTTGGACAGGTGCAGGGTTGACCCCGCGTCGAGGCTGCGCCGGATATCTTCAGGCATCGCATTTGCGGTCAGCGATATGATGGGAACAGCCGCCCGGTTGGTCAGCTTTTCATGCTCCCGGATGCGAAGGGTCGCTGCCAGGCCGTCCATCACGGGCATCTGCACATCCATGAGGATCAGATCGAACTGGTGGACCAGGGCCTGTTCGACCGCCTGTTCACCATTCTGGACAATGGTCAGAGCGACGCCCAGCGGCTGGAGGATCATCGATACCACCCTCTGGTTCACTTCATGGTCGTCGGCAAAGAGGACAGACAATCCCGCGCTTTCCTCGGCTTCGCTTCTGACGGGAGCCGTGATCTCAGGAGTGACCCGTGCGTCTGACCGCGGCAGGTCCAGATAGGCGAAGAAGATCGTGCCTTGCCCCGGCACCGACCGAACGCTGATGGCACCCCCCATCATGCGGGCAAACGACTGACTGATCGACAGGCCCAGCCCTGAGCCACCGTATCGACGGCTGATCGAGGCATCGGCCTGGACAAAGTTCTGGAACAGGCGATTGGCGACCTCGCGACTGAAGCCAGGGCCGGTGTCGGCGACAGAAATACAGAGCCCGCGCCAGGTCTGGCGGGCGCGGATCTGGATTTTGCCGGCTTCAGTAAATTTCACCGCATTGCTTAGCAGGTTCGACACGACCTGTCCGACCCGGGTCGGGTCTCCCAGATAGGTGCCGGAAGCCTCGGGACTGACGATCAGCTCGAGCTTCACCTTGCGCGCCGCTGCAGAGGCGGCGTGGAGTTGCGTGATCTCCGAAAGAGTAGCTCCGAGATCGAACGGCTTGGTCTCGAACCGCATCAGCCCGGCTTCGATCTTGGACACGTCGAGGATGTCGTTGACGACGTGTTCCAGCATCCGTCCCGAGGCGACAATGGTTCGAGCCATCTCGCTGGCATCGGCGCTGGTCTGGAGCGGATGAAGCATCTCGCTCATGGCAACGATGCCGTTCAGCGGAGTACGCAGCTCGTGGCTCATATTGGCGAGGAACTGGGATTTTGCAGAATAGGCGGACTCGGCCTGTTTCACGGCCCGGCTCAGCGCCTGCTCGTTTTCATCGAAATCCTTGATCAGGCGCGAAACCCGCAGGCCTCCGAACGCCAGGGCCAAGAGCAGCAGCAGCATGGTTATGCCGAGGACAGGACCGGTCTCGACCAGGCGCGCGGTTCCCTGCGCATTCGCAGTCCAGCCGATCATCGCAATCTCGTTCCCGTCCGCATCCTTGAGGGGGACATGGGGGCCGCTGAAATCCTGCAGGCTCACCAGCCGCGGCGACTTCAGTGCCAGTTCCCTGGCAAGACTGTTGACGAATGCCGTCACCTCATAACCTGACGCCACGACGGGGTCCGGTTGGTCTCGGCGATCAAACGGTGCCTCTTCCGGTACCACGCTCGAGACCGATACCAGATAGGCTCGCCCACCGACGGATACGGTCCCTTCGCGCGTGGACACGCCTTTCAGGCCAAGAGGCCTGCGATCTGACCCGATGGCGCGCTTGACGGCAGACTCGTCACGGACCGCCTGGACCAGGGGAGCAACGGCGACGGCAAAAGCCGTCTCACTGCCCGGCGTTACAGGCTGGCCATCGCGCGCTGCGTAAACGATCGGCCCGGCTGCCGAATAAGCCAGGGTCACGTCGTGCCCCATCTGACTTGAATAGTATTCGCCGAAATTCAGCTGCATCCAGGCCTGGTCAGCTTCAAAAGTCTTGGCGTAGGCGTCGTTCCAGACCGTCGCGGAGACAAGGTTTTCCCGAAGCCGGTCCAGCGACAACTCGATGCGGCGCTCGGTAAGCTCGATCTCGCTGAGCGTCCACTGCCGGTCGATGACGTAGATGGAGTATCCGACGATCGCGGTGACCAGCATCAACAGCAAGACCGCCGCGAGGCTTACGGCCAGAAGCACGGCCGTATGTGCCCGGATATGACGTCGTCTCAACCACATGCACGAATATCCGGCGCCGGTGACAGCTTCTGGCCCGGACCATAGACACTCACGCGTTATTGTTCGATGAACGCCGCTCTCTGTTGGCTTGTCGCCGTCTCGGTCGCTTCTAGGACAGTCCCGGCCTGGCCAATACACAGGGAAGCGTCGGACCTGACTGACCGGGTCCGCAGCTGGACTGGGCGTTTCCACAACGGCGCGAGGCGGGACTATGAAGCCAGTCGCAGCATCGATATGGAGATGACCTGTTCTGCCTCCGGTACGCCTCGCGTCCGACTTTGGAAGGGATGACCCCGGGATGCAAAAGCTCGACGCCGTCCTGAGCCGTGTCGCCATGGCGATGCTTGTCGCAGGCCTGGGTATTCTGCTGGTCGCCGTCGTGTGGGGCGGGTCGGTCTATCCGGATTATGACCACGCGCGTCAGTACATCAGCGAGCTGGGTGCCACGGGTGCCGTCACGGGCAGGACAGCCAGTCACTGGGGCTTCGTCCCGAATGGCTTGCTGGTCACCGGGTTTTTTCTGCTTGCAGCCTGGATCCTGCGTCACAGCGCGCTCGCGGTTGTCGCCTGCCTGCTACTCGCCCTCAATGGTGCCGGAATGGCCGGGGCGGGAGTCTATGCCTGTGACTTCGAGTGCAACCACTCTGACCCGTCGGCCGAGGCCCTGCTCCATGATCTGTTCGGCGGCCTGGGTTATCTGTGTGCGATCTTTGGCGTCGGTTTCGCCTCCCTGTGGGCGCGTCGCAGCCACTCTCCATGGCTGGCCCCCGTCGGCAGCGCGGCGCTGATCGTCAGCATCATCGGCTTTTCTGCCATCATCGCCGACGTGGAACTGGGCGGCCTTTTCCAGCGCGCGATGGAGGTGGCACTTGCCGTATTCATGCTGTCGCTCGGCTGGGCACTGACCCGGGGCCTGAGAGGCCAAAGCCGGGCCTGACCCCCGCGGGCCGGCGGCTGTCCCGACCCGGACCGCGGGGCACTGCAGATGACCGGCCGGTCAGCCCCCACCACGACAAAACCTTAAGCTGATCTGTCCCGCCAGCGGCGTTACGGGGGGGCCGTGCCCCACGTGTAGCCCGGAGACCGGATCGCAGCCGATAGCCTCAACGATGTGCTGGTCGACCAGCTCAAGGCCTTCGCCGGCCGTCAGAACGAGAACGAGTTGATCGCCGCGGTCCTGGCCGCCCGGCTGGGTCAGCACCGTGTTCATCCCATGGACGATCACACCGCCGACGCCAGACGCATCAGCCCCCGACCACCACCACGCCGGGACAGACCTTGCCGAGGGCCGTGGGGGGCGGAGAGCGGACCGTGACCGGCGCTAGGGACAGTTGCGGATCCTTTCGACCTGCA
>Ga0136639_10000859_pt1 | contig 10515 bp, 7 predicted proteins | sample AntDrymUQ8592106_2_FD_113739 | JGI IMG/M metagenome (GOLD analysis project Ga0136639, IMG submission 113739) | Polar desert sand microbial communities from Dry Valleys, Antarctica - metaG UQ859 (21.06) | ecosystem: Environmental > Terrestrial > Soil > Desert | place: Antarctica: Dry Valley...
CCATCTGTCGTGTTTGCATGGGTAATGAGCCTTGTAGACTGAAAAGGATGTGGCAACAAGTAGCCATCTTCCGAATTAATGCCTAATCTGGCAAGTGTCCAGGTAAAGCATCTCTTGGCCAGGGGAATTGTGAAGAAGATGGCTAATCCGCTGATGGACAATGATTAGCGGCGCTTCTCGCCCGTCTGTGCGGCGAATTGAGCCTTGATGCGCGCCGTCTGTCGGTTGAACTGTTTACTCACAATGGCTAGGAGAAGCTGACCTATGAGGTGGGCCTGGCCGTCGGTCACATGTTCGAAGGAAAGGGCTACTTTATTTCCTGAAATGTAGACGCGGCGAACTTTGGCGGAAATCTTTATGAAATCTCCAAATTCGTACTGAATATATTCATGAATAGGAATACTGATTTTGATCTGATCACCTAGCCGGAAAATAATATCACGATCAGCGCTGACCACGGCGCCGTGCATGCTGAGATCAACAATCTTGCCTTCCAGTATGGCATTCTTGTTCAAATGGAAAACTGATGCGTGAATATTCACAGCATAGCGACGGCTGCGTCGATGGTTTTGATTATCTATACCCGCTTTAATACGGGCCATAATTTGCTGACGAGCGTTGCCGGGATAGACGATGTATTCGTCAGATTCATGATAGAGCAGCAGTTCCCTGTGATAAATTTTCACAAGGTCTTCAGCATCCCGAGTAAGAAACAAGACGGGAATGGTTTCATTCTTTCGTTTTTCTTTCAAGGCGCGAATCAGATTCATGACGGTATTTTTTTCAGCAAACTCATCATTCATGACGAGAAGAGAGATGTTTCGTCCAAATTGTCGAGTCAACTCGTCGGCGCTACGCGGAGTGGAAATAGCCAGATGTGGATAGTCCTTCTTTACAAAGGATTCCATGGAAAAGCTTAAATCTTTATCGAAACGATCGCCCAAAGCAAAGATCACATAGTTTTTCCGCTTCTTACGTGGACCTTGAAGATAGGCCTCGATCTTGGCGGCGGCTGTCTTATCTTCCATCGGGTCGGACTTTTTCTTCTCGCTCGTATCATTACTCATGCATACCTCTTACAAAGCCTTGGTGGTGGTCGGCTGAGGTTGAGACAATCTTGCTTGTTCGGTAGGCTCAGTGAGCCCCTGGGTCTGGCGATAGAACACTTCGGCTTTTTTCAGTAGGCTATAGTGTTTTTCAGCGGGGGAGGCCAGAGCCGTTGACTCGATATATTTTTTCCAGGAATTGTGAGCATTGCTAAGATCCTCATTTTTTTGGGTTAGCCCCCAGATTCGATGCAGACTCAACGCCCGGTAATAAGACAGGCTATGGACTGCTTGGGTATACTGCTCATCTGGAATAAAGCGCAGCTGATCTTCGCAGCGGTCGAGCATGTCCTTAGTCTGTTGCCACGAGGAGAGAGCCGCCGCTTGGTCGCTGATTTTCATCTTCTCGCCGATATGATAGATGGCTATAGCTTCATTGATATAAGTGCCAATAAAACGCTTGTCCACAAACTGCGCGACTTCAGGTCGGCTGGTGACTCGGTGAAAGGCCGCCGCTGCCTTGATTGGATCCTGACTTTGATTGAGATAGATATCTCCCAGCTCATGCTGGACGATCAAAAAGTCAGGATGGCTTTCTGGAAGAGCTTCCAGCAAATGAATGGCTTCGTTCAATCGTCCGACTTGAATCAGCTGCTTGGCCTCGCGTCGCAGATCTTTTTCCAGATGAACAGCGCGTGCTCCACTCCAATCCAAGCCATCTTCATCAAAGCTCACGACTTGGTTGAGGGGTTTGTATTCTTCATTCAGAATAATTTCAATTTGGGCTGTCGGTCCGGGAAGATCAATGCTTTGATAAAGTGGGCTGCGACCAATCAAACGGCCATTCAACTTAATTTGAGCATTGCTGGGATCAGTTTCGATCCGCAGAGGAATGGAGGAGCGCTGCAAAGCTAAAGCTTTGTCTTTGCCTTCTACCCAAAAGAAATCATCCTGCTGGATGCGATAGCCGCTGCGCACCACACTCAGAACGCCTCGCCGCCCCGCAGCAGAGCTGCTAATCCGCGCAATGCCCTGACGATCTGTGGTGCCGATCCATTGATCCTGTAGGAAGAGATTCGCCTGGGCGAGAGGTCTTTTATCGGCTTGATCCATGACGGTGATGTATTTATCTCCGGCTTCCATGCTGCGGTTAAGGACGACGATTTGGCCAATGGATGCTGTCGTGCGAGGTTTGAGTTCCTGGACGCGAATGCGGGCGAACGAATCGCCCAGTTCGGTAACGCGGGCGGATCCGATGTCAGACCAACCGGAATGAGAATTAGGGAAATCAGCCTGCAGTCCATGCAGACGCAGAGACTCTCCCACTTTCAAAACGTGCCCAGATTGTTGATTGAGATTGATCCGAAAACCTTCTTTTTCGGCTTCGACCAAACTCCCTTCAAAAGGCAGAAAGCTGCTGATATCGCGACTCGCTGCAGCCAGAAGTGCCCGAAGAGCTTTGCTATCAGGCTTGATCGTAAGTCGCTGTAGACTGGCTCCCAGAATCTGACCATTGGCATTGATCAGGCTTAGTTCCAAAGCGGCGGAGGGCCCTAAAATTAGTGTTGGCCGAAGAGCCCATTCGAATTCTGCAATCAGGTCCGGCTGGTTCCATCCCTGCCGACCCAATTGCTGTAGACTCAATCCATTGCGTTCCAGAATCAACGATATCCGTTCCCAATCGGCTTCCATAAAGGGCGGTTGATTCATTAAGTTTTGGCGAATGCCATCCTGAATGATTTTATCCCAGGACATGATGATATTTGGTTGGGGAGATTCACTGCCGGAATTTTGAATTTTTAACGGCAAGAGGAGGAGCCTAGCCCTGGGAGGCTCTTTGCCAGAAAAGCTTTGGACCAGAGTCCAAGGGCCTAAATTGCTGATGGTTTGGGTGATCGAACTGGGCAGGTACCCCGTTGCTTCCATAGTGACTGGTATGGATTCAGCAGGTTTTTGCGGGATGCTGTAGGACAGATAGCCAAAGGCATCAGTTCGTCCAATCTCTTTGCCAGCAAGCTTGACATTGACACTTCTGAGACCGCGAATGGAACGATAGTTTTTCTGAACGGTGAATATTTCCAGAGCTTGGCCGCGAATCAGATCAATACGGACCTTGTCCCCATGGGCCAGAGAAATAATTTTAATTTGTGGTTGATAGTTCGCGGCACGAGTCAGCAGGTGAACATTTTCGGTTCGAAAACTCGCTGGTAAAGTAAAGGAACAGCGACCACGGGCATTGGTTACGCAGCCTTCAAGCCATTGACCTCGTTCGGGGTCACCATAGAGAATCCGGGCATCGGTGACATTTTCACGTCCGCTGGCGGTATAGAAAGTAATGAGCCTTGAACTTTGCTCGGGATTCTCCAGCAGAGTATTGGCCGCTTTTTGTGCCGAAAGTTCTGGTTCGAAAGGTTCGATGTCGGCATTAGGACTTTTTTGGGTCGGGTCTTGAGCCACAAGACTGGGAGCTGGCAGACCGACCATACCCTCGTTATTCAGATTTTGCATGGCGGATACCAGTCCAGGATCTTCGATGGAAGTTTGATTGCTAGCGCTTGCGGACACAGCAGCTTCGGGTGGAATATCTTCGGTTTTTTTTGTCAGCTCCTCAGCCGGAACTTCTGGGGAGTTCTTGGGCACCGCATAAAGAATAGCCTGAATATTGAAACGATTGGGCTCGCCTTTGGCGACTCGAAAGCTTTCAAAAAAAGGTGCATAGAACATCTGCGTACTGGGTTTATTGATCTCGAGCAAAATCGCTTCATTGAGCGGCAATTCCAAATTAAGTTCTAGGGTGCCCTGTTGATTGGTGGTGCCTTGCAACTTTTTTTGAATCATGACCTGGGAGTTGGGAAGAGGATCTCCCGATCCATCCACTACCTTAATTTTGAACGTAGCTTCGGCTTGAAAAAAGCGACAGCTTTGGACTCCCAAGGCCGTAATCCAAAGCCCAATCAGGATTGCCATACGCTGGGCAGATCGACTCATAGGGGCCCCTTTGACCGAAAGTGACTTTATTTCATTGTATCAAAAAATTGGGGGGCCGGAGGGATGGGAGGGAGGCTCATTGCAGAGTTTCGGGATCTGTTTCATCAACAGGAGACCGTTCCACTTTACTTTGCTGGAAACGCGGCTCTTTTGTTAATGGAAAAGCGAAGTCCTTGGAGCGTCCCTGTTCATCCTTGACCGTGATTCGAACCCCTGTAAAAAGACCAGTGCTTTTAGCCGGACTGGTGAAATGAAAAACTTTGTTCTTATAATATCGGATGTTGAAATGCTGATCCGAACTGGGATCATCCTGATCACCCGTGTCTGTTAGTTCTTCGCTAGAGATTTCCTGAGTGGGAATCCATGCGCCTTCTTTGCCTTCCTCAAAATACCGAGCCTGAGCGGTCACGCTGCCAGTCGCTTTGTTACCTTTGTTGGTGTTTTTCAGGGCAAACCGGATCGTGAGAGTATCTTCATGAATCGCACTGGAGAAGTTCTCAACGACGACCGGTGGTTCGCCTGATTGAAGTTTCTCCAAAGTATTGGCAATAACTCTTTCTTTAGGATCATCTGTGGTGACTTCCGCAAGGATCGAGGGAATCGCTGCTTTGGCTTTGGCGGCCATGGATATGGCTATGAGCTTTGCGGCATTGGGCTCAGACGGGAGTTCAACACGAGATTCTGTATCGGCCTGACCTTCTTGATTAACATTGACCGCCAGCTTGTTGGCAGGATCCGGAGATTCCGCGGCGGCCATAAGTGGGGAGCCGTCGTTCGGATAGGCTATCTCGTAAACCTGGTCGTAACGAGTTTGATAGTTAAAGATGACCGAAAGGAGATTGCGACTGCGCGCGCGCTGTTCGGTATTCAGAGCATGTTCACGCAGCAGCAAAAGACTGGCAATCATCGACCAACTCACAAGCAATATCAAAGTCCCGACTGTCAGGTAGCTCTTGCGTATGCTGAATTTCAAAGTCCGGGTGCGATTGGAATCGATGAAGTAAATAATATTGAGAAAGCGCTTCCGCCCCCTTCGTGGACGAATGATAATTTTGTCTTTAGCGTGAGGACTTTTTTGAGTCATCTGCGACCCCCAAGTGCTGACAGAATGTCCAAGCTGCCCTCTCATTGTACCACTTTGGCTTCGCTAAACAATTGGAGCGCTAGGAATAATCCGCCTAGTCGATGCGGTGTTTGGCATTTGCCACAAAAAAGGCGTCAAACATGCGAATTTTCCTGCTATGCGCTTGATTTACCGGTTAGAATGAAGCGTCAGTATCTGGTATCTTGCCGATCCTTGTCGAGCGCGCGCCTTGATGTTCCTAAGCAGAGAGAGGGGATGCCGTGTTTACTCCTTCGGCCACTTCGCCCGTTATGAAAATTGCATTTTATCGCTCCACGAGTATCGGGGATGTGGTGTTGGCTACGGCCTGCGTGGATCTTTTACGCCAGATTCCAGTGCCGGTGCAGATTACTTGGGTCGGACGAAAGCCGGCCCTGCAGCTGATTGCCAGTGCCTTCCCGGAAATTAAAGCCGTCGAAGTGGATCCTGATCAAAGCAATTTTCAGGAAAAGGCTGTTCAGGAGCTCAAAGATATTCACTTTTTGATTGATTTGCAGACCAATCTTCGTTCCCAGTTGCTTTGCCGGGCCTTAAAGCGGGGACATAAAATTCCCAGTTATGTCTGTTACAAGAGGTCTATCGATCGCGGAACTATGATCATTAGTTCACGTCTTCGAGGACGGCGGCGAGCCCTGCCCGATTCCTATGTGGTTTCTGCTCATCATCAATTTCTGATTATGACGGGAGCACTCAAACAGGCGTTGGCAGTCCATTTGCCTGTGGAGATGCTGGATGGTTTGGATAAAATTCAAGCCTATCCCTTGCTGCCGACAATGCATGATTCCGGGCAGAAGCCCTGGCAAAAAGAGCTGAAATTCGGTCGTTGGCTGGCAGTTGCAACAGGCGCAGCTCATGAAGCGAAAAAAACCCCCATCAACCTTTTGCGCGATATTCTGGAACTTCTGAATCGACACCTTCGTCAGGATCCAGACATGCGCGACCAGTCGATAGGACTCCTGTTTGTCGGGAACGATAAGGATCGTGAGAGTGCCTTAGGCATTCTTGACAGCATCGACTGGCCTGGGCCTGTTCTCAATTTAGCTGGCAAGCTGAGTCTCTGGGAAACTGCCTTAGCTTTAAAGGATACGGATGCTCTGCTGTGCAATGATTCCGGATTGCTGCATGTTGCAGAAGCTGTCGGGACTCCGGTAGCAGCTCTTTTCGGTCCGACGGTCGAAGCCTTTGGGTTTTCTCCCTGGCGAACAGAGAGCAAAGCTTTTTCTTCTCTCCTCGGTTGTCGTCCATGCTCCAAACACGGTCAGTTGGATTGTCGATTCGGTGATAAGCTGTGTTTCGGCCTGATTCAACCACCTCCTATTGTCGACCATCTGAAAACCCTCATGAAGCGAAAAACCGTGAATGGCAGTATCTGAGTCACCGAAATGCTCAAGTCTCTTCATCCTCTACGATTGGCTATGGAGGATTTTGGTTCTTTGCATCATGCCCCTAGCTCGGCTCTTTCCCAAGCTAAGCCCGCAATTGGAAGGCCGAACCCTATTGCCTGAACTCTTGACGGAGTGGCAGCAGAAAAGACAAGCATGGCCGCGAGCAGTGGTTTTTTTCTGTTCATCGGCTGGTGAGTATGAGCAGGCTAAGCCCTTAATGGATCGCCTGCAAAGGCAGGGTGACACCTTTGTTTTTCTTATTTTCGTGTCCTATTCCGGAAAAAGATTTGCGCTGGCTCAGCAGGAGACGGTGCCTTTTATCATGGCCCCCTGGGATTCTCCGCGAGCCTGGAATCGATTGTTTGACGCGATTAGGCCGAATGCCTTCGTCATCGTTCGCTATGAGTTATGGCCGGGATTTTTGCAAGTCGCTCGACATCGTGGTCCGGTTTACCTAATCGATGCCGTGCGGTCTCCCGGTCTTATGAAAAGAGGATTTTCGCGGTCTTTGCGGCGAAAGCTGGTCCGACTCTGTCACAAGATTTTTGTGGTAGGAAAGAGCGATCAAGAGTTTTATGCCGAGCTCTTGCAGCTTCCCTCCGAAGCCATTGCTCAAGTGGGCGATACCAAGTACGACAGGGTTTTGGAGCGCTTGAAGCAACGGGAAAATAAACGCCAGGAAATGCATGTTCAATTGCAAGCATTTCTTGGAAAAGGCCCTGTGCTTATCCTGGGCAGCGCCTGGCCACGTGATCTGGAAGCACTTCTGAGTGTTTTTCCAGAATTGAAAAGTTTGTATCCGAGTTTAAAGCTTATTGTGGCTCCTCACGATGTAAGTCCCCCCATGGTTTTGAAGATGGAAGAGAGCTTGCGCCGGCTGCATCTCTCGGTGCGTCGTGCCCAGGAGGCAGGCTTGGCGGCAGCGCAGGCTGGTGATAATGTTTTACTCGTCGATTTGATCGGCCTTCTCCCTGAGCTGTATGCAATGGCTGATATCGCTTGGGTTGGAGGAGCACTGCACCACCGAGTGCATAATGTTCTAGAGCCAGCTTGCCAGGGCCTTTTTGTCTGTTTCGGTCCGCACTATCATACAAGTCAAGAGGCCCGCCATTTAGTTTCTGAAGGGCTGGTCCAGGTGATTGCATCCGGAAAAGACTTTATGGACTGGGTGCGCGGTCTGCATTGGGAGGGTCACCCACCCAATCGACGGCTTTATGAAGCCATTATTCAGCATCGAGGGGCCAGTGATCGCATTTTAAAAGCGATACAAGCCGATGCTCTTGAAATCCGCAGCTAACAAATTCAGGGGCTTTTGCCTCGAGGATGACACTCTATGCGCCCAACATTGTATAAACGCCTCATCATCAACAGCAGTGTTTCAGAAACTCGCATTGGCCTCGTGGAAGGCCAGAGACTTGCCGAACTCTATGTCGAACGTCTGCATAAAAGAGGGATGGTTGGCAACATCTACAAAGCCAAGGTCAGTCGGGTATTGCCAGGAATGCAGTCGGCTTTTGTGAATATCGGCGCCGATCGATCCGCCTTTCTTTATGGGGGTGATGTTGTTGATCCCGAATACATCGCTTCGGTGAAAAGCCAGAACCAAGGGCAGGATCCGCGGGAAAGCAACAATCGCACGCCCATTGAGAAAATTCTGCGTGAAGGTCAAGAAATTATCGTTCAGGTAGCGAAAGAGCCGCTTGGAACGAAAGGCCCGCGCGTGACCATGGTGGCCACTATTCCTGGCCGTTACCTCGTTTTGATGCCGGAATTCAATAGCCTTGGCATATCGAGACGAATTGAAGACGAAATCGTCAGGCAAAAACTTTTGGCGGATGTGGAAGCACTGCGTCCTCCAGAAATGGGTCTCATCATTCGAACTGCGGCTCTGGGAGCCCAGCCGGAACATTTGAAGAAAGATTTGGTCTACCTGCTCAAGGTTTGGGAAGCCGTTCAAGAACGCCGTACCAAAAGCTCCGCGCCCGCTCTTCTCTACCAAGAGCCCGATTTGGTTTTAAAGATCACCCGTGATCTGTTGAGCGAAGATGTTGCAGAAATCGTGGTGGATGATTCCCAGGTTTATGATCAGCTGCAGCATTTTTTACTGGATTCTATTCCTTCGGCCCATGACAAGCTTAAGCTTTATCAAGGTAAAGATCTGATCTTCGATCACTATGGTCTTGAGATGGAGATCGCCACGGCCTTGTCACGCAAAGTATGGCTGCCGTCAGGGGGATATTTGGTCATTGATCAGACGGAAGCTCTTACTTCCTTCGACGTCAACACAGGGAAGTTTGTAGGCTCATCAAATGCCCAAGACACTATTCTGAAAACCAATCTGGAAGCTACTGAAGAGGTTGTCCATCAGCTCCGCATACGCAATTTAGGGGGCATCATTGTCATCGACTTTATCGATATGGAAAGCTTCGCCGATCAGCAAAAGGTCAATGAAGCTCTCCTGGAAGCTTTGAAGGCAGATAAATCACGGACCAATGTTCTGGCGATCAATGAATTGGGTCTGGTACAGATGACTCGAAAACGCACTCGAGAATCCCTGGAGCGTGTTTTGACCACCGATTGTAGCCATTGTGATGGTTGGGGACGCACCCAGAGTCGTGAGTCCCTGGTCTATGAGATGGTGCGGGAGGTGGAGCGTTTTTATCTGCGGACAGGCCAAAAAGAGATTCGAGTAAAAATCCGCGATGATGTGCAGGATATGCTCTTGAATGAGGAAAGTCCCCTGTTCAATGTTCTGCAAGAAAAATATGCTATTAAGTTGATTTTTGAGTCTACGCTCCTCAGCAGTGCGATGCTCAAGGAAGCCCCCTACGAGGTGCTGGGTTAAAGCTCAGCCGCATGTGTTAGGGTTGAACTTCGATGCGGGAAAGTGCCTGAAGCAGTGGCGTATCCGGGCCTTGGAAGTGGATGATTACTTGGTCTGATTGGGTGCTAATTTTCAGGCCATTGAAAGCCTTCAGCTCTTTTTCTAACTGCTCTTTGATTTTGTCGGGGGTGGGAACTCCAGCCTTACTGGGAATTTTCAATTTATACTGACCCTGTCCCGATTTCTCCACAGCGCTGGCCATACCGGGGGTCACCTCGCCCTTTTCGAATACGATGAGTGTTTTAGCCTGAGCCAGGAGGGAGGTGGAGCATAGCAATAAAATCCAAAACATGCGGTGCATGGGTATCCTCGTGAATAAAATCAACTCCGTTGAGCTTTCAAAGCTGAGTGTTGAAACTTCGACATTCCATACTTCCGAGCTGCTCGGGAGTCAACTTTTTTGCGGCATCTGCAAAGCGGCAAGCCAATTCTTTCAAACGAAACTGAGCCTCACAGGCTGTTGCGCCTTGCGTCACCCAGGCTTTTTTCAAAGTGACGTCACCGATAGTGCTCACCTGACAGGTGGTGGGCACGCTCGAGGACTCATCGCAAACAGGAGCTTTGGGTGGACAGGAACCTGGGGTTGAGTCTGCTTCACAGCTGATATCCTCGATATCTTTTGGATCCAAGCCCTGCTGACAGGCGGAAACCAGGAGCTTCTCGCGTGCCCTGCATTCATTGGCAGCCCATGCGATCGGCCTTTCACTCCAAGGAATCTCCTGACTTTTATAGCGATTGGCTACGCAGCGTGAGGCTTTGCCCTGACTCGGACAGTTTTTGCTGACCACTGGACAGGATCCGGCGCTTGAGTCAGGACCGCAATGAATGTCTCCCAATCGCTCCGGCTCCAAATTTTGCAGACAGGCCTGGACTAACAAACTATGGCGGGCCTGGCAAAGACTGGCACCCCAGGCATAAACCCTCTCCTCCTGCCAAAGCAATTTTCCGGCCAATCGATAGGCGACACATTGATAGGGAAGATTACGTTCTTCGTCGGGGCACTGGGATTTTAAATTCTTACAGGAGGAAAGCGGAGCATCGGACACTTCCAGAGACTTTTTTTCTTTGTCAATAGGCGCGGCTAAAGCC
>Ga0136639_10000860_pt1 | contig 10510 bp, 9 predicted proteins | sample AntDrymUQ8592106_2_FD_113739 | JGI IMG/M metagenome (GOLD analysis project Ga0136639, IMG submission 113739) | Polar desert sand microbial communities from Dry Valleys, Antarctica - metaG UQ859 (21.06) | ecosystem: Environmental > Terrestrial > Soil > Desert | place: Antarctica: Dry Valley...
ACCCGCGTTGACTCACCAAAGATGCGCGCGAACGGGTGATCGTTGACTCACCAAGGAATGCGCGCTTAGAGCGCGCCTGGCGGACTGGTCGAGTCCTGGCCGTTAGGCCCAAGAGATGGGACTGACGATGAGCCAGCGGCGAGCAGTGACCAAGACGATCGCGACGCGGTACCTGCGGGCGGACAAGGCCGGCAAGGGCGTGATCTTGGACGAGTTGTGCGCTACGACGAGCTGGCATCGCAGCCACGCGCGGAACGCGCTGAGGCGGGCTTTGAAGCCGACGGTGGTGAGGCCGCGGAAGCAGCGGGCACCAGTCTACGGAGCCGATGTGGTGATCGCTCTGGGGTTCTGCTGGGCGGTGCTGGGGGCGCCGACAGGCAAACGGCTGGCCCCGATGATGGGCGATCTGGTGCCCCGGCTGCGCCGGTTCGAGGAGCTGGATGTCAGCGACGCGACGGCGCTCGCGCTGGTGGCGATGTCGCCGGCCACGATGGACCGTCGACTCGCGCCGGACCGGGCCAAGCTGGTCTCGCGGGGCCGCAGTCACACCAAGCCCGGCAGCCTGCTCAAGGACGCGATCCCGATCCGGACCTGGGCCCAGTGGGACGACGCGGTGCCCGGGTTCGTCGAGATCGACCTGGTCGGCCACGAGGGCGGCAACGCGATCGGCGACCACTGCTACACCCTTACCGTGACTGACATCGCGACCGGCTGGACCGAGAACCGCAGCGTGCGTAACAAGGCCGAGAAGTGGGTGTTCGCGGCCTTGATGGACATCACGAAGGTATTCCCGTTCCCGATCATCGGGATCGACTCCGACAACGGCTCGGAGTTCATCAACTGGCACCTGCTGCGGTGGTGCGAGAAGGAGAAGATCACCTTCACCCGCTCCCGCGCCGGCAACAGCAACGACGGCGCGCACGTGGAACAGAAGAACTGGGCGATCGTGCGGACCATCGTGGGCTACCACCGCTACGACACACCGGCAGAGCTGGCTCTGCTGAACAAGATTTGGGCTCTGCAGACCCTGATGACCAACTTCTTCGGTCCTCAGCAGAAGCTGCTCTCCAAGGTCCGCAACGGCGCGAAAGTGACCAAGAAGTACGACCGGGCACAGACCCCCTACCGTCGCGCCGAGCAGCACGAGGCGGTCCTCAGCCAGGACAAGACCATCCTTGCCGACACCTACGCCGACCTGAACCCCGCCGCCATCCAACGACACATCCAGGCACTCACCGCGCAGCTCCTGACCCTGACCACCGCCAAGACCAAAGCCGTCCCCAAGCCAGCTCTCGCCGCGGCCACCCAGCGCGCATCCGCTCACGAGTCAACGAAGCCAGCTACGCGCGCATCTTGACATGAGTCACCGGGGCACCCCCGCCGCGCGGTGGGGAGGACGGCGCGCGTCGTGGGGGCTGGATCAGGGCGACGCGGGCGTCGTGACGAGACCGTCGACCAGCCATTCGCCATCCACCAGACGCATCTGCATCGTCACCTGGTCGCGGAAGACGTCCTTCTGCTGCACGTTGGAGCGCGAGCGGTTGACGAAGAGGAGCACGTCCACGCGACCCTCGCTGGAGCGCACGATCCCGGACGCGACCACCTTCTCGACGCTCACGACGGTCTCGGTGCGACCGGCGTTCTCCTGCAGGAGGGTGAACGTCTGGTCATAGCTCTCACGGAAGTCGGGCGTCATGTAGGACTTGGCCGCCTCGGCATCCGCGTCCAGGGTGCGGTAGTCGTAGGACAGCACCGGCACGACCGCGACCTCGGCCGCGGCCTGCGCCGGGCCCTCGTCGACCGGGCCGGGCCGGGTCCAGGCGAAGATGGTGGCCACGACGACGGCGAGAGTGACCAGCCCCAGCAACGCGACCAGCGCGAGGCGCCGTCCGGGTCGACCGCCTGGCTGGTCCACCACGGGGAGGGCCGGCTCGGAGGGAGCGCCGACCGCGTCCTCCTGGTCGTGCTCCGGCTCTGGCTCCTCCTCGACCAGCGTCGCGTCATAGGCGGCGCGGCGGTCCGGGTCCAGCAGGATCTCGGCCGCCTCGTTGAGCACGCGGAAGCGACGGTCGCTGGGGTCGAGGTCGGCGATGGAGGACTTCCAGGCCGCGCGGATCTCCTCGGCGGAGGCGGATCGGTCGACGTCGAGCAGGTCGTACCAGTGGGGGCTCACTGCGGAGGCTCCTCGTCCTCGCCGGTCAGCGGCACGAAGTCGTCGACGAGCCACTCCCCGTCGATCTTCTTCAACGAGACCTCGAAGCGGAAGGGGAGCGAATCGGTGTCGATGCGCTCCTCGGGGGCCTGCGGGTCGGGGTAGGAGTTGGTGAAGGAGCCGGCGACCAGGACGGTCGCTGAGTCGCCGTCGATGGCCGACGTCCCGGTCGAGAACACCTCGCCGGTGCGTCCGACGCCGGCCTGGGCGACGGTCTGCTCGGCCAGCGCGGCGTTCTCCTCGAAGTCCGTGGCGAACTTCGGCGTGATGACCTCGATGACGAGTTCGCGGTACTGCGGCATCGCGTTGTTCTCGTCGAGGAGCTGCGGACCGTAGGTGTTGAGGCGCAGGACGAACTGCTTGGCCTGCGACATCGCCACCTCGCGCTCGCGCGCCTGGGAGGTGTCTCCCTCGAAGACCGAGCCGACCCGGTCGCCGAACGACGCGCCCTCGGCTGCGCGGGAGCCGGCCAGGAAGACCAGGGAGCCGAGGCAGCCGACAATGACGAGGACCAGCGCGGGGACGAGCAGACGCAGCAAGCTTGAGCCTGCGGCGGTGGAGCCGCTGGTGCCGGTCGTCGAGGAGTCGGTGGTGGAAGGCGAGCCGGAGGTCACCCCTGGGGTGCCATCAGGGGCTGGAGGTACAGCCACTTCCACGACTCCTCTCCCAACGTCGGAGGTGCCACGCTACCGGTCGTGGTCTGTGCACGAGCAGCCCGGTTGCCCCAGGTCAGCTTGCCGGTCTCCTCGTCGTAGGACGCGATGACGGGAGCGACCCGACTAGGCGCGTTCTGCGCTCCACGCGCGTTGCTCATCTCGGGCGGCTCGGTACACCTGGCGTCCTCGTTCATGGGACGGTTCGTCCCGTCCTGCGGCGGGCGCGTGTCGGTGCTCTCGTATCCCTGGTGACACACCGGGTGGTCGGTGATGATCATCCCGAAGTGTGCGTCGAAGAGACCGGTGTCCGGTGACTTCGAGACCACGGTGAAACCACCCTCGACGACGTAAGGGTAGATGCTGAGGACCTGGGCGATGCCCGGCAACCGCTTCACGACGACCTCACCGGTCGTGACCAGGTTGTTGATCAGAGAGCCGAGCTCGACGCGGTTCTGCTCGAGGAAGGTCCGTAGCTGCGTGGCTGTGGCCGAGCCGGTGTCGATGACCGTGCGCAGGTCACCGTCAGCGCCAGCGAGGGTCTCGCTGAACAGGGCCAGCTCGGTGGCAAAGGTGCGCAGGGCGCTCTCGGAGGCGATCTGGCCTCTCAGCACCACGTTGCTGTCCGCGATGAGTCGATCGGTGACGTCGAAGTTCTGGTTGGCGACCTCGATGAAGGAGTTGCCCGAGTCGATGATCGTCTGCAAGTTCTCGCCAGTGCCGGCAAAGGCGTCACCGAACTCGCGCACGGTCGTGCGCAGCGCCTCCTGATCGACCGAGGAGACCGTGTTGGAGAGATTGGTCAGGAGCTGGTTGGTCGAGACCGGGATGCGGGTGTCGGCCTGGTCGATGTCGGAGTCGTCGCGCAGGAACGGCGCCTCGTCGACGTTGGGCTGGAGCTCGACGAACTGCTCCCCGACCGCGGAGCGGTTGCCGACGATGGCAATCGTGTCGGCCGGGATCGTGTCGAAGGTCTTCTCGATCTCCAGGTGCACGTCGACGCCCTCGTCGGTCAGCACCATCTCGCCGACGCGGCCGATCTTGACGCCGCGGTAGTTGACCTCAGCACCGGCGAAGATGCCACCGGACTCCGGGAAATGCGCGACGACCGTGTAGCTCTTGTCGATGAAGAGCCGGTCGAGCTTGGCGTAGCGCGCGCCGACGTAGGTCACCCCGAGCAGGGTGATCAGGACGAAGACCAGCAGCTGGGCCTTGGTGCGGCGGGTGATCATCGGACCACCATCCCGGGCACCAGGAGCGACACCAGGGCCGGGTCGTAAGCCTCCATGAGCTGTCCCATCGTGGGTCCCCCTACGTCATTCTGGTCTGCGGGCCCGAAGCCCGTGCGTCCCGCACCAAGGAGGCCACCGAGGCCACCTCCGGGCACACCCGGCAGCTCGGGCAGCTCGATCGGGCCGCCCCCTCCACCACCCCCGCCACCGGTGCTGCCGCACAGACCGGGCAGCGGAATGCCGCTGGCGTCGCAGACCGCGTCGATCAGGGCCCCGGGCAGCCCCTCGCAGTTGGCGACCGAGGGGTCGTTGAGGCAGGCGGTGATCGCGTTGGAGGCGCCCTGGCACAGGTTGGGCAGGTCCAGCAGCTCGTCGAGTGGGATGTCGTCCGGGATCTCGCTCAACGGGAAGCAGGGGACACCCGGGACATCGGGCAGGCCGTTCTCCCCCGTGAAGTCGAGGTCGAGGGTGGCCGAGAGGTTGGTGTAGTCGCCCATGTGGAGATTGCGCGCCACCTGCGGGTCGCGACCGACGACCTCGTCGACGAACGGGTAGGTCAGGAAGACGTTGAACGCGTTGACGAAGTTGTCGCCGGAGTTGGCCAGCTCGGTGAGCACGGGCTGGAGCTGACGGAAGGATGCGATCGTGACGTCCTTGGACTCCTGGATCACCCGGACGCCGACGTCGCCCAGGTTGTTGAGGGCCTGGAGCATCTTGACCAGGTCACCGCGCTGGGCGTCGAGCGATGTCAACGCGCTGGGCAGTTCCTCGAGGGCGGAGTTGATCGTGCCCTGCTGGCGCCGCACCGACAGCGAGAGCCGGTTGAGGCTCTCGATCGCATCGACGATGTCGGCCTTGTTGTCGTCGAGCTGGCCCACGAGCAGGTCGATCTGGGTGAGGACGGACTTGGCACTGTCCTCACGTCCCTCCAGAGCCAAGTTGAGCTCCTGGGTGATGGTCTTCAGCTGAGCCACACCACCGCCGTTGAGGAGCAGGCTCAGCGCGCCGAGCACCTCCTCGATCTCGGGGTTGCGGCCGCTGCGCTCGAGCGGGATGACATCGCCGTTCGCGAGGTCGCCGGAGCCACCACCTTCGGGTGCCTTGAGCGAGACGAACTTCTCGCCCAGGAGGCTGGTCATGCGGATCTCAGCGACGGTGTCGTCGGGCAGCTCGGTGTCGCCGCGCAGCTCGATCGTCACACGGGCCACCTGGCCGTCGAGCTCGACCTTCTTGACCTGCCCGACGCTGACGTCGTTGACCTTGACGGTCGACTGCGGCACCAGGTCGAGCACGTCCTCGAACATCACGTCCACGGTGATGGCGTTGTCCCCGACGTCGGTCCCACCGGGCAGAGGCAGGCTGTAGACGTCGAAGTCACAGGCGCTCAGCGCGAGCGAGCCGAACAGGAGCGCAGCCAGGAGACGCAGCTTGGGCCTCATCGGGTCGCCTCCACGAGTCCGCCGAGCGTGAGGTCGTACTGAGCCCCGTAGGACGATCCGGTGCCGGCGCCGAACGGACCGGTGCGGGGCAGCGGGAGCGTCTCGATCAGGTCGCACAGCTCCCCGCTGGGGTCCGCGTTGTTGACGAAGCCGCACAGCAGGGTCGCGGGGTCCGACTCGATCTGGTTGATGAGCTCTCCGATGTTGGCGTTGGTGTCCAACGTGCCGGCGTCGGGGTTGTAGGTCAGCGCGAGGTTGTTCAGCGCCAACGGTGCAGCGCTCAACACCTCGTCAAGTGCGCCGCGCTGCTTGACCAGGACCTTGGCGACCCGGTTGATCTTGGTGATGTTGCGGCCCAGGACATCACGGTTCTCGCGGACGAAGGTGCCGACCTGTCCCAGTGCGACACCGAGGTTGCGCAAGGAGGCAGCCAATTCCTGACGCTCCCCCGACAGAAGCGTCGACACCGAACTGAGGGAGGTGTTGAACCGGCGGACAGTCGCGTCGTTGTCCGCGAGCGTCTCGATGAACTTGCCCAGTTGCTCGGCGGAGCCGAACAACTCCTCCTTGTTGTTGTCCAAGGTGCTGCTGAAGGTGGCGAAGTCCTTGATGGTCTGGTTGAACTGAGCACCCTCACCACCGAAGTTGGCGGCCGTCGTCTCGAGGAGGTCGGTCAGGGCACCCCTCTTGTTGGCACCGTCGGGTCCCAGCGCCAGGTTGAGCCGGTCGAGGCTGGAGTAGATCTGGTCGAGCTCCAGCGGCACGGCCGTCCGCCCAGCGTCGAGCTCGGTGTTGTCGGCCAGCACGTCACCCTTGGTGTAGACCGGGGTGAGCTGGATGTAGCGGTCGCCGACGATCGAGGGGGCGATGATGAGAGCCTGGGCGTCGCTCGGGATCTTGACGTCGGCGTCGTAGCTCATGGTGACCACCACGTCCGTGCCGGAGGGGGTGACGGTGTCCACGGTGCCGATCGGGACGCCGAGGACGCGGACCTCACTGCCCTCATAGATCGAGATCGCCCGGGGGAAGTGAGCGGTGAGGGTCTTGCGCTCCTCTCCCCCCATCAGCGCGAGGGCCGCGGCGACCACGAGGGCGACCACGAGCAGGGGGCCGATGAACTTCTGCAAGGTCTTCACAGTCGCGGTCCCCCCACGGGAGGAATGTTCTGGATGTAGGTGTCGAACCAGGGCCCGTTGCCCAGGGTGTTGGCGAAGACCCGGTAGAACGGCGCCATCAGCCGCAGGCTGTTGTCGAGGTTGTCCTCGTTCTTGTTGAGCACGTCGACCACCTCCTCGAGCTTGAGCAGGGCGGGCTGGAGGTCGGAGCGCGTCTGCTTGACCAGCAAGGTGAGCTCCCGGGAGATCGTCGTGGTCGAGACCAGCAGGTCGTGAACCGAGTCACGGCGGGCCACCAGTGCCCGGAAGAGGACGTCGGAGTCCTCCATCAGGGCGATGATGTCCTGGTCGCGGTCGTCAAGCACCGTGGAGACGCGATCGAGGTTGGTCAGCAACGAGTTGATCTGGTCGTCGCGCGAGGCGATGGTGCGCGAGAGGGCCGAGACCCCGTCGAGTGCCGCACGGAACTCCTCAGGAGTGTTACGCGTCAGGTCTGCCAGCGTCGTCATCGACGCAGCGAGCTGGTCGGTGTCGATGTCGGCCGACGTCTCAGCCAGGCCCGAGAAGGCCTCGACCACGTCGAATGGTGAGCTCGTGCGCTCGAGAGGGATCTCGGACCCGTCCTCGAGCTGGCCCTCGCCCGCGGGCTCGAGTGAGATGAACATTGCTCCGAGGAGGGTCTTGACCTTGATCGCGGCCTGGGTGAGCTCGCCGAAGTCCGAGTCAGTCTTGACCCGGAACGTCACGCGCACGTGGCCGTCATCGATCGCGACGTCCTCGACCTTGCCGACGCGGACACCAGCGATGCGGACCTCGTCATTGGCCTTGAGGCCCCCGGCCTCGGTGAAGGCGGCGTAGTAGGTGTCGCCCCCGCCGATGAGCGGGAGGTCCTGGGCGCGGAAGGCGGCGACGAGCAGGAGCAGCAGCACGGTGATGCTCGCTGCCCCGATGATCACCGGGTTGCGCTCACGGAAGGGCTTCATCCGAGATCACACCTTGCTGCGGCTGTGTCGTAGTTGACCGGGACGGTGATGTTGCCCGGCAGACGCACCTTGCCCTGGAAGTTGCAGAGGTAGAAGTTGAACCACGACCCGTAGATCGCGGTGCGACCCACCTTCTCCAGCTTGATCGGGAGCACCTGGAGGGCTCGGTCGAGCTCGCCCTTGCCACGGGCGACGTTGGTGGCGAAGCGGCGCAGCTGCTTGATGTCCTCGACGAACGGTGGACGGATGCCCTTGACCAGCCCGGCCGTCTCGACTGACAGCGCCGAGATCTGGTCGAGCGAGCCCAGGATCGCCTCGCGATCCTGGTTGAGCCCCGAGACGAAGGTGCGGAAGGTCTTGATCAGGTCGGTGAGCTGGTCGTCGCGGTCGGCCAGGTCATCGAGCACCGTGTTGAGGTTGGTGATCAGGTCACCGATCACCTGGTCTCGCGAGGCGAGCGTGGAGGTGATGGACGCCGTGTTGCTCAACAGGCTCTCCAGCGTGCCGCCCTCACCCTGGAACACCTGGACGACCTCATAGGAAAGCTTGTTGAGGTCGTCGGGCGAGAGCGCCTCGAAGAGCGGCTTGAAGCCGTTGAACAGCACGGTGAGGTCCAGTGCGGGCGACGTCTGATCCACCGGGATCGTGTCGCCCTCTTGCAGCACCTCTCCGTCCCCAACCTGCTGGTCGAGCGCGATGTAACGCTGCCCGACGAGGTTGCGGTAGCGGATGGTGGCGGTGGTGGCCTGGTTGAGCATCGTGGTCTCCTCGACGCTGAACGAGACCATGGCGCGGTTGCGGTCGAAGATCGCGACATCGTTGACCGTGCCGACCTTGACGCCGGCGATGCGGACGTCATCACCCTTGACGACACCCGTGGCGTCGACGAACTCCGCCTGGTAGTCGCGGGAGCCCTGGAAGGTGAGGTTGCCGATCGTGACGACCAGCACTCCGGTGGCCAAGGTCGTGACGACGATGAAGACCACGAGCTTGATCAGGTCGTTGAAGGTGCGCTTGTCGAGGAGGGCCATCAGCGGAGACTCACTTCCGCGCCACGGGCCAAGGGACCCACGAGCAGGACACTGAGATCGGAGACCTCGGCAGCGGGCAGGCCGAAGCCCGGACCCATGAGCTCCTTGAGCAGCGCGGACTCCTCGGAGCTCCCGGGCTCGCCGGCGCCATCGAAGTAGTAGTAATCCGGTGACACGCGCGAGGTCCCCTTGCCGGTCGGTTCGTCGACACCATCGTCGAAGTCGGGCTGCCGCGGGAGCGGGTTCTCCTGGCTCCACGGCGGGTTGGGCAGGTTGAGGCAGGCCGGGCCACGGTCCACAGCAGTGCGGGGTCGGTCGTTGGCGTTGTAGCCGCGCGGCTGGCGGGGCAACGTCTCGAGCACGATGTGCAGGGTGAAGCCGCGGAAAGCCTCGGCCTGGCGCTTGCCCGCCTTGACGATGCCGGCCGTGAGGCACGGGAACTCCGGCGCGTAGCGCGCCAGCACCCGCAGCTGGGGTGCGCTGACCTCGCCGAGACGCACCAGGTTGTCGCCGTTGTCGTCGAGGAAGGTGCGCGCGGTGTCGGAGAACGACGCGACGTCGGTGAAGAGCGCGTTGAGCTTGGCCGAGCGGTCCTCGAGGGTGCCGGTGGTGGTGATCGTGTTCTCGAGGATCTGGGCCACCTCGGGCAGCACGTCGCTGTAGATGTCGGAGACCTGGGAGGTCAGGCGCAGGTCCTCCACGAGGCCCGGGATCTGTGGGTTGAGCCGCTTGAGATAGGCATCGACGGTCTCGAGGTTCTCCCCGATCTCGCTACCGCGGCCTTCCAGGGCCGTGGCCAACGCGTTGAGCGTCATGTTGATGTCGGCCGGCTGGACCGCGCGGAGCAGCGGGTAGAGGTCGGAGAGCACCTGCTCGACCTCGGTGCTGACGAGGGTCCGGCTGATCACGGCGTTCTCCGCGAGCTGTCCCTCGGGGCCGCTCTCGGGGATCTCGAGGCTGACGTACTTCTCGCCGAAGAGGGTCTTGGGCACGATCGCACCGGTCACGTTGGCCGGGATCGTGTCCATCTCCTCGGGGAAGATGCCGAGGGTGAGCTCGGCGCCCTCCGCGATCGTGTCGAACTCCAGGACCTCGCCGACGATGACACCGCGGATCTTGACGTCGGCACGCGAGGGCAGCTGGAGACCGATCGAGGAGGTCTGCAGCGTCACCTCGTCGTAGTCGGCGTACTTCTTGGTGAAGATCGCATAGGTGGCATAGACGCCTAGGACCAGCAGCGCGAGGAACGCGACGCCCAACAGCTTGTGGTTCTTCAGGATCTTCATCCGCTCATCCCGCCAGTCTGACGGTCGTGGTGGTGCCCCAGATGGCCATCGACAGGAAGAGGTCGATGACGTTGATGGCGACGATGCTGGTGCGGACGGCGCGGCCCACGGCGACACCCACACCCGCAGGGCCGCCGGAGGCGTTGTAGCCGTGGTAGCAGTGGATCAGGATGACGACAACCGCGAAGACCAGCACCTTGCCGAACGACCACAACACGTCACCGGGTGGCAGGAAGGCGTTGAAGTAGTAGTCGTAGGTCCCTGCGCTCTGGCCGTAGAACTGGGTGACGATCAACCTGCTCGCGAAGTAGGACGAGAGCAGGCCGACGACGTAGAGCGGGACGATGGCGATCAGGCCACCCACGACGCGGGTCGCGACGAGGAACGGCATCGAGGGGATGGCCATCGTCTCGAGGGCGTCGACCTCCTCGGCGATGCGCATGGCCCCCAGCTGGGCGGTGAACCCGCAGCCGACCGTCGCTGCGAGCGCGATGCCCGCCACGAGCGGAGCGATCTCACGGGTGTTGAAGTAGGCGGAGACGAAGCCGGAGAACGCCGC
>Ga0136639_10000861_pt1 | contig 10509 bp, 7 predicted proteins | sample AntDrymUQ8592106_2_FD_113739 | JGI IMG/M metagenome (GOLD analysis project Ga0136639, IMG submission 113739) | Polar desert sand microbial communities from Dry Valleys, Antarctica - metaG UQ859 (21.06) | ecosystem: Environmental > Terrestrial > Soil > Desert | place: Antarctica: Dry Valley...
CGGCCGTTGATGGCGCGGATGACGGTGAAGCGCGTGCTGATGTCGGTGATGCGGCCTTCGAAATTGTCCACCTTCACCAGATCGCCGATGCGCATGCTCTGCTCGGCCAGGATGACGAAGCCGCTGACGTAATTGGCCGCCAGCTTCTGCAGGCCGAAGCCGATGCCCACGCCTATCGCGCCGCCCAGCACACCGAGGGCCGTGAGGTCGATGCCGGCCGCCGACAGCGCAAACATCAGGCCCACGAACAGCAGCACCGCGCGAATCGCGTTCGCGGCAATCTTGCGCACACCCAGATTGCCCAGGCTGCCCGTGAGCAGACGCGCTTCCAGCAGCGCCGACAGCCACAGAGCAGCCACCAGCACCAGCACAGCGCTGACCGCACCCTCCAGGATGTTGCGCACACTGATCTGGGTGGCGCCTATCTTCCACTGGATGGCATCGAGTTCCTGCAGGATGAGCGGCAGCACGCCAGTCACCCACAACACCACGGCCAGCCACACCACCCAGGACAGGCTGCGCTCGATGACACGCACCAGCTGCGAAAGGGGGAAGCTGGCGCGCAGCACGCGTACCGTGAGGCGGATGATGGCCAGCGAGATGAAGATCGGCAGCGCCAGCTTGAACACCGCCAGCGGCACCACGTCCTGCAACGCCCAGCGCGCCAGCAGCACCAGCAGCAGCACCAACAGCGGGAAGAAGATGCCGTCGACGACACCGTGGCCGAACCACATCGAGCCGCGGCGGGGCTCGGGCCCGCGCACCAGACGCACCACCAGCCATGCCACCGCCAGGCAGCCGCCGATGACGCCGAGTTCGATCAGCGCCGTGGGCTGCAGCAGGGTGTGCAGCAGTCGGCCGAGGTTTTCGGTCTTGAACTCGGCCGCCATCAGGCGACGTCGGCCAGCACGCGAAGGTGTGCGGCCACGCTGCGCGCCAGGGCGCTGAGGTGGTAGCCGCCTTCCAGGCAGCTGACAACGCGCCCCTGCGCGTGCTTGCGCGCTACCTCGACCAGGCGCTGCGTGATCCATTCGTAGTCGGCCTCGACCAGGCCCATCTGGCCGAGGTCGTCTTCGCGGTGGGCGTCGAAGCCGGCGCTGATGAAGATCATCTCTGGCCGGAATTCATCCAGCGCGGGCAGCCACTGCTGCTCGATGGCCTGGCGCACCGCGGCGCCGCGGGTGTAGGGCGCCATCGGCAGGTTGACCATGTTCGTGCCCTTGGGCACAGCCCCGCTGTAGGGGTAGAGCGGGTGCTGGAAGAAGCTGCACATCAGCACGCGGTCGTCGCCGGCAATGATGTCTTCGGTGCCATTGCCGTGGTGGACGTCGAAGTCGATGATGGCCACACGGCTCAAACCGTGCACGTCCAGCGCATGACGCGCCGCGATGGCCACGTTGTTGAAGAAGCAAAAACCCATGGCTTCGTCGCGCGTGGCGTGGTGACCGGGTGGGCGCACGCTGCAAAAGGCAGTGTCGGCGCGGCCGGCCAGCACGTCGTCGGTGGCGGCCACGGCTGCGCCGGCTGCGTGCATGGCGGCAGTGAGCGTGGCCGGGCAGGCGATGGTGTCGGGGTCGAGGGCGCGCGTTTCGCCGCTGATCTGCACCTGCTGAAGCAGATCGGAGATTTCGCCGACATAGCGCGAGGTGTGCGCGCGGGCGAGCTGTTCTGGTGTGGCTGCAGGGGCTTCGCAGAACTGCAGTGCCACGTCCAGGCCGGTGGCGCGCAGGTGGTCCGTGATGGCGTCGAGCCGTGCCGGGCACTCGGGATGGCCTTCGCCCATGTCGTGCAGGCGGCAGGCGGGGTGGCTGTAGAACACGGTGCTCATCGAGGGATCAGTTTTGCGCAATTCGGGTATGGTCCCGCGCATGGATGTTTCGCTTGCGCGCCAGCTGGAAAAGCTGGTCGGCCAGATTAGCACGATCGTTGTCGGCAAACGCCCGCAGATCGAGGACTGCATCGCCTGCCTGCTGGCCGGCGGCCACCTGCTCATCGAAGACGTGCCCGGCGTGGGAAAGACGACGCTCGCCCATGCCTTGGCCATCAGCCTGGGGCTCGATTTCCGGCGTGTGCAGTTCACTGCCGACCTGATGCCCAGCGACCTCATCGGCGTGAGCGTTTTCGAGCGCGCCAAGGACCAGTTCGTCTTCCACCCCGGCCCGGTGTTCGCCCAGGTGCTGCTGGCCGACGAGATCAACCGCGCCGGGCCGAAGACGCAGAGCGCGCTGCTCGAAGCGATGGAAGAACAGCAGGTCTCGGTGGAGAACGAGACGCGCAAGCTGCCGCAGCCGTTTTTCGTGATCGGCACGCAGAACCCGAGCGACCAGCTCGGCACCTACCCGCTGCCCGAGAGCCAGCTCGACCGCTTCCTGCTGCGCATCACGCTGGGCTACCCCGACCGCGCGGCCGAACGTGAACTGCTGGCCAGTGGCGACCGCCGCGATGCCGCCAAGGCCCTGCAGCCCGTGCTGCGGCCGGCCGACCTGATGCTGGCGCAACAGCAGGTGCTGAAGGTGCGCGCCAGCGAGGCCTTGCTCGACTACCTGCAGGCATTGATTGCGGCCACCCGCTCGGGCGCCTGGTTCGTGGAAGGGCTGTCGCCACGCGCCGGCCTTGCGGTGCTGCGGGTGGCGCGCGCGCGGGCCTTGATGGGCGGGCGCGATTACGTCGCACCTGACGACATCCAGGCCATCCTGCCGCAGGCCATCGCCCACCGGCTGACGCCCATCGCCGGCGCCGGGCGCGGTGCCGCCGAGCAGGTGCGCGCGATGGTTGAAGCCACCGCCATTCCGTGAACACCGCCGCCGGCTCGCTGCCAGAGCCACTGCGAGGCCTGGCCGCATGGTCGCCACGCGCACGTTTTCGGCAGTGGCTGCAGAACCGTCTGCCGCCCACCGACACCTGGGTGCTGGGCCAGCGCAACGTCTACATCCTGCCCACGCGCGCCGGCCTCACCTTCGTGGCCACGTTGATGGTGATGCTGCTGGCGAGCATCAACTACCAGCTGAACCTGGGTTATGCGCTGACCTTTCTGCTCGCCGGTGCAGGCCTCGTCAGCATGCACCTCACCCACGGCAACCTGCGCGGGCTGACCTTGCATCTGCGCCCGGCGCAGCCCGTGTTTGCCGGTGAACCGGCGATGTTGGAAGTGGTGGTGCACAACCCGGGCAACGAGCGCTACGCGCTGGGTCTGCGCTTCGAGGCGGCTGATGCTGACGCCGGTCTCGTGTGGTGCGATGCGCCGCGCCAGGGCCAGGCCAGCGTTCATCTCAGCCTGGTGCCGGCGCGCCGCGGCTGGCAGCCGGTGCCCACGCTGATGGTGGAAACGCTGTTTCCTTTCGGCCTCTTCCGCGCCTGGACGGTATGGCGCCCGGCTGCGCGCGTGCTGGCTTGGCCGCAGCCAGAGAACCCGGCGCCCGCGCTGCCGCTGGGCACCGCCCAGCACGGCGACGAACGCGCCAGCCGGCGTGGCGAAGGGGGTGAACTCGACGGCGTGCGCCCCTGGCGACGCGGCGACACCATGCGCCAGGTGGTGTGGAAGAAGGTGGCGCGCAGCGGTGAACTGGTGAGCCGCGAAACCACCGGCAACGCGCAGCGTGAGCTCTGGCTCGACTGGGCCGAAGCCCACGCTGCCGACCCCGAGCAGCGCCTCTCGCGCCTGGCCGCGTGGGTGCTGGCGGCAGAACACGAGGGCCTGGACTTCGGCCTGCGCCTGCCCGGCCGCGAACTGCCGCCCGGCCAGGGCGACGCGCACCGCCGCGCCGCGCTGGACCTGCTGGCGCTGCACGCCTGAAGGGCCCGCACGCATGTTCGGCACCTTCACGATGCGTGCGGCCCACCTGCCGCGCGAAACCCGCGACACGCTCTTCCACCTGGGCGTCATCGCTTGGGCCATTGCGCCGCACACGCTGCACCTGCCGCTGTGGTGCGGCGCCATGGCGGCGCTGTTGCTGCTGTGGCGCGCGCGGTTGGCGCTGATGGGCGGAGCGCTGCCGGGCCGCTGGGTGGTGGTGGGCCTGCTGGTGCTGGCTGCGGCAGGCACCTGGTGGGATGAACGCACGCTGCTGGGCAAGGAAGCCGGCATCACGATGCTGGTGGTGCTGATGGCGCTGAAGACGCTGGAGCTGCGCGCACGGCGCGATGCGCTGGTGGTCTTCTTCCTCGGCTTTTTCCTCGTGCTCACTCACTTTCTGTATTCGCAGAGCCTGCTCACCGGTGTGTGGCTGCTGGTGGCGGTGTGGGGCCTGTTGACGGCGCTGACGCTGGCGCACATGCCGGTGGGCCGGCCCACGCTGTGGCGGGCGGGTGCGGTGTCGGCGCGCGCAGCGGCCCTGGGCGTGCCGCTGATGGTGCTGCTGTTTGTGCTGTTCCCGCGCATCGGCCCGCTGTGGGGCCTGCCGAACGATGCCCAGGGGCGCACGGGCCTGTCGGGCAGCATGCGCCTGGGCGGTGTGGCCAGCATCGCCGAAGACGACAGCATTGCGCTGCGCCTGCGCTTCGAGGGCCGCGCGCCCAGCCCAGAGCAGATGTACTTTCGCGGGCCGGTGCTGGCGGCCTTCGACGGCCGCGAGTGGACGCGCGGGCGTTCCGCCTTCCCGCCTTCGATGCAGCCGCAGCTGGAGCTGGCCGTTCGCGGCGAGCCGCTGCGCTACGAGATGACCCTCGAGCCCAGCCGCCTGCCGCTGCTGCCGCTGCTGGAGATGACGCCCAACCGCGCCGACAGCGCGCCGCAGCTGCCTGGCTGGCTGCCCAGGCAACGTGCCGACGGCCAGTGGCAGCTGGACCGCCCGCTGCATGAGCGCGTGCGTGTGCAGGCCACCAGCTACATGGCGCACAGCCACGGCCCGCGCGAAAACATCGTGGGCCTGCGCGACTTCGTCGACCTGCCTCCCGGCGCCAACCCGCGCACGCTCGAATGGGCTGCAGCACTGCGCAACAGGCCCGAACTGGCCGCGGCCGATGCGCGCACGTTGGCCCAGGCCGTGCTGCGCCACATCCGCACCGGCGGCTACACCTACACGCTGGAGCCCGGGCTTTACGAAGACAACGCCATCGACGAGTTCTGGCTCGACCGCAAGCTGGGCTTCTGCGAGCACTTTGCCAGCGCCTTCGTGGTGGTGATGCGCGCGCTGGACGTGCCGGCGCGCATCGTCACCGGCTACCAGGGCACCGATGCCGAGACGCAGGACGGCTGGTACATCGTGCGCCAGCGCAACGCCCACGCCTGGGCCGAGATCTGGCTGGAAGGCCAGGGCTGGCAACGCGTGGACCCCACCAACGCCGTCGCCCCCGACCGTGTACAGCGTGGCCGCAGCCTGGCGCCGGCCCCCGGCTTCATGGCCGGCGCGGTGAATGCGTTCGACCCCGCATTGGCCACGCGCCTGCGTTTTGCCTGGGAGCGCGTGAACAACCGCTGGAACCAGTGGGTGCTGAACTACAGCCGCAGCCAGCAGTTCGACCTGCTGCGTGCGCTGGGCTTCAGCAGCCCGAGCTGGGAAGACCTGGCGCAGATGCTGGGCCTGCTGTTGGGTGGCAGCGCGTTGGCGGGCGCCCTGTGGGCTTGGTGGGACCGCCGCCGCCAGGACCCGTGGCTTCGCATGCAGCGCCGTGTGCAGCAGCGCCTGCAGGCGCTGGGCGTGGACGTGAAGGCCCACCACGGCCCGCGCGAACGCGCGGCACGCCTGCGCTCGGCCCTGGGTGAAGCCGGCGCATCGGCAGCCGCGCTGCTCGACGCCCTGGACCGTGAACGCTACGCCCGCAGTGGGCGCACCGCGCCGCCCGGCCGAAGCTGGTGGCGCAGTTTCGACACCGCGCTGCCGCGGCGTTTGAAGGTCGCGCGGTGAAAACCTCGCGCCCACCTTCGGCCCAGCGTCGCGGGCTGCTGGGCACCGCCGCGCTGCTGATGCTCGGCCTGGGCGCGGGCATCGGCGTGGTCACGAACGCCAGCGCAGCCGACAAGTCCCCGCAAAAGAGCCCGCCGCGGAAGAAGCCCGCGCCGAAAAAGCCTGCGCGGCCCAAACGCGCACCGCCGGCCGCAGCCGGCCCCAGCTACGCCGGCCACGCCGAGGCGCTGGCCTTCGCCGACAGCCTGGCCGCCGAGCGCGGCCTCGACGCCACCTGGCTGCGCGCCCAACTGGCGCAAGCGCGCCGCGTCGAAGCCGTGCGCCGCCTGGTGATGCCACCACCGGCCGGCACCGCCAAGAACTGGGCCGCGTACCGCGCAAGGTTTGTCGAGCCGAAGCGCATCGATGCGGGGCTTGTCTTCTGGCAACAAAGTGCGCGCTGGCTGGCGCAGGCCGAGGCGCGCTGGGGCGTGCCACCGGAAATCGTCGTGGCCATCGTCGGCGTGGAGACCTTCTACGGCCGCATCACCGGCAACTTCCGCCTCATCGATGCGCTGTCCACGCTGGCCTTCGACTTCCCGCCCGGCCGGCGCGACCGCAGCGCGTTTTTCCGCAGCGAACTCGCCGAATTCTTTGTGCTTTGCGCACGCGAAGGCAGCGACCCGCAGCAGCTGAAGGGCAGCTTTGCCGGCGCCATGGGCCTGCCGCAGTTCATGCCCGGCAGCGTGAACCGGTTTGCGGTGGACTTCGACGAAGACGACCACATCGACCTCCTGGCCAATGTCGCTGACGTCGTCGGCAGCGTGGCCCACTTCCTGGCCGCGCACGGCTGGCAGCGCGACCTGCCCACGCACTTCGACGTGGCGGTGCCCGTGGACAGCCGAGACCGCGCGGTGCTGCTGGCGCCCGACATCCTGCCCAGCTTCACGCCCGCGCAGTTCGCAACATTCGGCGCGCTGCTGCCCGAAGCGGCGCGCAGCCACCAGGGTCTGCTGGCACTGGTGGAACTGCAGAACGGCGACCTCGCGGCCAGCTACGTGGCCGGCACGGCCAACTTCTACGTCGTCACGCGCTACAACTGGAGCAGCTACTACGCGATGGCAGTGATCGACCTTGCCGCCGCGCTGCGCCGGGCCCGCGGGCCCGGCTGAGCCCTACTTCGCCGGAGCGGCGGCGCCCTACTTCGCCGGAGCGGCGGCGCCCGTCGCTGCGTTCGAACCGGCGCGGCCGGCCAGATCGAGCAGGAAAGCGAACTCGCGCGCCAGCTCGTTCAGGATCTCGAAGCGCCCCGAAGCACCGCCGTGGCCGGCCTTCATGTTGACTGCCAGCAGCAGCGGGTGGGTGTCGGTCTTCTTTGCGCGCATGCGCGCCACGTACTTGGCCGGCTCGTAATACTGCACCTGCGAATCCCACAGCCCCGTGGTCACCAGCATCGCCGGATAGGCCTTGGCCTCGATGTTGTCGTAGGGCGAATAGCTCAGCATGTAGTCGTAAGCGGCCTTCTCGCGCGGGTCTCCCCACTGCTGCCATTCGTTGACGGTGAGCGGAATGCTCTCGTCCAGCATGGTCGTCACGACGTCGACAAAAGGCACGTCCAGCACCATGCCCTTGTAGAGCTGCGGCGCCTGGTTGGCCACCGCGCCCATCAGCAGGCCGCCGGCCGAGCCGCCGTTGGCGAAGACCTTGTCGGGTGCGCCCCAGCCGGCCTTCAGCAGCGCCTGCGTGGCATCGATGAAGTCGTTGAAGCTGTTCTTCTTGTTCATCATGCGGCCGTCTTCGTACCAGCCTTCACCCAACTCGGCGCCGCCGCGCACATGCGCGATGGCCACGACAAAGCCGCGGTCCATCAGGCTCGGCCGGTTCGACGAAAACACCGGGTCGTACGAGAGTCCGTAGCTGCCGTAGCCGATGACGAAGAGCGGCGCCTTGCCGTCGGCGCTGGCGCGGTCTTTGCGCCAGGCCAGCGTCACGGGGATGCGCTTGCCGTCGCGCGCCGGCGCCCACAGGCGCTCGGTGGCGTAGAGCGCGGCGACGTAGCCCGGCACCTCGCGCACCTTGCGCAGCACGGTCTCGCCGCTGGCGAGGTGCAGGTCCCAGGTGGCTGCAGGCTGCACCATCGAGGTGACGTTGTAGCGCAGGTGCGCGGCAGCAGCGTCGCGGTGTTCACCCAGCGCCACCACCGTGCCGGGCGGCAGCGCCAAAGCCCTGGCCGCACCGCCCCGGCCCAGCACACGCACGCGGCTGTCGGCGTCCACGCGTTCCTGCACGGCAATGCCGCGCGTGGTGAGCACGAAGGCCTCCAGCGTGGCCTGCTCGCGCGCCGGCACCAGGGTGCGCCACAGGCTGCGCACATCGGCCGCGTTCTCGGGCGCGCTCACGAGCTTGAAGTTCAACGCGTCTTCATTGGTGCGTATCACCCAGCGGCCGTTCAGGTGGTTGGCCGTGTGACGCACCTTGTCGCGGCGCTTCAACACCACCCGGGCCGCTGTGGTCGGCTTGTCGGCCGGCACCACCAGGGTCTCGGAGGTCTCGGTGCCGCGCGCCACGATCTGCACATAGCGACCCGAGGCCGTGCGCGCCACTTCGACGAACAGCGTCTTGTCGGCCTCTTCGTAGACCTTGACATCGGCCTCGGCGGCTGTGCCCAGCACATGGCGGTAGACCGGGCCGCTTTGCAGCGTCACCGGGTCTTGCAGGATGTAGAACAGCGTGCGGTTGTCGTTGGCCCAGGCCATTTCTTCCAGCACACCGGGCACGCTGTCGGCGTAGATCTCGCCCGTCACCAGATTCTTGAAACGCAGCGTGTGGATGCGGCGGCCGACGGTGTCTTCGGTCCAGGCCAGCAGTTTGCCGTCGGGGCTGACGGCGGTGGATCCCACCTTGAAGTAGGCCTTGCCTGCGGCCAGCGCCGGCTGGTCCAGCAGCAGTTCGGGCCTGGCCTTGGGGTCCAGGCGCTCGGGGGTGCCGCGTTGACGCAAAAGGCGCGGGTACTCGTCGCCGGCCTTGAATTCACGCCAGTACCACCACCCGTGGTCGTGGACCGGCGGCGTGCTGTCGTCTTCCTTGATGCGGCTGCGCATCTCGGCCACCAGCTGCTGCCGCAGGGCGGCCAGCGGCGCCAGCATGGCGTCGGTGTAGGCGTTTTCGGCTTCCAGGTGCTGGGCAATCTCGGGCCGCTTGGCCTTGGGGTCGTCGTCGCGCAACCAGTAGTACTCGTCGCTGCGGTCGCCATGGGCGCTCTTCACGACATGCGGCACTTGCGCGGCGACAGGGGGAGTGGCGATGACAGTGGACATCTGGGCGCAGGCCAGCAGCGGCCCTATGAGGAACGAAGAAACGATTGGCAGCGCGGTGGGCTTCATTTCGGTTCAAAGCTTGCGCGGGTCGCGAAAGCCGGCCGGTTTCAAGTTGTCGATGGTGAGCGTCAATTCCACCTCCACCTCGGCGGGCACGGGCTGGCCATTGATGCGCTGCGGCGCGAACTCCCAGCCCTGCAAGGAAGCCGCCGCCCAGCGGCGCAGCGCGTCGTAGTTGCCGTCGGCTGACAGCACCTTGGGGTTGGGGCATCTGCCGTCAGCGCCGACGGTGCACTGCACGCGCACGCGCAGCGGCGTGTCTGCCGGCACACCGCCGGGCTGCGAAGCGGCATACCGCCGCAGCGGCCGCGGCTCGATCTGCATGCCTGTCAAGCGCACCGTGCCGCCGCCCTCGGCCGGCGTGACGAGGTACTGCACACGCACGCCGGTCTCGAAAGTGGCGGGCTGGCCGGCGCTGTCCAGCACGGCTGGAATGCGCGCACTGGCAAGCTGCTTCTTGACGCGCTCGACAAAGGCCGCGGGCTGCGCGGCTGCGTCAGCCACTTGCAGCGTTTGAAGGCTGCCGTCAGGCCCAAAGGTGGCGTCGGACCAGACCTCGACGGTGTAGGGCTGGCCAGACGGCTTGGCCGGGTTCGCCTGGGCGTGGGCCGGGGCGTGCAGCAAGACCGCGAACAAGGCAGCGCTTATCGGGGGAATCAGCGCGGGAATCAGCGCGGCAAACAGAGCGGCAAACCGCGCAGGAATCAGCGCGCCAAATAAGGCGGCGGGCAAGAACAGAGGGCGACGGTTCAGCATGCCCGGATTTTGGCAGCAGCCAGCGCCCCGGCGAGCGCTACCGCCTCGCTCAAGCCGCCATCGGCACCAGGAAGTCGCGGCTGATGCCCACGCCGATGTCGTTCACGCGGTCCAGGAACTGCGTCAGGTAGGCGTGCAGGCCGGTGGCCAGAATCTCGTCGATGCCCACGTACTTCAGGTCGGCGCGCAGGCGACCGGCACGGCGCAGGGTTTCGCTGCTCTGCTGGTTGGCCACCATCTCGAGGTTGCTCACCAGGTCGTTCAGGCAGGCGGCCAGCGAACGCGGCATGTCGGGCCGCAGGATCAGCAGCTCGGCCACCCGGTCCGGGCGAATGACGTTGCGGTACACCTTGCGGTAAATCTCGAAGCCGGAGACCGAGCGCAGGATCGCGCTCCAGTGATAAAAATCCACCTCCTGCGGCTGCGCACCTTGAGCCGTCACCTTCACCGGGCCGAAGTAGTCGCCGCCCGCCAGCGCCTGGAACTTGACGTCGAGCAGGCGTGCGGTGTTGTCAGCGCGTTCCAGGAAGGTGCCAATGCGCAGGAAGTGCAGC
>Ga0136639_10000862_pt1 | contig 10504 bp, 9 predicted proteins | sample AntDrymUQ8592106_2_FD_113739 | JGI IMG/M metagenome (GOLD analysis project Ga0136639, IMG submission 113739) | Polar desert sand microbial communities from Dry Valleys, Antarctica - metaG UQ859 (21.06) | ecosystem: Environmental > Terrestrial > Soil > Desert | place: Antarctica: Dry Valley...
CAGGGGATCGTCGCCCTGCTCGCCGTGATCGTCGCCCTGTCCAACTTCGTCGTCGACATCATCGCTGCACTGATCGACCCGAGAGTGAGGTACTGAGATGAGCAACGCCAACGGCATGTCGACCCCGCACAAGCGCAGCCTCTGGTCCCGCCTCCCCATCGTGCACCAGCTCAGGCAGAGCATCGGACTTCAGCGCGGGATGCTGGTCGCCGGCCTGATCATCACCACTCTCTTCGTGCTTACCGCCATTTTTGCTCCCATTCTGGCTCCCTACGGCTTCAGCCAGCTTCGCGACGCCAACGGTCCCTTCGGAGCCCAGCAGCCGCCCGGCGGCGCGCATCCGCTCGGCACCACCGTCAGCGGCTACGACGTGCTCTCCCGGGTGCTGTGGGGCGCCCAGACCGCCCTGTTCGTGATCATCGTCGCCGTGGTGCTGTCGATCTTCGCCGGGGTGTTCCTGGGGCTGGTGTCCGGCTACTTCGGCGGCTGGCTCGACCGCATCCTGGTGGTCGTCTCGGACGCCGTCTACGCTTTCCCGTCGCTGCTGCTGGCCATCGTGATGTCGATCGTCATCTCGGGCGGCAAGTCCAATCTGATCGGCGGCGTGCTCGCAGCGGCGATATCGATCACCGTGGTCTTCATTCCGCAGTACTTCCGGGTGATCCGCGCCGAAACGGTGCGGATCAAGGCGGAGGCGTACGTGGAATCCGCCCGCGTGCTGGGCGCGAGCAGCAGTCGGATCATGTTCCGCCACGTGTTCCGCAACTCCACCCGCACTCTGCCGCTGATCTTCACCCTGAACTCGTCGGAGGCCATCCTGACCCTCGCGGGCCTCGGCTTCCTCGGGTTCGGCATCGAACCGACGGCCGCCTCCGAGTGGGGCTACGACCTCAACAAAGCCCTCTCGGATGTGACCAGCGGCATCTGGTGGACGTCACTGTTCCCCGGACTGGCCATCGTGCTCGTGGTGCTGGGGATCACTCTGGTCGGTGAAAGCCTCAACGACCTGGCCGATCCCCGGCTGCGCGGACGCCGCGCCGTCGGTCAGTCCGCCGGAATCGTCGCCCAGACCTCGGTCGTTCCCGGCGGCAGCCTGGTTGCCGGTCCCGGCGGACTCGGCGGGCTGGAAGGCGCCGCAACCCATCCCTCCGACGGACTCGAGGAGCGACTATGACCGACGTGCTCACCATCACCGATCTCGGCATCTCCTTCGCGACCGATGCCGGGGCTGTCCGGGCCGTAGACGGTGTGACCCTGCGGGTCGCTCCCGGCGAGGTTCTGGCCATCGTCGGCGAGAGCGGCAGTGGCAAGACCGTCACCGCCAAAACCATCCTCGGGCTGCTGCCGGAGACGGCAACCGCCTCCGGGGCCGTCATCCTCAGCAGCAAGGATGGCTCCAGCGAGAGCAACGTCATCGCGCTCAGCACCGCCCAGTTGCGGCAGGTGCGCGGCACCGACGTCTCCATGGTGTTTCAGGAACCCTCGACCGCGCTGAACCCCGTCTACACCGTGGGCTGGCAGATCATGGAGGGCATCCGCGCGCACGGGCAGGTCAGCCGCAAGCAAGCCCGGAAGAAGGCCATCGAGATTCTCGGACGGGTCGGCATCCCCGATGCGGATACCCGCGTCGACTATTACCCGCACCAGTTCTCCGGCGGCCAGAAGCAGCGCGTCGTCATCGCCATGGCCCTGGTTCTCGACCCCGGCCTGATCGTCGCCGACGAGCCGACCACCGCGCTCGACGTGACCGTGCAGGCCGAGATCCTGGACCTGCTTCGCCGGTGCCGCGACGAATTCGGAACGGCGATCGTGCTCATCACCCACAACATGGGCGTGGTGGCTGACCTGGCCGACCGGGTCGCGGTGATGTACCAGGGCAAGGTCGTCGAAGAGGCGGATGCCCAGACACTCTTCAGCTCGCCGCAGAACGACTACACGAAGAAGCTGCTCGCAGCCGTGCCGCACGTGGGGCAGGGGGTTGTGCACGCCGCCGCCCGTGCCGCCGCCCGCGCCGACGACTGGGAACAGCAGGCACCGGTCGTCGTCGCCGACCAGCTCCGAATCGAATACCCCGGCCGGCTCGGCCGGTCCGGCTTCACCGCCGTCGACGGGGTGAGCTTCCTGATCCGGCCCGGTGAGGTTCTCGGTCTGGTGGGAGAGAGTGGTTCGGGCAAAACCACGATCGGGCGGGCTATCGCCGGCCTGACCCGGGTCACCGGTGGATCTCTGACCGTGATGGGGCACGAGATGAACGGGTTCAAGGAACGCACGTTCAAGAAGTTCCGCAGCGACATCGGCTTCGTCTTCCAAGACCCGGCGTCGAGTTTCAACCCGCTGCTGACCATCGCCGACTGCGTCGCCGAACCGCTGGTGGTGCACGGTCGGGCGAAGAACGCCGCCGATGCCCGCCCGCGGGTCAACGAGCTCCTCGAGGCCGTGCAGCTGCCGCGAGGCTACGGCGACCGCTACCCACACGAGCTCAGCGGCGGGCAACGCCAGCGCGCAAGCCTGGCGCGGGCACTCGCCCTGGAGCCTCCCCTCCTGATCGCCGACGAGCCCACCAGTGCCCTCGACGTCTCCGTGCAGGCACGAGTACTGGAACTGTTCGCGGAACTCCAGCGGGAGTTCGGCTTCGCCTCCCTCTTCATCAGCCACGACCTGGCCGTTGTCGACCTCGTCGCGGACCGGATCGCGGTGCTGTACCGCGGCAAACTGGTCGAGGAGGGCACCAGCGCCGAGGTTCTCGGGGCACCCAAAGATCCCTACACCCAGAGGCTCCTCGCCTCCCTGCCCGTGCCGGACCCGGCCGAGCAGGCCCTGCGTCGGGAGGGACTGCGCCGGCTGCGTGAGGCAGGATAGACACATGATCCGCGTCGCCGCACCGACCAGCCCGATCTCCACCAGTGACCTGACGGTCGAGTACCCGGCCCACGGCGCCAGCGGTGCCTTCGTGGCCGTACAGGGCCTCACCCTGCAGATCGGGCCCGGTGAGGTGCTTGGGCTGCTCGGCCAGAGCGGTTCAGGCAAGAGCACGCTGGCCCAGGTGCTCTCGGGCGACGCGTTCGACTCCCGAGGCGGAGGTGCAGGCAACGTGCGACCAGAGATCACCGGGGGAGAGGCGACGGTGCTCGGGTATCGGCTCCGCGGCATCCGTCGGCGCAAGCTGACCCGGCTCACCTTCGAGGTAGGGTATCTCGCCCAGGACGCCGCCACCACGCTGCCATCGACCCTGACGGTCGCGGAAATCGTGGCGGAGCCCGTGCTCGACCGGGACCGGCGCTACAACGAGCGTGCCCTCGACGAGCTGGTGGCGACCATGGTCGACGCGGTGCGACTGCCGCTGGCGGTGCTCACCAAGTTTCCGTACGAGCTCAGCAACGGGCAGCGCCAGCGTGTCGCGCTGGCCCGGGCGCTCGTGTTTGGGCCGTCGGTCCTGATCGCAGACGAGCCGACGGCCGGCGTCGACGCCACCGTGCGGGACGCCGTGGTCGACCTGATCGGGGAGCTGCAGCGCGAGCGGTCCTTCTCAGCCCTGGTGATCAGCTCCGACCTCAGCGTGCTGCGCCGGGTCGCGGATCGCATCGCGGTACTGCACCAGGGCGTCCTGGTGGGGCTGGGCACGATTGACGAGGTATTCGACGATCCGTGGCATCCATATGTCGCCGGCCTGGCCACGGCACTCCTGGGGGATGAGCCGGACGATGAGAACGTTGACAGTGACGAGAACGACTACGAGAGTGAATCAGAACATGTCATCGAAAACTGAAGCCGTGCAACACCGCGCCGTGCTCGCCGACGCGGTCGCGCCACTTTCGGTGGACCGGCGTCCGGTCCCCGGTGCGATCACCATCCTGCCGCGGCCGGAACCGGCATTCGCCCGTGCGGTCCAGGCTGCCGGGGGAAGAGTGACGGACCTCACCGGCGAGACCCGTGGGCTGATCTGGCTGGACTATGGCCGGGCTGACGAGCTGCGCGCCACTCTGCACGCGCATCCCGGGATCGGGTGGGTGCAGCTGCCCTGGGCAGGTGTCGATGCGTTCAGCGGGGTGCTGGCGGACCTGGGCCGCCCGGACCTGCTGTGGACCAGCGCGAAGGGCGCCTACGCGCAGCCTGTCGCCGAACACGCCCTGGCCCTCACCCTGGCGCTGCTGCGGGTGCTGCCGAAGCGCGCTCGCGCCGAGAGCTGGAGCACTCTTCCTGAGGGGCGCTCGCTCTACGGTCTCAACGTGACCGTCATCGGTGCCGGGGGAATCGCCCGCGAGCTGATCCGCCTGCTCGGGCCCTTCGGCACGAACATCACGGTGGTGCGCCGAAGCACCGACCTGGTGCCCGGTGCGGCCCGCACGGTGGTGAAGGCTGCCCTCGCGGACGTTCTTCCGACCAGCGACGTCGTCGTCGTGGCCGCAGCTCTCACGGGCGGCACCCGCCACCTGATCGGCCGAGCCGAACTCGAGCTGATGCGCCCAGACGCCGTGCTCGTCAATATCGCCAGGGGCCCGCTCGTCGACACGGACGCCCTGGTGGCCGCGCTGGCCGCGGGGACGATCGCGGGCGCTGCCCTCGATGTGACCGATCCCGAGCCGCTGCCGTCGGGGCATCCGCTGTGGGCCGAGCCGCGGTGCCTGATCACGCCGCATTCGGCCGACACGCCCGAGATGACCGCGCCGCTCCTGGCCGAGCGGATTCGCCTGAATGTGGGTGCCTTCCTTGCGGATGGGCGGTTCGTCGGTGTCGTCGACCCTCGGATCGGCTACTGAGGGCCGCCGTCGATTTGGCAGAGCGCTAACTTTTGATAAAGTAGCAGAGCTGTTCAAGCAGTATTCCTCGATAGCTCAATTGGCAGAGCAGCCGGCTGTTAACCGGCAGGTTCTTGGTTCGAGTCCAAGTCGGGGAGCGAAAGGCCACCAAGGGCTCCACCCCTGGTGGTCTTTTTTGTATCCGGTTCATTTCCGTGCGACGTGGCAGCAGACAAGGCGGCATCCGTGGATTCCTGGCTCACTCTGAGCACCGTGTTGGCCGTGCTCGTCGTCGTGCTACTGGCCCTGTGGCTGGTCACGCTGTTCAGGGCCCGGCGGGTCGTCTTTGATCGCACGGCGGCCGAACGGATGCGCATCGACCTGCAACTCTCACTGGCCGAACAAAAGGGCCGGCTCGGTATTATCCGGGAGCTGCAGGACGTGGCCGTGCTCTCCGTTGCCCGCCTGATCACGCGGGCTGAGGGCGCCCGGTACACGGCCGAGAGCGACCCGTCGAGCGCTGTGCGCGTGGCGACGGCACTGATCGACGACGGTCGGGTGGCCCTGGCTGACATGCGTCGTGTGCTCACGATCGTGCATGAGGGCGAATCGGTCGCTACCGCGCAGCCTGGCCTGGAGTCGGCGAGCGAGCTGTTCCGGGTCATGCGCGACGCGGGCGTCGCCGTGGTCTTCACCGAGTCCGGCGAGCGCTTCCCGCTCAAGCCGGGCGCCGATCTGGCCGTCTTCCGCATCCTGCAGAGCGCGCTGGCCAACACGCTTACCCATGGCGGACCAGGCACCGAGGCCCGGGTCACGTTCACGTGGACTCAGGGCGGGCTACAGCTGCTGATTGCCGACGACGGCATCCGTTCCGCGGCCCGACGGGACAGCGCCGACGCCACCGACTTCGCGGAACGCACGACTTACACCATCGAAGACGACCTCAGTGCCCTCAGTACTAACGTCTCCGGGGCCGGCATCACCCAGATGCGGGAACGCACCGAGATGTTCGGTGGCATTTTCAACGCGGGCACCGTGCCGGGCGTGGGCTTCACGGTCACGGCCATCTTCCCGTCACTTCGCTTCCACAACGGAATCCACGGCGTGGACCTCGCCCGCGGCTGAGCTGTTCAGTCTTCGAGGTTGTCGACGCCGGGCATCCAGCGGAGTCCGAGCACGCCCCAGCCGCGCTTGCGGGTCACCTTGACGGCGATCTTGGCGTAGAAGTGCTCGAGGCGATCCACGTACAGGGTGCCGTCGAGGTGGTCGTACTCGTGCTGGAAGATGCGGGCCAGCCAGTCTTCGGCGCGGATCTCGAAGGGCTTCTGCTCCAGGTCCACCGCGCGCAGTAGGGCGGAGGGCGAGCGCAGCAGTGGGAAGCGCTCGCCCGGGTAGGACAGGCACCCCTCGACGTCCTCGTCCTCGTCGGCCTCGCCCGCGGGAACGGGGGTGATCCACAGTTCCGGGTTGATGGCCACGCCACGCCACAGGTGGTCGTCGTCGTCGAGGTAGTTGTAGGTGAAGAGCCGCAGCGGAACGCCTACCTGCGGAGCCGCCAGACCGACGCCGGGCGCGGCATCCATCGTCTCAAACATGTCCTGCACGAGTTCATGCAGATCATCGCCGAAATCAGTGACGGGGAGGGCGGGGGAGTGGAGAACGGGATCTCCTGAAATTACTATCGAGCGAACGGCCATTCCGTAAGGATATCGGGGTGCTTCTCGATAAGGTCGTTGAGTGACCCCTGATCTGACCGACCTGGCTGCGGAAATCGCAATCAATCCCAGTCAGGCCATCGGCATTCCGCTCGCTCTGGTTGGTGCCGTTTTTCTGTCCTTGGGGGCGCAATTCCAGCACCGCGGCGTCACCAAGGTTGAGGCCAAAACGGCTGAGGTCACCGGCGGGCTCAACCCGCGCCAGCTGATGCTGCTCCTCGGCCGGCCGTCATGGGTCTTTGGCACCATCATGCTCGGCATGGCGATCCTGTTCCAGCTCTCCAGCCTGGCATTCGCCCCCATCATCATGGTTCAGCCGCTGGGCGCCGTCGCCCTTGTGATCACCTCGATCCTGAATTCCCGCATCACCAGGGTTCCCGTCAACCGCGCGTCGAAGATCGCGATCGCAATGTGCGTCGGTGGCGTGGCCCTCTTCGTGACCGTGGCCGCGTTCACCGCCGTGGACAAACCGGTCACCGACGGGAATCTGATCACAATCCTGATCGTTCTCAGCGTGGTGCTGGCTATCTTTGGCATCGCGTTTGTTCGCCTGCGCACTCGGTTCAAGGCGATTTTCTACATTGTCGGCGCCGGGGTGCTCTACGGCTTCGTCGCAACGTTGGCCAAGGTTGTCATCAACCGAACCCAGAACGGCAACTTTGAGTGGCTGACCCTGACCTGCGTCATCGGGCTGCTGCTGGCGGCAGGGCTTGGCGCCTATTTCGTGCAGAACGCCTACGCGTCCGGCCCGCCGGATCTGGTCATCGCCGGTCTCACCGTGATCGATCCGCTAATCGCCGTCGGGATCGGCATCGTAGTTCTGGGCGAGATCGAACAGGCCCCGCCGTGGGCGGCGGTAGCCTTCATCGTTGCGGGTGTCATCGCAATCGTGGGGGTCTTCCTGTTAGCCCGGTATCACCCTCTCGCCGTCGATTGACGCGGCCAGAGGCGCTCCGTTGGGCGATCGCGCAGGCGCGCCGCAGCACTGCGCGACGGTTGCAGGCCCGGTTTAGAATAAGGTGCTAGAAGACCTCGTCGGCGCACGCGCCGTCGAAAACATGATTTCTCGCCGGATGACGAACTCCGGCCCACTTACGTTGGGACAGTGTCTTTTGTCAGATTTGACCGATTTGCCGAGCGAGTCGACTCGCAGTGAGCCGGTGCCCAAGAAGCCGCTGCGCATTCTGATCGCGGCAGATACCTTCGCCCCTGACGTGAACGGTGCGGCCCGGTTCGCGGAGCGTCTTGCCGCCGGGATGGTGGCCCGCGGGCACGAGGTGCAGATCATGGCGCCGGCTGCGTCACGTAAATTCGGCACCTGGACCGAGGTCCACGAGGGCCAGCCGATGGTCGTGCACCGACTGCAGAGCTGGCGTTGGTATCCACATGACTGGCTGAGGTATGCCCTGCCGTGGTTTATCCCGCGGGAGACCCGACGCATCCTCGATACGTTCAATCCGGATGTCGTCCATTTCCAGTCCCACATCAACGTGGGTCGCGCCGTCACGATCGAGGCGGCGAAGCGGGGCATCCGGATCATCGGCACGAACCACTTCATGCCGGAGAACATGCTCGAGTTCACCCTGGTGCCCAAGGGATTGCACGAACGCATCATCAAGGGTGCCTGGCGGGCAGCGCGGCGCACTTTCGGTCGGGCCGAGGCCGTCACAACCCCGACCCTGCGTGCCGCGCAGTTCCTGGAGCGCTACACCGGCCTCGAGGGTGTGCTGGCGATCTCCTGCGGAATCGACGCCCAAAACTACGTGGCGAGCTTCACGCCCCGCACCGAGAATCGCATTCTCTTCGTTGGCCGCGTGACCGGGGAGAAACAGATCGACGTGCTGCTGCAGGCCGTGGCACTGCTCTCACCGGACCTTGATGTGAAGGTGGAGATTGTCGGTGGCGGCGACCAGAAGCGCAACCTGGAACACCTGTCGCAGACGCTTGGGCTCAGCGGCCGGGTCACCTTCACCGGGTATGTGACGGATGCCGAATTGGCGACCGCTTACACCCGCTCGACCGTGTTCGCCATGCCGTCCATCGCGGAGCTGCAGAGCATCGCGACCATGGAAGCGATGGCGTCTGGTTTGCCAATCGTGGCCGCCAACGCCATGGCGCTTCCGCACCTCGTGCACGATGGCCAGAACGGCTACCTGTTCGAGCCCGGCTACGCGCAGGATCTCGCTGACCAGCTTACGACCGTGCTCACGGCCGCACCCAACGAGCTGGATGCGCTCAAGAAGGAGTCCCTCCGGCTCATCGGCGCCCACGATATCAATCGAACCCTGAACACCTTCGAGTGCCTGTACCGCGGGGAACCGGTCATCGACGCGGTCACCTCCGACACGGTCGCCCGTGGTGCGGAGTAGCTGGGCGCGCACGCCTTTCGAGTGCCTGTATCGTGGGAGCCGGTGATCCACTCGATCGCCGCATGGTCGGTTGCGCACTCGTCAGAGCAGTTGCGTCGATTGGGGCGGTAGCTCAGCTGGTTAGAGCAGCGGACTCATAATCCGTCGGTCCTGGGTTCAAGTCCCAGCCGCCCTACTCAAAATATTTCTCTGATCAGAACTTTGTCGCAGTGGTGTTCTCTCAGAATTCTATTTTTTTGGATTGGCCTTGGGTTCAAGTGCCAATGGGTTCTCGGAAATGCCAGATGATCAGGTGTTTTAGCCGAGGTAGCGCCGCGAGGCTTTATTTTGCCAATGTCTATTGGTTGTTTATTGCTCAAACCCCATCGAGGAGTGCGCTTAGACGCCCGGATTCCCCTGATCAATATCACGTCCTAAGTGATGTATCCCTTTCTGGATCCACTTTTTCGCGATCTGCTGACGGCTCAAACTCGACCACGGAACGGTAGTGACCGGTACGTTTGAGACATGGCGAAAATCGAAGATGATGGACACCCGGCCGAGGAAACTATCCGCTCTGCACCTCAGGATCCGCCCTTTCAAGCGCTTTTTCCCAACTTGGATGGAGTGTCACGATCGGCATTCCGAAAAGGAACGGTTAGCCGCCATCGAATCAATCGGGCGCTGCTCTTGTTGGTTGGCGTTGCAGGCATCACCGCAACTCTGATTTTCGCCAGCGCCGTCCTCTGACGACTCCTCAGCGATTGTGACCTCTCTGTCTCGGCCCGCTGTACCCTGGCAGCTGATGCCTGACCGCCTTTTGGGCGCTTGCCGTACTGAGTGTCGTCAGCAGGGGCCGTTCGCCCCGATCGCACAAGCGTAACGACGACATTCAACCTCTGCCCTTGACCCCGGTTCGTGGACACGGGTTAAGTGGCGAGTTGGACTTCTGCCTGCTGTGCTGAGTATTGCATCTCGAAGTCCACGGGGCTGACTTGCCCGATCGAGGAGTGGCGCTGGCGGCGGTTGTAGCGGTCCTCGATCCACGCGCCTACCTCGCGAGCAGCACGGTTCTTGGTTGGCCAGACGCGGCGGTAGTAGAACTCGGTTTTCAAGGTCGCGAAGAAGCTCTCGGCCATCGCAATCCCAACAAATACCGGTGCATCCCATCGATCGGGTGACGCCGTTCGCGGCAGCGAACGCGGTGATCTGGGCTGACGCATACTGGGCGGCATGGCCGGAGTGCAGGATCGTGCCCTCGATGCTGCGCTGGCCGATCGCGTTGCGGGCCGCAGCGACGGCCAGGGACGCCTTCATCCGCGAGTCGATCGAGTAGCCCACGATCTTGTTCGAGTAGACGTCCTTGATCGCGCAGAGGTAGAGCGTGCGGTGCTCGCTTATGTCCGTCTGGCAGAGCTGGTTCAGCCGTGTCGCGGTGAACTTCCGCTTGACGTAGTCGTCGTGCACGGGCGGGCCAGCCTTGCGGGTGAGGCCACGTTTCTTCGCGAACACGCTCCAGAGCCGCTGCTGGGAGCAGAGACGCCAGACCCGGTTGTCGCCCGCCGTGGGGCGGGCCTGGTGTAGTTCGTCGGCGATGAACCGGTAGCCAAACGCGGGGTCGTCCCGGTGGGCGTCCCAGGTGGCGTTGGTGAGGTGAGCATCGTCCCAATCGCGCTGGGAAACAGGGTTGCGCTTCCATTGGTAG
>Ga0136639_10000863_pt1 | contig 10500 bp, 7 predicted proteins | sample AntDrymUQ8592106_2_FD_113739 | JGI IMG/M metagenome (GOLD analysis project Ga0136639, IMG submission 113739) | Polar desert sand microbial communities from Dry Valleys, Antarctica - metaG UQ859 (21.06) | ecosystem: Environmental > Terrestrial > Soil > Desert | place: Antarctica: Dry Valley...
GATTCCGATCGGTTACAACCTCAGGAATTTGGTAGTTCGTTATCGAACCACCTTGTTGACCTCCGTTGCGTTTATCTTGGTGACCGGCGTGCTGACCGGACTGATGGGGTTCATCAATGGTCTTAAGCGACTGGCGCAAGCAACTGGCAATCCATCGAATGTCATTGTGCTGTCCCAAGGATCCACGGAAGAGGCTGTCAGCAATCTGGCTTTTGAGAGCATGGGCGATATTGCACAGCAGGATGGGGTTGAACGCAAAAACGACGAGCCACTGTGTAGTCGTGAATCCTACTTGGTATTAAGCTTGCCGATCGCCGAACCTAAACCGGGCAGTCCGACACGGCGGCTTATGCAGGTGCGAGGTCTGTTCGATCCGGTTGCTTCTGCCCAGGTTCATGATTTCGATTTGCTTCCTGGTGGCGAGTGGTTCTCGGAAGCAGGTGTTCGTCCCAACGCAGACACAAACAAAGCTCCTCTGGTCGAAGTCGTGCTTGGGCAAGGGATCGCGAGGCAGCTTGCTGGCGATCGTTCTAAGGCTGTCAAGGAAAATGCCCGCAACAAGGATCAACTCGAAATCGGAGACACCATTCCGTTGGATACTCGCGAGTTGCTGGTAACAGGTATTATGAAAACCGAGGGGACGACGTTTGATTCCGAGGTTTGGGCCAAGCAAAGCGTTATCGGGCCTTTGCTCGGTAAGACTAACTTCACAACCCTGGTTTTGCGAGCGACCAATCCCGAGCAAGCACAAAAGTTGGAAGACTTCTTTATGGGCAAGGACAAGGACTTCAAATATGAGAAATCCCAAGTCAACGCATTCACCGAAACGAACTACTACAAGTCCCAAAGCCAGACCAGCGTTCAGCTATTGGTCGGAACGATATTGGTCGCGACCGTAATGGGATTCGGCGGTGTTATGGGGGTAATGAACACCATGTTTGCGGCGATTAGCCAGCGAGTGAAAGACATCGGCATGTTGCGGTTATTGGGATTCAGCCGATGGCGAATTTTGGTTAGTTTTCTCATGGAGTCGCTTCTGATCGCGTTGCTGGGTGGACTCATTGGCTGCGTATTGGGCTACATGTGCAATGGGTTACAAGCGACTAGCATTATCGGGGGCGGTGCCGGACCAGGCGGCAAAGCAGTTGTTTTCCGTGTGGTCGTCGACTGGGGAGTCTTGGGGATTGGTTTGACTCTCAGCATGCTCATGGGTTTCGTGGGTGGTTTGATACCCGCGATGTCGGCCATGCGATTCAAGCCGCTCGAGTCGCTGCGAGGTTAGCCATGCCTAAAAATGCCTTAGGCGTTGCACAGCATCAGCGATTCCAGCCAATCTCGCCAGCGTTTCGTTGAGACGATGTCCATGAGAGGCTCAGTCAGTTGAGAGATAGTTGTCTGTTTGTTCGCCGCGAGCCATATCAGTGACCCGCTCCACACTCCGCTCGTGTCGATGTCGACCCGAAGTTGCAACGGATCCGAGCCCAGCCGTCCAGGGAAGCAGTTCTTTAAGTCGATCATGCCAAGTCGACTCCAAGTGCTGGCTCCAAACCGAGATCCCTCAACGAATTGAAGCTGCGGTTGTTCTTTTCCCTCTTGAGTGAATCGCAGCGTGCGTGTGCTGAAGGCTGGCGTCGCAGAATCCTTTCCTATTAACACTTTGGGTTGGCTAATCCGGGTGATATCCTCCTGGACGAGGACTCCCAGGTCATAGTTTGATACGGCATGAGCGATCGGGGCAAGCGGATCCATTGGAGGCATAATGTTCCTCGCTTGAATGGCGGCACCTCGAGCCAAATCGTTCGATTTGAGCATTACCATTTTCGCGTGCGAACCGACGAGTTGGCTAAGCTTGCGTTGGAGGGTGGGCATCCATCGGACGTCGCCTAGGAGCAGAACGGAATGGATGGTTTTTGGATCGACTTTGGAGCGTTCGATGGCTTCTCTCGCAAAGTTTCCGCAATCGTCTTCGAGATCACCTACCCAATCTCCAAGTCGTTCACGATCGATCTGCCCTTCGATTTTGCCCGCTTGCGTTTCAAAAACGAAAGGCACGGTCACGCTATGTCGCAATCGGTTGAACGATTTTTCCATCGTTCGTTGCAATCGGGAAGCGATGTTCAAGTCGTCGCGGGCGCTGCTGCCGAGTTTCGCTTCCACGTCGGTCGCAAGTTGCTTTGTTGCACGATCGTGCCAACGTGTCATACCACGTTTCCAATCTCCGACCGAGCTGAGCATGCGCACCGCGAGACCATCTACGGAGACAACCGACGCTTCGCAAGCGGTGCCGTTGAGCATAGCGACTAGTAAAGTCTTTTTGTATTCGCTGGACTTTCCCGCAGTTTGCGCCAGCCTTGCCTCCATTTCGACATGGGCCAACGTGGCGGCCAACGGTTTGTCCAGCAATTGCAACACCTCGACACCGGCGATGGAGCAAGCGGTTTTGGTACTCAAGCGATGCATTTGATCGTAGCATGCAGGGACAGTTACGACTGCGTGCGAAACATCGGGCAGCTTATGTCTCGCGGATGTTACCATTTGACGTATGACACAGGCGACCAAGACCTCAGGGGGTACTTGTCGACCCCCAAAAGGACGTTCGAGAAGCGGCAGACCGTACCAACGCTGCATACCATAGAAAATTTGGTTTGGCTTCGTCGCGCGATTTTCCACCGCGCGGGCACCGACGCCAATCTTCTCACCATCGCTGAACAGCATATTGCGTAGTTCAGTGGATTCGCCATCCACCAAAACTTCCTCCATTTTATGCTCTGCATCAATGTAGCTGACTCGCGAATGGATCATTCCAAGCTCGATGCCGACCGCCGTTAACGCACGTTGCGCCGTGGACTTTCCCAACCCAACACTTGTTGGATGTTCGAAGGCAAGTTTGGGTAATCGGTTTTCCGAGCCGCGGGCTCGGGGCTGTGCGACTGGCTTTGCGATCAAATTCATAGAGATCAGTTTATCCATGAGTTCGCTGGCAGATTGGCATCTTGCAGCCGGAGACTTAGCCACTAGCGACTGAAAAATAGAGTCCAAGCGAATATCGACATCGCTGCGCACTTCGTAGAGCGCTTGTGGTTTTGTATGGACTTGAGCCATGGCTGTTTGAACCATCTCGCCATAAAACATGGGGCGACCGGTGAGCAAGTAAAAAATGGTGGCTCCCAATGAGTACAGATCGCTGCGATGATCGACTGTGTCCGGTGCATTGATTTGTTCGGGAGACATAAACTCGACCGTCCCAACCAAATGTGTCTCCTTGGCCGCTTTGATATCCGAGTGGCCCCGAAAAACCGCCAAACCGAAGTCCAGGATTTTTAGTACACCCTTGTCCGTGATCATCATGTTGCTCGGCTTGATATCCCGGTGCACGATCCCTTGGGAATGGGCATATTCGAGAGCTGACGCCGTTTGTCTTAAAATCTCGATCACCTCAGTCGCGTTCATCGGCCCAGACTGGCTAATTCGCTGCGACAAAAGCTCGCCCTCAATTAACTCCATCTCCAGATAGTGAACAGGTTTTTCGCCAGCTCGATGGCACCCTGCGTCAAATGCCGTGACGATATTGGGGTGCATAAGTCTGGCAGTAGCGCGAACCTCGGTATAAAAGCGTTGTACCGAATGTTCGTCGTCCGAAACAGAACGAGGCAGAATCTTGATCGCCACTTGGCGGTCCATGGTACGGTGCCTGGCGCGAAAGACTTGGCCCATACCGCCAGCACCAATCAACTCTTCGATCTGATATTCACCAAGAATGGGAGCGGGAGCCGGTGGCGCCTTGGCGACAGAGACTGTCAATTCTGCGCCAGAGACTTCGAAGTCATGTTCGTCCGCATTGGTTGGCTCCGTGGATGCCCGATTTAATTCTTGGCTCGGTTCGTCGAGCGAAAAGACGCGCGTGGCAATAGGACGAGGTTTCGTTTTTTCGTTTTTATCGGATGCCATATCGGGCTCAACTGACAGGGAGAAGGCTTGGACTACTTAGCGGCGGGAGGAGGCGAGATAGCACCAGGGTTTTGTTGACGCTGTGCATCTAATTCAGCTCGCAATGGCCCAAGATCGAGAATGGATTCGACGTTGGGATCCAATCCGGGCCTTGATGGGCGTTGCTTGCAAGTGAAAAACTCGGCAATGTATCTTAGCGGTGCGGTGTCCTCGGGAACTTTGAATCGATCCCCTTTTTGTAGAATCGGACGATAGTCATGCATTTGGCCGAATTGGCGATCGCCGGCGACCTGGCACGGAAACCAATGACCATTGCCCTGTGGGTCCTCTAAGTAGAATTCGGGATAGCAATGTTCTGGGACCCAAACGCAACGGGCTGGGATGTTGCTAGCTCGGCAAAGTGCAACGAAGAGACCCGTCATTTCCTCGCAGTCCCCTTTTTTATCTTTAAGCGTATCTTTCATGTGGCGAATTTTGCCCTTTCGATACTCTACGTTATCTCGCACCCAGTCGTAAAGACGTTCGACGTGGGTCCAAGCATTGTCGGGATTGTCGGCTGCAATTTGCTTGGCGACTTTTCTTACCTCCCCCAATTCATGGTCGATGTATGGACTGCCTTTGCCTACAAAAAACCGCAGATCATTGCCGATCTTCTTCGGGATGACAAATACAGTTGGGTCAGCAGGTGCGTTGATAAACGATTTTTCAATTTCTACATGGACCACCAGATCCAATTTGTTGTTTGGGCCAAGGCTTGCGATGTCCATAACAAGTTGGCGTGCTAAGGCCTGCTGTTTGGCACCGATCGGCAAATCGCGAAACGCCCACAATACCCCTTGAGGAATCTCAGAGTTCAACACTGTTACTTTCTGTTCGGGCCAGTTGAGCGGGAATGGAATTGTCGCGTGCATGTTCGAGCAGAAGTTATCATTCGAAAAGAAACGCATACCGAATTGCATCGGCATGGTTCTCGGTGCAGAAAACTCGATCCCCGATGTTGTAGCCGTGTCGTCCTCTTCAGGCTTATCGACGTTTTGCGACTTTGATTTTCCGCTGCTCGACTTACTGGCTGCGTTGCTCTTCGCTGACGATTTCGCGATAGGTTGCTTGCCTGTGTCCGTTTTGTCCCTGCCCTCCTCTTGGGCGAATGCAATAGATGCGATCGCAATCGAAGCGACGCTGAATACCAGATTGATGCTGAAAAGGTTCTTGATGTTACGCATGCTGCACCGTACTCGATGAATTCGCCTGAGCTATTCCTATCTTCATTGGATTTGCTCCCTTAGACAGTCTTTATGGGACAATTTCTTTAAGGGACAATTACGGGTATTCATTGTGATCGTCGTATCGATCGATGACGCGAAAAATCCGAGGAATCACCGCTCGAAAGTTTCGATTTGAAGTTTAGACTTCGTCAGAATTGGATGCTTCCTTTCGATTGTAACGGCAATATCGGTTGTTTCGGTACTAGGTTCGCCCCCCATGGAGACTGCTGAAGTAGTGCGTTTCCATAAAATAGTAGCAGCCGAAGGGCGCTAGCCGCTAAGCCCGGTGTTAGCTGAGAAGCTTTGGTTCCCACGAGCAAGCTCACGGGGGACCGGGACTCTCGCCGCCCACTACGAGTTCACTCGTGGGAGCGCAGGCTTCGTGGCTAAGCCTCGCTAGCTCGTTCCTCAGGGCGTACCACACATGTCTATTTCCCTTTGATAAGCTCGCCCCGTTACTCTCCCAAGATTTTGGCCTTCGGTAGTTTGACCTGAAGTTCGCTAATCGCTTTCTTGCTCACCGTCGTGTTGGTAAGAATGAGATCCTTTAAATTAACGAGTGACCCCAAACCTTGCAAACCAGCGTCGGTCACTGCGGTCTTGCCCAAGTGCAAAAACTCCAACGATGGCATCTTTGCAATATGCGGCACGACGCCGTCCCCGATCGCTTTGATGTCGTCCAAGTTGAGTCGTTTTAACTTCAGGCCAACCAGCGACGCGACGCCCGCCTCGGTGACCCTGGTCCGCAATAGGTTCAGATCCTCTAGTTTTTTCAGCTTACCAATTGCTGCCAGCGCTCGGTCCGAAGTTTCTGTTTCGCCGAGATCGATCGCTGTTAAATTTTCAAACTTGGCGATGTGTGCGACCAGTCCCTCGTTGGTTATCCCGGAACCACGCAGTTTCAATTTAGCGATGTTCTTTGCCTTCGATACAATCTCTAATGCTCCATCGCCAGCCGGGGTTTTGAAGATATCAAACTCTGTTAGCTTAGTCATGCCGGATAGCGATGCAAAGCCTTCGTCGGTAGCAGCACATTCCTTTATCGCAATGGCGACCATGTTTGTCATCCCACTAAGGTGTGCAAGCCCCTCATTTGTAATGTTCGGACTTCCGACACTCAAATTGCGAATCTTAGTTAGTCCTTTCAAATGAGCTAGTCCCAAATTGGTAACCTTCACACAGTCCGAGAGGTCCAATAATTCCAGTTGATTAAGATCCCGTAAGTGTGCAAGTCCTGAATCAGTAATCTTGGTTTTGGCCAATCTGATTCGTTTGATCGTTGCGCATTTCGAAACATTTCGAAGTGCTGCGTCCGATATGTTGCAGCCTTCGAAGTTAACATCCTCCACCTTTGGGAAACTCCAAATTGCCTCTACGGTCTCGTCCGAAATAGAACTCTGGTCCAGTCGCAACGATCTCAAATTGGGCAACTTGGCCAAGGACACAACTCTGGCATGGGTTGCCATCGGTCCAGTCATGATCACGGATTGAAGTGTGGTTATCTCTAAAAGTTTTGGAAATAGCAAAACCCATTTTTCATCGCATTTTCGAAAATCGACGCTAAGGAGTTCCCCTTCCTTTTCAAGAACGACAACGCCCGGCGTCCCCTTGATTTGAGCAATGCTATCTGGGATATCCGATTGCCCTCGAGCACTCTCAACAGACTGGATTTGGGCGGCGAGAAAGAACAGCAGAGAGAGGAGAGTTCGCATTGTGTGTCTAAGGTCTAGTTGGCGAGAATATGAAACCTCCTAAATCATAACCTAGTTGTTTTGTTAACAGTGACACTCGCGTGAGACCAATCGCACTCATTTTCGATTTGTGCTTTTATAGCGGCTGAGCGCCTAAGACCGACCGTTTCGAGGATCCCTAACGCTTAGTTGGAGCAAAGCACCAGCTAGTGTCAATTGCCAGGCTCCCCACGCCCATCGCTAGCGCTCTGAGAGGCTCTGATTTTTTGAAGCCGGAGAAAGTACCCATCACACTCCGTGTGATGTTGCCTCAAAAACCAAAGGTTTTTGAAATGCGGAAATAACACGGAGTGTGATTGGTACTATAAAATCACAGCCTCTGAGCGTGCGACTCGCAGCCGCCTTTGCTCGCTAGACAAAAGTGAGACGCCCTTCTTAGGGGCGGTCGATCAATAAATGTCCGATTCCTGACGTGGGATAGGCTTCCAGCCTGTCATTTCCAAAGCGACAGGCTGGAAGCCTATCCCACAAATTGATCGAGCGATCCTTAGGGGCGAGTGGAGCAGGCACAAAGATGTGGTACTTATCCACCGGTTGCTTGCCGTTGGTAAATGGCTTGGATCATCGATTCGGTATCCTTAAACTTTTTGGAACCCGCAAGCGCCTGCTCGATCAACCTACGCGCGTCCGCTTCGACGTGACCCAATACCAACAATGCCTGAAATGTTTCGTCCACAACACCCGGCTTCTGGACCTCTGCTCCAGGCAACTCGCGGCGAACCAACAACGCAAACCGAGGCATCTTGCGACGCAATGTTGCAATGATCTTTTCAGCCGTCGCTGGACCGACGCCCGGCAATGTGGAGAGCCCTTTCGCGTCCTGCTGTTCAATCATGATCGCCGTGTCTTGAACCGGACGGACCATCGCCCTCAATGCCTTCTTGACACCCACTCCGTCCACAGAGCAAAACAACTCGAAAAAATCCCTTTCAATCGTCGTCAGGAAGCCCACCAGTTTCGGCATCAGTCGACCACCCTGAGCCGCATTGCCATCGATATAATGAATCGTGTGCAATGCGATACTCTTTCCTATTTCGGCTTGTAAGTGCCTGCGGGTGTATTCCGGAATCGCGATCTCGTATTCGAACGGAGGGATATTCAAAGTTGCGCAATCGTCGGCAAGAGTAAGCAATTGCCCTGTAACCTTGGTGATCAAAGTGGTTTCCTAGATTTTTTGAGTAGTTCAGCGATGGGACCGGTTGCGAAATGGTGACACAATGCAATGGCTAGCGCGTCGGCGACGTCGGGCGGATCTGGCACTTCCTTGAGCATCAACTGCTGTTGGATTGCAAACTGCATTTGGGATTTTGGTGCACGACCGTTGCCCGTTAGTAAACTCTTAACCTTTGTCGGAGCGTACGAGTGAACCATTTTGCCGGAATTGGCAGCGGCCAAACACAACACACCCCGAGCATGGCCCATTAAAATAGCCGTCCGCGGACGCTCGTAGTGCGAGTACAGTTGCTCGATCGCCACCTCCTCAATCGGTAGGCTCTCAAACACTTCCATGATTCCGTTGTAGAGTTCTTTCAATCGGGCGGCGAGCGGCTGATCACGGCGAATGCGAATGACACCTGCCTCGATGAGCTGGATCTTCGGACCGCTGCGAATGATCCCATATCCGGTTATCGCCAAGCCAGGGTCCAACCCCAGGATCACACGGCTTTTACTGTGAGATGGATCTGGCATCTTGCCCCGAATCCTTCTTGGAAATCAAGCACGCCGCGAACTCCGCGTTGCGGACCAAAAGATATGGACCTGCGATCGCTGGTACATTCCATGTGATGCCCTCAAGCACTTGCATCTCGCCAACCGCAGCACCCTGACTCACGGCATTGGCCGGCACCAACACGACCCGTCCATCTTCGGTTGAAATCAGAATGTTGCCGTTAACGATAATCGCTTGCCCCTGTCCGTAACGTTTCCCCCGCCAAACCCGTGAGCCATCCTTTGGATCAATGCACTCGAGGACCCCATCGCTCAAACCGTACAAGTGTCCGTCGAAGGCGATGGCGCTTGTGAACTTGGTTTTGAGGATCTTTTTGTCGGCCCAAACTGTCTCCTGTTTCCAAAAGGACGCGTCGGATCGATTTTCTGCAGTGGTACCGCTATAGCTCAGCTCAATCAATTTGGATCCTAACGCGTACCCTTTACTTAACAGAACCCGCCTGTCATTTACCGCGACCGCCTGGGACGAACAAGCGTCGCCGTTGGAATTGCTCGGCCACGGAGTCGTCCATAGTACTTTTCCGTTCGTTGCATCATAGCCCGATGCGGATCCCTCGTTAATGTTCACAATCTGTTGAACGCCACAAAGAGTTAGAACCACCGGTGACGCATAGGCGATCTGTTGGTCGCCGCCCGTCCAAAGTTCACGGCCTGAATCCAAATCAAACGCAATCAAAGACTTAATCGCTGGATCGCCCGTCCTCCCGCCGAAGGGTAGGATAACTTGATTTTCATTAACAACTGGCGAACCGCTGCGTCCCCAGAATATCGCCTTCTCTGAAGTTTCCTTGTCAATTCCTGCAAGCTTGAGTAGATCTTGTTGCCAAACCAACTTCCCGGTTTGCAACTCGACACAGGACACGATCCCCAACGCAGACTGCGCAATTACTTTGTCCTTGTGAATCGTTGGAGTCGATCTCGGACCGAGTCCACCCACAACCTGCGTATGCAGCCCCGGAGTAGTTAGTCGCCAAACGATCTTGCCAGTAGTCAGGTCTAACGCAGTGATACTCTCCTGGCTATCTATTTGTTCTAGTGTAATAGCCAAACCATGGCTGACAGCGAAACTGGACCAGCCTGCCCCAATGGGAATTTTCCAAAGAAGCTTTGGCAGTTGTTTGCCCCAGTCGACTGCGAACTCTTGGTTCGTCACGATTCCATTTCGATTCGACCCCAAAAACTGGGTGGACTCGAATTCATCGAGAGACGCATCACGAGCCAAGACCGCTTCGCCGACGACCGTCTCGACTTGGGCCTTCGACTTGGTAGTCCAAGATCGGAGGCGGAATACCGGAATGATTTCGCCGGTAAAACCTACAAACTCGAATAAAGAAACCCCGACCAAAAGGAAAGCCAACGGCACAAAGACCATCAAACCTTTTCTTAACGCAGACTTGCCGAAGTGAATCCAGAAACCGACGTAAGCAGAAAGACATCCAAGGAGGCCAACACCCGTTCCAAATATGTTTGCCATCTGATGGTCAGTCTCATAATGAACGCTTCTGGCAACGGGTACCAAGGAGAAAATGATGAGAGTGACCCAGAACGAGATGGGTATTTTCCTGATTCGCCCGTCTCGCGCTGGCCTAGTCATTCCACTCATCTATTTTGCCGACAGTTTATTGCTGAGCTTGAGCGCATCAATGTAATCACGTGTGATGTTGATGATCTCTTGGTTATAGAAGCCGGGATTGTAAACTTTGTTTCGTTCCGCTTTGGCTTCGAGTTGTTCGTCTTCCTCCTTGTCGGAATTCAATTCTTTTCGGCGAGCGAGGAAGTCCGACTCTTTTAGCGAGATCGTCTTGTCA
>Ga0136639_10000865_pt1 | contig 10486 bp, 11 predicted proteins | sample AntDrymUQ8592106_2_FD_113739 | JGI IMG/M metagenome (GOLD analysis project Ga0136639, IMG submission 113739) | Polar desert sand microbial communities from Dry Valleys, Antarctica - metaG UQ859 (21.06) | ecosystem: Environmental > Terrestrial > Soil > Desert | place: Antarctica: Dry Valley...
AGCACCGGTTCTGAGCGGTGAAACGCGCTCGCCAGAGCGCAGCGGCAGCCTTCGTTTAGGGCTAGCGTTGGCTCATGACTGCGATCACTGACGATCTGCCCGCCCGCCTCCTGCACGAAGAGCACGAGGGGTGGCAGGCGATTCTCGCCGGCCGCGGCGGAGACTACTACCGGCAAACGATGACCGCCGACGGACTGCTGATTCTGCCGGGCAGGATGCTCATCCGCAATGATGTGATCGCCTTCTTCAAGGAGATGCCGGCCATCACCAGCTACCAGCTGCGCGAGCCGGCCGTGGTGCGTCTCAGCGAGCACGCCGGAGTGCTCGTCTACCGGCTCCTGGCCCACCGTGGTGACGAGGTGATCGAGGCGAACGCGGCCACGACCTACGTGTTCGCCGATGGCGGCTGGTGCGTCGCGGCGCACCAGCAGACCACGCTGTAACGGCCGGGAGGGGGCTGCCTTTCGGCTCCGCTTCACGCCGCCCCGGCAGGGTTGTCAACGCTGGAGCCCGGGGATACCGTGGCCGACAAACTGCCACAGAAGGGACTCCGGCCATGGCTGATTTCGGTAATGAGGGGCTCGCGGACCTGTACCGCCGACCCGGTTCGGTGTCGAGCGCCTACGTTGACGTGACCCAGGATGCGCAGAATCCCCGCCGGACCTCCACCCTGCGCCAGCGCACGCTGCGGGAGGCACTGATCGCGGCCGGAGCCCCGGAGATCGATGCGAGCACGATCATCGAGCTGGTCGAGGAACCGCCAGGTGTGGGTGGCCCGATGGGCCGGCTGATGGTCGTGCGGCAGGGAGTGGTCGAGGTCAACGAGGTGCTCTCGGGGGAGCCTCTCGGCGAGTTGCTGGTGTCCTACGGGCCGGTACCCAGCCTGCTCCCCCTGCTGATCCACCGTCCGCGCGACCTCAGCTACGTGGTGGCCGAGGCTGGGCGCGATGGCGGTGAGATCACCCTCTACCGGCTGAGTCGCTCGCAGCCGATCGCGCACGTACGGGTGGAAGGCGATACCGAATTTCTCACGAAGATCGGGTCCGAAGACGACTTCCTGGCCAATGGGCGCTACCAGCACCACACCGAGGAGGTGTGGAAGCGCAACCAGGGGCAGATTGCCGCGGCGATCGATGAGGTCGTGCACGACAGCAAGGCCGAGCTGCTCGTGCTCACCGGCGACGTGCGTGCGCGGCAGCTCCTGGTCGACCAGCTCTCGCCGGCCAGCCGCGAGGTGCTGCACGTCGTTCCCACGAACACCCGCCCGGGCGGGGCCGCGCAGGAGGAGCTCGAAGGCGCCCTGAACCGCCGCATCGCGGCGATCCTCGCTCAGGACGAGCACGACGCCCTCGAGCGGTTGGAGACGGGACGCGGCAACGGCCTCTCCGAGATCGACTTCTCGGCCGTGGTGCGCACCCTGCAGCAGAGCCAGGTTGACGTGCTGCTGCTGGCCCCTGACCGCATGACGGGGGAGACCCTGATCGCCCTCGACCGCGAGCCCTGGCTGGCAGCGACCTCGGCCGATGCCCTCGGCGCGGGTGATCTCGGCTCGGTTTCGGCCGCCGACGCGCTGATCCGCGCGGCGATCCTGACGGATGCGCGGGTGATGGTGGTGTCGTCCGGCGAGCTTCCCGCGCAGACGAGCGTCGCCGCGCTGCTGCGCTGGTCGACTCTCCCTGCCTCGACCGAAGCCCCCACCGCAGCGACCCGGTGACATTCCCGCGCTGTCGCGCCCCGTCCGGCGCCTCGGCGGCGGTCGGCACGTCCATTTTTCGTTCTATACTGACTAGTCAGTACAAACGAAAGGATCGACGTGCAGTCGACAGTGAGGGCGAACGACCTGGCCCTGCGATTCAAGCGGGGCTCCGTCTACGGTCCCCTGAGCTTTGAGGCCGGAACCGGCCTCACCGTGCTCTGCGGTCCCACCGGCAGCGGCCGAACCAGCCTGATGCTGACCCTGGCCGGTCGCATGAAGCCGAGCGAGGGCACCCTCGAGGTGCTCGGCCACGAACTGCCCCGACGGGCCCGCCGGGTGCAGAAGCGCACCGGTATCTCCGGTTTCCACGACATCGACGCTCTCGAGGAGTCGGTCACCGTCGGCGCCGCCATCCGTGAGCGCACCGCCTGGATCTCGCCCTGGTGGGCGTTCATCCGCGCGGTCGACGACACCGAGGTGCGCCGCGTGTGCGCCCTCGTGTTCGGCGACGTGCCGATTCCGGCCGCCGACGCCGTGATCTGGGACCTCGACGAGGTGCAGACCGTGTTGCTGCGGGCCGCGCTCGCGGTCATGAACGAGCCGAGCATCCTCTTCTTCGACCAGGTTGAGCAGGTGCACGCACCGGAATCCCGGCGCATCCTCTGGCAGCGCCTCGCCGCGCTCGCCGACGCCGGAACCAGTGTGATCGCCTCAGCGACCGCGCCCGAAACCGAGATGTGGGCCGAGCTGGGCCTCGACCCGACCGTGGTCCTGATGAACAAGACCGTGATGAACACGACCGTGAAGAAACGGCCGGCTGCTATGAATCAGGAGATCCGCTAAATGTTCGCCTTCCTCTCCTCGGGCACCGAGCTGCACCGATTCGGCAAGGGCAAGATGCCCAAGATCGCCCTCGTCGTGCTCATGTTCATCCCGCTCATCTACGGGGCGCTCTACCTCTGGGCCTTCTGGGCGCCCGACCACGAACTCGACCACCTTCCCGTGGCGCTCGTCAACGTGGATGCCGGCGCCAGCCGCGACGGCGAACCGGTCACCGCAGGCCAGGACTTGGTCGATGAGCTGGTCGACGGCCACGAGCTCGGCTGGACCGTGACCAATGCGACGGATGCCGCCGCGGGCGTCAAGGACGGCGACTACTACTTCTCGGTCACCATCCCGAGCGACTTCTCCGCCAGTGCCGTGTCCGCGGGCACCGACTCCCCGCTGTCGGCCACCGTGCAGGTCGACTACAACGACAGCAACAGCTTCCTCGCCACCACCATGGGCAAGCAGGCCATGGTGCAGCTGCGGGACGCGGTCGCCACCGAGATCGGCTACCAGACCGTGAACGCGCTCCTGGTGGGGGTGGACGATGCCGGTGACGGCATCCGTTCGGCAGCGGATGGTGCCGGCCAACTGTTCGACGGACTGACCACCGCGTCGGCCGGGGCCGGCTCCCTCCTGGTCGGTCTCGACGCCCTCGCCGAGGGTGCCGTCACTCTCGATGACGGCGCTGCGCGCCTCACCGACGGCGCCGGTACCCTGGCGACCGGGCTGGACACGCTGTCCGCCGGAACGTCGACCCTCGCCGATTCGTCGGTGAAACTCGCCGACGGCACCACGCAGGTGTCCGCAGGACTGCAGGCCGCAGCCACCGGCGCAGCCACCCTCTCCGAGAAGTCGGTGCAGCTGGCCGGGGGAGCCGACCAGATCGCCGCCGGAACCGGCACCCTCGCCGGAGGCACCGCCTCGGTGTCGACCGGCCTGCACGACCTGCTCCTGAAGATGCAGGCAGCACCGGAAGGCACCCCCGCGTCGGCCTTCCTGCCGGCCGTGGAGCAGCTCGGCGCGGGCGCCGACACGGTGAACACGGGCGCCCAGGGCGCGCTCACCCAGACCCAGACCTATGCCGGCCTCAGCGACCAGTTCTCCGCGGGGGTGGGGGAGCTCTCCACCAAGTTGACCGCCGGGGCGCCCGGGGCGGCACAGGTCGCCGCCGGGGCCGGGCAGCTCTCGGCCGGCGCGGCGCAGCTCGCCGACGGGGCCGGCAGCGCGGCATCGGGGGCGCACGCCCTCGTCGCGGGAAGCACGGAACTCGGGGAGGGCACCGGGTCGCTGGTCGCCGGCACCGAGCAGCTCGCCGCCGGCGGCACGGCGCTGGACGCCGGAACCGCCGAACTCCAGGACGGCAGCGGCACCCTCGCAGACGCCCTCACTACGGGCGGCCAGAGCGCACCGGACCTCTCAGTCGACCAGATCGCGCAGAAGACGGCCGTGATCGCCAGTCCGGTCACGCTCGTGCAGAAATGGGAGAACGCCTCCGACAGCTTCGGCGAAGGATTCGCGCCCTTCTTCCTGGCCCTGGCCACCTTCGTCGGCGGGCTGATCACCTGGCTGATCCTGCGCGCACTGCCCACCCGGGCCCTCGCCAGCGCCGCCTCCGGCCTGCGGGCGACCATGACCGGCTTCCTGCCGGCGATGGCCATCGGGCTCGCCCAGGTTGTGATCATGGTGCTCGTGCTGGTCTACGGGATCGGTCTCAAGCCCGAGTACTGGCTCGGAATGAGCGCGTTCCTGTACCTGACGACACTCGCCTTCCTGGCCCTGCAGCAGATGTTCATCATCCTGCTCGGAACCGCGGCCGGCCGTGTGGTCAGCCTTGTGCTGCTCATGTTGCAGCTGAGTTCGTCGGGCGGAACCTACCCGGTGGAGACCACGCCCGTGTTCTTCCAGGCGCTGCATCCGTTCATGCCGGCGTCATACGTCGTGACCGGCCTGCGCGAGCTGATCACCGGCGGCATCGACTCTAGACTGTGGGTTTCGGTTGCCGTTCTCGCCGTCATGCTGGTTGGCTCGATCGCGATCAGCGCCTGGAGCGCCGGCCGCCAGCGGATCTGGACCGTGGGTCGGCTGCACCCCGAACTGACCATCTAGAGCGGCCCCGGCCGGCAACGAACCGGCGAACCCGGGAAAGGAACTCTCATGGCACGCGCCACCGGAACGAAACGCGCCATCCTCGACGCCACGCTGGAACTGGCCGCAACCAAGGGCATCAGCGGCACCACGATGGACGAGGTGGCCGAGCGGGCCGGGGTGGCCAAGGGCAGCCTGTACTACAACTTCAGCTCCAAGGACAGACTGTTCGAGGAACTGCTGCAGGAGGGGGTCGGCGCGATCGCCGAGACCCTCCGCGCGGCGTCGACCGGGCTGCACGGCAGTGCGGCCCTCGAGGCTCTGGTGCGCGCGCTGCTTGACCGGATCGCGGCGAACACGGCACTGTCCAAGCTGATGGCGGCCGAGATCTTCCGCACCGACCGCACCTGGCAAAAGACGCTCTTCGCGCTGCGGCACGAAGCACTCGCGGTTTTCGCTGAGGCGATCGCTGAGGCGAAGCCGGGCAGCCGCACCGACGCAACCTGTGGCCTGATGGCGTCGAGCGTGTTCGGTGCCGTGCTGATGGCAGGCCTGGAATGGCTCGTTTTCGAGCCGGAACGGTCGCGCGACGAGGTCGCTGCGGCCATCCTCGGTTCCCTCGCCGGCGGACTGTTCGGTGAGGAGCGGCCCGCGCCGCGTTAGGATCGAGTGTGACCGGTGACAATTTGATTGAGCAGCCCGAGACCCTTCTTCCCGCGGAACCGGAGGTGATCGAGGCCCTCCGCCGAGCCGAAACCAGCAGCATTTCCGCCGTTGTGGCCGCTAATCCGACCTCCTCCCTGGCGTGGGCCGCCTTGGCTGACGCCACGCACCTCGAGGGTCGCATCCTGGAGTCCTACGCCTACGCGCGCGTGGGCTATCACCGCGGACTCGACGCGCTCCGCAAGGCCGGCTGGCACGGCCAGGGCCCGGTGCGCTGGACCCACGAACCCAACCGCGGAGTTCTGCGGGCGCTCTATGCGCTGCGCCGGGCCGCGGGCGAGATCGGCGAACAGAACGAGTTCGACCGTCTCACCACCTTCTTGAATGACGCCGATCCCACCGTGATCAGCCGCATCGAGCAGGAGACCATCACGCCGGACGGCTACCGGGCCACCGACCCGGCCCCGCCCACCGAGGCGTTCTTTATCCGAGGAGAAAACTAAATGCCAGCGATCGTTCTGATCGGAGCTCAGTGGGGCGACGAGGGCAAAGGCAAGGCCACCGACCTCCTCGGCAGCCGGGTTGACTACGTGGTCAAGTTCAACGGCGGAAACAACGCCGGCCACACCGTGGTCATCGGCACCGAGAAGTACGCGCTGCACCTGCTGCCGTCGGGAATCCTCACCGCCGGTGTCACACCGATCATCGCCAACGGCGTCGTCGTCGACATCGAGGTGCTCTTCGAAGAACTCGACGCGCTGATCTCCCGCGGGGTCGACGTGTCCCGCCTCAAGGTGAGCGCCAACGCGCACATCATCACCCAGTACCACCGCACGGTCGACAAGGTCACCGAGCGCTTCCTCGGCAAGCGCCAGATCGGCACCACCGGCCGCGGCATCGGCCCGACCTACGCCGACAAGATCAACCGCGTCGGCATCCGCGTGCAGGACCTGTTCGACGAGAACATCCTGCGCCAGAAGGTCGAGGGGGCACTCGCCCAGAAGAACCACCTGCTGGTCAAGGTCTACAACCGTCGCGCGATCACGGTCGACGAGATCGTCGAGGACCTGCTCGGCTACGCCGAACGTCTGCGCCCGATGGTCGCCGACACCGCCCTGCTGCTGCACGAGGCCCTGACCGCCGGAAAGACCGTTTTGTTCGAGGGTGGCCAGGCCACGATGCTGGATGTCGACCACGGCACCTACCCGTTCGTCACCTCCTCGAACGCGACCTCCGGCGGCGCCGTGACCGGCTCGGGTATCGGCCCGAACCGGATCGACCGCATCATCGCCGTCGTCAAGGCCTACACGACCCGCGTCGGCGCCGGCCCGTTCCCGACCGAGCTGTTCGACGAGTCCGGTGAGTTCCTGCGCGCCAACGGCTTCGAGTTCGGGACCACCACGGGGCGCCCGCGTCGCTGCGGCTGGTACGACGCGCCCGTCGCCCGCTACACGGCCCGCATCAACGGGGTCACCGACTTCGTGCTGACCAAGCTCGACGTGCTTACCGGCCTGGCCACGATCCCCGTCTGCGTTGCGTACAGCGTCGACGGCGTGCGCTTCGACGAGGTGCCCGTGTCGCAGTCCGACTTCCACCATGCGAAGCCCATCTTCGAGGACTTCCCCGGCTGGACCGAGGACATCACCGGCGCCCGTACCTTCGAGGACCTGCCGCTGAACGCCCAGGCGTATGTGCTCGCGATCGAGAAGATGAGCGGCGCCCGCATCTCGGCGATCGGTGTCGGTCCCGGCCGCGAGGCGATCATCTCGCGCCACGATCTCGTCGACTGAGCAGCTCGACCGGAACGGCCCATGTCGCTGCCGCGACAGGTGCACGCGTTCGCGCCCGGGGAGTCGGCGCTGACCCTCGGGCGGCGCTGACCTCCACGCCGATCTGACCGCGACCGTTCATTCCGTGGCAACCTGGCGCTGCCACAGTGTCGGGATGACAGCCCAACGACCTCAGAGCATCGCCATCGTGGGCCACTATGTGCGGCTCGAACCTCTTACCCGTGCGCTGCTGCCGGAACTGCACGGCGCGATCGCGCATCCGCTCGTCTTCCACGGCGGTTTCGCCGGCGGGCCGGGGGCTCTCCGGGCGGGCCTGGCCGAGTTCACCGACTGGGCCGATGCCTATGTGCACTGGGCAGGGCTGCCCTACGTGGTGCGGCTGCTGGGCGGTGCGCACGACGGTGACCTTGTCGGCATGTCCACGCTCGGTGATCTGCACCTGGCGCACGAGTCGGCGCACGTGGGCTGGACGGCCTACGCCCCGCGGGTCTGGGGCACCGCGGTCAATGCGGAGACGAAGCTGATGCTGCTCGGGCTGGCCTTCGACCACGGGTTCGGGCGGGTGAAGATCCAGGCGGATGTGATGAACGTACGGTCCTGCGCGGCCATCGCGGGCCTCGGTGCGACCTACGAGGGCATCATTCGCCGGGAGCGGCGCCGGGCCGATGGCAGCTGGCGGGACACCGTGATCTACTCGATCCTCGACAGCGAATGGCCTCGGGTGCGGGCCGGGCTTCGGGCGAGGCTCGACGGGTACGGCGCGCAGTCGGTCGAATACCGGGTGCGGCCGTTCGAGACGAGTGACGTGGCCTGAGCGTCATTCCTGTCATTCCTCGGCGGATATCCGCCGTAGGGTGCGGCACCGGCCCGGCGCCCGTGCGGGGTGGCGGTGGGGCACGGTACAGTCGGCTGGTGAGAGACGCTCCCGCCGCCGACCGCACCCGGGTCATCCTCCAGTTCCTGGGCATGGGGGTGGTGTGGGGATCCAGTTTCCTGTTCATGAAGGTTGCCCTTGAGGGGGTCACCTTCGGCCAGGTGGCGTGGTCCCGGCTGGTGCTCGGCGGGCTCACGCTCGGCCTGATCGTGCTGGTCAGCCGTCCGCGCGTGGCGAACGCGCCGGTGCTGCCGCGCGAAAAGGTGGTCTGGCTGCATTTCCTGGTCATCGCGATCACCGGATGCGTCGTACCGCACCTACTGTTCGCGTGGGCCGAGCAATACGTGTCGTCCAGCCTGGCCAGCATCTACAACGCCGTGACGCCGATCATGACGGCGGTGATGGCGACGCTCGCGTTTCGGGTGGAGCGGCTCGTGCGCGGCCAGGTGGCAGGCATCCTCGTGGGTATTGCCGGTGTGGTCGTGATCATCGGGCCGTGGCGATACGCGGCCCTGACCGGCGACCTCTGGGGCCAGCTGGCCTGCCTGGGCGCGGCGGTGTGTTACGGCTTCACGTTCGGTTACACCCGGCGGTTTCTGAGTGGGCGGCCGATCGCCCCCGCGACCTTCGCGTTCCTGAACATCGGCATCGCCGGGGCGATCATGCTCGTGGCCACTCCGGTGCTGGCGTGGCATCCGGTGGCGCTGAGCGTGCCGATCGTGTCCGGGCTGATCGCGCTCGGGGCGCTCGGCACTGGAGTGGCCTACATCTGGAACATCAACGTGTTGCGGGCATGGGGACCGACGAACGCGTCTACGGTGACGTACGTCACGCCCGTGGTCGGGGTGCTGCTTGGGGTACTCGTGCTCAAGGAGACCTTTTCGTGGCACGAGCCGGCCGGTGCGGCCCTCGTGCTGCTCGGCATTCTGCTGACCCAGCGGCGGCTGCGCTGGCCCGGGTGGCCGGCGCAGTCGGCGGAGTCACTGCAGCGGTCACCGGGGTAGCGGCCGTCGGCAGGGGCACGCTGTATCCGTCGAAGAGTGTCCCCGGCCGTCGCTCGGGGCCGTGTGGGCAGTGCGATCAGCGTGCGCGAAACGGTATCGTCGAATCATGGCTGCACACGAGGAATTGCCCGCCGACGCGGGTCAGGAAGCGATCGATGAGCTGGGCAGCATCCGTCAGAGCATCGACAACATCGATGCGGCGCTGATCCACCTGCTCGCGGAGCGGTTCAAGTTCACCCAGCAGGTCGGACGGCTCAAGGCCAGGCACGGACTGCCGCCCGCCGACCCCGAGCGGGAGCTGCTGCAGATCCAGCGGCTGCGCGGACTGGCCGAGGAGGCGCGGCTTGACCCGGCGTTCGCCGAGAAGTTCCTGAATTTCATCATCGCCGAGGTCATCCACCACCACGAGAAGATCGCCGGTACCGAGTCGCCGACCGGGTCCGCGCCGCGGGCTGCGGGCGCTCGAGCGGATGCTGCTGCCTCGGCGCCGGGGACTGCCCCCGATACATCGCCGGTCGCGTCGACCGCCTCTCCCGCCTCTCCCGCCACGTCCCCGGCCACCTCATGACCGCTTCGACCTCCACCCGGCCTGGGGCGGCGCGCGCCCTCCCGGCCCAGTTCGGCAAGACCTTCGTCGTCACCGGCGCCAACGCGGGGCTCGGCTACTTCACCACCGAGCAGCTCGCCGCCGCGGGCGCCCACGTTGTGCTGGCGTGCCGAAATCCGGCGAAAACGGATGCCGCACTCGCGGCCATCCGCGCCCGGGTGCCGGGGGCATCCGTGTCGGCGGTGCCGCTCGACCTGAGCGATCTCAGCCAGGTGCGCACCGCCGCGGACGCGCTGTTGGAGTTGCCGCAGATCGACGGGCTGATCCTGAACGCGGGCATCGTGCACCCGCCGCGCACGCGCGAGTTGAGCCCCGATGGACACGAACTCGTGTTCGCGACGAACTACCTCGGCCATTTCGCGCTCACCGCGCAGGTGCTGCCGGCCCTGCTTCGCACCCCGGGCAGCCGGGTCGTCGCGCTGGGGTCGATGATTTCGCGGCTGCTGGACTCCCCGCTGCTCGACCTGCAGCTGGAGTCCGGCTACAACCGCTGGAAGGCCTACGCGCAGTCGAAGATCGCCATGCAGGTGTTCGGCTTCGAGCTCGATCGTCGGCTGCGGGCGGCGGGAGCCGGCGGCACTGGCGGGGTGCAGAGCCTCGTCGCACATCCCGGTTACTCGATTTCGGGGCTGACGCCGGGCATCCGTGGGGTCAATCAGCCGTCGCGGGCCAGCCGTTTCGCCGACAACCTGGTGGCCTTCGGCGCGCAGGGCAAGGATGCGGGCGCGTGGCCCACGGTGAGCGCGGCCGTCGATGTGGATGCCCGCGGCGGCGACTACTACGGCCCGCGGTACCTCACGCGCGGCCTGCCGACGCTGCAGGACCCCACCCGCACCTCGCTCGACCTCGCGGTCGCCGAGTCGCTCTGGTCACGCTCCGAGCTTGTCCTGGGAGCCCCCTTCACGGTTTAGGGTGCCCCCTTCACCGTTTAGGTGGTGC
>Ga0136639_10000866_pt1 | contig 10475 bp, 13 predicted proteins | sample AntDrymUQ8592106_2_FD_113739 | JGI IMG/M metagenome (GOLD analysis project Ga0136639, IMG submission 113739) | Polar desert sand microbial communities from Dry Valleys, Antarctica - metaG UQ859 (21.06) | ecosystem: Environmental > Terrestrial > Soil > Desert | place: Antarctica: Dry Valley...
CCGCCGACATCGACGCCGAGACCGAGCAGGCCCTGCGCGCGATGGCGGTGCGCGCCTTCGACGCGCTGTCCTGCGAGGGCCTGGCCCGCGTCGACTTCTTCGTGATGCCCGACGGGTCCCTGGTCATCAACGAGCTCAACACGATGCCGGGCTTCACCCCGACCTCGATGTATCCCCAGCTCTGGGCGGTGACCGGGATGCCCTACCCCGAGCTCGTCGACCGCCTCGTCCAGCTCGCGCTGCGGCGGACCACAGGCCTGCGCTGACGGCGGAGCCGACCTACAGGCAGGACCGGCCCGCAGCCAGGTGCTCCTCGAGCGCCGGAGCCAGCTCGGCGAGGGCCCGGTCGATGCCGTCGGTGCGATAGCGCGCCGGCACCTTCACCTCGACGTAGGGCGTCAGGCTGAGCGCGATCGCGCCCGCGTCCTCACCGAGGTCCTGCATCTGGTCGTCGGGGACCCACCAGCCGACGTCGGCGATCACGTTGCACTCGTCGGTGGGCTCGTAGGCGCCGGGTTTGGGCACGCCGCACGTCAGCACGTAGGCCGGGTCGCCCCACGCCGCGCCCAGCCCGTCGGAGTCCGCGTCGAGGGACGTACGGGCCTGGCCGGCGAGCGTGTCAGGCAGGTCGTCGACGAGCGCCTGGCAGGTGGTCCGATCGGCCGCGGAGAGGTCGTAGGCCTCGATCGTCACGGCGTCGGGGCTGCAGGCCGTCAGCGACAGGAGCAGGACAGCGGATGCGACAACGCCCCGGCCGCTGGGGCCGGGGCGTCGTCGAAGGTGCATCCGGCTCGTCAGATGTGGACGACCGGGCACGTCAGCGTGCGGGTGATGCCGTCGAGGCTCTGGACCTTGGAGACGACGAGCTTGCCGAGCTCGTCGACGTTCTTGGCCTCGGCGCGCACGATCACGTCATAGGGACCGGTGACGTCCTCGGCGAGGGTCACGCCGCTGACCTGGGCGATGGCCTTGGCCACCTCGGCGGCCTTGCCGACGTCAGTCTGGATCAGGATGTAGGCCTGGACGACCATCGTGGACTCCTCGGTCTCGTCATGTGTGTGCTGCTCTGCGGGTGTGTCCGGGTCAACCTACCGCGCCGCGAGTGCGGGCCGACAGGGGCTGGGTCCACCGGGACCCGGAGCCGATCTGGTGGGATGGAGGCATGGTCCAACCCCTCGACGCGACGCTGGCCGACACCGGCGAGTTCGGCCTGATCTCCGAGCTCGTCAAGCTCTTCGGCAGCGACGAGCACGTGCTCGTCGGCCCCGGCGACGACGCGGCGGTGCTGCGCATCAAGCACGGCCACGTGGTGGTCTCCACCGACATGGTGGTCGAGGGTCGCCACTTCCGTCGCGACTGGGCGAGCGCCGAGGACGTCGGCCACCGGGCGGCGGCGCAGAACATCTCCGACGTCAACGCCATGGGTGGCACCGCGCGCCACCTCACCATCGGTCTGGCCGCACCGGGGGACCTGCCCGTGCAGTGGGCCCTCGACTTCGCCCGCGGCTTCGCCGCCGAGTGCGACCTGGTCGGCGCGCACGTGGTCGGGGGAGACGTCACCCGCTCCGACCAGATCGTCATCGCGGTGACCGTGCTCGGTCAGTGCACCCAGTCGCCGGTCCTCCGCTCGGGAGCCCGACCCGGCGACGTGCTCGCCCTCGTCGGACGCCAGGGCTGGGCGGCAGGCGGTCTCGCCGTCCTCGGCCGCGGCTTCCGGTCTCCGCGCGTGCTCGTCGAGGCCTATCGCCGTCCCGAGCCGCCCTACGCCGAGGGCAGGGCGGCTGCCGAGGCCGGGGCGACCTCGCTGATCGACATCTCGGACGGCCTGCTCGCCGAGGCCGGCCACCTCGCGGACGCGAGCGGCGCCGCCATCGACGTGCGCCGTGGTGCCTTCGAGATCCCCGAACCCCTCCAGGCGGTGGGTGCCGCTCTCGGTGCGGACCCGATGCAGTTCATCCTCGGCGGAGGCGACGACCACGCCCTGCTGGCCACCTTCCCCGACATCGCCTCAGTCCCGACCGGGTGGCAGGTGGTGGGCGACGTCCTCGAGGGCGAGGGCGTCACCGTGGACGGTGGAACCTATGACGGCCCCACCGGCTGGACCCACTTCTGAGCCGGGAAGACGAGCCGGGGACGACGAAACCCCCGCCGCAGAGCGACGAGGGTTGCGTGTGGAGACGTGTGGATCAGGTCAGCGCGAGACCTTGCCGGCCTTGAGGCAGCCGGTGCAGATGTTCACGCGCTTGGGCGTGCCGTTGATGGTCGCCCGGACGCGCTGGATGTTGGGGTTGAAGCGACGCTTCGTGATCTTGCGGGACCAGGGACGGTTGTTTCCGAAGCCCGGCTTCTTGGCGCAGATGTCGCAGACGGCAGCCACCGTGCACTCCGATCCGTTCGAGGGTCAATGTCAGTAAGGACCCGCCGCCGAAGGGCTGGCAGCAGGCAACCGCGCAAGAGTAGCCGAGGACCGCGGGCGAGACTAAATCGCAGGGGAGCGTGACCGGGGGCACTACTCTGTGGCCGCGACACACCGCCTGCGAACACACTGCATGTGACCTCACTGGGAGCACCCGACTCGATGGAGCCCGTCACCCACGGCATCACCCTGCACGGGATTGCCCGCTTCGTCGACATCGCGACCGATGCCCTGTCCTCGGCACGGGAGGAGATCGACGCCCTCAACGTCTATCCGGTCCCCGACGGTGACACCGGGACCAACATGTTCCTCACCGTCTCCGCGGCCCGCGACGGGCTGCGCGAGGCGATGGCGGCCGACGACTCGATCGCGCTCGCCGAGGCGATGAACGTGCTCGCCCGGGCCGCCCTCCTGGGCGCCAGGGGCAACTCGGGCGTCATCCTGAGCCAGATGCTGCGCGCGTTCGTACGCCACCTGGCGGCGGCCACGGCCGAGGACCGCCGCGCCGACGTGATGGCCGGGGCGATGGCGGCCGCGACCGACGCCAGCTATGCCGCGGTGGGCACGCCCGTGGAGGGCACCATCCTCACCGTCGCGCGTGCTGCCTCGGAGGCGGCACTGAAGGCGGCCGAGGAGCCGTCGGCGCGAGCACGCACCATCCTGTCGGCCGCCGCCGCTGCCGCCCGGATCGCACTGGCGCGGACCCCCGAGCAACTTCCCGTCCTGGCGCAGGCCGGCGTGGTCGACGCGGGCGGACGCGGCCTGTGCGTCGTCCTCGACGCCGCCGAGACCACCGCGACGGGACGCCGGCCCTCGCCCTACGCCGCCCCCATCGGCACCCGCCACATCCCGGTGGCCGTCCCGACCGACGACCTGACGGAGGACGGGCCGTCCTACGAGGTGATGTATCTCCTCGATGCCGACGACGAGGCCGTCACCTCGCTGCGCGCCGTGCTCGCGACCCTCGGCGACAGCCTCGTCGTCGTCGGTGGCGAGGGACTGTGGAATGTCCACGTGCACGTGGACGACGTCGGCGCGGCGGTGGAAGCGGGAATCACCGCCGGCCGTCCCTACCGCATCCGCGTCACCCACTTCGCCGAGCAGGTCAGCGAGGCCCGGCAGCGGGTGTCGAGCCGGTCCGGTCGCAGCGTCGTGGCGGTGGCCGCCGGCCCGGGTCTCGCCGAGCTCTTCGAGTCGGCGGGAGCCGTCGTCGTACGCGGTGGTCCCGGGCAGCGACCCTCGACCGGGCAGCTGCTGGAGGCCATCACGGCCTGCGGGGCGGCCGAGGTCGTCGTGCTGCCCAACGACGCCGACACCGTGCGCGCCGCCGAGATCGCCGCCCGCACCGCGGAGGCCGAGCACGCCGTGTTGGTCGAGGTCATCCCCACCCACGCGCAGGTCCAGGGCCTGGCCGCGATCTCGGTGCACGAGCCCGGAAGAGCCTTCGCCGCCGACGTGCGCGAGATGACTGCGACCTCGCGCCATGCCCGTCACGGCGCGGTGACGGTGGCGGCCCGCCGGGCGATCACGATGGCCGGTCCTTGCGAACCGGGCGACGCGCTCGGCGTGATCGCCGGTGACTTCGCCGTCGTCGGCACCGATCTCGCGACCGTGGCCATCGACGTGCTCGAGCGGCTTCTCGCCGGTGGCGGCGAGCTCGTCACGATCGTGTCCGGCGAGGACGGGGTGGACCTCGGCGCCGGGCTCCTGGCCCATGTCGAGCAGCACCACCCGACCGTCGACGTGGCGCTGCACGAGGGCGGTCAGCCGCGCTACCCGCTGCTCGTCAGCGTCGAGTGAGGTCGGTCGTCCGTGGTCTCCATCACGCCGGACAGCCCCGTCGGGGCCGTCTTCGGCGCCAGTCACAAGAAGCGCAAGCTCGCCGAGGAGGGACTCGGCCTGCGCACGGTCGGTGACCTGCTGCGTCACTTCCCGCGTCGCTACGTCGCCTCCACCGAGCTGTCCGAGGTCGCCGAGCCGGTGGCCGGTGAGCACCTGACCATCGTGGGGGAGGTCCGCTCCTGCGAGAGCGCCCCGTTCACCGCCGGCAACCGCCGCCAGTGGCGTACGACGGTGAGGTTGCGCACCGACGGGCCCGACTTCTCCGTCACGTTGTTCAGCCCCTACCAGGCCCTGGCGCAGCGGCACGAGGACGAGTTCCAGCCGGGCAGCCGCGCGATCTTCACCGGCAAGGCCAAGCAGTTCCGGCAGAGCTGGCAGCTCGAGCAGCCGCACGGTTTCGCCCTCGACGGTGTCGAGGGGGCCAGCATGAGCAAGCTGATGCCGGTCTACCCGCTGACCGCGAAGCTCTACTCGTGGGACCTGCAGAAGGTCATCACCACCACCCTCGACCTGGTCAGCGGGGTCCCCGACATCTTCACCCCCGAGCTGCGCGAGCGCTTCGACCTGCTCAGCGTCACCCAGGCCCTGCGCTGGATCCACGGCCCCGACGAGTGGGGACAGCTCGGCGCCGCGCAGAAGCGCTTCCGCTTCGAGGAGGCCCTGGTGCTGCAGCTCGTGCTCGCCCGGCGTCGGGCGGCGCACCGCGAGGTGGGGGCGCGGTCCCGCGAGGGCCGTGCGGATGGGGTGCTGGCCGCCTTTGACGCCCAGCTGTCGTTCGAGCTCACCGGCGGCCAGCGCGAGATCGGTGACGTGGTCGCCGCGGAGCTCACCGGCTCGCACCCGATGAACCGGCTGCTCCAGGGCGAGGTCGGCTCCGGCAAGACCCTCATCGCGCTCCGGGCGATGCTGCAGGTCGTCGACGCCGGGGGACAGGCGGCACTGCTGGCACCCACCGAGGTGCTCGCCCAGCAGCACCACCGCTCGATCAGCGCGATGCTCGGCGACCTCGCCCAGGGCGGGATGCTCGGCGGCGCCGCGGAGGCGACCACGGTCGTCCTGCTCACCGGCTCCATGGGCCGCGCAGCCCGCCAGGAGGCGATGCTCAGGATCGTCACCGGCGAGGCGGGTGTGGTGATCGGCACCCACGCCCTGCTCGAGGACCGGGTCGAGTTCGCCGACCTCGGCCTGGTCATCGTCGACGAGCAGCACCGGTTCGGGGTCGAGCAGCGTGCCGCCCTGACCGACAAGGCCGGCACGCCTCCCCACGTCCTCGTCATGACCGCGACGCCGATCCCGCGCACCGTGGCGATGACGGTCTTCGGCGACCTCGAGACCTCCGTGCTCACCGAGCTGCCGGCCGGGCGTGCCCCGATCCAGACCAACGTGGTCCCCCTGGCCGAGCAGCCGTCGTGGATCTCACGGGTCTGGCAGCGGGTCCGCGAGGAGGCGGAGAAGGGTCACCAGGTCTACGTCGTGTGCCCGCGGATCACCGGCGACACCCACGAGGAGGGCGAGACCGACCAGGTCGACCTCGACGACGAGGGGGCCGAGATCACGCCCCGACGATCTCTGGCCGCGGTCGAGGACGTCCACGCCGAGCTCGTGGCCGGGCCGCTGGCCGGGCTGCGGGTGGCGATGCTGCACGGGCGGCTCCACCCCGACGAGAAGGACCGCACCATGCGGGCCTTCGCGGCGGGCGACATCGACGTGCTCGTCTCCACGACCGTCATCGAGGTCGGTGTCGACGTGCACAACGCCACGACCATGGTGCTGCTCGACGCCGACCGCTTCGGCGTCTCCCAGCTCCACCAGCTCCGCGGTCGCGTCGGGCGGGGTGGGCTGCCGGGTCTGTGCCTGCTCGTGTCGCACGCCGAGTTCGGCTCGCCGGCGCGCGATCGCCTGGACGCGGTGGCCTTGACCACCGACGGGTTCGAGCTCAGCCGGATCGACCTCGAGCAGAGACGCGAGGGCGACGTCCTCGGCGCGAGCCAGTCGGGGTTCCGCTCCGGCCTGATCACCTTGCGGGTGCTGCGCGACGAGAAGATGATCGTGCGTGCCCGAGAGGCCGCCGAGGAGCTACTCTCCGAGGACCCCGGGCTCGCCCGGGCGCCCGACCTCGCCGCCGCCGTGGCCGAGGTCGAGCGCTCCGCCGCGTCGGAGTTCATGGAGAAGGGCTGAGCACGGGGACATGACTCGCATCATCGGGGGAGCGGCCGGGGGCCGTCGCCTGGACACGCCTCGGGGGCAGACGACCCGGCCCACGAGCGACCGCGTCCGCGAGGCATTGTTCTCTGCCATCGAGTCACGGTGCGGGTCGCTCGACGGGCTGCGCTTCCTCGACCTCTATGCCGGCTCCGGTGCCGTCGGGCTCGAGGCGTGGTCGCGCGGGGCCGGTGTGGTGACGCTGGTGGAGCACGACCGGCGTACGGCCGCGCTGATCTCGCGCAACGCCACCACCCTCGGCTTCGCCCGGGCCCACGTGATGGCTGCGTCCGTGGCCACCGCGCTGCACGCGCCGCCCACGGCGCCCTACGACCTGGTCTTCTGCGACCCGCCCTACGCGATGCCCGACGAGGAGGTCGCCACCAACCTCACCGCCCTGGTGCAGCACGACTGGCTCGTGCCCGGCGCGCTGGTCGTCGTCGAGCGTCCCGGGCGCCGCAGCGAGGTCGTGTGGCCCGAGGGGATCGTGGGGGAGCGCACGAAGCGCTACGGCGAGACGGCCCTTTGGTACGGTCTCGCCACCTAGCCGACCCAGCAGCAGGGCCGGAGCCCACCGAAGGAGGACCGCGTGCGCAGAGCGGTCTGTCCGGGGTCGTTCGACCCGGTCACCAACGGTCACCTCGACATCGTCGGGCGCGCGGCCCGGCTCTTCGACGAGGTCGTCGTGGCGATAGGCGTCAACGCGTCCAAGAACAGGCTCTTCACCCCTGAGGAACGCATCGCGATGCTCGAGGAGGCCACCGCCGACCTCGCCCACGTGCGGGTCGCCGGCTTCAGCGGCCTGATCGTCGACTTCTGCCGCGAGATCGACGCGGTCGCGATCGTGAAGGGTCTCCGTGGGGCCGGTGACTACGAGTACGAGCTGCCGATGGCCCAGATGAACTCCCACCTCACCGACGTCGAGACGGTCTTCCTCCCCGGCGCCGTCGGCAATGCCTTCGTGTCCTCCAGCCTCATCAGGGAGGTCGCGACGCTCGGCGGCGACGTGCGGGGTCTGCTTCCCGACACGGTCCACGACCAGCTCGTACGACGTCTTGCTGAGCGCAACGGCTGATCAGGAAGCCACTCGTTTTGCCCCCTCACACGGCGGCGGATACGATTCTCCGGTTGTGTTTGTGTCCAGATATGGGAGTTCGTCTTGACCAGCCTGGACCCGAGGGCGCCGCTCGTGCTCGATACTCGCGAGCTCGGCCGCCGCCCGGGGTCCCAGCGTGAGGTCGAGCTCTCCGTCCCGGCGCCAGCAGAACTTGGCATCGAAGTCCTTCGTGTCCCCGAGGGGTCGCCGGTCGAGCTCGACCTGCGCCTCGAGGCGGTCATGGAGGGAGTGCTGCTCACGGGCACGGCCACGGCCGCGCTCGAGGGGGAGTGCGTGAGGTGCCTGGAGCCGATCGAGGACGACATCCTCGCGCGGTTGCAGGAGCTCTACGTCTATCCCGAGCAGCACGACCGGGCCGCGGAGCACGACGACCGCGACCTGGACGACGAGACCAGTCGGCTCGATGACGACCTGATCGACCTCGAGCCGCTGCTGCGGGACGCGGTGGTGCTTGCACTGCCCTTCCAGCCGCTGTGCCGAGAGGATTGCCCCGGGTTGTGCACCGAGTGTGGTGCGCGGCTGGCGGACGATTCCGACCACGCACACGAGGCGCCGATCGACCCGAGGTGGGCATCACTCGACCAGCTCACGCACGACACCACGCACGACCAGGACTGATGAAACCCGGCCGGGGACTCCCGGCCGGAGCACCTCATAGCAACAGGAGACCACCATGGCTGTTCCGAAGCGGAAGATGTCGCGCAGTAACACGCGTCACCGCCGGTCGCAGTGGAAGGCCGTCGCGCCCTCCCTCGTCACGTGTGCCAACCCCGCCTGCGCCGCCAAGCACCTCCCGCACCGTGCGTGCGGCCAGTGCGGCCAGTACGGCGCCAAGGCCGATCGTCGCCAGGTCCTCTGACCACCGACGAGCTCCGGTCGGCGCTCGGTGATCCGGTCCTGGATCCCGAGCTGCTCGACCGCGCCCTGACGCACCGCTCGTTCGCCTACGAGAACGGGCAGATCCCGACCAACGAGCGCCTGGAGTTCTTGGGCGACTCGGTGCTCGGGATCGTGGTGACCGAGACGCTCTACCTGACCCACCCCGACTTCTCCGAGGGTCAGCTGGCCAAGCTGCGCGCGGCGGTCGTCAACGCCCGGGCGTTGGCCGACGTGGCCAGACGGATCGACCTGGGCCGCCACATCAAGCTGGGCCGCGGCGAGGAGACCACGGGCGGCCGCGACAAGGCCTCGATCCTGTCCGACACCGTCGAGGCCGTCATCGGCGCGATCCACCTCAGCGGCGGCCTGGGCGAGGCCGCCCTCGTCATCCACCGGCTCTTCGACCCGGTGATGGAGGCCGCCGCGTCGATGGGCGCCGGCCTCGACTGGAAGACCTCCCTCCAGGAGCTCTCCGCCGACCTCGGCCTCGGGGTCCCCGAATACCTCATCGAGGACGACGGCCCCGACCACATGAAGACCTTCGTCGCCCGCGTCCGGGTCGGCGAGCTGGTGCTGGGCAACGGTGCCGGTCGCTCCAAGAAGGAAGCCGAGCAGGGTGCCGCGGAGACGGCCTACAGCGAGATCCGCGACGCGTCCGTCGCGACGACCGAAGCCTGATCCGAGCTCCGCGCCGTGCCTGAGCTGCCGGAGGTCGAGGTCGTCCGGGCCGGCCTCGAGCGCCATGTCGTCGGTCACGTCATCAGGTCGGTCGAGGTGCTGCACCCGCGACCTCTGCGCCGTGACCCCCGCGGAACCTCAGGCTTCGCGGCCGCACTGGTCGGCCAGCGGATCGAGGAGGTGAGGCGTCGCGGGAAGTACTTCTGGCTGGCGCTCGCCCCCACGCCCGGGCAGGAGCACGGCGACGCGCTGCTCGGCCACCTCGGGATGAGCGGCCAGATGCTCCTCAAGGAGCCGGGCGCCCCCGACGAGCGCCACCTGCGGGTCCGCTTCGGCCTGTCCGCCCCGGCGCCTGCCGCGAGACCCCTCGAGATGCGCTTCGTCGACCAGCGGATGTTCGGCGGCCTCATGGTCTCCGCCGGCGGCGCGGAGCTGCCGACCGAGATCGTTCACATCGCCCGCGACCCGATCGACCCGGAGTTCGACGACGCCGAGTTCGTGCGCCGCACCCGACGCCGTACGTCCGCCATCAAGCGGCTGCTGCTCGACCAGGGCCTGATCTCCGGGGTCGGCAACATCTATGCCGACGAGGCGCTGTGGCGCGCGAAGCTCCACGGCGAACGCCCCGGCGACCGGCTCACCGGCCCGGTCCTGCGGGACCTCCTGGTCCACGTCCGTGCCGTGATGGGCGAGGCACTGGCCCAGGGCGGCACGTCCTTCGACGCGCTCTATGTCAACGTCAACGGCGAGTCGGGCTACTTCGACCGATCCCTCGACGCCTACGGGCAGGAGGGCGAGCCGTGCCGGCGCTGCGACACCCCCATCCGTCGGGTCGCCTTCATGAATCGCTCGTCCTACTTCTGCCCGCGCTGCCAGCGGCGACCCCGGACGCGTTGACCCGGACGCGGTCGAGTGCGATTCTTGGAGACGGCCGCTCGCGGCCGCACCACGACGTCTGAAAGGCTCCCCATGGGCAAAGCGCTGATCGGTCATGTCACCAGCGACCTGCGCACGACCGCTGCTCTCTCGCGAGAGAACCGGCGCCTGCGCACCAGGGTCGAGGACCTCCAGGCACTCGTCCTGCGCCTCCAGGCCGAGAACGACCAGCTGGGCGCCGAGCGGGCATCAGCTCGCCTGACCTCTGCCTGACTCCGGACCGATATAGCGGGTGCGACCCCTGCCGCACCCGCCTAGGCTCCCGTGCTTGTGAGCCGAATTGTGGAGACCGTCCTGCCGGCGCGTCTCGGGATGGGCTTCCGCTGGCTGATCGCCTCCTCCTGGGCCACCAACCTCGGCGACGGTCTCCTCCTCGCAGCCGGGCCGCTCCTCGTGGCCTCCCAG
>Ga0136639_10000867_pt1 | contig 10473 bp, 9 predicted proteins | sample AntDrymUQ8592106_2_FD_113739 | JGI IMG/M metagenome (GOLD analysis project Ga0136639, IMG submission 113739) | Polar desert sand microbial communities from Dry Valleys, Antarctica - metaG UQ859 (21.06) | ecosystem: Environmental > Terrestrial > Soil > Desert | place: Antarctica: Dry Valley...
AAAGTCTTCTTCTCGAGCAAAACCAAAGGAGAATAATCAAACGTCGAATCAGGAAAAATAATCTGAGTTGCTTCGGGATGCTTCACTTTCAGAACGTACCCAACTCGCTCCCCAAGCTTGGCCGAATCCTGCGTGAAATAAGCATTAACTTCAACTTGCTGGCCAAAAGCAATGACAGGAAAAAGGAAAAAAATAAGGAATTGACTGATTTTACCCACGTTTCATGTTTTTGTTACGATACTTGAAGAGCTCGATCAGTGGAGCTACAATTTCCTGAGTCGTGTCGATAGAAAGGTAGTTTATTTGGTTTTTCTTGCAGATTTCACGCAGGTATTCCCGCTCTGTGGTAAAGGTATCGGCTATTTTTTTGGAAAAGCTCCCAAAGGCTGTATTTACCCAGGTGGTTTTTCCTTTTTCTTTGTCATAAATGGGAATGATACCCAATGATGGTAGGGCAGACTCTCTTGGATCGGTCAGTTGAATCGCCACCAAGTCATGTCGCTCGGCCATTGAGCGAAACGACCGCTCGTATCCATCATCTATGAAATCTGAGATAACCACGATCACGCTTCGTTTTTTGATCAGGTTCAAAGCAAAAGTAAACATGGAATTGAGATCAGTTTTGAGTGAAATGTTTTCATGTCCAAATATTCCACGGATCATTTTCACCCCTTGTCTCCCTCCTTTTGCAGGAAGGATAAGCTTTTCCTTTTGGTCGGAATAACTGATGAGCCCCACTTGGCTTCCTTCAAAAACCGCAGCAAGAGTTAAAACTCCTGCAATTATTTTTCCCTGATCGATTTTTTTATGTCCGGGTTGACCGATGTCCTGACTTCCGCTAATATCCAGCAGAAAGTAGACGGATTGATCTTTGTCCTCGCGGAAAGTTTTCACAAAAGTCCCATGGCCTTTGGCGGACGCTTTCCAATCGATCGTTCTTACGTCGTCACCGTATTGATAGGGTCGCAAGTCGTCAAATTCAAGTCCTGACCCCTTGAAAAGCGATTGATATTCTCCTTGAAGATGGTTATTCGCCACCTTTCGGATCATTATTTCGTACTTTCTTAACTTGCTAAACAGTTCGTCCATGCGGGGTGATTTGAACACCCTAAGTTAAAGCACTAAGACGAATTATAAAATTAAGCTGGCCAAAAGGCCGGGAAGTTTATCCGTTAAAAAAACCTAATTTTGAGCTGTGAAAAGACTTGTTTTAGCCTGTTTACTCCTTCTGTCAATGGCAGGATGTGAAGAAAACTCCAAACCAAAAAACTTGCTCTCCGAGGAAGAGATGGTTAACGTCCTGATAGATATTCACTTGACGGAAGGGATTGCCAGTTCTTTGCCGATTGCTTATGATTCATCTCAGATACTCTATTTTTTACTTGAAAAAGAAGTTTTTGTTAAACATCAAGTAGAGGATTCTGTTTTTACTAAAAGTATGATATACTATTTGCAAGACCCTGCGATCATGGACAGAATCTACACGCGTGTGGTAGATTCTTTGGTTGTGAGAGAGTCTTCAAGTGGAATCGAAGATAAATTCTAATGCTTTACCCTTCCAATCTCGAACAAAAAATCAATTTTCTGAAGATCAAAGACCTTCTCAAGGATGAATGTACTTCACCGCTTGGAAAGGAATATGTCGATCGAATGGCTTTCTCCTCGGATTATAACCTCGTGACCAAACTTCTTGATCAGACAGAGGAGTTCCGCAGGATCATCATTTCCGCAGAGATGTTCCCCTCCTCTCATTTCACCAATCTTACTCCTTATCTGGAAAAAGCGAAGCTCGAAGGAGCATTTCTTGATCAGGAAGATTTTTTCGAAGTAAAAGGCGCATTGGAGACTCTGAAAGGGTGTATTTCTTTCTTCCAAAAGCACGGAGAATTTTACCCTGTTTTGACACAGTTGCTTGGTTTGTTGATAGATCTTGATTTGGGTTTGCTCAAAGCTATAGACACGATCATCGATGAAAAGGGTAAAATCAGAAGCAATGCCAGCAAGGAATTGCAGCTGATCAGGGCTCAGATTATTTACGAAGAGGGTCGCTTGCGCAAAGTAATGGACCGTATTTTCAAAGAGGCCAGAGCCAAAGGACTTACACCAGAAGATGCTTCGATGACCATACGGGGAGGCCGACTGGTAATTCCGGTTGCCGCAGAAAACAAGCGAAAGTTGAGGGGATTTATCCACGATGAATCTGCAACAGGACAGACCGTCTTCATGGAGCCTGAGGAAGCGCTGGATATCAACAATGAGATTCGCGATCTGGAATACATGGAAAGGCGCGAAATAATCAAGATTTTAACCCAGCTCACAGATCGTATCAGGCCGGCAATCCCCGCATTACGCAAAGCCACAAATTTTCTCGGGTTGATCGACTTCATCCGGGCAAAGGCAAAATTTGCTCAGAAAACAGAAAGTGCAAAACCTGAAATCATCAAGGAGCGAATCCTTTCCTGGACTGGGGCAAGGCATCCTCTTTTGGAAATGGCTTTAAAAACCCAAGGCAAAAAGGTAACGCCATTAAATGTCAAGCTGGGCGGACATGAACGTCTTTTGGTTATCTCCGGACCAAATGCAGGAGGTAAATCCGTCGCTCTGAAAACTGTCGCTTTGCTGCAATATATGCTTCAATGCGGATTGTTGATCCCTGTTCATCCGGATTCCAAAAGCTCGCTTTTTGATAATTTCTTCATCGACATTGGTGACGAGCAAAACCTTGAAAATGACTTGAGTACCTATAGCTCACACCTGATGAGCATGAAGCATTTTACGCAGTTTGCGAATCGCAAAACGATCCTGTTTATAGATGAGTTTGGAACAGGAACAGAACCGCAGTTTGGCGGGGCTATTGCCGAGGCAATCCTTTTGTCCCTCAATAAATTGGGAGCATTTGGTGTGCTCACGACGCATTACGGTAACCTGAAACAGGTCGCCAACAAAAATCAGGGGCTGGTAAATGGGGCAATGCGATACGACGTCGATCGATTGGAGCCTTTGTATCAGTTGGAAATTGGAAAGCCAGGATCTTCTTTTGCTTTAGAAATCGCTTCCAAAATCGGTATTTCGAAGGAAATCCTTGAGTATGCAAAAGCCAATATTGGTGAGGAGCGCGTGAGATACGATCGGCTTTTGACGCAATTGGAGAATGAAAAAAATCAATATTCCGTCCTTCTTGCCGAAGCCAAATCAAAAGAGAAACTTCTTAAAACCCGACTCCAGGAATACAATCAGATGAAGGAAACTCTTGAACTGACTAAAAAGAGATATATCCAAGAAGCTAAGCTGGAGGCAAAAGCGCTTCTGGACCAAACTAATAAAAAGATAGAATCTGCGATTCGGGAGATTAAAGAAGGAAAAGCGGAAAAGGAAGTGACCAAACAGATTCGCAAAGAACTGGAGGTTTTTAAAGAAGAGGTGAAGCCCGAGAAGGTTGTTATCAAAGATCCGGAGATTCAGGTTATTGGTGGTAAAATCGCTGAAGGTGATTGGGTTAGATTGAAAGACAATGGGGCGATTGCAGAGGTTCTTAAAATTAAAAATAATGAAGCTGAGCTTGCAATGGGTGAGTTGAAATCCAATGTAAAGATTTCCAGGCTTGAAAAAATATCAAATACCCAGGTTAAAAAAGAGGTGAAAGCAATCGCCTCCCGTGGCGGGTACAATACGAATGAAAAGATGATGGATTTTTCTTACAACCTTGATTTGAGAGGTAAAAGAGGGGAGGAGATTTTACCGCTTATTCAAACTTTTATTGATGAAGGCCATATGCTTGGCGTGAAAGACCTGCGGATTGTCCATGGAAAAGGAGATGGGATCTTGAGAGAGATCACTCGCAATTTGCTAAAGCATATGAATCCCGTGAAAAAAATGGAAGACGAACATGCTGATCGTGGCGGAGCGGGTGTCACGCTCGTTACGCTGAAATAAGAAAAGGGAGCCGAAAGCTCCCTTTTCTTATTCATTAGGAATTATTTTTTCAGCATCGTGAAGACATAAGAACCTGCCACGGCTAATGTTCCGTTAATTCTTGCTCCGGGTGCCGGGATGGTAAACTCAAGTCTGAGATTATCCCCTGTTCTGGTGAAAGAAATTTCTCTTCCGGCCGCAGGTTTAGTTCCAGTCAAAGTAAACTTATCAAAGTTGGTTCCTGCAAAAGACCAGTTGCCGGCGTTGTCAAACAAATCGTTGTTATTCTTAGAAGTATAGGTTTTTGCAGTCCCAGAGGTAATTACCAATTCGAAAGATGAATACAAATCAGTGACCGTAGTGCCATTTTTGGTAACAGATCCTCCTCCTGAGATTCCCCAGGCTTGTGTTCCTGTTCCTGTCAAGGCCTCTGTCGCCAATTGTTCAGCTGTTTTTGGAGGAGTCGGAGTTGGATCATCTCCACCACAGGCCTGAACAATTATCATTACACAAGTCAAAACTGCAATTCGAAGAAGAGTCGATTTCATATCCAAAAGGATTTAATAGCTGTAAAATTAAATATATCGGCTAAAGTTCAAAGCCGAGCATTACTTATAATCTTCCAGAACGATTTTTTGTTCGCAGAAGTCGTATTCCCTGGGATCATTTGAGCAAATGATAAGAATTCTTTTTGCCGAGAATTTGGCAATCAATTCCAAATACCAATCGATCCCTTTCTTGTCCAGATTGGAAGTAGGTTCATCCAAAAGTACTAATGGAACATCTGAAAAAAATGCCAATCCAAGCTTTAGTCGCTGTTTCATCCCTGAAGAAAAGTGGTTTACAGGCTTGGATTTATGAGGAGTGAGGTACATGAATTCCATCATTTCCTCAATGGAGATCTGATATAGTGGAGACTTGAATTTGAAGTGAAATGTTAATAATTCTTCCAGAATAAACTCCTCGGGCAATTCCATGTAGGGTGCTGCAAAAGCCAGGTTCGAAAACCATTCCGTATCGGAAATCAATCTTTGATCCCTTTGATAGAAAATTTTACCGGAAGTCAAGGGAATTGATCCACTGATACATTTCAAAAGGGTGGATTTACCTGAACCGTTACTTCCGGTGATAGCGAGTGAATTTCCCTGGGAAAGGGCCAGGCTGAGATTTTTAAAAATCCATTCAAATTGGAAACGTTTCGACGCACCATCTAATTGGATTTCAAGCATATTAATTGATATACCCCTTCATCACACCTCGTTCGGAGGAGCGGATAAAATTCAAAATTTCGTCCCGTTCTTTGGTAGCTGGCAGATTGACTTCAATTTCTTCCAAAGCTTTGCTGTTGTTCATGCTATTGAGGAATAGATATCTGTACACTTCCTGAATATGAGCAATGCTATCACTCGAAAATCCTCTTCTTCTCAATCCAAGTGAATTGACACCTGCATAAGAGAGGGGCTCTCTTGCTGCCTTTGTAAATGGTGGAACGTCTTTTCTTACGAGCGATCCGCCCGATACCATGGAATGCATCCCGATTTTTACGAACTGATGGACAGCACTTGATCCGCCGACAATTGCCCAATCGTCAATTGAAACATGCCCTGCAATCTGAACAGAATTGGCGATGATGACATGGTTACCGATTACACAATCGTGAGCCACATGGACGTATGCCATCAGGAGGCAGTTGTTTCCAATACTTGTAGTCTGCCTTTCAACAGTTCCTCTTGAAATTGTCACGCATTCACGAATCGTAGTGTTGTCACCAATCACCACGGTTGAATCCTCCCCCTGATATTTGAGATCCTGAGGGATTCCAGCTATCACAGCACCAGGGAAGATTTTACAGTTTTTGCCAATTCTAGCGCCTGGAAAAATAGTTACATTGGATCCAATCCAAGTGTTCTCACCTATAGAAACATTTTCATGTATCATGGTGAATGGGTCTACGTGAACGTTGGTCCCCAAATCAGCCTTTGGGTCTATGTGAGACATGGTGCTGATCATAATTCTTTCCGGGTTATGCTTGCGGTCATCACCGCCTCGCAGACCAGAGTATTTCCGACATAGGCTTCCCCTTTCATCTTTGCAATACCTCTTCTGATGGGAGCTAAAAGTTCACATTTAAAAACAAGCGTATCTCCCGGGAGCACCATTTTCCTGAACTTGCAGTTTTCTATTCCAAGGAAATAAGTCCAATAATTTTCAGGATCTTCTACAGAACTCAAAACTAAAATACCTCCGGTTTGAGCCATGGCTTCCACCTGCATTACCCCCGGCATCACAGGATTGCTAGGGAAATGACCCATAAAATAAGGCTCATTCATAGTCACATTTTTTACACCGGCAACCACTGTTTCATCCAGATAAATGATTTTATCGATCAATTGAAATGGATAGCGATGCGGTAGGATGTTGCTGATCTGATTGATATCCATTACCGGAGGAAGCTTTGGATCGTAATATGGAATGTGAGTAGAACCGGATTTTTCCATTGCTCGTTTTAGCTTTTTTGCAAAAGCTACATTTGCAGCATGTCCTGGTCGAGCGGCTAAAATCTGGGCTTTCAATGGTCTTCCTACTAAGGCCAAATCGCCGACAACGTCTAACAATTTATGTCTTGCCGGCTCGTTTCGGTAGCGAAGATCGACGTTGTTCAAAATACCCTCTTTTTTCACTTCCACTTTTGGCTTGTTAAACATTTTAGCCAGATTGACAAGCTCTTTTTCTTCCACAATTCTGTCTACCACCACGATGGCATTATTTAAATCTCCACCCTTGATAAGGTTAGAGTTGTAAAGCATTTCAAGTTCGTGTAAAAAGCAAAAAGTTCGACAAGAGGCAATTTCAGTCCTGAATTGACTGATGTCAGTAATGGATGCGTGCTGACTTCCCAAAACCGGAGAATTGTAGTCCACCATCACAGTCACTCGGTAATTATCTGTTGGCAAAGCCACCATTTCCACTTCACGGGCTACATCTTTGTATTGGATGCTTTCCCTGACCTCAAAAAATCTTCGTAAAGCATTTTGCTCTTCAAATCCGGCATCTTCCAGTACTTCGATGAATTGGATTGAAGATCCATCCATAATGGGAGGTTCAGGACCGTCCAGTTGGATTAAGACATTGTCGATTTCTAATCCGACGAGCGCAGCGAGCACATGCTCCACCGTGTAAACACGGGCATCATTTTGTTCAAGTGTAGTTCCTCTGGAAACATCTACTACCAGGTCGCAATCTGCGTCTATGGTCGGCCGGCCTTCAAGATCAATTCTTTGAAATTTAATTCCATGATTTGGAGGAGCAGGCACGAAAGTCATATTCGATATGACCCCGGTATGAAGTCCTACTCCAGCTAATTCCACCTGTTTTTTGATGGTATGTTGTTTTACTTTCATCAGATTTTAAGACCTTTCAAGAAGACCAAGACCACAAATTTACTTCTTTTTTTCCAGTTCTTTTAGGCGGTTTTCCAGTCCTTCCAGGTTTTTGAAAATTGAATAAGATTTTAGGAAGTGTTTCATGTCGAATCCAATGTAACCAAAAAGGATTTCGCCACTTTTTTTGATAGTTTTTGAAACTCCCGTGTTGGCTCCGACCGTTGTATGGTCGGCGATTTTAATATGGCCTACGATTCCTGCTTTTCCGCCTATTACACAGTTTTTTCCGATTTCAGTAGAACCTGATACTCCTGTTTGGGAAGCGATCACGGTATTTTCTCCCACAATAACATTGTGTGCAATCTGAACTTGGTTGTCAATTTTTGCTCCTTTTTTAATAATTGTGGAGCCAAGAGTCGCACAATCCACAGTCGTATTCGATCCAATTCTTACATAATCCTCGAGGATGACATTTCCCAATTGAGGAATAGCCTTGTAGGTCCCGTCGGGTTGAGGAGCAAATCCAAAACCATCCGCTCCAATTACTGCGCCGGGATGAATTTCACAGTGATTACCAATCTGAGAATCAGCGCTAATTCTTGCTCCGGGATAAATAATGGTATTGTCACCGATAACTACTCGATCCCCAATGTAAACCTGAGGATGAATTTTTACGCCGGTTCCAATTTTGCAATTTTTACCGATGTATGAGAATGCACCTCGGTATCCATTTGCTCCCATGTTGCTACTGAGATCCATATAGGAAGGTTCTTCCACTCCTTGATAGGATGTTTTGGAGAGTTGAGAATAGGCTTCCAAAAGAATTGTAAATCCCGTGTACGCATCTTCTACCCGAATCAGGTTTGTTCTGATCGGCTTGCTCGCCTCGAAATCTTTCGATACGATGACCGCGGTAGCTTCTGTGTCATAGATATAAGAAATGTACTTCTCATTGGCCAAAAAACTAATTCCGCCGGGTTTACCTTCCTGGATTTTGTCCAATCGGAAAACTTTTTGGTTTTCGTCGCCTTCAATTTTTCCTTGAAGAATCGAGGCTACCTGGGCCAAGGTGAATTCCATATGTAGTTGAAATAGATTTTAGTAAATTAAATTTAGGCTTTTAGCCTTACATATGTAATGTTTCTCTACGATTTTGCTCATCACCTGAATATTTGGAAGATCAGCGGCAATTGCGACATCGATCACTTTTCCTTTTTTCGTGAGAATATTTATCCGATCTGTTGTGAGGTAGCCGTAGTTACTCACCTTGCCATGGGAAATGAAAAAGTCCATGTCTTCTTCAGGGATCTGGAGTTTCTTCATTGTCTTCATTCTGGATTCAGAAATATCCTCCTCTGTAAATGGCTCATTCCTCAAGTTTATCTTAAATAGGTTTCTCGTAAGAAACATTTGAGAAATATTTCTCAGTACATAATCCGGGTGGTTTTTCCAAAGTTTCACAGCTCCCCAGATATCAAGATCGTCCAATTCGAGAAATAATTTTAAAAGGGAAGGATTTTTTCTGAAATCTTCCAGGCTGAGGTCATTTTGCAGAAAGAAGTCCAATGATTCAGTAAGGTGAAATTGGGTTCCGCTTTGTCGAAGTTGTTTCGCTCGGCGGACCAGGTTGATCAGCATTTTTTCTGCACTCACGGTTGTTTTGTGTAAGTAAACCTGCCAATACATGAGTCTTCGGGCACTTAGGAAATTTTCGATGGAGTAGATTCCTTTTTCCTCAATGACGATTTGGTCGTTTTTGACATCCATCATTTTAATTATCCGATCTGCTCCGATAGTTCCTTCCGATACTCCTGTGAAAAAACAGTCCCTCTGCAGATAATCCAATCGATCAATGTCCAATTGGCTTGAAACCAGTTGATTGAAAAATTTCCGTTCGTACTGGTTCTTAAATATTCTTAAAACCAAGTCCAGTTTGCCACTTAGTTCTTGATTGAGGAGTTCAATAATTAGTAAGGAAAGATCTTCGTGTGGAACCCCATGAAGCAAACTATATTCCAATGCGTGAGAAAAAGGGCCGTGTCCGATATCATGTAAGAGGATAGCTGTCAAAGCAGCTTCATACTCATCATCGCTTATTTCGGTGCCTTTTATGCGTAGATTGTCAAGCGTGATACTCATGAGATGCATAGCGCCGATGGCGTGATGAAATCGGGTATGAAGTGCACCTGGGTAGACGAAATCGGTCAGCCCAAGCTGCTTTATTCTCCTGAGTCTCTGGAAAAAAGGGTGGTCTATAATCGTAAAAATCAACTCGCTGGGGATTGTGATAAATCCGTAAATCGGGTCGTTTATTATTTTCTGGCTTTTCAACGAGGCCTCTTTTGTTTGACTCAAAAGTAATTATAATTTTAAAACAAACGGAATCAGTTATGTCTCTAAAATCCAAGATACTTTGGGCGGACGATGAAATCGACCTGCTCAAACCATATATTCTTTTTCTTCAGCAGAAGGGTTACGAGATCACCACGGTCAACTCAGGGATAGATGCGATTGAGGAGGTAGAGACCCAGAACTTTGACGTTATTTTTTTGGATGAAATGATGCCCGGAATGACCGGTCTGGAAACTCTGCAGCAGATCAAACAAATCAAGCCTCAGATTCCTGTCGTGATGATCACCAAAAGTGAAGAGGAGCATATCATGAATGATGCTATTGGCGGCAAAATCGCTGATTATTTGATCAAACCACTGAACCCAAATCAAATCCTGCTTTCAGTAAAAAAGCTGTTGCAAAACAAGCAGCTGATAGATCAAAAAACCAACATGAATTATCAGCAAGAGTTTATGAATATCAGTATGGCTTTTGGGGATGCAGAGGACCATCACGATTGGGCGACGATTTACAAAAAGCTCACCTATTGGGAGATTCAAATAGATGCAACCGAAAATAAGAGCATGCTTGAAGTGTTGGAAACTCAGAAGACTGAGGCGAATTCTGCTTTTGCCCGATTTATAAAAGATAATTACCTGGACTGGATGGATGAGAAAAATCCGAATAAACCACTCCTTTCTCATCAGTTGATGAAGAAAAAGATATTTCCTCAGCTTAAAGGGAAAAAGCCGCTTTTCTTCATTGTCATTGACAACCTTCGCCTGGACCAATGGGAAACTATAGAGCATCTGCTGACTCCCTATTTCAATATCCAGGATAAGGACAC
>Ga0136639_10000868_pt1 | contig 10463 bp, 13 predicted proteins | sample AntDrymUQ8592106_2_FD_113739 | JGI IMG/M metagenome (GOLD analysis project Ga0136639, IMG submission 113739) | Polar desert sand microbial communities from Dry Valleys, Antarctica - metaG UQ859 (21.06) | ecosystem: Environmental > Terrestrial > Soil > Desert | place: Antarctica: Dry Valley...
ACGCGGGCGGCGAAGAGCACATCGGCGTCGCTCGCGTTCGCGCGGATGAGTTCGACGGTGACGTCGCTGCGGAATTGGATGTCGTGGGGCACGCGCTTCACGATAGCGCGGCGCAGCGTAATGATCTGTCACACTCGCCGCCGCCGGGCATCGGCGACGTAGCCTGATTTCATGAACCCAGCGGCCACCTTCGCTATCCTGCTCGGTCTCGTCGCGCTCGCGACCGTGCTCGGCCTGATCTGGCGGGCCGCGAACGGCCGTGTCAGCGCGGGCGACCAGTCGCTCGTCCGGCTGCCCGAGCTGCCGGATGCCCGCGTCACACTTCTGCAGTTCTCCACCGACGTGTGCGCCCCGTGCGTGCCGACCCGGGTACTGCTCGGCGCGATCGCGACCGAGAACGACGGCGTGCAGCACGTCGATATCGATCTGACCCATCGTCCGGAGCTGGCCACCAGGTTTCGGGTGCTGCAGACCCCGACCACTCTCGTGCTCGACTCCCGCGGGGCCATCCGCGCACGCATCGGCGGCGCTCCGCGAGCGACCGAGGTGCGCGCCGCCGTCGCGGAGATCCTCGGTGCGAGGACGGGTGCCGCGACAGGCGCCAGTGCCCCCAGAGCGGCGACCACGTGACCGAGCAGCCGTCGACGCGCGACCCCATCGATCCGCGCGGTCCGAGGTTCGGCGCCGGAATCACCGCACTCCTGCTGCTCGTTGTCGTCGCGCTCGACCTATCCGGGTTCACCACCCCCGCGACGGTGCTCCTGGGCGCCATCGCCGCACTGTTCGCATGGGGCGCTTTCGCGGGCATCCAGCGCCACCCTTACGGCGTCCTCTACGCCCGATTCGTGCGGCCTCGGCTCGCCCCGACCTCTGAACGCGAGGGGGCGGCTCCCCCGACCTTCGCGCAGGGCGTGGGACTCGCAGTGACGGGTGTCGGTCTGGTGCTGCACCTGGCCGGGGTGCCACTCGCGATCAGCGTCGCCGCCGGTGCGGCCTTCATTGCCGCGTTCCTCAACGCCGTCTTCGCCTACTGCCTCGGCTGCCAGATCTACCTCGGCCTGCTACGTGCGGGGCTGCTCGGCCGCTCCGCCCGGGTGTGATCCAGAACTATTCCGCCGCACGCCGTCTCCTCCGCGTCGAACGGCCGCCCGACCGGCTCTTCGCCCGGCCCGCGTTCGGCCGGGTGGCCTAGGCTGAACCGCAAACGAAGGGGTTCATCATGGCGGTAACCAGCGAATCAACCACCCTGTGGCACGGCGACCTGGCGGCGGGCAGTGGCCACACGACACTCGACTCGTCCGGCGGCTTCGTCGAACTACCGATGTCCTGGGCCGCGCGCACCAACGGACTTGCCGGAAAAAGCAACCCAGAGGAGCTCCTCGGCGCAGCACACTCGGCCTGCTTCTCGATGCAGTTCGCCAACCTGCTCGCGACCAACGGAACGCCCCCGGACCACATCCAGGTGACCGCGGCCGTGACCTTCGAGCCCGGCACCGGCATCACCGGCAGCCACCTCCTGGTCAGCGCCAAGGTTCCCGGAATCAGCGAAGAGGACTTCGAGCGCATCGCCGATGAGGCGAAGGCGACCTGCCCGGTTTCCCTCGCGCTCGCCGGCACGACAATCACCCTCGAAGCCAGCCTCGCGTAGTGGCGCAGGTCCGTCGCCCTGCCGCCTCCCGCGCGGGCAAGAAGGCGAATATGACCGTGCTCGTGTCTGGGGCGTCCGGCCTCGTCGGCACAGAACTGGTGCGCCAGCTGCGCGATGCGGGCCACGACGTGCAGAAGCTCGTCCGGCGACAGCCGCGGGGGCCCGACGAGCACAACTGGGCACCGAGCGCCGGCATGATCGACGCGAACCTGATGGATTCGATGGATGCCGTGATCAACTTGTCCGGCGCATCCCTGGGACGAATCCCGTGGACTCCCAGCTACAAGAAGACGATCCTCAACTCACGACTCGACACGACCAGAACCCTCGCCCAGGCGTTGAGCCGCGCGTCGACGCCGCCGGCCGTGTTCCTGTCGGCGTCCGCCGTGGGAATCTACGGCGACCGCCCCGGTGAGCGGCTCATCGACGGCTCCGAGCCCGGAACCGGCTTCCTCGCCGACGTCGTCGAGGCGTGGGAGGAGGCCGCGCGCATCGGCCCGGAGAAGACGCGGCTCGTCACCTTCCGCACCGGGCTCGTGATTGGCAATGGCGGCGGGATCAAGCCGCTCATGATCGCCACCAAGCTCGGCGCCGGCGCCCGGATGGGTACGGGCGGCCAGTACTGGCCGTGGATCAGCCTGTACGACGAGGCTGCGGCCATCCGGCACCTGCTCACCTCGTCGCTGAGCGGTCCGGTGAACCTTGCCGGGCCCGTTCCGGCCACCTCCGACCGGCTGACGAAGTACCTGGCGACGAAGCTGCGCCGGCCGTACCTGTTCGCGATCCCGGAGAAGCTCATCTCGCTCGGGATGGGCGAGGCCGGCCGCGAACTCCTGCTGAACAGCCAGAAGATGATTCCGTCAACGCTCACCGCCGACGGCTTCCACTTCCGCCACTCGACCGTCGAGTCGGCGATCGATGCTCTCGTCGACGAGCGCTAAACGGGCTCAGGCGGTCGCGCGGCTGAGCGAGATCGCTCGACGGATCGACTGGCGGGCGCGGCGCCGATCGCCGCACGCGTCGTAGGCGAGGCCGAGCCGGAACCAGGCCTTCCAGTTGCCCGGGTCATTCTCAACCTCGGCCTGATACCGCGGGAAGTCGACGTCGGCCGCACTGCGATCGGGGCGGCCGCTCGGCCGCAGCGGGAGTGTGTCGGCGGGCAGCGGGCCCTCGCTCGCCACGATCGTGCCCAGACGCTGGCTCCTGAGGCCGAAGAGGACCTCGGCGATGAGCGCCCAGAATCCGAGAAGCGGGAGCACGAGAAGTGCGACGCCGATCCCACGCGAGACGGGATCGTCGACGACGATGAGCCGCACGGCGAGCTGCGTGACGACGACCAGATAGAGCAGGAGCAGGAGCGCCATCAGGGCGGCGCCGATGCGCGCGCTCAACGGGGAAGGCCAGAGGTGAGGTCGATGAGCTTGTCGAGGCCCACCGTGACCCCCCGCGCGGTGCGCGCCGCGCGCAGGCCGAGCAGAATACCGGCCTCGTAGGAACTCGGGGCGAGGGTCTCGTGGCTCAGGGTGAGCAGCTCGCCGTTTCCCCCGAAGTGCACGTCTTGGCGGGCCACGACGCCTTGCATCCGCAGGCTGTGGATGGGGATGCTCGCGACCTGCTGCCCACGGGCACGCTGGTCAGTGTGCGGGGCGACAACGGGACCATGCTTCACGCGCGCCGCACCCATGAGCTCCGCGGTGCGCACCGCGGTGCCGGAGGGCGAATCGACCTTCGAGGCGTGGTGGGTCTCGACGATCTCGATCGAATCGAAGAATCGCGCGGCCAGCGCCGCGAACGTCGTCGCGAGCACCGACCCGATGGAGAAGTTGGGGATGATGACGACGCCGATGGCGAGATTGTCGGCGATGCGGCTCTGCAGGGAGGTGATCCGCTCGCTCGACCAGCCGCTCGTGCCGACCAGCACGCTGATCCCGTTCGAGACGGCGAAGTCGACGACCTTCTGGCTGACACCGGGCACAGTGACGTCCACGGCGATATCGGCGGTGAGCATGTCACTGAGCGGGGCCCGGGAATCGAGTTCAGCGACGAGTTCGAAATCGTCGGATTCCCGCACGATGCGCGAGACGAGCTGGCCCAGCCTGCCGGTTGCGCCGACCACGGCGACCTTGGTTGTCATGGCCCCAATCTACCAACTCGCCTGTCCGCTCCCGACGGCGCGTTCCGGTCGGATGCGGCACCCTAGGCTGGGCCACATGGTCAGCTACCGCGAGGCGTCAGTGACCGACGACGCCGCCCTCGCCCTCCTCGCCGAGTACTTCTCGAGCCGTGCGGAATCGTTCCCCCCCACGATGGGCCAGTACCGCGCGACCTTCCCTGCGGCCGGTGACTTCGGGGCTCCCCTCGGGGTGTTTCTGATCGTCGAGGGCGAGGATCTGGCCGGCGAGCCGGCGGATGTCGGCTGCGGCGGCATCCGCCTGCTCGACCACTCCGCGGGGGTGACCCGGTTCGAGGTCAAGCACCTGTGGCTGCAACCCCACGTGCGCGGCCTCGGCATCGGCCGCCAACTGCTCAACGAACTCGAGGCGAGGGCACGGGCGTTCGGCGCGAGTGAACTCGTGCTCGACACCAATGAGGCACAGCAGGCCGCATCCGGCCTCTACCGCAGCAGCGGCTACGTCGAGATCCCGCCGTACAACGCCAACGCCAACGCGACGCACTGGTTCGCGAAGAACCTCACAACCGAACTCGAGTGACGCCCGCGGGTACCCCGGTCGGCTAGATGGGCTGCGGCACCGGCAGCCCGGTACGCAGCTCGGCCGGCAGGTGCGCGAGATCGTTGTGCGTGATGAGTTCGGGCGACTTGACCGAGCGAACCCGGATGATCGTGAGCCCGGCGTTGGCCTGGTTGGTACCCAGCCAGCGCCAGGCAGGCGCCGCGAAGACTTCGCGCACGAACCATGCGATCACGAAGTTGTGGGTGATCAGGAGGTCGTGGCGGTCGTCGCGGGTCGGGGTGAGCCACTCCGCCGCGGCATCCGTCATCTGCGCCTGCCCGGCCTCGATCTGCGCGTTGCTGACCGAGCCGAAGAACGGTTTGAACCCCTGCGGCATGTCGGGCGTGGGCCCGGAGGGGATGCAGTCGAACAGCAGCGCGGACGGCTGCGGGTCGAGGCTCGGCATGCTCTCCGTCATGATGCGTGCCGTCTCGGACGGACCCTCGAGCGGGGAGTGCCACGCACCGGTGAACGGCACCCCGCTCAGCCGGTCGGCGATCGCCCTCGCCTGACGCTCACCCCTCGCCGACAAGGGCCCGTCGGGAAGGCCGTGCTGCGCATCGCGCTGCTCGCCGTGGCGAACGAGGTAGAGGAAGTGCGACATCGGTGATTCCTAGTTGAGGGCGGAGAGGCCGGCGAGGACCGACTCGTCGATGGTGCCGACGGCGGCAATGGAGAGTGGGCGCGCTGCCAGGTCTGTGGCGAGTTCGCGCACATCGTCGACCGTGACGAGCGCGAGTCGGCGCAGTGACTCGTCGAGGTCGGCGAACTCGCCGAGGGTGATCTCCGAGCGGCCGAGCCTCGACATGCGGGTGTCGGAGTCTTCAAGCGCGAGGGCCGATGCACCGCTCAGCTGGCCGACGGCGCGCGCCAGCTCGTCTTCGGTGATGCCGTTCTTGGCGAGCAGCGCGAACTCGGACAGCATGATGTCGCAGACCTGCTCGAGCTTGGCCGGGGAGCATCCGGCGTAGATGCCGAACAAGCCGGCGTCGGAGTAGCTGGGAGAGAAGGAGTAGACCGAGTAGGCCAAGCCGCGCTTCTCGCGCACCTCTTGGAACAGGCGCGAGGACATGCCCCCGCCGAACGCCGAGTTGAGCACCGCCATCGTGGAACGGCGTGGGTCGGCCGAGGGGATGCCGCCGACTCCGAGCAGCACGTTGGCCTGCTCGATCGGCCGCTGGACGACGACGAGGGCCGAGCCGCGCTCGATCGGGGTGCCGGTCGCGGCGCGGCGCTCGACGGGATCCCCTTCGATCGACAAATCCCACTTCGCGGCGATGAGAGCGCGCTCAACGCCGGCGACGAGTTCGTCATGGTCGACCGCACCGGCCACCGTGACGACGAGATCCTGGGCGCGGTAGTTCGCGCAATAGTGGTTCCAGACAGCATCGCGTGTCGCTGCGCCGATTGTCTCGGCGCTCCCGCCGATCGGCCACCCGAGCGGATGCGTGCCAAAGACGGCCTCAAAGAGGCGCTCGCTCGCGACATCCGACGGGTCGTCGTCGGCCATCGCGAGCTCCTCGATGATCACCCCGCGCTCGGTCTCGAACTCCTCCTCGTCCAGCAGGGACGAGGTGAGCATGTCGGCGATCACCTCGACTGCCATCGGAAGGTCGCGGTCCTGCACCCGCGCGTAGTAGCACGTGTACTCCTTGGCGGTCATGGCGTTGTGCTCGCCGCCGACGGCGTCGAAGCTCACAGCGATGTCGAGAGCGCTCCTCGTCGGTGTGCCCTTGAACAAGAGGTGTTCGAGAAAGTGGGTCGACCCGAAGGTGCCGGGCGCTTCGTCGCGGGAGCCGACGGCGACCCAGTAGCCCACCGTCGCGCTGCGCGCGCCCGGAACGCGCTCACTGAGGATGCGCACGCCGCTCGGAAGCACCGTGCGCCGGACGAGCGAGTCGCCGGATGCCGCAACGGACAGATCGGCCAGATCGAGGGGTAACTGCACAGCGCCATTCATCAGTCCCGAGCCTACGGGAGGTTCGGCGCAGCCTCCTCATGCGCCGTGCCCCTCGAACTGGGGACAAACTTCTGTCACTTTCGGAGGACAAACAGACTTGTCTGTGCTTGCATTCTGATACTGTTTCAGATGTGCCACCGACCCGACGGTGGGACAAACGCAAGGCCGAGAAACCGAATTTCTCAGCGCAGCACAGCCGGATCCCCCGTCCGGTGCACCACACGTCAGATCCCCCATCTGACGTTTTCTACCACCGGATCCCCCCGTCCGGTGCGCTACCTCAAGGACTTGAGGAAATCTAGCCCGAGGGAGCCACGCTGTGTCGGTCGTTGATGCTTATCCGGCCGCACAGCGTGCCCTGGATCTCCCCGCTCCGGGCGCCAAGCAGCGCATCCTCGAGACCGCCAATCGGCTCTTCTACGAAGAGGGAATCAACTCGGTCGGCGTCGACAAGCTCATCAGCTCATCGTCCGTCACCAAGGCGACCTTCTACAAGCACTATGGCGCGAAGGACCGGCTCATCCTCGAGTACCTCCGAGGCCAGCACCAACTCGTCGAGGAGCTGCTCGACGGAATCATCGCGGCCGCGCGGCGGCCCGAGGACGCCGTGCTCGGTTTGATCGACACGATCGTGGCGGAGATTCACCGGCCGGGCTTCCGCGGCTGCGCATTCATCAACGCCGCAGCAGAATTCGCCGATCCGCGCCACCCCGTGCGAGACATCGTCTCCTCCCATCGCGACTGGTACACCGGCCGCCTCACCGACCTTCTGCGCGACGGGAAGCATCCGATGCCCGGCGATGCCGCAGATGAGCTCATGCTCGCGCGCGATGGCGCCATGAGTGGGGCCTACGCAGGCGATCCCGTCTCGGCTACGGCTGCGTTGCAGAGAGTTTCCGCGCGCATTGTGACCGAGACCGGGCGTTAGCAGACGCTCCAAGCTCACCCGCCACGCCGCCCTGTCGAGCCGGCACGCTTAGTCCGATGCCCGGTCGAGACCCGCAACCTGGTGCCGGGTGAGCTGCACAGTCGTCGCGGCGACCACATCGAGCAACCGGTGGGCGTCGGAGACCGTCGAGACCGGGGCGCAGACCCCGGGCTTGGAGAGAAGCCAGGCGAATGCGATCGTCGCGAGCGCAACGTGGTGTTCGCGCGCTATTCGGTCGAGGGCCCCGAGAATCCTGCGGCGGCGCATCGCGGACGTTGGCGCGCGGGGCGGCACCCGAGGCAGCGCCCCGAGCCCCTGCTCGACGATCACGCTCGCAACCGCGCCCTCAAACTCGTGCCGGTTCGCGAGGCCGTAGTCGCACTGCGCCGCGACGAGCGGGGCGACCCCGAGCATCCCGGCGATGACCCGAGCCTCGACGAGCCGGTTGGCGTCGTGGGCGGCCATGCCCGCGTAGCGCACCTTGCCAGCGCGGACGAGGCCGTCGACGGCGAGTAGGGTCTCCTCGAACGGCACCGCGGCGTCGTCGAGGCCGAGCAGGAGAAGGTCGAGGTAGTCAGTCTGCAAACGCTCGAGTGAGAGGTCGACCGCTCTGGTGATTGCCGTGTGCGCCACGCCTGGGCTGTCGCCCCTCGACCCCACTGTCGCGGCGAGGATGACGCTCGATCGTGCTCCCCTCGAGCTCATCCAACGCCCGACGACGGCCTCGCTCCGGCCCTCGTTGGAGGCGTCGGTGTCGATGAAGTTGCCGCCGAGAGCGCAGTAGGTGTCGAGTATCTCGAACGCGACATCGGCGCCGACCGTGGATCCGAGGCCGTTGAGGCAGACGGGGAAGACCCGCAGCTCAGACGTGCCAAGCCGTCGCCGGCGGAGCGGAATAGGCCCGGTCGTCGGGCTCTGCCCCCCGACGTCCGGCGCGGGGAACGGATTGGCGGTCGACCGCTCCGCGCTCACGCTGAGACCCGGTTGAGCATCGACAGCTGGTGTCGAGTGAGCCTCACCGGCAGCGCCTCGAGTTGACCCTCGAGCTGGTCCACGTCCCTCGCTCGGACCATCACGGCGCACACGTCGCTCTGGCAGATCACCCAGGCGAGCGCGATGCAGCGCAGCGGCACTCCATGTTCCTCCGCCACGCGGCGCACCGCTTCGCGCACCCGTGCGCTGTGGCGCCCAACGTGGTCGATCGCCCCCTCGATCGCGGGACCGTCGGTATGGATCAGACGTCCGCGTTCCTCGCTCGCGAGCAGACCATTGGCGAGCGGGAACCTCGTGATCCCGCCGATTCCGAGCCTCCGCAGCGTGGGCGCGAGCTCCCGCTCGAACGCGTCCCGCTTCAGCAGGTTGTACTCGGCGATGGCGGTCCGGAAGACGGGGTAGGCGGCCGACGCCGCGAGTGCCTGCACCTGCGCGATGCGGGTGGCGGTGTAGCCGGATGCCGAAAGGTGGCGCACCTTGCCCGCACGCCGCAGCATGTCGACTGCCTCGAGGCTCTCGTCGATGGGCGTCTCGGGATGCTCACCGTCAAACGACAGAATGTCGATGTAGTCGGTCGCGAGGCGGTACAGCGACGCGTCCGTCGCCCGCACGATCGAGCGGGCGCTGAGTCCAGGAGAGTCGGGATGCCGACCAATCTTTGTCGCGACGATCGCGCTCGACCGATCCCGCAGCGTGCCGAGCCAGTGCCCGATCATCACCTCGCTGCGCCCTCCGGCGTAGTGGTCCGCGGTGCAGACGAGTCGGCCCCCGGCATCCGCGAACCGGGCGAGGATTCCGGCGGTCTGATCGACCCCCGCCGTCCAGCCAAAGGTGCTTCCATCGAGCGCCAGCGGGAACGATCCCGTCACGTCACGAGCCACGGCGGCGGGGACCTCTCGGGTGGCCTCGCTCTTCGAGGCGGGGGGAATCTCCACGCTGCGCTCCTCGGTTGACCACATGCTAGACATCGCCGCTCGGCCCGCCCAACGCCTTGACACCGTCGCCGTGAGACATCGCCAGCGCATGCCCAGCGCGCGTGGGGTAGACAGGAGGATCCGTTACTGAAAGGCGAACGCCGATGAATGATCCCAACTGGAATCTGCCGCAGATCCCGAGCTTCACCCTGGAGAGCCCGGACGTCGATGCGGGCGGCGTACTGCCGGGCTGGGCGCGATCGGGCATCACCGGCGCGGGCGGGCAGGACCGCTCACCGACCCTCCGCTGGCGCGGTGCGCCGACGGGCACAAAGAGCTTCGCGCTGACCGTCTACGATCCCGACGCGCCGACCGGCAGCGGGTTTTGGCACTGGGCCGTGTACAACCTTCCGGCGACCCTCACCGACCTGCCTTCTGACGCCGGAAATCCCGATTCCGGCCTGATTCCCGAGGGTGCGCAGACGCTCCCGAACGAGCTGGGCCTGTCGCGATTTTTGGGCGCCGCTCCCCCGGCAGGCCACGGTCCGCACCGGTACTTTTTCACTCTGACGGCGCTGGATGTCGACCACCTCGACCTCGACGACGCCAGCACGCCCGCGGTTCTCGGCTTCAATTTCCTCGGGCACGCTCTCGCCCGGGCGCAATTCTTCGCAACCTCGGAGACACCGGCTTAGCTCCGCCGACGCGCAGAGCCGTGTTAATCGAAATCGCCGCCCCTCGATGAGGGGCGGCGATGTCGTGAGTTCGGGAAAAGATCAGGTGCGGGCGTGTCCCGCGGGATCGCTTCCCACCATGGCCATTACGAGCATGGCGGCGGCGACGGCAACGATCACGGAATGCAATCCGTGCTCGGCGACCCGCTGCGCCCGTCCCGGAGCGCGATGTCGCGCCTTCGAAAAAGTGAGCCCTCTGTTGAACCGATGTCGCGCCATCCCCGACCCTTCCTCCGCACCCTCTGTGTGCACGACCCTGAGTCTTACCGTGAACCGAAGCTTGAATGTGGCGACACGCCGCTGGATCGCAGAGTTCGCGGCGATGTCGGCGTGTTGAGGAGCGTCGGCGTGCGCCCGTGACCGCGCGGGTCAGCGCGGGTCAGCGCGGGTCAGCGCGGGTGACCGCTCGGGTCAACGCGCGGGATCGCCCGCGCGTCGGACGACCTCGGCTGCGTGGGCGAGGACCGGCCCGTCGATCATCCGGCCACGGAACTGGAACACGCCGCCTTTGGCCGCGGCGAGCAGCTCCCGCGCGGCGGCGACCTCGTGCTCGC
>Ga0136639_10000869_pt1 | contig 10449 bp, 13 predicted proteins | sample AntDrymUQ8592106_2_FD_113739 | JGI IMG/M metagenome (GOLD analysis project Ga0136639, IMG submission 113739) | Polar desert sand microbial communities from Dry Valleys, Antarctica - metaG UQ859 (21.06) | ecosystem: Environmental > Terrestrial > Soil > Desert | place: Antarctica: Dry Valley...
GATCGCCGCGTTGTCGTTTCCGAGGGTTCGGTTTGTAGACACGCAGACCACGGTTTCAGGAGATTGGGCATTCCCGCGAACATTGCGACCTAGAGCGCTGAATAGTTTCCATAGAGCGCTGTTGACTTTTTCTTCGTCGCTTTGAGCATATTTCCCTTGACGGATTGGATCGTCCCACTGGATAGGGAGTGAACCCAGGTTTTTTGCCAACTCGAAGAAGGCTGAAACTGAAACATCGGAGAGTTTAAAATCCTGCAATCCATAGAGACTAGCCGCCGCGAGTTGCGCGGTAGACTTCCCGCCGCCCTTCTCCCCATAAATGGCCAGAGATGCCATTGAACTCGCCGCCGTCATGACTGGCTGTCGATGCAAGCCCATCACAGCGAAGCCTAGAGTTAACCAAACTGAGGGCAGTGCGTCTGCGTGATAAAAATCGGTCAAGGCTTGAACCAGAACCTTTAAAGCCTCAGGGTTTTGAGGTGCAATTTTTGGGCTAGGCACATTTTCTCTCTGGCACAATTCCCGATTGAAAACCCATAGGGACTCACTCTCAGTTGTAGTGGTGCCGTCTGCTTTAAATTGGCAATCTTCAAAGACCCAAATGCCGTCGTCCTGCTGTCCTATACGATCGGCTATTCGATAGGTTTTCCCGCCGTTCTGGTTGTATTTCGCCTTCCTATTTTGGATTAAAGCTGCCAGTTGATCTGGTTTGAGGACAGTTGTCAGATGCCCGCCGATCGCCCTGGTCAAAGCCCTCTTAAAGTCCTTAATTTCAAGCGTTTCAGCCGTTGTTAGGTACGCCTTAGCAGTCCGAAGCGCCGATCGCTCGACCCACTGAACCGTCAGCTCCAGCCCGCCGCCCTCACGATCGCTCATCATTTTGGACAGGGAAAAATAATAATTTGTGGATGGCTCAAACACTCGGAAGATTGAGAAATCTTCAGGCTCACCTTTTTTGTTATCGCGCTCTTCAATCCCAACAAATTCGATGTTCGAGTCGCAGCCCGATCGTTTCCTCATCTCGATCGCCTTAGCCGAGTCCGATTTTGCCTCAATATTCTTCCAATCACCGATCTGGTAATTATGACTGGGTAGGCATTTCCAGAAACTTTCCCGTGGGGGGATTTTGGCATTATCGATCGCGGCCTTGAGTGCATCAGGTCCACAATTGACGACCAAATCATCCAAGCCTTTGCCCTGACGAGGCTCCCAGACTGCAAGCTTGACGATTGTCTCGGGGCATTCCTTACGGATCAACCAGGTGAGACGACCGATCGCGCTCGCAACCCGCTTCACCGTTTCAGGGTTGGAGTCCTGGTCGAAAGCGATAACGAACGTCCGACCAGGCCGACAAAACCGCGCCAAATCCGGGATTAAGACATGCTCACCGTCAACCTTTCGAGAGCCTGCGTCACAGCCATAGAGGCCGATCGCTACATGGTTGTGAGACAGTGCGCAAAGCGATTTCTTGCCACCTTCAGTGATGACGATCGGGACGGTTGGAGCGGCCTCGATTTGCTCCCAGAAAGAAGCATCAGGCTTAAGTCCAAACGACTCGACCATCTCAGACGGCAACGGGGGAAGATATGCCGGGGGGAACTCACCTGGCTCAAGCTTCGGGGCTTTGTATGCCTTCCCGTAGCGCTCTTTCTTGGCATCCCATGACGTGTAGTTTAATTTCGCCTGCCATGGTCTCCTGTCTTCGTTGTAAAGCAGTGCAGCGAAAGTATTACGAGCCTTGAACCCAGCCTTCTCAGTTTGGTCCCAATTCAGAAAATCCGCGATCGGGTTCCCTAGTAGTTCGCTGCGTTCAAACTCGGTATCGCCACTGATTAAGACCGCTTTAGAGAAAAGTCTTTCAGAGATTCCAGAGCCTTCGACGAACTCTTTTCGGATGGCTGCGCTGAATTCGACTTCGGTCGTTTGAGTGTCGATTTTTGGATGCTGCGATTTAGCGTAATTCATTAGTTCATTCCCCCATCGATCGCACTAGCCAAAACTCGCACTGCTGCTGCAATCTCTCGGCATTCACCCTTAGAGGCCCACCGAATAAACCGCCCGCACGAAATACAGGAAACCTTCCCGCAATGAGGCCCGGTTCCGGGGGAAAGTTTAAAATTTAGCGATTGGCAAGTCGGGCAGAAATCAGTAGTTGTCAGGGAAAGCGCAACTTCAAAGTTGCTTTTCAAGGTCGATCGGTTCATGCTAATATTGGGATAAGTTTGAATGAATTTGAAAAGTGTTGGACTACTTAAAGTCCTTGCCTCGTAAGCGTTGGAACCGCCTATGGGGTTTTTAATTGGTGGGGATTTCATAAGGCATACTGCGATCGGGTTGCTAATGGATACCTTTATCAAAGCACTTAAAACCCTGTCATATCGATGGTTTCAGCGCGTGGAATACGATTGTAACGACGAGCTTCACATTCCATTCCGAGTCTTGACCCCTCCAATTATTCGGAACCCGATCGCGCCTTTCCTTGGGTGGATCCGACTTAAAGCCCATTGCTTCTTATTCTCGATCGCGCCTTCGTAGGCTTTTAGCGCGTTTTTCACGTATATCGGTGGCTTCTTGAGTTGCTTTAAGGTTAACCAGCAATATCTTTCAACATCCCTCAAGTCGTGGCGGACCTCCTGATTTTTCTTTTTTGTTTTGTATCTTTTATACTTGGCGGCCTGGATCCCCGAATCCTTTCCGCTCGCCACAGACCTGATGTAGTCGTTAAGGAACTTGAGATCCTTCCGATCGCCCTGTGGCGAGTACTCGGACCAGCTTGCAGTGCATTGCAAGAAAGCATGGGCGGCTTGCCTCCAGATAATGTCTTTGAAAATGGCTGATGGGTTAAGCCCCTCGCGATCGAACTCCAAGAACTCCCACCCCGCAAAAATAAGGTCGTAGAACCGAAGAAGCTCGGACATATCCAAGTGCAACATCTCGCCATATTCGAGATTCATATACTTCGGCGGCGATTGTCCTGTGAAATAACAGGTCAGGAGGTGGTTTAAGTCGGTATAGAAGTGTTTCCACTGCAAAAACTCTGTAGTCTGCTGAGAATTGGCACATAAAGCAGCACAGAAGTCAGGGGGACATCCCGGCAATATTTCAAGCATCGCGACCATCGCAGCAGGATTGATCACCTCACTCATCGTCTGGACCTTCACCGATCGATTCCCCGCCACTAACATCGATCGGCTTAGGTGTTCGCTCATGCTTGCCCCGCGTCTCTCCTACGGGCTTAAAGCCCTGTGGGAGATCTTCTGATAGGCGAAAGAATTCGATCAACTTGTTCTCTAACCAACGGTTCGCACTAGTGTTCTGTTCTTGTGCCTTATCCGAGATTAGGGAAATCAAACGGTCGTCTAGTCGGTATGTGGCGTTTTTCCGGGGCATTGCTACTGAGTTCATGTTTGCACCTTCTATTTAATACGATATTACCCCATTATATTGCACTCTTACTTGATTAGACTGCAAGAGTGCAATCACTCTTGCTTATACCAGTTTATGGGCTAAATACCGCCAAAGCCTTACCAGTAGAGCATTTAGCCAAAATAGTAGTCATAAGTAAGAGTGATTCAAAAATGCTTGCACTCTTAAACTACTCTTGTTATAGTAGGTGCATGAACAAAACGGGTTGAGCCACCGACAAAAACGGCTTCCAGAGTGAGCATAGGTGCCAAATCACTAAACCCACCCAATCGAGAAAACGATCGGATTGTCCAAAGTCAATTAAAGGGTGATGGGTGAAACTTCTCCGACCTTATATAGGCTTCAAAAAATGACCCACGTAGTACTGATTGATGGCAACGAGAACGAGCAACACATTCAATTTCCAACCCCGATCGGTTTCACAGCCTATTTAGACGAGGTACGCAAGGCAATTCCCGATCGCCGCTTCCAAATCTTCCAATCGTGGGAAACGACTTAACCGACTGAAGGGGCGATCGATTCGCCCCACTCAAATCCAACCTTACAAATTTAGAGAGCTTTCAAATGGACTTCCTTACTGCTTCCCGTCAAATGCTCAAAGACTACTGCGAACAAAACGGAGTAACGCCCGATGGAGACAAGCGCAAAGCTGATACATGGAGACAAGCAGCGATCGATTTTTTCACCTCTGAACAGGCCGTAAACGCTGCAAACAAGGCGATCGAGATTGTTGCCGTCACTGCTAAAACGACTGCTAAGGTCGCTGTTAAAACGTTTGAACTCGCGACGTGCCCCAAGGCGATCGAGCTTTATAGCAAGACTGCCTACCTCGCGGCCATGGCGGTGCTGCTGGTTATCTGCACGGTGATTGCGATCGGTCGGATGGTAATTGAGGACGAACGAACCCAGGCCGCGATCGATGCGGTGAAGGTCAAAGCGGCTGTCTTTGCGGAGGGTGCCCGATCGCGGTCTATGGCTTGGTGGGCATGGGTCCGATCGAAGTTCTCCAACGAATATCAGAACCTGTTGAGCAGGGTTAGCTTTGCCCATCTTGACCTGATGGAGTAAAGCTGCCATCACTTTTGGTTATGCCAGCCCCGATCGCCCCAACTCACACACCATAGGACGGACTCAAATGAAAGGACCAGACGACGACGGCTTAAGCCCTGAGTTGATCGGCAAGATGCTAGACCAGCTCCCGCCAGAAATTAAGAACGAATTTCACAGCACCGCATATGAAATTATGGCCAACGAAATTATAAAAAGTGGGTTACGGGTTGAGGACCATTGTCGGGTCACTGATCAAGGCTTCGCCCTAACCAAGCAAGCGATAAAGGCGATCGCAGCCACTGGGTTTCCCGCAGTTAAGGAACTGGGTGAGGGGAACGACGACTTAGACGGGCTTGGAATAGGCCGATCGGCATTCATCCACAGTCTGAGCGAGTACTCACCCGATGGGGACCATATGAATTTATGGGGTCTAGCAAGCCTAATTATCAGCGCAGCTCAGGGATGGATTCCCGGTGAAAAACCTACACAGCAAGCGCTGGAAATGCTGACCAATACCGTTTTCAAAGCCTCTCCCACGACCGATGTAAATCTGCTGTTAGCTCGTGCCCGATATGACGATCGCGCCCTGTTAAAACTTGCATCACTCCTCAATGAAGGCTTGAACGCGTCCGTTGTGAAGAAGTAACCGATCGTACCCATACAAACCCATAGGACAAAACCATGACTACTGCCACAATGACCGCTCAAACCGTTCCATTGATCTCAAAGCACACGAAGTTAGTAAGCTTCGAGAATTCAAACTCATGGATTAAGAGACATGACATCGAGGGCACTTTACTGATTCAGGCCACGTTCTCAGAAAATCCCTCGCCAATGGCAAAAGGTGACGATGAGAACCCGATCGTCGTTACCAGTTCGAGCAAGCGCTGGTATGGCTCACGGGCATCGATCGGGAATCACAGCCGCATTCATGGGCGATCGAAGATTGAAACGGCCCGTGACTCCTTCACCGCTTGCCTCCGACCCTCCGACCATGGCAAAGACTTAATCGTTATTGCTAGTCACTGGGATTTTAAGAATCTATCCGACCTAGAACCCGCGCTGAAAGGTCAATACAGCGTGATTAAGAATGGGGAAAGCATTCAATGCACAGTCGTTAAAGTCTTACCAATTCTCGAAGGAATGGGAAGTTATTACGGCTTGCAACCTCAACTAGAAGACGGCTCCAGTCTTCTGATTGAACTTGGATTCGGTACCGCCGAAGAGTGGTTAATTGACGATCGCGGTGAAGTGGTAGACGGACGGCCTGTAACCGCTTTAGGAGTCTCCAAACTGGTAGACACGATCGCCAATGATCCAACGGTGAAAGCTATTCTCGGTGCAGATGGTTCCACAAGTATCAATCTCTCAATGATTAGCGCGGGTCTAAGGTCTGACACTTGTGGGAAAATCACCGCGAATCAATGGCTACCCATCAAACGAAAATACGTTTCAGCTTGGTTTGAAACGATTCAGGCTTACATCAGCACTCAGTATGAATCGCAAGGTCAGAACATTAGCAATGTGATTCTGTCAGGCGGTGGAGCGGCCCTACTAAAGGCTATCAAACCCGAAGTTAGTGAATACTTCACCATTCCCGCGAATCCACAAATCTCGTCTGTAGTCGGGGCATTCGATCGCCAATGGGCACGGGTTTAAATGAGCGTGACTAGAAAGACTATTTCGCTACCAGATGACGCTTGCAAGATTCTGCAACAGCTTACAGATGATTGCGGAATGGATGCATCACAGTGCATTACTCAACTACTTCGTAGACATTCAGGTGACATTCGTAATCTATTTTCATTGAACGTAAGCAACCGTACGCAATCGTATGCAGTTGTACAGCCGATCGATGTAAAACCGCTTACGAATGCTCACACTGAATCGGTAAGTCTTGAACCGATCGCTTCGGTGATTGAGCCTGAGAGTAATGAATCTGAATCACCCGACGATGAATTGGCAAGGTTACGGGCACTCAAACCGATGGAACGCATGAAGCATTCAAAACGGATTGAGCAACTTAAGGCACTTCTGGGAGATTGAACAATGAATCAGTTCAAGTTGCTTGATGTATCTGAGTTGGACGGTGAAATCTTTTTTTACGATTTTCCCGGCCATGAAATGACTGCCATAAGCACCAAACACAAACGCCCAAAAGGAAAGACGATCGCCCCTCTACCAAAGACAGCGATCGCCCTTCCCACCAAAATCATTCACACAATTTAGGATTTTCTATTATGACATTCACAAGCTCAGCCAAAACCGTTACAAGTCATATCGATACGCCGGGAATTCGCAAGCTTGAACAGGCTTGCGGTGGAAGGCTTACAGAGTTAACCCAACGCGAAAAGTACCAATTAAGTGAGGTTATCTCTGGATTCCTTGCTTCTATGGTGGCAGACGATGAAAACCCAGGCGACGAAGCATGGACAATCTTGGATCATCTGAAAGATGGCTACCACGACGTTGCGAACAATGTCACAGCGGTAGTCTTCATTCTCCAGCATGAAGATTGCGGGGCGTTAGCTCACCTATTGCCTGCGATCGCTGAGTATGCGAGGGATGACAAATGAGAACCCTTAAACGAACTGGTCTAGGGCTACTACTTGCTGCGTCTGTGGGAAGTTTAGGAACTGCTATCTACCCGCGTGTTTATGCCTTCAATCAAGTATCACAGGGCGTATTGATCGCCAGTAATCGCGCCGCAAATTGCCGAATAATCTCGCCGGCTGTGCGTCCTAATATAATTCCGATCGAAACGTCTTCAGGCAAGCCCCTAACCAGTGGAACGGCTGTCTGTGATTGGTCTGGTTTGACGGGTCAAGTCAACGGGACGGGGGCGATCGATTACGTCAGGCAGGGCGATACAGCGGCGATCGTTACCATGCTCAAACAGCGAGGATTGAAGCCATGAGCTTGACTCATCATTCACAAGTTACTGATGGCATGATACGCCCTTTTAATCTTGCGAAAGCTAGTGCAGTGGCTATGGCGGAAGTCATAGGTGGTGAAGCTTTCTTATGGGATGAAGACGGCGACTGGTATGCCTTCGATGAGTTTGACGAGGAAACCGAACAGCCTGAAATTAATTGGTATCACCTTTCTAACGTTAGGTATCAAAAAATGAAGGCTTTCAAGTAATAAATCATCAGTGCATCTGCTTTTCAATATCCACAATCACCCTTATAAGGAACCTCAAATGGCCTTCAAAACTTCGGCAAAAAAACGCAGTGCATCAACTGATACAGAGGCGAAAACAGGCCCAAACGTCGGTACTGAAGCTGCAAAGAACCGCGATTCAAACGGGAAACGCAAATCAATCTTCGATAAATTTGATAAGGATTCTGACGGTGATATTGACCTAGACGATCTCTTAATCGGTATCCGTGAGGTCTTTCAATGGTTCGCGAGCCATCGGTTCGGGATGCTCTGTTATGGCGGTGTGACTCTGTTGGGGGCGATCGTAAACATCCAGGCTTGGACGTTACCACTTGCTTCAATTGGTCCCGTCGCACCTCTCGCAGCCTTCGCTGTTTGGGGATGTTTTCAGTATGTCGAGCTGGATTCAGAACTTGACCAATTGAACCTGAAAGCGAGTCTAGCGGCATTGGTTCGACTGCAAAGAAAACCTATGGAAATCCCTATTCTGAATGAAAACCTTCATACGAATGCCCACAAAAAACAGCGTCAATATATTGACCGCGAATCAAACCAAGACCTCTGGACTACGATCCGCCGTTGGTTAGCCTATCTAATCGAAGGAACGATATTGATTTTGGGGGGTGGATTAATTGGTTCTATGGGGGTTCAGTGGGGAGCTATTCTCCTCGCAGTCATTGGAATGGTAGGCGTAGAGTTTGGGCTTAAAGGGTTCTGTCAGGCCGCCGAAAAGGTGCTTAACAAAGATGAGCGCGACTACATGAAATCAATCATTGCAGGCCATTCTCGCCAAACCGTAACCGCTTCACCTGCCGAATAAATCAACCTTCTCAATCTGTCCTATGGGTGCCTTAATCGGTGCCCTTTTTATTTTGGAGTAACGACCATGGCAATGTTCAAACCCGATTCAAGCAAGCCGATTGTCTGGAACTGGATCCACAATGATCTCGAAATCTGTCCACATGAGATTCAAGGGGCGATCGAATATGAGCAAAGCTGTGAGCGAACCGATTTAACTTTAGGTTTTGGGTCAACTGCGATCGGCGTTCTGTCTACCGCCGTGATGTTGGGATTAGCAGGCGTTACTTTTGCCATGGTCCCGGCTGTTGCTCTTGCTGTTGCGGGTGCTCTGCATGGCTACAATTCTGGAATTCAGGGGAGACGTAGAGAATTAGAATCTGAATTTATTCAAGACCACCCCGACATTCTGAAGTCCGTTGAAAGCAAGCTTGATGAAGGTCAATCATCGGCTAAAGTTGCATCGGCTTATGAGGCAATTTTCAGGCTTTACCGACGTGGCGAAGACGACGCGATTATCAAAGTTTTAGGTAATCCCCAAACATCAGACCAGACACAGCAAGGGATACGGCCATCGGAAAATCAGGACGCACTAAGTATGGTGAATCCCATAGAATCACAGCCGATCGCCCAACCTACTACAGCGCCGTCGTTATCGAATATCAATGGAATAGAGACGATCGCCCCACGGGATATTGCAACAGACTTAGGCAATCACCCACAATCAGCCTTGATTTTTGGCACTCCCGGCGCAGGAAAAGGAATGAATATCTCGAATGCAATCAGAACATTGAGGGCGAAACTTCCCGCTGTAACCGTGATGATGGTTGATCCAAAGGGGGACAAAAAAGAACGCGGTTACTGGGAATCTCAAGTGGATATTTTCGAGAGCCGATCGTTACTGAAGTCTTCACCGCGATCGTCAGCAGAGTGGATGATGAGATGTATTGAGAAATTCCAGAATATTGACGGGCCTAAGTTGCTTGTCTGGGATGAATTATTTGCAACCATAACCGTTTTGAAGGGTCAAAACATCCCAAAAGGTGAAGAGCCGTTTCCTTGTCTGACTGACTTCCAGCAGTTCATCAGCCTTAATCTGTCTCTCGGTCCGTCTTCTGGTACCTGGGTATGGGGCATGAGTCAGAGTGCGAACTTATCAGATTTAGGATTAACGAGCGGTGGATTATCAACGACCCGAATCATTGCCTTAATCTCACCGGATAATGTTGGAGCTGTTGAGGGATATTTAGCCACTAAAGCGATCGCCGCACCAAAAGGTGGAATGGAATATCTCGATCGCCTTATGGAAAAATCCCCTGTCGGACGGGCTTGCTACGACGGCAAGACTAAAAAATGGTATCCAGTGGCGAGGCTTGAGAATCATTCGGGATTCGATCGAGATAATGCTGACTGGAATAATTTGGGTAAGCCGTCACAATCGATCGCGCCGTCGAGCCAAGCAAAAAAAATAGACTCAAATTTGCTGCCAGGTGAAGCTGAATTTTTAGCAAAGCTCTATGAATATTCCGAACCTGTCGCAGATGAACTCTGGAAATCGGATGTAGAACGACTCGAAGATTTATACCAGTTTGGGTCTGAGATTGAGTTAGAACCTGTCGAAAAATCTCACCCATTAGAAGACAAATTCGTTCGACTTGAGGCAATGCTAGAAGGGCAAGAATCGATCGGCATAAGGGACATTTCTAGAGCCTTTACTTGCAAATCTGATGAAGCCGTACAGCTCGCACAGATGTTCTGTATGTCTCAAAAATCACGGTTCAAGTTCTCCCAAAACCTAAAACCTAACGGCACTGTCTCGAAGTCAATCGATCGCGTCTAAGACTGTCAGAATCCACTGTCAGAATTTTACTGTCAGAATGTCGGAATATATGACCTGTCACTGTCAGAAGACTTGCCCTGACTGTCTGACAGTGTTCTGACAGTAGATTCTGACAGTACCTCTGACAGTAGATTCTGACAGTGACTCTGACAGTGGATTTATCGGGGTATGCC
>Ga0136639_10000870_pt1 | contig 10449 bp, 8 predicted proteins | sample AntDrymUQ8592106_2_FD_113739 | JGI IMG/M metagenome (GOLD analysis project Ga0136639, IMG submission 113739) | Polar desert sand microbial communities from Dry Valleys, Antarctica - metaG UQ859 (21.06) | ecosystem: Environmental > Terrestrial > Soil > Desert | place: Antarctica: Dry Valley...
CTGACGGTGCCTTGACCGCGGGCTGGAGTGCTCGCGGCCGTGTTCGGGTCGTGTGTCGCTCGCAGCGCCCCACAGAGCGCTCCGGCACACGACCCGGGGCCCGCGACCCAGAACCGCGCGGCTCAGCGGCGGGGCTTGGTGCGGCTCGTCGGCGGCGCCGTCCAGGGATCATGGGGCCAGGCATGCTTGGGATAGCGACCGCGCAGCTCCGAGCGCACCTGCGGATAGCCGGTCTCCCAGAACGACGCCAGGTCGGCCGTCACCGCGACCGGGCGGCGCGCGGGTGAGAGCAGGTGCAGCAACAGCGGCACGCGTCCCTCGGCGAGGGCGGGCGCCGCGCGCCAGCCGAACACCTCTTGGATCCGGACGGCGAGAACCGGCTGGTCGCCGTCGTAGGCGACGCGCACCGACGACCCGCTCGGCACGTCCACCCGTTCGGGCGCCAGCTCGTCGAGGCGGCCGGCCTCGGGCCAGGGCAGCAGTCGTCGCAGCGCCGAGGTCACGTCGATGCGGCCCAGGTCGCGGGTGCCGCGCACCCGGGCCAGGTCGGGCCCGAGCCACGTCTCGACCGCGTCGGTGAGCGCCTGGTCTGACACGTCCGGCCACGGGTCTGCCAGCGCACGGTGCAGGAAGGCGAGCCGGTGCCGCAGCTCGACCGCCGACGGCTTCCAGGGCAGCGCGGTGAGCCCGTCCATGCGCAGCCCGTCGCGCACGGCTGCTGCCACGAGGTGGGGCGCCGGGTCTGGGATGGTGGCCGAGGTGAGCTCGATCGCGCCGAGCGACGTCGTACGGCGCGCGACCACGCGGCCCTGCACCCACCCGACCTCCTCGGACTCGTGCCACAGCGCCGAGGCCGCCTCGAGCGCCAGGTCCTCGTCGATCGGTGCCGCAGCGCGGATGGTGGCGTCGCGCCGCCCCGCCGGACGGTCGGCGTCGGCCACCGCCAGCCAGGGCGCCCCGGTCAGCGACGACTCCCCTGCCCGGAAGGCGGCACCGGTGCCGCCGGTCATCAGGTACGCCGTGCCCCCGGACCTCAATCGGGCGATGCGCTCGGGGTGGGCGAGCGCCACGACCAGCCCCACCGCGAGGTCATCACCGAGCTTCTCGGTGCCGGACCCGCGCCTGCGGTCGGTGGGCAGTGCAGCCTCGAGACGCTTCACCGCTGCTGACCACGGACCGACCTCGTGCCCGCCGCGACGCACGGCGCGCAGGGCAGCCACCAGGTCGCCGCCCGGGGCCCGGACGTCCTCGGCCAGCAGCGCCACGACCTCCGCCGCCCGGTGAGCGCCGACCAGCGCCGCTCCGTCGAGCAGGGCGCGCGCCAGCCGGGGGTCGGCCGCGACGCCGGCGATCGCCCGGCCACGGTCGGTGACGGCGCCGTGGGCGTCCACCGCACCGAGCCCCAGCAGGGTGCTCCGGGCCGCGTCCATCGCGGGAGCCGGCGGCGCGTCCAGCAGGGCGAGATCCGTGCCGTCGGCGCTGCCCCAGCAGGCCAGGTCGAGCGCGAAGGCCGTCAGGTCGGCGGTCGCGATCTCGGGTGCTGGGTGGGCCGGCAGGTGGCCGTGCTCGGCTTCGGACCAGCAGCGGTAGACCGCACCCGGGCCCTCGCGACCGGCCCGGCCCGCGCGTTGCTCGGCAGAGCTGCGGCTGACCCTCACGGTCACCAGCCCGGCCAGGCCACGCCGGTGGTCGGTCCGGGGCTCGCGCGACAGCCCGGCGTCCACGACGATCCGCACCCCGGGCACGGTCAGGGAGGACTCGGCCACCGAGGTCGATACGACGACCCGACGACCCGACCCGCTCGTGAGCGCGGCGTCCTGCTCGCGGGCGGTCAGTCGACCGTGGAGCGGTCGCACGTCGGCGTCGAGGCCGGCCAGGCGCCGTACGACCCCGGTGATCTCGGCGACGCCCGGGAGGAAGACGAGCGCGTCCCCGTCGTGCTGGGCCAGGGCGCGACGCGTGGTCGCGGCGACGTGGTCGAGGAAGGCGGGGGTGATCCCCCGGTCGTCCGAGCGCTTGACCCCGGGCGGTAGCGGTGACCAGACCTCGGTAACCGGGTGCAGGGCGCCCGGGACGTCGACGACGGGCACCGGGAGCTCGGCACCGAGGAGGGCAGCCGTGCGCTCGGCCTCGACGGTCGCGGACATGGCGACGAGAGGCAGGTCGTCGCGCAGGTGGCGACGTACGTCGACGAGCAGCGCCAGCGTCAGGTCGGTGTCGAGCTGGCGCTCGTGGACCTCGTCGAGCACGACGGCACCGACCCCCGCCAACCCCGGATCTCGCTGGAGCCGACGCAGCAGGATCCCCGTGGTCACGAACTCCACCCGGGTCGACGGCCCGCCACGGGTGTCGCCGCGCACGGCGTATCCCACCGTCTCCCCGACCTGCTCCCCCAGCAGGTGGGCCAGACGACGCGCGGCCGCTCGGGCCGCGATCCGGCGTGGCTGGGTCACCACCACCCGGCCCTCGACCTGGCTCGCGAGTGCTGGAGGGACCATCGTCGTCTTGCCCGTGCCCGGCGGCGCCTGCACGACCGCGGCTCCCCGCCTGTCCACGGCCTCGCGCAGCGCCGCGAGACCACCGACGACCGGCAGGTCGGGCGGGTCGGCGAGCAGCCGCGCGATCGGGTCCGGGAGCACGGGCTCAGCGTCGCACGCGGGTCGTGTGTCGCCCGCAGCGCTCCAGCGCGGCCTGCGGCACACGACGAGATCGGGCCACGGCCGGGAGCACCACTGCCCGTCAGTCGTGTGCCCCCCGCAGCGTCCCAACGCGCTCTGCGGCACACGACCCGTCAGGCGGGGAGCTCGACCGCGTCTCCCACGCCGACCGCGCCCGACTCGAGCACCCGACAGATCGAGCCGCCGCGTCGGCGCAGCGCCACCTGGGCGTCCGGACCGATGGTGTCGTCGAGCAGCTTGCACGGAGCAGCGACCCGCACGACCTCGAGCAGCAGGTCGCCGATGCGGATCAGGCTGCCCGGCGCCTTCGGGATCTCGCCCGAGGAGACCGTGATGTTGCGCCGGGTGAGACCGGGGTCGATGGGAGCGCCGAAGATCTCCTCGGCCTGGTGGATCGCCTCCAGGCTCTGGATGCTCACCTGTCGGTGCCGCGATCCCTCGTAGCGGTCGCCCACGATCCCCCGCGCCGCAACGACCTCCACCCGCTCGACCGCCCGCATCGGCAGCCGGGTCGCCTTCGCGATGTGGAGGGATACGACGACGGGGTGGGTCACGGGTCCATCCTGCCGCTCCGGGTGAGCGGTGACGGGTGGGAGGTGCTGGCGCTGAAACATCACCCACCACTCACCGCCCACCGGCAGCCACCACCGACCAACACCCCGAGCGGTGACCTATGGGAGATGTTGGGACCCGGACATCACCCACCACTCACCGCCCACCGGCAGCCACCACCGACCAGCACACCAGCCCAGATCAGGCGCAGATGATCAGGCGCAGATGATCAGGCGGAGAGGATCAGGCCGCTCGTGGGGACGCCGGTGCCGGCGGTGACCAGCACGTGGCTGGAGGTCGCGGCCTCGACCGGGTTGACCGAGGTCCCGCGGATCTGGCGCACACCCTCGGCGATGCCGTTCATGCCGTGGATGTAGGCCTCGCCGAGCTGGCCGCCGTGGGTGTTGAGCGGCAGCCTTCCGCCGATCTCGATGGCGCCGTCGGCGACGAAGCCGGGCGCCTCGCCGCGACCGCAGAAGCCGAGCTCCTCGAGCTGCATCAGCACGTAGGGCGTGAAGTGGTCGTAGAGGATCGCCATCGGCATGTCGTCGGGTCGCAAGTCCGACTGACGCCACAGCTCACGACCCACGACGCCCATCTCCGGGATCCCGATGTCATCTCGGTAGTAGGAGGTCATCACGAACTGGTCCGCTCCGCTGCCCTGGGCCGCGGCCGCGATCAGCGCCGGCTTCTGCGCGAGGTCACGGGCGCGCTCGGCCGACACGATGACCAGCGCGACCGCGCCGTCGCTCTCCTGGCAGCAGTCGAGCAGGTGCAACGGGTCGGCGATCATCCGGGAGGCCTGGTGGTCCTCGATCGTGATCGGCTTGCCGTAGAAGAAGGCCTCCGGGTTGGTCGCCGCGTGTCGTCGGTCCGCGACCGCGACGGCGCCGAAGTCGGCCGACGTGGCGCCGTACTCGTGCATGTAGCGCCGGGCCTGCATCGCCACGGTGGCCGCGGGGGTGCCGAGCCCCATCGGGTAGGTCCAGGCGTTGTCGAGCCCGTTGGTGTTGACCTGGGTCGCGGCCGCGAGCGAGAACTGGCCGAACCGGCTCTCCGAGCGCTCGTTGAAGCCTCGGTAGCAGACCACGACGTCCGCGACGCCGGTCGCGACCGCCATCGCCGCCTGTTGCACGGTCGCGCACGCGGCGCCACCGCCGTAGTTGATCCGGCTGAAGAAGCGCAGCTCCTGGATCCCCAGCTCGCGGGCAACCGCGATCTCCGAGGAGGTGTCCATGGTGAACGTCGTGAGCCCGTCCACGTCGGCGGCCGTCAGCCCGCAGTCGGCCAGCGCGTGCTGCACCGCCTCGACCGAGAGCTGCAGCTCGGAGCGCCCCGACTCCTTGGAGAACTCGGTGGCGCCGATCCCGACGATCGCAGCCTTGCCCGAGAGCCCGCTCACGCCGCGTCCACCGGGGAGGCGATCCGCACGGTCCCCACGACGTGGTCGCCCAGCGAGACCGCACCCCGGACGTCGATCACCGCGATGCCCTCCTCGATGGAGGAGACGGTGCCGGAGAAGGTCAGGGTGTCGTAGGGGTAGGCCGGGGCACCGAGCCGGATCGCGATCCCCCGGATGTCGGTGTCACCTCCGGCCCAGTCGGTCACGAAGCGCTCGACCAGCCCCGTCGAGGTCAAGATGTTCATGAAGATGTCCTTCGACCCGTGGCCCTGGGCGAGGTCACGGTCGTGGTGCACGTCCTGGAAGTCACGCGTCGCGATCGCCGTGCTCACGATCAGCGTCGGCGTGATCGGCACGCTCCACTCGGGGATCCGGTCTCCGACGTTCACGCGTTCTCCTCCTGGGCACGGCGCCAGATCGGCAGGGTCAGGTCGTCGTCGATGCGGTTGAAGTCCGCCTGGAGCCGCATCCCGATCTCGATCTCGTCATCCGGTACGTCGGTCACCTCGCCGACCATGCGCACGCCCTCGTCGAGGTCGATCAGCGCCAGCACGATCGGCAGATCCTTGCCCGGGACGGGCGGGTGCCGGTGGATCACGTAGCTGAACACCGTGCCCATGCCCGCAGACACCACGTGTCCGCGATCCAGGGCTCCGCAGTCGGGGCACGCAGGGCCGGGCGGGAAGCGCAGCTCACCGCACGCGTTGCAGCTCTGGATGCGCAGCTCACCGGCCGCCGTACCATCCCAGAAGAAGCGGGAGTCGCGGCCGATCATCGGACGGACCGTCATGGGGCCACCTTCGGCACGAACTTCAGCACCCGGAACAACATGCGTGCCACGACCTCGTTCTGCCCGTCGGGTGTGTCCACGTACCAGGTGCTGCGTGACGTCACGAAGTAGCCCACCCCCATGCCGGTGGTCTTCGGGCCCACGACCGAGTCGAGGGCGGTGGTGACGCGGACCTGCTCGCCGACCTTGAGCGTGCGTTCGTAGGTCTGCTCGCAGTTGGTGCCGAGGACGGCGGTGTAGCCGGTGTCGGTGAGCACCTGCATCATCGCGTGCAACGGGTCGTTCGCGGGCGGCTTGCCACCCAGGCCGTACATCGTCCACACCTGCGCCATCGACGGCGGCGCCTCGCCACCCTGCCAGCGTGGGTTGGTGTTGCCCATCGCCTCGACCCAGTTGTTGATCGTCGGCTGGTTGACCGGGTCGCGCGCATCGCGCTCCGCCGCCTCACCGTGCGCCTGGATGCGCTCGGTCTCGGCCATGATCCAGTCGTGGCCCTGACCCTGGCCGTGGCCTTGGTCGAGGCCGGCACTCATCGCGGCACCCGCGGCAGCCCCATGCCGAACATCGCGATCAGCTCGCGCTGCACCTCGTTGACCCCACCACCGAAGGTGAGCACGAGGTTGCGCTTGGCCTGGGCGTCGAGGTAGTCCAGTAGGTGCTTGGTCTCCTCCTCGGCCGGGTCGCCGTAGCGGTGCACGATCCCGACCAGGTCGGCCGCGAGGTGCTGGACCTGGTCGGCGGCGAAGACCTTCGACGAGGAGGCGTCACCCACCGAGACCTCACCGGTCGCCGCAGCCCGGGCGACCTCCCAGTTGAGGAGCTCGTTGATGCGGAAGACCGCGGTCACCCGGCCCATCACGTCGCGCACGTCGGCGTGGTCGACCACGCCGGCCTTGGTCGCCCAGTCGACCACCCGGTCGCGCAGGCCCTCGATGCGGCCGGCGGGGCCGAGCATCACCCGCTCGTGGTTGAGCTGGGTGGTGATCAGCTTCCAGCCCTGGTTCTCCTCGCCGACCAGCATGTCGACGGGCACGCGGACGTCGTTGAAATACGTCGCGTTGACGTGGTGCGAGCCGTCGGCGGTGATGATCGGGGTGAAGGAGTAGCCCGGGTCCGTGGTGTCCAGGATCAGGATCGAGATGCCCTTGTGCTTGGGCGCCTCGGTGTCGGTGCGCACGGCCAGCCACACGTAGTCGGCCTGGTGGCCACCGGTCGTCCAGAGCTTCTGCCCGTTGACGACGTAGTGGTCGCCGTCGCGGCGAGCGGTGGTGCGCAGGGCCGCCAGGTCGGTGCCGGCGTCCGGCTCGCTGTAGCCGATGGCGAAGTGGACGTCGCCAGCGAGGATCTTCTCGAGGAACATCTCCTTCTGCTTCTCGGTGCCGTAGCGGATCAGCGTCGGGCCGACGGTCTGCAGCGTCACGGCCGGCAGGTGCACGTCGGCGCGCTGGGCCTCGTTGGCGAAGAGCGTCTGCTCGATCTCGCCGAGCCCGTGGCCGCCGTACTGCTTCGGCCAGCCGACGCCCATCCAGCCGTCGGTGCCCATCTGCTTGACCACGCGCTGGTAGGTCGGGCCGTGGCGGTCCGTGCCCATGTCGACGTGCTGGTCGTGGGAGGCGAGTCCGGTGAAGTAGTCGCGCAGCTCGCCCTTGAGCCGACGCTGCTCCGCGCTCAGCTCGAGGTTCTTGGTCGTCGGGTCCTCGACCGGCACGTCGCCCGGCAGGCAGTCGAGGGCGTGGGCGATGTCGGTGATCCAGGAGAAGTAGTGGTGCAGCGGGTAGGTCTCGTCGACGCCCATGCCTCCGTGCAGGTGGTGGCACGTGCGCAGCGCCTTCGGACCCTCGGCGCCGATCCAGTACGACGTCACGGCCAGGTCGTCGGCCACGTCCAGGCCGGCACCGACGCGCCACGCGGCGTTCTCTGCTGCGAGGTCGATCGTGCGCGAGGCGATGTAGACGTCCGCGATCTGCATCGCCACGGCCTGGAACTGCGCCAACGTGCGACCGAACTGCGTGCGTCCCTTGATGTAGGTGGCGGTCAAGTCGCGGGCACCGGCGACGACCCCGGCGGCGGTGAGCGCAAGCCCGGCAACGGCGTGGTCGACCAGGGTGCGTGCGGCGCCGGCACCGAGCAGCTCGGCGGGGGCACCGTCGAGGACCACGGTGTGGGTGGTGAGACGCGACGAGGAGCCGGACTCCAGCAGCGTGACGCCCGGACCCCGGGGGTCCACGAGCGCGACCACGACGTCATCGCCGTCGAGCGCGGTCACGAGCAGCCGCATGGCCTGGTCGACGTAGGTCACCGCGATCTTGCGGCCGGTGACCGTGCCGTCGGCGAAGGTCGTGCCGGGGCGGTCGGTCAGGGCGAGGCCCACCTCGCGCAGTGCCGGCGTCAGGACGGTCTTGCCCGTGGCCACTCCCGTCAGCAACGCCTGCTGGTCCGGGCTGCCGTGGGCCGCGATCGTCGGTGTGGCGCAACACAGCGTCTCCCACACCGGCAGGTGCACGGCGCGTGCACCGGTCTCCCGCAGGAGCACGCCGACCTCGGCGATCCCGAGTCCTTCGCCCCCCTGCGCCTCGGGCACGGCGAGGGCGAGCATCCCGGCCGACGCGAGCGCCGCCCAGTCACCGTCGCGATCCAGCGCCTGTCCGATGACGGAGCGCACCGCCTCGATGGACTCCTGCTGTGCCGGGGTGAAGCCGTCCGGAGCCACGTGGATCTCCTGCCGTGTCGGGGTCGCTGAACAGCGAAACTGTAACCTGTTCTAGTCTAGGGGGCCAGACACCGAGGGAGGCTCAATGGCCGCATTGTCACCGGGCTCACTCGTGCGACGCCAGGTCTACATCCCCTGGGTGCGCATCCCCCCGGGCCGGATGGTCGAGCTGCCCGGTCGCGGCGGATCGACGTACGTCACCGACACACCAGGGCCGGCAGCCGACTCCCCCACCATCGTGCTGCTCCACGCACTCGGGTGCACCGGGCTGCTCACCTGGTTCCCCGCGATCGGACCGCTCTCCCAGCGCTTCCGGGTGGTCACGCTCGACCAGCGCTGGCACGGTCAGGGCATCCGCGGCGAGGACTTCTCCCTGGCCGACTGCGCCGACGACGTCGCAGCCCTGATCGAGGTGCTCGGTCTCGAGGACGTGATCATCGCCGGCTACTCCATGGGCGGTGTCGTCGCCCAACGCGTGTGGCGCCAACACGCCGAGAAGATCCAGGGACTCGTGCTCTGCGCGACCACGGACAAGTTCCAGCTGAATGCGGTCGAGCGGCTCTTCTTCACCGGCATGGGCGCCTCCATGCTCGGCGCGCGCAGCGTCTCGCGATCACGTACGGCGGTGACCGCGGCCCGCGCGACCGCCCGAGCCCTGGACCTCGCGCCGTCCGACATCCACGAGTGGGCGATCCGCGAGTTCCGCTCCACCAGCCCGTGGGCCGTCGGGCAGGCGCTGGCCGCCTTGGGCCGCCACCACTCGCGTCCGTGGCTGGGTCAGATCGACGTGCCGACCGCCGTCGTCGTGGGCACCCGCGACCGCGTCATCCCCGCCGCGCGCCAGATCAGCCTGGCGCGGGCGATCCCCGGAGCGACCGTCCACGACATCGAAACCGGCCACGCCGGGTGCGTGCTCGAATCGGAGAAGTTCGTGCCTGCGGTCGTCGAGGCCGCGGCCACCGTCAACGCGCGGCGGCGCGACTTCCGCCGCCCCTGACCCTGCGCCACCCGGCAGGTCGGTCCGGCCAGCTCAGTGCGGCCAGGTCGGTCCTGCCAGGTCGGTCTGGCCGGATCAGGCCCGGGGGCTCGCCCGCTTCTTGGCGCGCGCCTTCTGCAGCGGTGTCGCCGACTGGCTCGCAGCCGCGACCGCCTCCTCCAACCGTTTCAGCTCGAGCGGGAAGTGCCGGACCAGCGACTCGACGTCGGGCATCGACTCGCGGCACGCGATGACGCCCACGTGCAGGCGACCGTTGTTGGACATCACCGTGATGTTGACGCCCGCGCCGTGGAAGACGGGGCCGAGGGGGTAGAGACCATCGATCCGGCCGCCCATGAAGAAGAGTGGGATCGGTGGGCCCGGCACGTTCGAGATCACCAGGTTGTGCACCACGGGGTGCTTCTCGGCGAGCCGCAGGCCGGCGTAGGCACGCACAGCGAGACCGAACGTGCGCGGCGCGGCGAACTCCGCCCAGTCCTGCAGGGAGTCGGCGCTGATCGCGTTGTGGTGCTCCTTGGCGTGCTGGTTGGACTGCGCCATGTCCAGCAACCGCTCGAGCGGGTCCTCCACGTCGGTGCCGAGCCGCGCGAAGAGGGTGGAGACCTTGTTGGCCCCACCGTCTCGCTTCGACTGCTCGCGCACGCTGACCGGCACGGAGGCGAGCAGGGTGTTGTCCGGGAGCTCGTCGCGCTCCTCGAGGTAGGAGCGGAGCGCTCCCCCGGCCAGGGTCAGCACCACGTCGTTGACGGTGGTGCCGGTGGCGGCCTTGACCGCCCGCACGGTCTCCAGGTCGAGGTCGGTCACCCCGATGGTGCGGTGGCCCGTGATGGTGCCGTTGAACGACGTGCGGGGAGCCGTCAGCGGCGCGGCCATCGCCGTACCGGCTCGGACGCGGCCGATCGTGCGGGTCACGCCCTTGGCGGTCGGCGCGAGGATCCGCACCGCCTGGACCGGGCGGCTGAGGTTGGCGAGGACCGCGCGGCCGAGCAGCTCGCGGGCGCCGGGCTCGCGACCGTGCTTGGCGCCCGACATCAGCGCCATCGGCTCGGAGTCTGCATCGAGCGCGCAGAGGTGGGAGATGAGGTTGGAGCCCGAGACGCCGTCGACGGTCGCGTGGTGCATCTTGGTGAAGACCACGACCTTGTCGCCGCCCTCGTAGCCCTCGATGACCCACATCTCCCACAGCGGCCGCGAGCGGTCGAGCGGGCGGACGATGAGATCGCCGACGACCTCCTGCAGTGCTGCCTGGTCGCCCGGGCTCGGCAGGGCGAAGCGATGCAGGTGGAGATCCACGTCGAAGCCGGGGTCGTCCTCCCACAC
>Ga0136639_10000871_pt1 | contig 10445 bp, 9 predicted proteins | sample AntDrymUQ8592106_2_FD_113739 | JGI IMG/M metagenome (GOLD analysis project Ga0136639, IMG submission 113739) | Polar desert sand microbial communities from Dry Valleys, Antarctica - metaG UQ859 (21.06) | ecosystem: Environmental > Terrestrial > Soil > Desert | place: Antarctica: Dry Valley...
AACCCGCCCACCAAGGAGGCGTTCCGCGCGTTCGTGATGGAGAACGATCACCTGGGCGCGGCCGCCATCGACTACGCGGGTCACCACTGGCTGCGGGTCACCAACAGCACCGCAGGCGATGCGCGCATACCAGCGATGGCCTACGACGAAGTCCTGTACCGCCACCAGCCGGCCCGCCGCGACGACGACCTGACCCATTATGCGATGCTCTACAGCCGCGACGTCCCGGAACTTGCGCGCGAGGAGTTCTTGTTGGTATCGGCCGAGGACTCAGGCCCGAACGAGTTCAGCATCACCTATTCGGTTGGCGTGGACCTGACCACGGCTGATATCGACGTCACCTGAACCTTCCGCCGGGCCCGTGGGTTGCAGGTGGGCGCCTTCAACGATTGAAGAATTAGAACTCCGCGATTAGCGCACGCCATTCACTCCAGGGAACCCCCATGCAGCAAGCAATCACCGTTGAAAGTTTCCTCGCGTTCCTGACGTACTTCGGCGCTGGCATTGCCGTGTTGTTTGTCGCTGCGACCATCGTGGTGCTGGTGACGCCGCACAGCGAGATCAAGTTGATCCGCGCCGGTAACGCCGCCGCGGCGATCGCGTTCGCGGGCAGCCTGATCGGCCTGGCGCTGCCCATCCACTCGGCCATCAGCCACTCCGTGAGCCTGCTGGATGCGCTGATCTGGGGCATGGTGGCAGCCCTGATGCAAGTGCTGGCGTTCGTCGTGGCACGCATCGCCAGCGGCAAGCTGTCCGACCAGATCGATCAGAACGTGGTGTCTGCGGGCATCTTCAGCGCGGCCATCGCCATCAGCGTCGGGTTGGTAAACGCCGCCGCGATCACGCCATGAGGAGCACGCCATGAAGCGTTCACGCTACCTCAGGCTCACGTTGATGGCCGTGGTCCTGCCAGCCGGGCTGGCCGGCTGCGAATCAGGCCAACCTACCGGCGTGGTTCTGAATTCAATTGCCGACTGCCGCGCGCAGCAAGTGGAAGTAGCGCAGTGCGAGGCGGCCTACAACAAGGCTATCACCGACCACCAGCGCGTGGCCCCGCGCTTCGCCGACGCTGTCCAGTGCCAACAGGACTTCGGCCAGTGTGAAGCAGTGCAGGAAGAGGGCCGCACCAGTTACATCCCGCCGATGGGTGGTTTCCTGCTGGGTTACGCGCTAGGCGGCGGCTTCAACAACAACAGCGGGATGCGCGGCGTGTCCGGTGGCGTACCGTTGTACCGCGACTACCGGGGCGGCTACATCAACCCGAATGGCGACATGGTCAGCCGGCAGCCCGGCGCCGTCACCGGCAAGCGCGGGAGCATCGCAACGCCGGCGCGCGCCATCACCGTGTCGCGTTCGGGCTTTGGCTCCAGTTCCGCGGCGCGCGGCTCGTTTGGTTCGCGCGGTACCGGCGGCTGACCTTGCAACGCATCCTCATCACCCCGCGTCCGGATTGGAAAGACCAGGCGGAGACGCTCGGTTTCCAGTTTCATACGATCGACGGCCTGCCCTATTGGGACGAGTCCGCTTACTACGCTTTTACGTTGCGCCAGATCGAGGAGGACCTGGAGCAGCCCAGCCAGGACATCCACGACATGGCGATGGCGCTGGTTGGCGAGGTGGTGGAAAGCGAAGAGTTGCTGGGCAGGCTGCATATTCCGCCGTCGTACTGGGACTGGATCGCGGCTTCGTGGCGGGCCGGGGAGCCGCATCTTTACGGCCGCATCGACCTGGCGTACGACGGCAAGGGGCCGGCCAAGCTCTACGAATTGAACTACGACACACCTACGTCGTTATATGAATCCGCGTACTTCCAGTGGCTGTGGCTGGAACAGCAAATCGCGGCCAACGCGCTGCCAGCCAAGGCCGACCAATACAACAGCGTCCAGGAAGCGTTGTGTGAGACGTTCGCCACGTTGGCCCGGGAGCAGCGTATTGGCCAACGGGTGCACTTCGCCGCGGTACGCGAGTCGGTGGAGGACCAGGCGACGGTCCTCTACCTGCGGGACTGCGCGAACCAGGCGGGCATCGACACCGCACTGGTGGCGGTGGAGGACATCGGACTGAGTGCCGACGGCTGGTTCACCGATTGCGGTGACAACGTGATCCAGACGTTGTTCAAGCTGTATCCGCTCGAATTCATGATGGAAGAAGAATTCGGCCCCAGTCTCATCGACAACCGCATGCAGCTGCTGGAGCCCCCGTGGAAAGCCGTGCTCAGCAACAAGGGCGTGCTGCCACTGCTCTGGGAGCGCCACCGCGGCCATCCCAACCTGCTGGAAGCGCATTTCGAGGCAAGCCCGGGCGCAGACCTTGCCCGGGGCTTCGTACGCAAACCGCTGTTCTCGCGCGAAGGCGCCAATGTGGATGTGGTGACATCCGATGGGGAACGGTTCGGCACGCCCGGTCCTTACGGCAATGGGCCCGGCATCGTCCAGGCCTACCATCCGTTACCCGCGTTCGATGGCAACTATCCGCTGGTAGGCAGCTGGATCGTGGCCGACCGTGCAAGCGGCGTCGGCATGCGCGAAGACGCCACCTTGATCACGCAGGACACCTCCCGGTTCGTGCCGCACGCGATCATTGACTGAGCTTCACCCGAGTGACCCGGGACCGCACCTGGCTCAGGTGCAGGTTTCGCGCACATATCCTTGCGCGGATTGTTCGCTTGCTGCACGTTGAACGCGGCCATTGCTGGCAGCGCATATTCGTCCCACAACATCTTCCCCACAACACAGCAGTCGAAGGTTCGCCCGTCACGCCGAACCAATCGTCCTGCGCACCGTCGGCATGATCCTGCGACTGACCGGTACGATTTCCCCCGTGGTCATGCATAGGCGGCCGACGCCCGATGATTCGCGCTTGAGCGATTCCACGAATGCGGTGTTGACGATGTGCGAACGATGCACGCGCAGGAATGCGGATGGCAGCTCCGACTCCATCTCGCTCAAGCTGCCACTGTGCAAGCGTTTGCTGCCATCGGCGAAGTAGAGCTCCACATAGTCGCCAGCCCCGCTGCAGTGGGTGATCTTGTCGGTCGATACCAGTTCGATCCTGCCCGTATCGATGACCCTGATCGTTTGCGTCTGTGATTCTGGTTGCTTACGCGCCTGTGCCTGGTCCAATGCAGCCTCCAGTTGGCGCGCACGGCTTGCCAAGGCAATGCCAATCTGTTGTTCGCGCGCGAGCTCCGTGGCCTGCTGGGCAAACAGGAACAGCAATAGTGCCGCGACCAGGAAGAAAAAGGCGGCATCAAGGAACTGCCCGCCCAAGACGAAGGTCAGTGCGCCAAACAGGATCAGCGCAACGCAATACAGGGCAGCCCCAGGGTTTCTCTTCCACCACCAGAAGGCGGTACCAAGCGTACAAAACACGACCGGGCACAGCATGGCGAGCAACGCCTTGCCGTCATAGGCGTCGACTAGAAAAACTGCACTCAGCGTCACCAGCGCGACGGCGGAGAATGACAGCAGCGGCCGCGGCAACCTGAACTTGCGGATGACATGGGCCGTCAAGCTCAACCCGAACCCGAGCGAGCATGCAACGATCAACACAAGTCGTACATCGTGGAACGGATATCGGTACGGATAGAGCCCACGCGAGACTTCGGCGAGCAGTTGTCCGGCGGCGAACAACGAGATCAGGCAGAGCAGCAACGATCCCTTGCGGTCGCTTCCACGCAAGCTGCGGACGCCGAAATACAGCACGCCCAACAGGAAGATCCCGAACGTGACCAGGGAAGGCCAGTAAGCCCGCATTGCCTTGTCAGTAGGATCGGCATACGTGCCAATTGCCAACGCTTGCATCGGGGTTCCCAATTGCAGGAATCCCGAATGTCCTGACGCTTGCAGCACGATTTCGTTCGCACCGACGTGAAGCGCGTTGTGCGGAATCGGGATGACCGCATCCATCCTCCCGGGCGTCTCGCTGCTTGCATCGGTTCCCGGCTTGCCATTGCCACCGATCCGCTGGCCGTTCAGCCACGCGGTGCTGGCGAACTTGCCCGAAACAAACAGCCCCAGCGGGGCCGACGGATCCAGCAGGGCAGGGGTGACGTTGATGCTCGCCTTGAGCCAAAGGGTCGCGTGCTGCGGGTCGATCGCCCAGAAGCTTGTTTTCCGGCAAGCGGGACTGGAGAAATCCGGCGGTGCAGACTCGCCAACTTGAGCCGGGCAGGTAATCACGCCGTCCACGTCAATCCACTGCACCAGCTGCGCAGGCGCCGACGCAACAGGCAGCCAGGGCATGCACAGGAAGAGAAGCAACCAGGAGCGAAAGATGCGTGACATGCCGTGCAACGAATATACCGTGCCGCTGCCAGAAGCCTGTCCACCACTCACCGATCAGTCGCTACCGCTCGCAGATCGACAGCGGATCTACCTGTGGGACGGACTTATGGTGGTCTCCATTCCGATCAACGGCCTGGAGCTTTCCCATGATGCAAACCCCTTTGAATCGCCCCCAGCTGAAGCGCGTGTTGCTTTCCATCGCCTGTCTGGGTGTGCTCAGTAGCGCCTCTGCAGCGACGCCTGAAACCCCGGTGGAGACATTCGTGTTCAAGGGCGCCGACGGCCAGACCACCGATGCCATCCATGGGTCGCTGCAGGTGCCGGAGAATCGCGGCGGCCCCGACAGCCGGATGCTGGCCCTGCGCTATGTCCGCTTCCCGGCCACCACGAAAAAGCCGGGTGCACCCATCATCTATCTGTCCGGAGGCCCCGGTGGTTCCGGCATACAGGCCGCTGGACAACAGCGCTTCCCCTTGTTCATGGCCATGCGCCAGTTTGGCGATGTGATCGCCCTGGACCAGCGTGGCACCGGCGCATCCGACGACACGCCTGTCTGCGAACCCTCCAAAGCACCTTCGGAGTCCGCAGTCCTCACGGACGAAGCATTCAATGCCGCCTATCGGGACGCTGCCCTGGAATGCGCGGCGTTCTGGAAGGCCAAGGGCGTCGACCTGCGCGGTTACAACACCAACGAGAGCGTTCGCGACCTGGACGCGCTGCGCCGGCAGTTGGGGGCCGACAAAATCACGCTCTGGGGAATTTCTTACGGCACCCATCTGGCGCTGGCCGCACTCAAGCTCATGGATGACCGCCTGGATCGTGTCGTCATCGCCAGCGCGGAAGGGCTCGACCAGACCGTCAAACTACCCGCGCGCACCGATGCCTACTTTGATCGCCTGCAGGCCGTGGTGGACGGTATCCCGGCCGCAAAAGCCGCTTATCCGGATATCAAGGCACTGATCGCCCGGGTCCACGCCACGTTGCACGACAAGCCGGTCATGCTGCATCTCAAGAATGCGAAGGGTGAAAATACCGACGTAGTACTGCAGCGTCGCACCCTGCAAATGATTGAAGGCGGGGCGATCTCAGATCCCGAAAGCGCGATGTCGATGCTCGCGGTTTACCGTGCTGCCGACGCCGGCGACTACCAGCCAATCGCGGGCATCATCCAGCAATATTTTTCGCCCGGTACGCCAATGACAATGCGCGCGATGCCGCTGGCCATGGATGTGGCCTCGGGTATCGACAAGCAGCGCCTGGAACTTGTCGAACAGCAGGCGAGCACCGCATTGCTCGGTGATTTTCTCAACTTCCCGATGCCGCAGCTCAGCGCCACGTTTCCGCAACTCGATCTCGGAGACGGATTCCGCAAAGCGCCGGTCAGTCATGTCCCAACCTTGCTACTTACCGGGACGCTGGACGGTCGCACCTATCCCGAAAGCCATCAGGAAGCCACTGCAGGGCTGGATCATCTGCAGACCATCACGGTTGTCAACGCCGGGCACAACCTGTTCATGACGACACCCGAGGTCACAGCTGCCATGGAACGATTCATGCGTGGTGAACCGCTTGCATCAACAACGATCCTTGTTCCGGCCCCTGACTTCACGCCACCGCCGCCGCCGGGCAAGTAAGCCTCGCAGCCTTCGCGGGTTGTGCGCTGCTTTACCTGGTTGCACCCCACGGCGCAGGCGGCGTGGGGATCGGCTTGGTCAGGTCGAAGCCGACCCGGAACAGGCGGTCCTGGTCGGTGCGCGCAAGCTCGTAGACGAAACGCTGTCCCGGTTCGATTTCGATGGCCCACACATTGCTGTTGGAAACCGTCATGCCCTCGCGGGTGAACATCGTCTTCGAGAACCCATCGACCGGGAATTCCTGCCGTCCCGAGCTGCCCTTCCCTGCGGTATCGCCGCCATACATGGTGACGGGGTCATCGCTACCGTCTTCATGGCGGTGATCGTGTTTCAGCCGCAGTCCGCCGCCGCTGCGCGTCAGCACCCACGTACGCGAGCGGTCGGCACCCACGTGGAACGGGATCCGGATCTCCTGTTCGCTGCATTCGCGGACATGCATGGTCAATGGTTGGTCGCGGAACGCATTTGGTCCAGTGCTGTCGGGGCGGTCAGTCAGCACGCTGCCTGCAAAAGACTGGCCGCACAGGGTGGCGATGCGGTCGAAGAACGCCTGCTGGGGGTCTGCGGCCGTTGATGCAGGTTTCGCAATGGCTTGGGACACGTTCGATGAAGTGTCCATGGTCGGCGTGCTGCTGCAAGCGGAGAGTGCCACCATGAGTATTGCGGGTATTGCGGGAAGGAACATTTGTGGAATAGTCATCTGACTACGCTAGCCGGTTTGGCTGGATGTTGCGACATTTTCCAGACTTTCAGTCCACGAATAGTTGCAGCAATGCTTCGCCGTAACGCTGGAGCTTGCTACCGGCGATCCGGGCAACAGAAGTTGGCTCGTCAAGGTCGCGTGGTTCCATCTCGGCGATCGCACGCAGGGTGGCGTCGTGGAAGATCACGTACGCGCTCCGCTCTCACCACTGGCGGCCCACCACCACAGCACAAGGCGTTGAGAGTTCGCCCGTTTCGCGGCTATTGCATCATGCAGACAGCGCCGACGCAGCTCATGGTGTTGAAATCAAATATGGCCGAATGCCCGGGGTTGCCGGTGGGGCGTGGCACACCTTTCGGGACGAAGAACGTCGCCGAGTGCGCACCGTACAATCCGGCCGGAATCTTCATCGGCTTCAAGACCACGTAAGCATTAAAAAGCTCGGGCGCTCGGGATGGCGGGCTGCCGCCTGCTACCGGCGGTAGCGCAGTGTTTTTCGGCAATCTGGCGTGTGCAGCAGCCCAGGCCAGAGCATCTGCACGGGTTGCATCTCGCAGCAGTCCGTTGCGGATTGCCTCGTCCAACCCTGCCTTTCCGGCTAGGGGTGCATTCGGGCTGCGATAGCTTTCGGGTGACCGATTGGTGGCGGTGATCAGCGGGATATCGGCAGGGATTGGGTCGCCGATCACAACACGACCATCCTTGGCTGGATAGACAAGGTCGACGTCATGGCCGAATACCATTTGCGCCATCGGGTTCAGTGAGGAGAGCTTGTCCGTGCTGACGTAGAAAAAACCGCAGGCACCCTTGTTATCGTGGCTGCTGACCAGGGTGGGGACAGCTGCCGGCAGGCCGGCGATGACCTGGCGGTGATAGCCGCTGACTAACACGGCGGCGATCCGGGTCTTGGGCGACCAGCCGACATTCCAGATCGTCGGCTCGTAGGCGCCAAGCATCAATACAACCGGCGCGCCTGGATAGTTCACCGCGACGTCGATCTGCGTGCCTTGATGCCCGCTTTGGTCGATCTGGAAATCAATATCGCGCCCCGAATATGCGCCAGCTGCAAATATCTTCATCTTGGGCGAGAACGTGAAATTTTCGAAGGCGCAATTCGCGGGTCCGACTGATGTCTCCTGGGTGTTTCGCGGGAATGCAAATGGCCCCATGTTTTCCGGCGACGTACCTACGGGTGGTGCAGTCATGGGCAGCGTTTGGATTCCTGCTGGCGCCAAAGCGGACTCTTTTGCAGCCAATTGGTCTGGAGTCGATTCCGGCGTTGCAGACGCCATTGGGGATTTCGCTACTGCATCCTTTTCATCATGGTTTTTCAGCAGATCAGAGACGCGGCTGTTTTCGTCACAAGCGCTGGCACTTAGGGCAACGACAGAAAGGAGAATAAGCATGTTCAAATTGTTTCGATGCATGGTCAGGCTTTCTGTAGATAAAGGCAGTTAGTGTGTGCCAGGAATAGGGTTAACTCAAACGGACCAGGTTTTTTTCCGTGCAATCGAAGTCCGTTCAATTTACGAAAAGTTGCAACACCGCCTCACCATAACGACCAAGTTTGCTGCTGCCGATCCCGGCCACCGTCGATAGCTCATCCAGGTCACGTGGTTCCAACTCGGCGATTGCGCGCAGGGTGGCGTCGTGGAAAATCACGTAGGCCGGGACATCTTGTTCGCGAGCCATCGTCGCGCGCCATTCGCGTAGTGCGTTGTAGCGCTCGTTCGATTCGGAGGACAGCGCCGCCACTGGCGTTTTTGTGCTGATGCGTCCGCGTTTGCGCGCAGCCTTGGGCGCATCCTTGCGCATCCACAACGTGCGTTCGCCCTTGAGTACCGGCGTTGCACCGGCAGTCAGGCGCAGCGCATTGTGGCGTTCGGCGTCGGCTTCCAGCAGGCCCAAGGCCACCAATTGGCGGAAGACGCTACTCCACTGCTTCGCATCCAGATCAATGCCAATACCCCAGGTTGAAAGCTGGTCATGGCCGAAGCGCTGCACCTTGTCACTTGAGATGCCGCGCAGGATGTCGATGACATGGCCGGCGCCAAACCGTTGGTCGCTGCGGTAAACGCAGCTCAGTGCCTTGCGCGCTGCTTCGGTGGCATCCCAGCGCTCGGGCGGATCCAGGCAGTTGTCACAGTTGCCGCAATCTCCGGTGTGCGTTTCGCCGAACCAACCAAGCAAGGCCTGGCGGCGGCATAGGGTGGATTCGCAGAAGCCCAGCAGGCCGTCGAGCTTGCGCATTTCGACTTGCTTGCGTTCCTCGCCGGCTTCGGAACGACCGATCAATTGCCGCAGGTTCACCACATCGCCCAGTCCATAATTCAGCCAGGCTTCTGCGGGTTCGCCATCGCGGCCGGCGCGGCCGGTTTCCTGGTAGTAGCCTTCGATCGACTTGGGCAGGTCCACATGCGCAACGAAGCGCACGTCGGGTTTGTCGATGCCCATGCCGAAGGCAATGGTGGCGACCATTACCACGCCATCTTCTTTCAGGAAACGGCGCTGGTTGGCTGCGCGCACCTCGGCCGGCATGCCGGCGTGATAGGGCAGTGCCTTGATACCGGCCTTGGCCAGTTGTTCGGCAATGGCTTCCACCCGCTTGCGCGAGAACGCGTAAACAATCCCGCTTTCGTCGGCATGGCTGGCGATCAGGTCGAGCAGGGCGCCTTGCCCGCTACCATCCTTGAGCACCACCCGGTAGCGGATGTTGGGGCGGTCGAATGAGCTGACGAAGTGCTCTGCATCTTCCAGCGCCAGCCGCTCGGCGATCTCTGCGCGGGTCGGCGCATCGGCGGTCGCGGTCAACGCGATGCGTGGCACATCGGGCCAGCGCTCGTGCAGAATTGTCAGTTCACGATATTCGCGGCGGAAATCATGACCCCATTGAGAGACGCAGTGAGCTTCGTCAATGGCGAACAGGGCGATTTTCGCGCGATCCAGCAAGTCCAGGCAGCGCGGGGTCAGTAAGCGCTCGGGGGCAACGTACAACAGGTCCAGTTCGCCATTGATCAGCGCATTTTCGACGCCGCGTGCGGTTGCTGCATCCAGCGTGGAATTAAGGAAAGCCGCGCGTACGCTCAACTGGCGCAGCGCATCGACCTGGTCCTGCATCAGCGCGATCAAGGGCGATACGACAATCCCGCAGCCCTCGCGCAGCAGTGCCGGCAACTGGTAACACAGTGACTTGCCGCCGCCGGTGGGCATCAGCACAAGGGCGTCGCCGCCCTGGGTCACGCATTCGATGATGCGTGCCTGTTCGCCGCGGAAACCGGGGTGACCAAAAGTAGTGCGAAGGATTTCGAGTGCGGCAGCTTCCATGCGCACCAAGATACCAAGCCGCTCGCGCGGCTTGGCTAATCTTTTCAACGTGACTTGGCGTGGGTGTTTACTTACTGCAACAACGAACGCAGCATCCACGCGTTTTTTTCGTGGACATTCAGGCGCTGGGTCATCAAGTCTTCGGTCGGACTGTCGTCAGCGTCATCGGCCAAATCCAGCACGTTGCGCGCCGTGCGGCAGACTGCTTCGTTGCCGACCACCAGCTGGCGCACCATTTCGCGCCAGTCGGCGGTGTCAGCCAAGCCTGGTTCCTCGGTGATCGAGCTGAGCCTGATGAACTCTGCATAAGAACCTGGTGCATTGAATCCGAGCGCGCGGATACGTTCGGCAATTTCATCCAGCGCATTCCACTGCTCTGTGTATTGCCCTTCAAACATGACGTGCAGGCCATTGAACATGGGTCCGGTCACGTTCCAGTGGAAGTTGTGGGTCTTCAGATAAAGCGTGAATGCATCTGCCAGGAAGTGCGCCAAGCCA
>Ga0136639_10000872_pt1 | contig 10444 bp, 8 predicted proteins | sample AntDrymUQ8592106_2_FD_113739 | JGI IMG/M metagenome (GOLD analysis project Ga0136639, IMG submission 113739) | Polar desert sand microbial communities from Dry Valleys, Antarctica - metaG UQ859 (21.06) | ecosystem: Environmental > Terrestrial > Soil > Desert | place: Antarctica: Dry Valley...
CGGTGCTGAGCGATGACGCACCGCCGACGCGCGAGATCCTACTCGGCGCCGAACCGGACTTCGTCTTTTCGCCCACCGGGTATGAGTTCACCGCGGAGCAGGGCTTTGCGAGTATCGCCCAGCTCGAACAGGCCGGCGTCACCGCCTACACGGCAACCGGCGGATGCCTGGAGCGCCGCAATGCGGGGACGGTCGACGACATTTTCACCGACATCGACAACCTGGGACGTATCTTCGATGTTCCGGAGGCAGCGCAGACCCTGATCGACCGGGGACGCGCCGACCTCGACGCCGTCGAGGCGGCCATAGCCGGGGAAACCCGGCTCAGCGTTGCCCAGCTCTACGTGGACGGTTCGTCGCTTTCCGCGATCGGTGCCGGCGTCGAATACGACATGATCGCCCTCGCCGGAGGCGACAACGTGTACTCACCGGACGAGGCGGCTTTTGCGGACTTCTTTGCCGCGAGTATTTCACCGGAGTCCCTAGCCGCCGAAAACCCCGAGGCAGTCGTCTTCGCCGTCAGCACGGAGCAGCAGGCCGCCGACACCGAGGATTACCTGCGTGCAACGTTTCCCAACCTTGCCGCCGTCCAGAATGACCGACTGATTTCGATCAGTGCCGCGGACGTGTTCCCCGGAACCCTCGGCAACATTCGTGTGGTGCAGCAGCTCGCGGCCGAGCTGTACCCGACCGCTTTCTAGACCGAAGTCGTATCCGTCGCCCGAGCCTGACTCGGGCGACGGATGTCGATGATGCGGCCCGATGCCGCCAACGTTGACGCCCGGTGCGCGATCGTGATCACCGTCACATCGGCGGGCAACCCTTGAACGAGGCGGGTCACGTCGCCTTCGGCGGTGGCGTCCAGACTCGCCGTCGTCTCGTCCAGAATCAGGATTCGCGGCCGGACGAGTAGCGCACGGGCCAGGCACAGCCGGGCCTGTTGCCCGCCCGACAAGGCTGTGCCGCGTTCACCGATGACGGTGCTCCTACCGAGTGGCCAGGCGTCGATGAAATCGTCCGCTCCCACATCGTGGAGAACCGAGGCGATCTGGGCCTCGGTCGCGTCGGGTGCGGCCAGACGGAGGTTGTCGATCACGGTGCCGTGGAAGAGCAGGGCGTCCTGGCTGACAACAGCAACGGCAGTCCTGAAGTCAGCGTCGGAGATTTCACCCAGCCCCACTCGGTGACCGTCCCTCGTGACGAGGTCGATCCGTCCCCGGTCGGGTGCCCACAGGCGAGACAGCAGGTGCGCAAGGGTGGTCTTTCCCGCACCGGATGCGCCTCGAAGTGCCACGCGTTCCCCCGGTGCGATCGTGAGGTTGCAGTCCTCGAAGACGGGACGATCGGCGGTGTACCCGAAGGCGAGGCCGACGACGTCGAGGCCGAGGGCGCCGGCCGGTAGGGGTCGTGGCGCGGCGACATCCGCGATCTCTGTCCTGCCGGCGATTCCCTCGAGCACCCGTCGTGCGCTGGCTCGGTGGGAATGCAGCTGGCCGAGAGTCGATCCGGCATCGGCCACCGGTCCGAGCACGGCAAAGCACCCCGCCATCAGCGGCGGCAGAACCGCCAGGCTCAGCTCCGGAGTTCCCATGGCGATGATGAAGAGGGCTACCGCCGTGCTCACAATGATGACGTCGCGCAGGCCGGCGGTCAGCACGACCGTCGCATCGAGCTGGCGTTGCAGGCCGGCGCTGCGGCGGGTGAACCGGTCGAGGTCGTCGATCACTCGTCCCTGGAGCCCGAAACCGATGATCTCGCGCCGCCCGGTGAGGCTTTCGACGACCCGGGCCGACAGGGCGGAGCTGCACTCCTGGATGCTTTCGCCCAACCGGCGTGACCGTGCCACGAAAAGTCCGCTGCAGGCCAGGAGTAGCAGCACCGCCACCAGGACGGTCGCTGCCATGACCGGGTGAACGACCATGAGGAGTCCGATGCCGCCGAGAGCCACGATTCCGGTCGCGGCGAGCTGGGCGATCGTATGCGCGTAGAAGAATTCGAGCTTTTCGATGTCGCCCATGGCAGCTGCAGCCTGGTCCCCGCTGTGTGAGCGGCCACCGCGATTGCTGCGCGACGGAGTGCTGCGGGCGAAGCCGTCAAACAGGCTCATCCGTAGGGCCGCGAGAACGCGGTAGGCGAGGCTGTGCGACACGTCCATCTCCTGCCAGGTGAGGGCCGCCCGCAGCAGCACCCCGACCCCGAGCAGCGTCCAGAAGCCAAGCGGCGGAGCACGGTGCTCCACCACGGCGAGGCCCAACGCCCAAGCTGCACCCACCATCAGCGCCGCCAAGGCGAGGGAACTGAGCACGCTGACGGCGAAGGCCCAGGCGAGCCCTCGGGTCTCCCCGCGTAGGTAGGGCACCAACCCGAGGACCGGATGCCGGATCATGCTCGAACCGCCCGTTCGCGCTCCGAGAGCACGCCATCGTCGAGATGCAGGATCCGACCGGCGAAGTCGAGGGTTTCGGTGCGGTGGGCGATCATGAGGACGACCTTCGTTCGGGCGACGGACTGAAGCGTGGACATCAGATGATGCGCCAGGGAATCATTGAGGGCGCTCGTCGGCTCATCGAGAAGGAGCACCGGGCGGTCGGCGAGCAGGGCCCGTGCTACCGAGAGCCGCTGCTTCTGACCTCCGGAGAGGGAATCGCCGCCCTCGGCCAGGATGGCGTCGTATCCGCCCGGCAGTGCGAGGATCTCATCGTGAATGCCGGCCGCGCGCGCGGAGGCGTGCAGATCGGCATCCGTTGCCCCGGGCCGGGCGACCGTGAGGTTGTCGCGCACCGAGCCGGAGAAGAGGTAGCTGTGCTGGGACACCACGCTCACCTGTGACGCGCCGGTGCCAGACCCGGCCACCGAGACAGAGCCCGTTTCGGGCTGCAGATAGCCGAGGATCAGATCGAAGAGGGTGCTTTTGCCGGTGCCGGACGCGCCGGTCAGCGCGGTGATCGTGCCGGGACGCAGGGTGCATGTGACGCCCCGCAACACCGGCATCCCACGGGCATAGCCGAACCCCACGTCCATCAGAGTAATGGCTGCCGTGCCGGATTCAACGTCGTCCGCGGCTGGGTCAGGACCGGTTCCGGCACGCAGAGCGTCGATGCCCGCGACCGCCGAGAGGCCGAGGTAGCCGGAGTGCCAGTGCCGTGACAGGTCGCGGATGGGGCGGAAAAGTTCGGACGCCAGGAGCAGCAGAAGGTACACCTCGACGGTCGGTTGCCCGGCGCCGGTTGCTGCCAGCACGGCGGTCGCGGCGGCGCAGACGATCCCTGCCTGGATAGCGAGGTCGACCAGCGCTGTGTCGAACAGTGAGGTGCGCATGGTGGCGACCGTGGCCCGGTGCAGCTCGTCGGAACGTCGATCGAGTCGTGCGCGGCTGCGCCCGACCGCACCGATCAGCCTCAGGGTCTTCATGCCCTGAAGCGATTCGAGAAAGTCGGCGGCGAGGCGTTCGTAGCTGTCCCAGTGTGCGCTGCCGCGGCTGCGCAGCACCCGGTGCCACAGTCGAGGGGCGAGCACAGCGAGTGCGAGGCAGCCGCCGAGCACGAGTGCAAGCCAAGCGTTGAGCAGGGAGATGGCGACCAGGATCACCGGGCACAGGATGAACACCTGCAGCAGATGACCCACGTACTTGCTCACATACACGTCAACTCCGTCGACGCCGTCCGTGATCGTGAGTCGTGCTATGCCGCCGCGTTCCGCGGTGTCGTGCAGCCGGCCGGGGGAGAGCGCTGCTCCGGCCAGGTCACGGCGCAACCGAAGTCGAACAGCGGCGCCCAGCCCGTTGGTGACGCGCGCCTGGACGAGGTTTACCGCCACGCGCAGGACCGCGACCGCCACAATGCCGGCCAGCCACCCCAGAGCTGCCTCGCCTCGTCCGGCCACGAGCGCAGCCAGGGCCTGGGCCGTGAACCAGGCCTGGGCGAGATAGGTTCCCGTGCCGAGGATCAACAGGCCGGTCGTGCCCGTGAGGCGGAGGGGATGCTGCCGGGTGATCGCCCACAGGCTTGGGTTGAGCATCATGGGGTGGTGTCCTTTTCTTCCCAGAAGGCGACTCCATGCAGGACGCGTTCGCCTGTCAGGACATCTCCTCGCACCGCGTCAGGGTCGTGGTCCGCGTCCGTCCAGCCTGCGACCGGCCGGGTGCGTGCCCGCGGCGACCCGGCCGCAGCCCGGAAGACCAGGTTCGCGGCCGTCAGACTCGCCCACCAGAGACAGCTCACGAGGTCGGCGCTCGATGAGCTCGCGGGGGCCGTGAACAAGACCAGCAGGTCGCTGTGTCGGAGCCAGTTTTGAGCGCTAGAACGATCAACCGCTTCGCTGAGTAGTTCATGGTCGCCTGGCGTGACGAAATGAACACGGCAGCCGGCGGGTCGGTTATGTTCGGACATTTCCGATGTGACTTGGAGGAGCGCCGCCAGCCATCCCGGCGTCGCTGGTCCCGCGGCCGGTTGGGCAACCATGTCGCTGAAGGGCATGCTGCGTCGCCGCGCGAGCGCTGGCGCGCTGATCATCGGCACGTCGAGGGCAGCGGGTGCTGCGAATCGGGGTGTGCCGGCGGACGCTGCTGGCCGTGGCCCGGGTGTCGCGGACGCGGCGAGGGCTCGGACTAGGGCCAATACGTCGGGCGGAACTCCGGGCTGCTGCGCGGCTTCTGGCGCGCGCACGCGTGACGTGACGTTCTCGAGAGCCGGTAAAGGTCCGTTCCCGAGATACAGGGCCGTCAACGCCAGTTCCGGTGCCCTGCCGCGCCAGGTCCCCGGCCACTCGCGGTCTGTGGCGTCCACGGGGGGAACGCCGGCCAGTGCGGCCAGGGAATCCGGCCTGAGCCAGTCCAGCCGCGTGGCTGCCAGGCCCGTCCGGGCGGCGACGGCCGCAATGGCCGTCAGTGCGTATGCGGCGTCGGCGATCAGGCCCGGCCAGGCACGGTGGTGATACTTCGCCGCCGTTCGCTGCGGGAGCACGGTCAGGATGATGAGGGTACCGCGGCTGAGTGTGCAGTCGCCGACGTTCAGGAGGCGGTTCGTCCCGTGGTCGTAGACGCAGCGGGCGCCTCCCTCTTCCCCCTCCCGCCCGAACAATACATGGGTCTGGACGGGGTAGCAGGCCCCCGCCGAGGGGATCGGGCGTTGACGGATGCCGGTGGGCGCCCCGGTCCCTGGCGACGGGTGGAAGGAGTCGCTCCACCACACCTCCTCAAGCAGCGCGCCCATGCGCGTGGCGGGCAAGGTCGGTCCGACCCAGGCGTTCACCGCCGGCCCGGGCGAGGTGGGGGGACCCGGAGCGAGGCGTGACCAGGCGTGGTCTACGAATTGCAGCAAGAAAGGCATCCGTTCTTACATGTGGGGAGGGGGAATGAGGGTGAAGTCGTCGGGATCGACCGGGTCGTGCTGCCGCCAACCGCGGGATCGGGCAGCACTGCGGAATCGCGCGGAGCCGAGGTAGGCGAACGCGGCCGGGGCGTTCGGAACAAGCCCGGTCACAAATACTCGCTCCACACGGAGGGCGGTGCGGGCGACATCCGACGTGGTCAGATCGCGGCTGAATACACGATGTCCACCGGCCGCCAGGCGCGCGGCAACCGTCTCTTGCCCGACCGAGGAGACCTCATCGATGCCCACCATGCCCAGCGCGGGCGCGGTGAATCGCGAGGCGAGCGCGTGCACACGCGGATCGAGCCATACCTGGACGTGGGCGCCGAGGTCGCGCACCTTCGCAAAGTTCTCGCCCACGTCGTCGAGGTAGCGGCGGTCCGCGCGGTGTTCGAGGTACAGTCCACGCGCCAGGAGGCCGGCATCCACTGCCTGAAACACCCATCCTGTTGAGGCCTGTAGACCCGAGGAGTAGATCCAGGTGTGTACGGCCTCGAGTACCGCTTTGCGGGCGGCCTCGGCAGGGTCGAGTTTGCAGGCGAATCCGGCGGCGTAGAGGCCCGAGTCCGGGTCGAAGATGAGGGCCGCCATCGACGGCGCAAATTCGGAGGGCATCTCCACGATCCAATACCGCAGATTGCAGCCCGCCATCTGCTCGGCCAGGCCGGGCACGCTCGCGGGATCGATGCCTCGCGTGGGGCCGTCGAGATGCCACCAGAGTTCGAGGGCGTCGCGTTCGATACACTCAAGAATCGCGCGGTCCCGAGCGTCCTGGTTGCCCTGCCCCGTGGCGATTCCGGCGTAGTTCAGGTGGTGCACTCGGTCGAGGTGGCGAAACCGGCGCTGCCGCCAGTTCAGATATACGAGCGAGGCTGGCAGCCAGACTTCCCTGGGGAAAGCGCCGGGGGTTCGTTCCTGGCAGCGGGTCCACAGCGTCCGCACCTGGTCGGTGAGCTTCCGGTAGGGAAATCCCGGGGAGTCGAGCTGCCACGGGGTGAACTGTGGCAGGGCATCCACGTCGATCACCGTCAGCCCCTGTTCACGCAGTTCGAAGGCCGTTCCCTCGATCTGCTCTGTGGGGTGCAGCTGTTCGGGCAGGAAGTTACCGCAGTAGCGTTCCATCCCCTCGGCGACGGCTGCAATCCAGGCCTGCTGTTCGTCTCCGAAGGTGGTGCCGAGTGAGACCCGGTCGGCCGGCCAGTCGCCGAGCTCACGCGCGTTCGACACCTCGGCCGTCATCGACGTGTAGGCAGGGGGTGCTGCAGCGGGCCGCAGCACCGGTCGCACGGAACGGATGATGCCCATCTGCGGGTCCACCAGGGACTCGAGGCTGAGTTCGGACGGGGTTTCGGCGGTCATGGTGTCCTTGGAGAGAAGTGGGCGGAGGTGAGCGAATCGTCGTCGGTGCGTTGCATCCACGCGACGACCCGTTCACCGATGCTGCCTTCGCGGTCGGTGCGGTCGGCCGTGAGCCGATGGCCCCAGGGGCCTGTGATCAGGCTCGACCGTCCCGGCCAGGAATCATGCAGGGCGCGTGCCTCCAGCACAAAGAAATCCTGGGTGCCGGTGACCACGAGCAGCGGAGCGGTGACCTGGGCGTATCTCTCCGGCAGGTCAGTTGGTGTCGCATCCCAGAGTTCGGTCCAGAGCGCAGTTTCCGCGGGTGTGGGGTCGGGCAGCGGATGCGCCGCCGCGGGTCCGGCATGGCTGGCGTGCGCGAGCAGCGCGGCCGCGCGATCCCCGCCCAGTGGCGGTCCGCTCCGATGCGTGAATCCGTGCTCGAACCACCAGCCGAGGCGGTCGGCGAGACGCGGAGATCCGTTTGGATCCCGTGCGGTTTCGTATCGCCCGAGGGCCGGTACGAGTGCCACAACCCCCGTCACCTGGGCGGCCAGAGAGGGGGTGTCTGCGAGTGTCCGGGCCGTTTCCACCGCGCAGTGCGCCGCGTAGGACGAGCCGAGGAGCGTGATCCCACCTCGATGCCAGGGTTCGCCCAGTACCGCCCGAACGGTGGCGGCGCCGTCTGCTCCTTCTCCGTTATAGGGATGCCAGCGGCCGCCGGAGGCGTATCGACCCCGGACATCGGCGACGATGCAGTTGTAGCCGTGGGATTGCCAGGAGCGTGCCTGCGCGGCATGGATCTCGCAGTTGTAAGGTGTCCGGATGATCACTGTGCCCCGTGGGTCCAGCGCTGTCGCGAGGACCCCTGCGAGTTCGATGCCCTCGGGGACTGGCACCGTGAACCTCTTCAACGGGTGGGTGCTCACTGAATCGGCGCCGGCCGAGGGTAGGCCAGCACGGGGTGCTCGCTCGATTGCAGGGATCGAGTATTGAACTGCCACGAGTGCGTGCGATAGGTGTGCAGACGCTCCTCTTTGAACGCCCAGGCCTGCACCATGTCGAGCAGGCGCAGTCCGACCATTCGACCGGCGAGCGGACTCAATGCAAGGGGGGAATTCGTGGGTGCCCGCAGCCAAGACGCGAGTTCCTCGGCGGTGCCGGACGCCGCAAGGCGCCGTTTGAGTACCTGGGCACTCGATGGGTCTGTGGCGTCGAGTGAGATCGGGTCGACCCAGAGCTGGCTGCCCTCACGATGCATGCGCAGCCAGGCCACGCCTCGATCGGCAAGCGTATCGAGGTCTTCCCACAGCCGCCAGGGCGGCAGGCCCTCGGCCAGCCAGATAACCAGTGACGGCTTGGACTCGGTGAGGGCCTGGTTGATTTCCTGGGCGTTGCGATGGTCCGCGTTGGCCTGACCATCGATCGCGGCGACCGTGCAGACCTCGGCACCCAGCTGAGCGAGGTCAGCCGCCAGCTGTGCGAGCGCCGGTTCGGTGCAGATCAGCAGAATCCGCCTCTTAGGCGGGGGCCAGGGGAGCGCCGCCTCACGTTCGTGTCGGTCGGTGATCGCGGCGTGCACCCGGCTCCAGGAAGCTCTCTCGGCTGCATCGAGTGCAATATCGTGGCCGCCCGCCAGCGCTTGCAGCTTGGGGACGGGAATGGGGGAGCCTGTGAGGCGAAGGAAGACGCCGCCGCTCGTCCGTATTGCCATGCCGGTGGGGGCGTCGATGATGTCAAACGGGATCGCGGGGATCATCAGGTGGCTCGATTCGATTGCAGGCCATTAAAGAGTGGTGCGCCCCGCAGAATTGGCCATTTGCGAGGCGCACTGAAGCCCATGGGAGAGAAGTCAGCTCCTAGTCGAAGGGGTTCTCAACGAGCGCGTTCGAGTGCGTGGCGGAGAGGTGTGCCAGCTGCTCGGTTCCAGCGATTTCTGCGACGACAGTGTTTTCGGATTCCATGATGGAGTCCTCTCTATTGTGTTTCGTTGCGTTACCTCCCGTGTGGGGGGCAACTAGACTCTAACCTTAAATGAAAATGATTATCAATTAGGGGTGTTTATCAGCGAGTCAGATGAATCACGGTTAGTAGTCGCGGACCAGAAGGCCGGCACCCTGTACGCCCTCGACCCACACACGGCTGTCATCGTGCGCCAGGACACGGATACCGTTGTCGCCGAGCACGCCGGATTCCTCGCCCTCCCCGGTGACCGCCTCGCGTATGTCGATGACGCAGCCGGCGAACTCGTGGTGCTCGACATCTTCACGCCCGCGCCGGATTGGCGCGAAAGCAAGGTGTCGGTCGCTATCCCCGGGGAGCACCTTGCGGCCAGCAACGATGGCCGATTTGTCGCGGTCACGACCGGTCTCGGCCTCGCATTCGAGCCCTGGAGCGACCTGATCACTCTCACCGACCGGCAGGCGACGCGGCCGCGCAGTAGACGATTCCGAACCCGTCGAGGCGAGCCCGGCGTGATCATCGCTCGGGACATCAGTGACCCCCCCGCCTCGCCGGCCGTCGTGATCCGTCATCGGGAGCCCGGCGCGCTCGAAGCCATCACCGTTAGCGCCATCCAGACTGCCCCTGCCCACGGGCCGGTCCTGCGTGGAGCTCTGACGCAACTGCCCGACGACGGCCACGGCGACGCGTACGACCCCGCAACGGGCATGATTTTCAGCGCCACCAGTGTCGGGGTTCACCGGCACACGCTCGAAAACGGGGTACTCGTAGCGCACGAGACCCTTCCGTGGAACTCCCCGGGGCGAGCGTACTTCCTGCGCTTCTGCCCCCGGGATCGAACCCTGTTCGCCGTCGTGCGCGGTGGCGAACCAAACCCGAATAATTGGCACACGTGGACCAATCGCCTCTGGCGTTTCTCCCTCGACACTGAGGAAATCAGCACCCTTACGATCGGGGCTGGATTGGTGTTCCGACTGGCCCTCACCCAGGATCATGCCGTTGTTACACGCATCGATCCCCACGGTGATGAGGCGATCAGTTTTCGCCGCAATCCCATGTCGGCCCTCCACGAAGAGGGCCGCAGCGCCCTCCTCCCGATGCGGAATGCGCCCGAACCCGGACGAGAGCCCTGGGACCGGGCGGAACGCCGGGCTGTCGCCGCCTCGCCCAAGGGCTCCCTCTTCGCGGTGACACGGGGCGGCCACGGAGAGGTGCACATTCTGGATGCCGCCCGACCCGGTGCACCGGGTTGCACGATTCAGCTGCCCACGCCACTGCATGAGGGCGGGCATATGGCGTGGCTCATTCGTGGCGAGGGCGACACCTTCGGGCATGACCTCGTGGGCCGCTGAATGATCGACGCACAACACCTGCTTTTTCAGTCCGCCGCCGCGTCATGGCCGGCGCAGGACCGGGTCAACGATGCGCTCCTGCGAGCCGAGGACTACGAGTCACCGGGCCTCCCGATTCTTCGCGGTGACACAGCGTTCTATCGCAGCCGCCTGCCCGGGGAGTCGAATTTCTGCCTGCGCCGTGCCGGCATCGACCGGGCATCCGGCCGGTTCCGATCGGTACGGGTTCTGCTGGACCCGGGGCAGTTCAACCCGGGTGGCACCGCCGTCATCAATACTTTCTCGGTGAGCCCGGACGGAACCCGGGTCGTCACCGAACTCGCCCTGGACGGGAGAGAGACCGGCGAGCTCCTGGTGATCGACACTGCGACGGCAAAGCTGCAACTCGTGCCACGGCTCCGGGTGCGATACGCCTCCGTGACC
>Ga0136639_10000873_pt1 | contig 10441 bp, 8 predicted proteins | sample AntDrymUQ8592106_2_FD_113739 | JGI IMG/M metagenome (GOLD analysis project Ga0136639, IMG submission 113739) | Polar desert sand microbial communities from Dry Valleys, Antarctica - metaG UQ859 (21.06) | ecosystem: Environmental > Terrestrial > Soil > Desert | place: Antarctica: Dry Valley...
CCCGTCGCGAACATCGCGGCGGGGACCGCCACGAAGGTGTAGGCGGTGTAGAGGTCGCCGCCCAGCAGGAACCAGGTGATCCAGGTGCCGAACTTGCGGCCACCCAGACCCCACTCGTCCAGGGTGTTGAGGTCGGCCGCACGACGGAACCGTGAGGCCATGAAGCCCAGCACGGTGACGACCAGGAAGAGCGCGATCAGCACGACCAGCGCGACGGTGTTGACCCCGCCGCCGGTCACCAGCGGCGTCGTCATCGCTCACCGTCCGCATCATCACGGGGCTTGCGGGGAGCGCGGGCCGACAGCGTGAGCTTGTAGGCACTCCACGTCATCGCCGAGCACAGGAACACCCAGACGAACTGGTACCAGAAGAAGAACGGGAAGCCGAAGAGCTCCGGCCCCTCCCTCGCGTAGGTGCTCACGGCGAGCAGGGCCACGATGGGGATGAGCAGCAGCACGCCGGCTGCGGTCATCTTGCGCATGTCTGTCTCCGGCACTGCGGGCGCGCCGGACTGCTGATCTTTCCCGAGATTCATGAGGCGGGACGTTACCTGTGACGAGGGTTACCTCTTGACGCGTGTCAATGACTCCGGTTGCATCGTCGGTGTGACTTTCGACGTGATCATCCGCAGTGGACGCTGGTTCGACGGGACGGGGGCCGCCTCGGCGATCCGCGACCTCGGGATCAAGGACGGCGTGGTCGCCGCGATCTCCGCGACCCCGCTCGACACGACCGGGTGCCCCGAGGTGATCGACGCCGGCGGGCAGTGGGTGCTGCCCGGCATGGTCGACATCCACACCCACTACGACGTCGAGGTGCTGCGCGACCCGCACCTGCCCGAGTCGTTGCGCCACGGCGTCACGACGATCCTGCTGGGCTCCTGCTCGCTCTCGACGATCCACGTCGGTGGCGTCGACGCCGGCGACCTCTTCGGACGCGTCGAGGCGATCCCCCGCCAGCACGTGATCTCTGCCGTCGACGAGGCAAAGACGTGGAGCTCGGCCGGCGAGTACGTCGATGCGCTCGAGTCGCTCCCCCTCGGACCCAACCTCGCCGCCTTCATCGGCCACTCCGACATTCGCACCGCCACCATGGGCCTCGACCAGGCCACCCGCAAGGGCGTGAAACCCTCACGGCGCGAGCAGCAGCGCATGGAGGACATGCTCACCGAGGCCCTCGATGCCGGCTTCGTCGGGATGTCGGCCCAGCAGCTGCTCTTCGACAAGCTCGACGGCGAGGTCTGCCGCTCGCGCACCCTGCCCTCCACCTATGCGAAGTGGCGCGAGATGCGGGGCCTGCGTCGGATCCTGCGCGAGCGGGAGCGCGCACTGCAGGCCGGCCCCGACGCCAGCCACCCGCACACGATCGTCACCCAGGCCTTCGGCTCGATCGGTCTCGGGTCGGCCAAGCCCCTCAAGACCAGCCTGCTGTCCGCGGCCGACATCAAGGCGATCCCCGGGATCATCCACCTGATGCGGCTGCTCGCTGCGGTCTCCAACCGCCTCGGCGGCAACTTCCGCTGGCAGCACCTGCCGGTGCCGTTCGAGGTCTACGCCGACGGCATCGACCTGGTCATCTTCGAGGAGTTCGGCTCCGGCGCCGCCGCCCTGCACCTGTCGGAGAAGATCGCCCGGGACGACCTGCTGCGCGACCCCGCCTACCGCGCGGCGTTCCGCAAGGACTACGAGAGCAAGTACGGCCCGCGCGTGTGGCACCGCGACTTCTTCGACGCCGAGATCCGCGAGTGCCCCGACGCCTCCGTCATCGGCAAGTCCTTCGGCCAGGTCGGCGTCGAGCGAGGCGGCCTGCACCCCGTCGACGCCTTCCTCGACCTCGTGCTCGAGCACGGCACCGCCATCCGCTGGCGCACGACGATCTCGGGCCATCGCCCGCACATCCTCAAGAAGATGGCCGCCAGCCCCGGCATCCAGATGGGCTTCTCCGACGCCGGCGCCCACCTGCGCAACATGAGCTTCTACAACTTCGGCCTGCGGCTGCTCAAGCACGTGCACGACGCCGACCAGGCGGGCAAGCCGTTCATCACCGTCGAGCACGCCGTGCACCGACTGACCGGGGAGCTCGCCGACTGGTACGGCATCGACGCCGGCCACCTGCGCGTGGGCGACCGCGCCGACCTGTTCCTCCTCGACCCGGCGCACCTGGACGAGAGCCTCACCGCCTACGCCGAGGCTCCGGTCGCGCAGTACGACGGCCTCTCACGGATGGTCAACCGCAACGATGCCACCGTCCCGCTGGTGATGGTGTCCGGGCGCGTGGTGTGGCGCGACGGCGAGGGGACCGACGTACTGCTCACGGAGCGGACCGGGCAGTTCCTGCGCGCGGGCGAGCCCGGTCCGGCGTTGGTCGCGGCCCCTCTCACCGAGCCCGCGGTCGCTACAGCTCCTTGATGCCCCACGGGCTGCCGTAGGCGGTCAGCAGGTCGAGGAACGGCACAGCGTCGAAGGCCTCTGGTCCGAGCACGCCGGCGCCGCTCCAGGCGCCGGTGGCGAGCAGCTCGAGCGCCACGACCGGGTTGATCGCGGTCTGCCAGACCACGCACTGGTGGCCGTACTCCGCCATCGTCCACTCGTTGTCCACCACGTGGTAGAGGTACGTCGATCGCGGCTCACCCGACTTTCCGGTGCCGGTCACCCAGAGACCGGCACACGTCTTGCCCTTCATGCGGGGGCCGACGGTGGCCGGATCGGGCAGCACGGCGGCCACGACGTCGCGCGGGCTGACCTCGACCCCCTTCACCCGGATCTTCTCGGTGCTGTCGAGGCCGAGGGTGTGCAGCACCTTGAGGATGTTGATGAACTCGTCGCCGAGGCCGTACTTGAACGTCGCGCGCTTGCAGTCGACCCAGCGCGGCATCAGGAGCACCTCCTCGTGCTCGACGTTGACGCACTCGACCGGACCGATGCCCTCGGGGAAGTCGAAGATCTCCGGCTCGCTGAACGGCGTGGTGGTCGACCACGCGCCCGCCCCGGATCCGTCACCGGTCCAGATCACCGGCGGGTTGAGGCACTCCTCGATCGTGGTCCACATCGAGAACGAGGGCGCGAAGACCTCGTTGCCGTCCTCGTCGGTGACGACCAGGTTGGCGCCGTCACGGGTGCCGAGCTCGTCGATCTCGCTGAAGAGGAGGTCGGCGGCATAGCGGGCGAAGACGTCGGAGAGCCCCGGTTCGACACCGATGCCGACGAGCGCGAGCCGGCCCGCAGCCTCCCAGTCGGGTGCCTGGGCGAACTGCTCGTCACCGAGCTTGACCCCACACTTCTCGTAGGGCGCCTCGGGGTGCGGCCGCGACAGGGACATCGCCATGTCGAGGTAGTCGGCGCCGGCGGCGAAGGCTCCCTCGAAGATGGGCATGTCGAACACCGGATCGACCGCGTTCATCACGTGGGTGATGCGGTGCTCGTGGCACAGCGCGGTGACCGAGGTCGCGTCGGAGGCGTCGACGTGCGCGGCGGCGTACCGCTCGTCGGTGGCGGCCGCCGTCTGCGCCTTGGCATCGTCGTAGTCGGCGACGACGATCGTCTCGAAGAAGTCGCGGCGGGCCGCGATCGCGGCGAAGGCCGACCCGACGCCGCCGGCGCCGATCAGGAGGATCCTCATGACCTTGTCCGTTCGTCGCAGTCGCGACCCAGCGTCGCGAGATCGTGGCGCTCACTCACCGATGTAGCTCATGACGTGCTTGATCCGGGTGTAGTCCTCGAGGCCGTACATCGAGAGGTCCTTGCCGTAGCCCGACTGCTTGAAGCCGCCGTGGGGCATCTCGGAGACGAAGGGGATGTGGGTGTTGATCCACACCACGCCGAAGTCCAGGCGCTTGGACATCCGCATGGCGCGGGCGTGATCCTTGGTCCAGATGCTGGAGGACAGGCCGTACTTCACCCCGTTGGCCCAGCGCAGCGCCTCGGCCTCGTCGCCGAACTTCTGCACGGTGATGACCGGTCCGAAGATCTCGTCCTGGACCTGCTCGTCGTCCTGCTTGAGCCCCGAGAGCACCGTCGGTGTGTAGAAGTAGCCACGGTCACCCTGGCGCGAGCCACCGGCCTCGAGCGTTGCATGGTCGGGCAACCGGTCGACCATGCCGCTCACGCGGGCCAGCTGGTGCTCGTTGTTGAGCGCGCCGTAGAGGACGTCCTCGTCGTCGGGCAGGCCGGTACGGGTGGCCTTCGCCTGCTCGGCCAGCGCTGCGACGAAGTCGTCGTAGATGCCGGGGCCGGCGAGCACGCGGGTCGCGGCCGTGCAGTCCTGGCCGGCGTTGAAGTAGCCCGCCTCCGCGATGGCGGCGGCGGCCTTCTCGATGTCGGCGTCGTCGAAGACGATGACCGGCGCCTTGCCTCCGAGCTCGAGGTGGACGCGCTTGACGTCGGCGGCGGCCGCACCGGCGACCTCCATGCCGGCGCGGACGGAGCCGGTGATCGACACCATCTGCGGTGTCTTGTGCTCCACCAGGGCCCGGCCGGTGTCGCGATCGCCGCACACGACGTTGAGGACTCCCGGCGGCAGGAACTCCTGGCACAGCTCGGCCAGCAGCGTCGAGCTCGCAGGCGTGGTGTCGCTCGGCTTGAGCACGATCGTGTTGCCCGCGGCCAGCGCCGGGGCGATCTTCCAGATCATCATCATCAGCGGGTAGTTCCACGGCGTCACCTGCCCCACGACGCCGATCGGCTCGCGCCGCACGAAGGACGTGTGGTCGGCGAGGTACTCCCCTGCGGACTTTCCCTCGAGCACGCGTGCGGCGCCGGCGAAGAAGCGGAAGTGGTCCGAGCTCGGCGGCAGCTCCTCGGACGCCGTCAGGCCCAGCGGCTTCCCGGTGTCGCGGGACTCCACGCGCACGATCTCGTCGGCGCGGGCATCGATCGCGTCGGCGATGTGCAGCAGCGCGCGGGACCGCTCCTGCGGGGTGGTCTCGCCCCAGACGTCGAACGCGGCATCCGCGGCGGCGTAGGCGCGATCGATGTCCTCGGCGCGAGACATCGGTGCCTGCGCGTAGACCTCGCCCGTGCTCGGGTCGATGACGTCGTAGGTCTCCCCCGCTGCTGCACCGACGCGTTGTCCGTTGACGATGTTCATGAATGTCTGGTCTGCCATGCGGGAAGACTAGTCAGGTGACGACGAATTCTGTAGCCCTGGAGCCCATGAAACGCGGAATCCGTCGTCACTTCTCATCTTGACGTCGCAGACCGGGGCCCACAGGTCTGCCGGCGACCCAGGTCGAGACTACGTGCGTGGCCCCGATCTCGGCCGGCAACCTGATGAAGGGGTCACCGTCGAGCACCACCAGGTCGGCGACGGCCCCCGGTCGCAGGACCCCGGCATCGTCGCGGTGGTTCACCCACGCGCTGCCCGACGTGTAGGCCGCGAACGCCGTCTCGAGGGCGAGGGACTGCTCGGGCAGGAACGGCTCCTCGCCGGCGGGGCCGGTCTCCCCGTGGGCGGTGCGGTTGACCGCGACATGGATGGCCTGCAGCGGGTCAGGCGTGCTGACGGGCCAGTCGCTCCCCGCGACCAGCCGGGCGCCGGCGCGGTGCAGGTCGCCGAAGGGGTACTGCCAGCGGCCCCGCTCCTCCCCCAGGAACGGCAGCGTGAGGTCGATCATCTGCTCGTCGAGGCAGGCCCAGAGCGCCTGGATGTTGGCCGCCACCCCCAGAGCAGCGAAGCGGGCGACGTCGTCGGGGTGGACCAGCTGCAGGTGGGCGATCTGGTGACGCAGGTCGCGGCCGGGATCGAGTCCCTCGAAGGCGTCCAGCGCCTCCCGGACTCCCCGGTCGCCGATCCCGTGGACGTGGACCTGGAAGCCCTCGGCGTCCAGCAGGGCGACGTGGCTGCGCAGGGCAGCGGGGTCGACGAAGGAGTGCCCACTGTTCGTGGTCGCGTGGCCGCAGCGGTCGAGGTAGGGCGTGGTGAGCGCGGCCGTGCCGTTCTCCGCGACCCCGTCCTGCATGACCTTGACGCTCGTGGCTCGGAACCTTCCGTGGGAGTAGTGCTCGCGCCGTGCGACGAGGTCGGCGACCTGGTCGGCACCCCGCTCGCGGTCCCACCACAGGGCACCGACCACGTCGGCGGTCAGCTCGCCGCGCTGCGCGGCGCGGAGGTAGGTCGGTCCGGGATCATCCATCCCTGCATAGGCCCCGACGATCGCGTCCTGCCAGCCGGTGACCCCGAGCGAGTGCAGGTGGTCCTGGCCTGCCATCAGCGCCTGGTAGTACTCCTCCTCGCCCGTCGCGGGCAGGTGGCGGGCCACCGCGTGCATGGCGGACTCGTGGAGCGTGCCCGTGGGGCGACCGTCGGGGTCGCGCTCGAAGCGGCCGTGCGGTGGGTCGGGGGTGGCTGCGTCGATGCCGGCGATCTCCAGCGCGCGCGAGTTGACCCACGCGCCGTGGTGGTCGCGGTTGGGCAGGAACACCGGCCGCTCCGGCACCACGAGGTCCAGATCGGCCGCGGTGGGCGTGCCACCGGGGAACGCCGACATGGCCCAACCACCCCCGAGGATCCAGGGCAGCTCGGGGCGGGCGGCCGCGTAGGCAGCGACGTGATCGAGGTAGGCAGCACGGCCGTCGAGCTCGGAGAGGTCGCACCGGATCCGCTCGAGCCCGCCCTGCACCGCGTGGACATGGGCGTCGACGAAGCCCGGCGCGAGGAGGCCGCCTGCCAGGTCGACGACGCGCCCACCCGGGAGCGTGAACCCGCCCGGGTCACCCACGAACACCTCGGCGATGCGGCCGTCGACGACGACGACCGCACCGGGACCGACGTACCGATGACCGTCGAAGAGGGTGCCGTTGCGGAAGACCGTCGTCGCCATGGGCGCATGTTTACCAGACGTGCGCGAAGCGCCTGACGACTGATTTCGTCACTTCAAACGGCGCTCGACGACGGATTCACTTGCGCTTGTCTCACTTGACGGGGACGATGGTGGCATGACGCTGGACTACGACCACCTGCAGCGCGCGGCCAAGGACCACCTGTGGATGCACTTCACGCGCCACTCGACCTATGACCACGCCGACGTTCCCATCATCGTGAAGGGCGAGGGCGCCTACATCTGGGACGCCCACGGCAGGAAGTACCTCGACGGGCTCGCCGGGCTCTTCGTCTCCCAGCTCGGTCACGGTCGCACCGAGCTCGCCGAGGCTGCTGCCAAGCAGGCCTCGCAACTGGCCTTCCACCCGCTGTGGTCCTACGCGCACCCGGGTGCGATCGAGCTCGCCGAGCGCGTCGCGGGCTACGCCCCCGGCGACCTCAACCGGGTCTTCTTCACCTCCGGTGGCGGCGAGGCGGTCGAGTCGGCGTGGAAGCTGGCGAAGAACTACTTCAAGCTCACCGGCAAGCCGATGAAGCACAAGGTCATCAGCCGCGCCATCGCCTACCACGGCACCACGGCGGGCGCCCTTTCGATCACCGGGCTGCCCGGGCTGAAGGCACAGTTCGAGCCCCTGGTGCCCTCGACGTTCCGCGCCCCCAACACCAACTCCTACCGCGCCCACGAGATCACCGGCGGGTTCCTCGACGGGCACAGCGACCCCGAGGCCTTCGGCCGCTGGGCCGCTGACCAGATCGAGGTCGCGATCGAGAACGAAGGCCCGGAGACCGTGGCCGCCGTCTTCCTCGAGCCCGTGCAGAACGCCGGCGGCTGCTTCCCGCCCCCGCCGGGCTACTTCCAGCGGGTGCGCGAGATCTGCGACCGCCACGACGTGCTGCTGGTCTCCGACGAGGTCATCTGTGCGTTCGGGCGGCTGGGCCACATGTTCGGCGCCGACCGCTACGGCTACCAGCCCGACATCATCACCTGCGCCAAGGGCATCACCTCGGGCTACGCGCCCCTCGGGGCGATGATCACCTCCGACCGGCTGATGGAGCCCTTCCTGCACGGCCACGAGTCCTTCGCCCACGGCTACACCTTCGGTGGCCACCCGGTCTCGACCGCGGTCGCGCTGGCCAACCTCGACATCTTCGAGCGCGAGGGCATCCTCGAGCACGTCCGGACCAACGAGGGCGCGTTCCGCTCGACCCTGGAGCGACTCAAGGACCTGCCGATCGTGGGCGACGTGCGCGGGGACGGCTACTTCTACGGCATCGAGCTCGTCAAGGACAAGGACACCCGCGAGACCTTCAACGAGGAAGAGTCCGAGAAGCTCCTGCGCGGCTTCCTCTCCAAGGCGCTCTACGACGAAGGCCTCTACTGTCGAGCCGACGACCGCGGCGACCCCGTCATCCAGCTCTCCCCGCCGCTGATCTGCGGCCAGGAGGAGTTCGACGAGATCGAGCACATCCTGCGCGTCGTACTCGACAAGGCCTCCACCCTGCTCTGAGGCCGGGTCACGCCGCCGCGCTCAGATCTGGGGGGTGCGTCGGCGGCTGCCGACTTCGCCAGCAGCGACGACGACGAGGGCCACCAGGAACATGATCGTGCCGATCACGTTGATCTGCGGCGGGATGCCGCGCTGGGCCGCGCCGTAGACGAACATCGGGAAGGTCACTTCCTGACCCGCGTTGAGGTTGGTGATGATGAAGTCGTCGAAGGACAGGGAGAACGAGAGCAGAGCCGCGGCGAGGATCCCTGGGAACACCAGCGGGAAGGTGACCCGCCAGAACGTCTGCCACTCGTTGGCGTAGAGGTCCATCGCCGCCTGCTCCAGGCGCGGGTCGAGCCCGGCCAGCCGGGCCTTGACCGTGACCACGACGAAGGACAGGCAGAACAGCACGTGCGCCACGAAGATCGTCCAGAAACCCAGGAGCCCGGCAGAGCCACTGCTGACGAAGAGGGCCAGGAGCGAGGAACCCAGGACGATCTCGGGGGTCGCCATCGGCAGGAAGATGAACAGGCTGGCCGCGCCGCGACCGCGGAACCGGTGTCGCACCATGGCGAAGGCCATCAGCGTCCCCAACATCGTCGCCACAGCCGTGGCGAGCAGTCCGATCCGAAGGCTGAGACCGACCGAGGAGCACATCTGGTAGGGCTCGCAGATGTTGGCCCAGTTGTGCCAGGTGAAGCCGTCGAACGTGTAGCTGTTGCGGCTGCCCGGGTCGTTGAACGACATCAGGATGATCACGAAGATCGGCACGAACATGTAGACCAGCACGAGCAGGCCGAGGAGCAGTACCAGATGCTCGCCGAGCCAGCGGCCGCCGCGGCCCATCAGAGCAGCTCCTCGGTGCCGGCCCGGCGTACGTAGACCACCACGAGCACCACGATCGCGACCATGAGGGTGATCGAGAGCGACGACGCGGTCGGGTAGTCGCCGGCCGCGAAGAGGTCCTGGATCTCGTTGCCGACCATGCGGGTGCGAGGGTTCCCGAGCAGCTCGCTGTTGATGTAGTCACCCGAGGCGGGAATGAAGGTCAGCAGCGTTCCGGCAACGAGACCCGGCATGGCCAGCGGCAGGGTGACGCGGCGGAAGACCGACACCGGCGAGGCGTAGAGGTCCGCGCCCGCCTCGAGCAACCGCGGGTCGAGCTTCTCGAGCGATGCGTAGAGCGGCAAGACCATGAACGGCAGGAAGCTGTAGGTGAGGCCGGTGATGACCGCGAACGGGGTGTCGAGCAGATACCCGTCCGCTCCGAGGATCTGCAGCTTGCGCAGCAGGCTGACCAGGAACTCGTTGTCGCCGAGGAGGTATTGCCACGCGAGCGTGCGGATCAGGAAGCTGGTGAAGAACGGGGCGATCACTGCGACCAGCATGACGTTCTTCCAACGGCCCGCCTTGAAGGCGATGGCATAGGCCAGCGGGAACCCCAGCAGGACGCAGGCACCGGTCGCGGTCAGGGCATAGAGGAATGAGCGCAGGAGCTGAGGCGAGTAGTCCGACAGCGCCTGCGTGTAGTTCTGCCAGTGGCCCGTCATCTGGTAGCCCGTGGCCAGCGAACCGGTCGGGTCATAGAGGCTGGTGCTGACGAGGGTGACGGTCGGGACGATGAAGAAGAGCGCCAGCCACGCCCCACCGGGCAGGAGCAGCAGGTAGCCGATCAGGCCGCGCCGCCGGGTGTCCTCGTCGCTGTGGTCCACCACCGTGGACTCGGTCGCCTCAGCGGGGAGGTGCCCGTCGGCGCTCACTGGCCCTCCCGGTCCACCCCGGCCGACGCGTCCTGGGAGGCGTCGAGGAGGAACGTGTGGTCGGGTCGCCAGTGCAGGTCGACGGTGTCTCCGGGGCGAAACCGGTCGCGGTTGCCGGTGTTCTGCTCGAAGACCGTCAGCTCCTGTCCCCAGGCCATGCGCACGAGGTACTGGGTGCTGACGCCGACGAAGCTGACGTCGCTGACCACACCGTCGCGCAGGCAGTTGGTGTCATCGTCGCCCCGATCGGCACCGGCCTCGCTGACGTAGACCTTCTCGGGTCGTACGCCAACCCACACGGCGCCCTCCGTCGACCGAGCGCGCGCGGTCCCCGCAGAGATCCGCACACCTTCGACGTCCAGGTCGATGACGGTC
>Ga0136639_10000875_pt1 | contig 10434 bp, 4 predicted proteins | sample AntDrymUQ8592106_2_FD_113739 | JGI IMG/M metagenome (GOLD analysis project Ga0136639, IMG submission 113739) | Polar desert sand microbial communities from Dry Valleys, Antarctica - metaG UQ859 (21.06) | ecosystem: Environmental > Terrestrial > Soil > Desert | place: Antarctica: Dry Valley...
AGGGGATTCTTGGCGTCGGCAATCCAATTGGCGAGAGCGGACCTTCGGCCTTCCACCGCCGTTGGCACCGCTAACGCCGGAAACTTCCCGTACTTTTCGAGGGCCGACAACACCCCCGGGGTTACTGGCTCGCTCGGGGCTTGGATATTCCCGCCCGGCAGAATGTTCACCCCCGCAGGCTGGTAAACCGCGCGGCGAGGATACTTCAGGTTCGGCCCACCGTCGGTCGCCCCGTCAATCGGGCCACTCGAAACCGCAAACGCCTGTGGCTCGTACCGGCCTAGCGATTCCCTAAACAACTGTCCGTGCTTCTGGAAAAGCTTGTACTCTTCGTACTTCTCGGCCTCCAGTCCTTCACCAGTATTCAGCGCTTGCTCGAGCTCCGCTTTCGGCAACTCCTCCGCTTTGGCCACTCCGCGCTTCTTCAGCAGCGCCTGTACCGCTTGCTGCCGGTACTCGTCCGTCGCCGCCTTCGCCCGGTCAAACCGGCCCTGAATGTAAGCCTTCCCGCTGACCATATCGCTGATGTTCTCCGCTTCCTGGAAGGGCACCCGGGGCTTGGCAAACTCGGTCGAAGCAAAAATAGCCTGTACCCGATAGTAATCCTTGGTCGGGATCGGGTCGAACTTATGGTCATGACACTTCGCACAGCCCAGCGTTAAGCCGAGAAACGTGTTGATCGTCCCGTGCGCGACATCGTCCAGAAACTGCTGCCGGGTTACCGCCTCCACCGACATCGCCGTGTGCTCCCAGGGTCCAGCGCGAAGAAAACCCGTCGCAATCACCGCCTCCGCCTTACCCGGATACAGCTCATCCCCGGCCACCTGTTCCCGCACGAACTGGTCGTACGGTTTGTCCTGATTGAAGCTGCGAATCACATAATCTCGATACCGCCAAGCGTTCGGCCGTTCAAAGTCGTTGGAATAGCCGCTTGTATCGGCGTAGCGCACCACGTCCAACCAATGCCGCCCCCACCGTTCGCCGTACCGGGGCGAAGCGAGTAGGCGGTCCAGCAGGTGCTCCCACGCCTGTGGCTGCGGATCGGCCACAAACGCCGCCACCTCTTCCGGCGTCGGCGGCAAACCCGTCAAATCAATGGTCGCTCGCCGGATTAATGTCCGCCGATCTGCTCGCGGGGCGGCCGGAACCTTAGCCTCCGCCAACTTCTCCGCGATGAAATCGTCGATTCGTTTTCCCGCCGCGAAGGTTCGAACCGGTTGGAACGCCCAGAGGTCCTCGGCTTTATAAGTCCATTGCGCCGACTCTTTCCGTTCAGCCCACGGGGCCCCGGCAGCGATCCAACTGCGAAACGCCGCGATTGTCTCTGGCGGAAGCTTCTTGCTCGCGCCCCCCGGCGGCATCTGCAGATTGTTCCGTCCCTCGAGAACGTGCAGCAGCAGACTTTGCTCCGGCTGGCCCGCCACGACGCTCGCCCCGCGCATCCCGCCGCGCACCAGGCCCTCGAGCGAGCTCAGATCGAGCTTGGACAGCGCCTGCAACTTGCCATGGCAACCTTGGCACTCCCGCACGAGCACAGGCTGGATCGTTTCGAGAAACAGCTCCGCTCCGGGCTCCGCAGCCAAGCCGAAGCCAACCGAGCACAATCCGACAAGCCAGCCCAATCGTGGATGCACGATCATACTCTATCGCTATCCACCCGGCGAAAGAAGTCGACTTAGGCCACCACCCCTAAGTCCACTGCGTTCTTTGGTCGGGCCGGCGAGATTCGAACTCGCGACCTCTTGCACCCCAAGCAAGCGCGCTAGCCAGGCTGCGCTACGGCCCGATGACCTCCTTCACTATATCGCACTCGGACGCAAATGGTGCATTAATTCTCTTGTCATGCTCTCCATGCTATACATCAGTAGTACTAAATTTATGATGTTCCGTCGCCCCCTCCTCCTCGCCTCGCTGGTTGCCGTACTCTTCGCCGACACAACAACGCAATCCCTGCCCTTCTCCCAGAACTGGACTTCCTCCTCTCTCCTTACGGCCAATGACAATTGGTCCGGTGTCCCCGGCATCATTGGCTATCGGGGCGATGACCTGACAACCGCGACCGGCACCGATCCCCAAACTTTATTGGTAGATGGATCCTCAACGCCCATCAACGTCATCGCCAATCAGTCCGCTCCCAATACCCTCGCGACCGGCGGAGTGGCCGAATTTGATGGAATTGCCGATCCCACAATCGCCCTCAACGGCTCGAGTACCGCCGATGCCCCCCATATTGTCATCAAAGTCGCCACCACCGGACGAACCAGCATCAACGTCAAATATAAGGTTCGCGACCTCGACGGTTCCGCCGACAACGCCATCCAACGCGTCGCCCTCCACTATCGCGTCGGCGACACCGGCTCTTACACCAACGTCCCCGCCGCTTACGTCGCAGACGCTACCGAAGCGAGCCTCGCCACGAAAGTCACCGCCGTCGACGTCATCCTACCCGCCGCTGCTGAAAATCAAGCCGTCGTCTACCTCCGCATCATGACCACCAACGCCGTGGGGAATGATGAGTGGGTCGGCATTGACGACATCTCGGTCACCGGCACCGCCACTGGCCCCACCAATCCCACCATCTCCGGCACCGCCACCCCCGGTCCCGTCGCCCAAGGCCAAAACTTCAACCTCACCGCCACCGTCGCTCCCGGGGCCAACCCAACCTCCGCTAGCTACACCGTAATCGCCGACCTCACCTCCATCGGCGGCAGCGCCTCCGCGAGCGTTCCCTTCGTCTCCGGCTTAAATTTCGCCCTCAACAACGTTACCGTCTCCATCGGCACCTCCATCGGCGGGAAGATAATTCCCCTCAGCGTGACGGACGATCAAACCCGCACCGGAACCTTCAACCTTAGTCTTACCGTCACCTCCGCCAACCCCACCTGCACTCCCACCACGACCATCAGCACCATTCAAGGCACCGGGAACCAATCAACCTTCCTCACTCAAAACCACACAGTCCAAGGTATCGTCACCGCCATCAAATCGAACGGCTTCTTTCTGCAAGGAGCCAGCGATAGCAATCCCTCAACATCCGACGCAATGTTCGTCTTTACCAGCAGAATCCCGGCGACCTCCCCCGGAGATAGCCTTTGCGTCAGTGGCACCGTGGGTGAGTTTCCCAGCGCCTCCAGCGCTGTTCCTACCGACTTCGGGCTTACGCAACTCTCTGGCAGTCCAACCTTCTTCAAACTAGGTACTGCCGCCCTCCCCGCCCCCGTTATCCTCTCTAGTAGCGATGTCACCCCGGGTGGAGGCCTCTACCAGCTCGAAAGATTCGAGGCGATGCGCGTCCAGTTCTCCTCTCTCGTCACTGTCTCCCCCACCGGGGCCCTAGGCATTTTTTATGCTGTCCCGCAAGGAACTAATCGCCCCTTCCGCGAACCCGGCATCGACGTTACCGTTAACCGGCCCGCCGCTACGCCAGTTGGCACCCCGGCGTTTGACCACAATCCGGAAATGATTCGGGTTGACTCCAACGGTCAAGTTGGGGCTCCCGTCCTTACCGTCACCTCCAACGTCACCATCAATAACATCACGGGGGTACTGGATTTCACGACCTCCTTTTATACGTTTTTGCCCGATGCTTCTCCAGCCCCGAGCTTGGGCCCGCTCTCGTCTCTTGTAGCTGTCCCGGTTCCCACCCCGTTTGAATTCACAATCGGCACCTTCAACCTCGAACGCTTCTACGACAACGTTTCGAACACCAGCGGGGCCGACAACGACGGTAATTTCATCAACCGGCGGGCTAAAGCCGCGCGGGTGATCCGGGATGTGATGCGGCTTCCGGACATCGTCGGCGTCGTCGAAGTTGAAAACCTTAACGCTTTGCAGAGCTTGGCTACGGAACTCAATGCCGGCTACTCCTCCTACCTTTTCGAAGGCAATGACCCGAGCAAGATCAACGTCGGTTTCCTCGTCAAGAGCAGAATCACTGTCAATTCTGTGGTCCAGGAAGGCAAGTCCACTCAGTACACCCCGCCAATCGGTTCCGCTCAGATCCTGAACGACCGTCCGCCTCTCGTGCTTTCGGCGAGCTTCAATGGCTTCAGCTTCACCGTGATCGCCAACCATCTCCGCAGCCTCATTAATGTTTCGGACCCAGGCTCCGCGGGCGAGAACCCCCGCGCCAAACGACGCGCCCAGGCCGAGTTCCTGGCTGGCCTGGTCCAGTCTCTTCAAGCCGCCAAGCCCAACGAAGCGATCGCCCTGATTGGCGATTTCAACGCCTTTCAGTTTAATGATGGCTACGTTGATTCGATTGGCACCATCCGAGGCGTTCCCACCCCAGCCAGCATGGTCACCCTCTCCAGCGCGGATCTGGTCAACCCCGACTTCACTGCCCTCGTTGAGACCCTGCCCGCTACTCAACGCTACTCTTACTCGTTTGAAGGAAACGCTCAAACCCTGGACCACATCCTCATCAACCCGGCATTCCAACGCAACTTCCGTAGATTCGCGGTCGGTCGGGTTAATGCTGACTTTCCGGTCTCTTGGCTGACCGACTTCACCCGTACCGAGCGAGCCAGCGACCACGACCCGGCCGTTGCCTACTTCAGCCTCTTCCCGCTAATCAAGGGTCGAAAGTAGTTTGCTTTAGAACTCAACCCGCAACCCCAATTGGAAAACTCGCGCTGCCCGCGAACGTCCACCCGCGTCTCCGGCAAACTGAACTTTGTCCGGTTAGTTACGTTAGACGTTTCTACCCGGAACTGGACGGCCTTCTGTTCGGCGATCACAAACCGCCGCGACAAACTTGTATCCAAAGTAAAGAACCCCGGCCCATCCAACACGTTCCGCCCCTAAGACCCAAACCGGAACGACCCGCGCGGTACGAAAGGAAACGCCGTCCGGTCGAACCATCCGTCCGGCCCCGCTCCCGCGAGAGTTCCGGCGGCAACGCGGTCCGGCCGGACGGCGTCGCCTAGATTCAGCGATACATTCGCCACCTTCGGCGTGAACGGCTGCCCCGTGTAGGCCCGCGTCGTCCCCGCCAACTGCCAATTCCGCAACAGCAAACGCTTCGAGAACTTCGGCGCCTAAATGAAACTCGCCACAAACGAGTGCCCAATATCGAAGTCGCTCCGCCCTCGCTCTCCGTGCAAATTCCGCGCGTCTTGCGCACTCGAGAACCCCGCCGCAATCGCCCCCCCGTATTCGAACTTTCGTCAATCGACTTGGCGTAAACATACGACGCGGCACAAACAGCTCCTTCGTAAACCGTCGTCGCAGCGTCACCGTCCCGGAGATGTAAATCGAGTTGGAACTCGCCCCAAAGTAATTGATCTTCGGGAAGGGCGAATAGGGCCGCGGAAAACTACCGTCCACCAAGGAACTGGGGTCAGCCGCAGCTGACGGCAAAGATGGGTTACCGCTCGCCCGACCCAATCTCAGCGGGGAGTACTCTCAGGAGAGTACAGCGTGATTAAGCGCTACCCGTCGTGGTACGATCCAATTAGCTAAGTCTGGAGTTGTACCATGTAGTGTCCTGGGTCGAGGTGGAGACCCTGAACGGAGGAACAGAGCGCAGTGAAGCCGCAACCGAATCGGACGACCAGTGAAACCGAAACTCCTACGGTGGATAACGTCTTGACTGAGTTGGACGAGCTTAGTCGTGAAAGTCTGCTCGGGAGAGGAATGTCTCCGGATCATGATAGCGTCTCTAAGCCAGATGGCGAGACCGCGAGGATCCCCGGGGATCGGAGACGGGAACTACCGCCGATTGACCTGCTCCAGCTATCGGTAAGGCAGAAAGCAGCAAACCCTCGGGAGAAAGAGGGGCGGCATGCGCCAGCGGGAGAAAGAGCCACTGCGCCGGAAGCACAAGTGGGTCATGGAGACGACGGGCCCAGAAGGGGTGCCCGGGAAGGGTCGCATTGGACCCAGGTGTCGCTGCTAGCGGGAAGGACTGCGGCGGAGTTACATTTCCGGGTGGCCGAAAAGGAGGAGGCGCTAGCTCGACTCGATGAAGCCCACAACGAGCAAACGAGACTCGTATTGGACTTGCGTGGCGAGTTGGAGCTGGAAAGGGTGCGAAGGGCCCTCGACACGAGTAGAGCGTTGGAGGCAGCCGAGCTTGCAACAGAAGGTTTGGTAAGCGCCAACGAGAAGCTTCAGAATGCGTTGGCGTTAAGTGAGGCGGACCGGCCGGGGCGACTCCAGATGATCCAGGAGTTACAGGACATGTTATCTCTTTCTGCCGAGCGATTATCTCCGATAGGGGAAGAGACCAGAGGCCTGCACGCGGCGGTGGCGCGCTCCGAGCATCAACGTGCGGAGTCGATGGCGAGGGGACTAAGACGGGGGGAAGAGCTTTCGACTAATGAAAGTGACCGAGCCGCGTGGTTCGGGGTAATTGAAGAACTCCAGACAAGGCTGTGTGCGCAGGTGAATCAAGCGAGGGAGTGGGATAAGAATAGAGCCGAACTCTTAGGGAAGTTGGCTGAGAGCGAGGCCGATCGGGCGGCACGCCTGACGGTAATCGAACGGCTCTATGCGGAGGGCCAGGCGTGGTCTGGCCGGTACGGAGCGTTGCAAACGGAGGCAGAGAGGCTCGGAGTGCAGGTGCACTCCTTCGAAACAGAGATATCGGCTGCTACGGCGCGCAACGACGAACTGACGAACAGGGTTGCGGGGTTGTCGCTCCGAGTGCACGCCAGTGAGGGGCGAGAGGGGGAGATGAGGGCTGCTTTATCGACCGCTGTAACAAGTGCGGCAGCAGTATCGCAGTTGCTCGCCCAACTCTCGTCGCAGCTGACGGCGGCTCACAACGAAAAGACCGCGAGCGACGCGGCGAGCCGGAAAGTGAGTGAAGTTTTACGGCAGACAGTGGAATGCCAGGGAGCCGACATGGAGCGTTTGCGCGGACAACTGGAGATCTGCGAAAATGATCGCGCGGCACGGATGCGAGTAATCGAGAAGCTGATGGCGGCGGTGGCGAAACTGGAATCATCAATGTCGGTGAAATGGGCCCGCCGGATCGGAAGAATGCTAGCTGGCGGACGGTAGGAGAAAGTCGGCGGACGTTCAATGTATTCTCCGATTTCCCATTTGATCGACGCCGCAAGGGAGCATTCGGATGGCCCCGGCTTAGCCTGCGAGGCGTTGGTCCGAGAGTTGGTGGGTTCGCAGTTTGGCCAATGCGTGCTCCTGCTGAATCCACGAGCGGCTTCGGTGGAGTTAGTGTTGGCGGTCGAAGCCGACCGCGGCGAGTTAGCGGGCCAGGTGTTCTGCGCATTCTCAGACGCGGCAAAGCGGCAAGCGGTGGAGCTGAGTTTGGCGAGTGTTCCGCCATCGGCCTCAGTGCTTTACTTTGTGGGCTCGCTCCAGATACTGCTGGGATGTCTTGAGTTTTCACCCACCTTGATCTGGGAGGAGGAGGGGGGGTGCGGGGACGGTCTGGACGAGGCGTTAGCGGCGACGTATCTGCGGCCAGGCATGCCCGTTCTTGCCGGCGTGGCATCTTCGCTGATCGGGAGCTGGGTTAACGCTGGACTGGTCGTGTCGGAGCGGCTGCCATTCGGTGGGCGATGGGAATGCTGGCTGACGACGCAGGGATGCACTGGCCGTTTCGCCGGCCCGTCGTCAGCGGTGTTTCAAGTCGCTCGCTTCGCATTGCAATGGGTCCATACCCGTGAGATCGCGGGCGACGACGGAGCTGCCATCATGAAAGCGATCGAGTCGCCATGGTCAGGTAGCGAGCGTTTACAAATCGATCGCTGGCCGTACCAGAAACCGGCTGAACGCCTGCCCTCCAAGCTTCCTGAGGGCCGCGATTGGCCGAAGATTTCAATCATCACGCCATCGTTTGAGCAGGGAGCGTTCCTTGAAGAAAATATCCTTTCGGTGATCAATCAGGGCTATCCAAATGTGGAACACATCGTCATCGACGGCGGTTCAACAGACCAAACGGCGGCGGTGCTGGCCGCCTATCGACATCAGCTGAGCCACGTGATTTCCCTGCCTAATGAAGGCCAGGGAAACGCGATCAACAAAGGGATGGCACTAGCCACCGGCGAAATCTTGACGTGGTTGAACAGCGACGACCGTTTAGCGCCGGGCGCGTTGGGGGCCGTGGCGCTGGCGTTTGCCAAGTCCGGGGCCGACATGGTAGCCGGTATCTGTCAAATTCTGCGCGACGGAGAGATCGTCGACCAACATCTAACGTCGTGCCCTGACGGCCCACTACCCCTAGACGACCTGCTCGAGCTGGACGAGTGTTGGCAGGCCGGACAATTTTTCTATCAGCCGGAGGTCTTTTTTACACGGGCGATATGGACGAATTGCGGTGGGCACGTACGAGAAGACCTGCACTACAGCATGGACTATGATTTGTGGGTTCGGTTTGCTGAAGGAAAAGCGCGGTTGCACACGGTGGGCCGGCCGATCGCCCAATTTCGACGGCATGAGAGGAGGAAGACACACGAAGGGGACGGATTTCTGGCCGAGTTGCGCCGGTATGTGGCCCAGCGAAATCCCGCGCCCTTTCCACGCCGGCGAAGCACTTGGCCGTTGCGTCCGCAGTTGCGGGCTGCGATGGTGAACGACCATGAGTTTCAGTTTGGAGCCGGAATTGCGCATGGGCGCCTCGCATGGGCAATGGGCGCGGCAGGGGTAGAAGTGACGGTGCATAGTTTGGTTGACGTAGGCCATCCGGAGCGTCCTCTCCCCATAACAACCCTCGTTAGTCAGGTTCAGCAAGCGGCTCCGGATTTCATTGTGCTAGGCAATCTCCACGCTGTTTCACCGCCGCCATCTGCTTGGTTGGTGAACGCCTTGGGCCGGATCGCTCCGACGTTGATCTTGCTTCACGATTTTTGGCAGCTCACAGGGCGGTGTGCTTATCCTGGCACTTGTGAAATGTATCTGACCGGATGCGATCATCGGTGCCCGACGGCGACGGAGTATCCCGCGCTCGCCCCCGAGCGGATCGCGGCGCAATGGACAGAGAAGCGTTTGGCGTTAATCGCGGATCCGATGCCGCTGTTGGTGGCCAACTCCGCATGGGGCCAAAATTTTGCCCGATCGGCTGTGGAGAGCTTTGGTCGACCAGGCCCGCGAGTGGAGCGAATCAGTCTCTCCGTCCCCCTGGAGACATTCAGACCGCGTGCCCGAAGCTCGACTCGCCAGCGATTGGGCCTCGCAGCGGAGTCGTTTCTAGTGGTGACTTCTGGCGAGTCTACCAATGCCCGCAAGGGCCTCTCGCAAGTGGTTCGGATGATGGAGTTACTATCGATCCCCGACGCGACCTTGCTGATCTTGGGATATGTGAGTGCGGATCATCCGGGACTGCCAGCCGGAACGCTGTGCCCGGGCTACATCGCCGACGCCGAACAGTTGGCGCTCTATATGGCAGCGGCGGACGTCTTCGTCGGCGGAAGCCTGGAGGAGACTTTTGGCCAAGTGTACATGGAGGCCGCGGCGTGCGGCACGCCGGTAGTGGCGTTTGCTGGCTCTGGAGTAAACGAGGCGGTAATTGAGGGGTGGACAGGGCTATTGGTGCCGCACGGCTCGGAGGCATCCATGGCGGCGGCGGTCCGTCAACTGTATCATTCACCGGCTTACCGGCAGCGGCTAGGGGGGTGGGCGCGCCTTTATGCGGAGTGTTACTGGTCAGCGGCATTCTCTTACCGTTCGCTGCACTTGGCGTTGCGTCGGGCAGGCCTCTTGCCACAGATCGGCGCATCGGTCAAGATCGCGTTCAACCCCGAGCTGGAAGCCAGCCCGTCCTGCATTCGCCACGATCATGGAAGCAGCCTGCGTCCCAAACACAACGTAGGCCCAAGAGAAGGGCCGCTGCCGGAGTACGGTCTCCCGGTGTTCCATTGGGCTTACGGTCCGGCGTGTCAGTTTACTTTTCGGGCGATCCAACCAGGGCCCTCGCTGCTGTTCGTGCGTTATCGCAACACGATCCCGGAGCAAGTCGTGACGGTGCAATGCAATGGCAAGACGGCAGCCGAAGAGCCGCTGCGGGAAACAGGACTGGGTGCCACGGCACTCCTGATAGTAGAGGCCACACTCGAAGAAGGCGCAAATGAGTTCACGTTTTCTTTCAAGCGATGGAGTACATCGGCCGAGGACGCGCGGCCGCTCGCTCTCATCATCGAGCACTCCACGGTATTGAGAATCCCCACCTGATTCGTCTGCATTTTCCCGCGATGACGCCAGCTTCTCCCGTCATTTTTCTCATCTCGCAGCCCAGGGCGGGCTCGACGCTTCTGCAACGCCTACTCGGATCGCATTCGTCGGTCCATACGCTGACTACAGCCATGAGTTGGCGCGCTAGGCGACGGTAGCGTTTCTGTCCACCCTGCCAGCGGGAGAAGACACCTACTTCGAAGCGGCTGGTCTCATCTCCGCCGCGTGTTTCCCCAAGCGAATTTTGTATTCCTAATTCGCAATCCGCTGGCCGTCCTTTCCTCGGTGCTGGAAGCA
>Ga0136639_10000876_pt1 | contig 10431 bp, 8 predicted proteins | sample AntDrymUQ8592106_2_FD_113739 | JGI IMG/M metagenome (GOLD analysis project Ga0136639, IMG submission 113739) | Polar desert sand microbial communities from Dry Valleys, Antarctica - metaG UQ859 (21.06) | ecosystem: Environmental > Terrestrial > Soil > Desert | place: Antarctica: Dry Valley...
AGCGGAACGGGTGGTCACCGGCGACGGTCGCGGGCAAGCCCGCTTCTACAACACTGGCGGGTCGGAAAAGGTCGCGGCCGTCGATTTCCGGATCCCCGTGAGCTCGCGCCCTTTCCCCGCTCACTTGCGCTCGCCGGTGAGCACCTTCCCGGCCTGGTGAAGCTCCAGCGAAGTCACCTTGCCGGCGGCGTCGCGGTTGAAATGCAGCTCGATGCCGAAGGCTGGCGCGGCGAACTTGTCTTTCGATTCGTACTCCAGCGCGAACTCGCCCTGCCCGGTTGCCTGGGCATGCAGTTGGCCGTCTTTCGCGCGCACCGTGAGTTCAAAGCCCGGCATCAGCGGATAGGTGCCCGCGTAGGCGGCAAGCTCGTCGCCGGAAAGCTTCGCCGCGACTTGCTCGGTTGCCGCCTTGGTACCCGCAGCGTCGATGCGCCTGGCAGGCATCACGCCGCCCATCTGCATCCAGCTGAAGGCATAGCTGCCGTCGGCCTTGCGCTGCGGGCGCAGCACCGCGTCGAACAGCAGTGGATAGAAGTCGCCAGCGCTGTCGAAGCCCATCGAGAATTCCGCCTGGTCCTGCGCCTGGACCGCCAGCGCATCGCCCTTGCGGCTGAGCGTCATCTTCATACCGTTGCCCAGCACGTACCCGCCGACCAGCGCATCGAGCATGGCGGTGTCCGGCGTGGCCACCGTGCGCGGCTTGCCCAGCGGCATCGAAGCGTCGACCAGATGCATGCCAAGGCTTCCCAGGCTGCCGATCGAGTTCCACGTGGTGTCGGACAGGATCACCACGCCACGTTTGCGATCGATGTCGAAGGCGACGAAAGAGGAGAAACCGCCGGTGCCGCCTTCGTGCAGGTGCACCGTGTGCCCGCCGACCTTGGGCAGCATCCAGTTCATCGCCATCGGCGGCTGCCCGGACACCTGCTGCTGGCTCAGCTGCAGTGCCGGCGTGATCTGCGCTTCGATGTCGCCCAGGTGGCCCTGCACGTAGCGGACCATGTCATCCAGCGTGGCGCGCACGCCACCGACACCGGCCAGGTTGGACTGGAACGTCCACGCCGGCGTGGGCTGGTTGTTGGGCGTGTGGCCGAGGGCCGGGCGCACGCCGTTCGGCGCCTTGCCGACGTAGGCGCCCTGCATCCCCAGCGGCGTGAACAGCCGCTCGTCCAGCAGCGTCTCCATGTCCTTGCCCGCGCGCCGCGCCACTGCGTAGGACAGCAGCATCGAGGCGAAGTTGGAGTATTCGAACTGGCCGCCCGGTGCGCGGCCGAGGGTGACGTCGGCCAGCGACCCCAGCAGCGCCGACTCGTCCAGCGTGGCGTAGGGGTCGGCGGGACTGGCCGCCTGCATCCGTGACGGCAGTGCCGGCAGCCCGGAGGTGTGGGTGACCACGTGGCGCAGCAGGATGGGCTTGCCTTCGAACTGCGGCACCTGCGTATCTTCTGGCAGGTATTCTGCCAGCGGATCGTCCAGCGAAGCCTTGCCCTGCGCGATCAGGTCGGCCAGCAGCGCCGAGGTCATGGTCTTGCTGACGGAACCGATCTCGAAGGCACTGCTCGCCCCGATGCGGCTGCTGTCCCCGGCGTTTGCGCACGAATAGCTGCGCGCCACCTGGTCGTGGTCGATAACGGCCACGGCCATGCACGCGCCGGTGCGGTCGCCGCCAAGGCGCTGGTCCACCACTTCGCGCAGCTGGGCGTCTGTCATGGCGTGCGCGCTGGTGGCGGCAAGGGCGAGGGTCAATGCAGTGAACCTGGCTTTCATGGCGTTCTCTCCTTGGATGTGGGGGTCTAGTATCGCCAACCCGCGTCCTTGCCCGGCGCGCTTGCGACGACCCCGGGCGTAGTGGCGACGAACCGCGCGCGCAGGCGACTGACCGCCTGCTAATCGGCCAGCAATGCCGGCATCACGCTGCGGTAGCGGGCCGCGATGGCCTCCCGCTCCCGGTGCACGCCTTCGGCCACCACGCGCTGGCCGTCGACGTGGGTCTCGCGCAGCAGCGGTCGGTTGCCGCTGAACAGCCAGCGGTCGACCACATCGTCCACGCGCGCGCCTGCCAGGATCGGAGCGTCGGCGTCGAGCAGCAGGTGGTCGTCGTTGTGGGTGAAGCCGGTGGACTGCGGCGCTGAAGCCAGCGCACCACGCAGCAGCGTTTCACCGACGCTGCTCGAATCGGCGCGCACGGCGATGTTGCGATGGCGCGTGGCCAGCCGCTGCCCGTATTCCAGCCAACGCAATTCTTCCACCGGCGACACCGAGATGTGCGAGTCCGAACCGATGCCCCAGCGCCCGCCGGCTTCCAGATAGGCGCGCAACGGGAACAAGCCGTCGCCCAGATTGGCTTCGGTGGTCGGGCACAGCGCCACCGTGGCGCCGCTATGGGCCAGGCGCTTGATCTCCGCCGGCGTGAGGTGCGTGGCGTGCACCAGGGTCCAGCGCGCGTCCACCGGGAACTTCTGCAGCAGCCACTCCACCGGTCGCGCCCCGCGCAGCGACACGCAGTCCTGCACTTCGCCCACCTGCTCGGCGACATGGATGTGCACCGGCATTTCCGGCGGCAGCTCGGCCAGCACTTCGCGCATCGCCGCTTCAGGCACGGCGCGCAGGCTGTGGAACGCGCAGCCGATGCGCAGGCGCGCGTCCTCCTGACCGTGCAGCGTGCGCAACAGCTGCAGGAAGCCGTCGACATCGTGGCCGAAACGGCGCTGGCGCCCGGACAGCGGGCGCCCGTCGAAGCCGCCGCTCATGTACAGCACCGGCAGCAGGGTCAGGCGGATACCGGTATCGCGCGCGGCCTGGATCAGCGCCTGCGACATCGCCGCGGGATCCGCATAGCGGCTGCCGTCGGGCGCGTGGTGCAGGTAGTGGAATTCGCACACGCTGGTGTAGCCGGCTTCCAGCATCTCCACGTAAAGCTGCGAGGCCACGGCATGCAGCGATTCGGGATCGCAGCGGGCTGCCGTCCGGTACATGGTCTCGCGCCAGGTCCAGAAGCTGTCCTGCGGATGGGTCTGGCGTTCGGCCAGCCCGGCCATGGCGCGCTGGAACGCGTGCGAATGCAGGTTGGCGATGCCGGGGACTTTCCACCGCGGCGTGGACGCGTCGAGTGTCGCAAGAGTGCCAGCCACGCGCGGCGCAGCGTCCTGGGTGTTGCCGGAGTCGTTGGTCATTGGCACATTGTCGCCCCGCGCCCGGGCGAACGCGAACACGCAGCGATTACAATCGGGCAATGCCTGCACAATCCACATCGTCATGGGACGGCCTGATCTGCGGCGTATCGCTGGCGACGCTGGACACGCCCGAAGGCTATGGCGTCGTCGAGGAGGCCGCGCTGGGCTGGCGCGACGGGGTGCTGGTTTTCGTCGGGCCGATGTCCGAGTTGCCGGGTGAGCCGCACACGCTGGCCAGGGAGTATGTGCAGGCCGATGGCTGGATCACGCCGGGCCTGGTCGACTGCCACACCCATGCGGTGTTCGCCGGCAATCGCGCAGGCGAGTTCGAACAACGCCTTCGGGGCGTGAGCTACGAACAGATCGCCCGCGACGGCGGCGGCATCATGTCGACCGTGCGCGCCACGCGCGCTGCGAGCGAGGAGCAGCTCCTGGAAGAGTCTTTGCCGCGCGTGCAGTCGCTGGTCGGCGACGGCGTGACCACGCTGGAGATCAAGTCCGGCTACGGCCTGGACCTGAAACAGGAACGCAAGATGCTGCTGGTGGCGCGCCGGCTGGGTGAGGCGCTCGGCATCAGCGTGCACACCACCTTCCTGGGTGCGCATGCGCTGCCGCTGGAATACAAAGGGCGTGCGGATGCCTACATCGACGAGGTGTGTGCGTGGCTGCCGGAACTGCATGCCGAAGGCCTGGTCGATGCGGTGGATGCCTTCTGCGAAAGCATCGGTTTTACCCTTGCACAGACGCGACGGGTATTCGAGACAGCGAAGTCGTTGGGCCTGCCGGTCAAGATGCACGCCGACCAGCTCAGCGATGGCGAGGGCGCGGCGCTGGTGGCCGAGTTCGGCGGGCTGTCCGCCGACCACGTCGAGCACACTTCCGAAGCGGGCGTTGCGGCAATGGCTGCGGCCGGCACGGTGGCGGTGCTGCTGCCGGGCGCCTTCCACGTGCTGCGCGAAACGCGGCTGCCACCACTTGATTCATTCCGCTCGCACGGCGTCCCCATGGCGGTGGCCACCGACTGCAATCCAGGTACGTCGCCGCTGCGCTCGCTGCGGCTGGCGATGTCGCTGGCCTGCACGCATTTCCGCCTGACCCCGGAAGAAGCCCTGCGCGGAGCCAGCGTGAACGGCGCACTCGCGCTGGGCCTGCACGACCGCGGCCGGCTGGCGGTGGGTCTGCGGGCCGACTTCGTGCACTGGTCCATCGGCGAACCCGCGGAGCTGGCTTACTGGCTGGGCGGCAATCCGGCCAGCGCGGTATTCGCGAGCGGCAAGCTGATCGCCTGAAGCAGCGCGCCTACGCGCAATGTCTTGGCAGAGGCAGGGGGGACAGCCCTGCGGCGCGACGCCGGCGCTTTGGGTAGACGCCCACAAAAAACCCGGCTCAAGGCCGGGTTTCTCCACTTGCCGCCGCACCGGCAGCAGGCTCGACGCAAGCTTCAGGACGCCTTGGCGACCGTCTTCTTGGCTACGGCTTTCTTGGCGGGCGCCTTAGCAACGGTCTTCTTGGCTACGGGCGCGGTGGCCGCGGCGGCGTCCACTTCGAGCACGTGCTTGCGTGCATTGCCGTAGCTGCTGTTGAAGCGCTTGCCCTTGGCGGTCTTGCGGTCACCCTTACCCATCTGTCTCAACTCCTGGAATTGTGCTGTTGCGCCTGGCGCGCGAGGCCGCAAAGCCTACCACGCAGGCCTCAATGCGCACAGCTCGCGTCGTGCACGTGCCAGTGGTTCAGCCTCAGGTTCACGATGTGCGCCAGCCCCACGCACGCCCCGCCCAGGGTCATGACGATCGCGTGCGGCACCAGCGACTCGTGCAGCGGGGCGTACAGCAGCCCCGCCCAGAGCAGCGCCAGCCCCAGCAGCAGCAGGGTCAGCGCGCGGAAGGCGCGGTGGCGGCGATAGCCCCACATCAGGCTGAACAGACCGACCACGGTGACGAACACGACGAAACCGCGCTCGAGGCTGTCGCCGAGCCAGATCGACAGGCCCAGCGAGGGGATCGCCGCCAGCAGGACAGGCGTCAGCGCGCAGTGGACCGCACAGATCATGGATCCGGTGGCGCCGAAGCGGTCGAGCAGTCTGTGCAGGGGGGATTTCACGGGGTCAGGATTTCTTCATCTGCGAGTCGTGTTGCCTTGTTAGTAATAATATAACATTCTACCTCTCGTCGCCAGCCCTTCCGCATACAGCCCAGGAATCCATGGACAACACTTCGCCCCTGAACCGCCACCGCCTCTTCCTCGCCTTGGCCTTGGCCATTGCCACGGTCCCCGCACTTGCCCAGCAGGCGGATCGGACCCAGCCGACCGGCGCTCCGGTCACCGATACGCGCCATCCTGAGAGCGGGGATCGCCACGTCAAGGACCTCGGGGCCGTGGTCGTGACGGCCACGCCATTGCGCGACACCGCCGCCGAACTGAGCAAGCCGGCCGACGTGCTGGCCGGCGAGCGCCTCGACGAGAACCGCGGCGCCACCCTGGGCGAGACCATCTCCAGCATTCCCGGCGTGCAGAGTTCCAACTTCGGTCCGGGCGTGGGCCGTCCCATCCTGCGCGGCCTGGAAGGCCCGCGCGTGGCGATCCTGAGCGGCGGCCTGTCCTCGCAGGACGTCTCGACCATCAGCCAGGACCACGCGCCAGCGGTCGAGCCGTTCCTGGCCGACCAGATCGAAGTGCTGAAGGGGCCGTCCACGCTGCTCTACGGCAGCGGCGCCATCGGCGGCATCGTCAACGTGGTCGACGGGCGCATCCCCGAACTCGCCATCGAGGGCGGCTTCAGCGGCCGGGTCGAGCAGCGGTTCGACACCGTCAACGAAGGCCAGACCACGATGTTCCGCGTCGATGGCGGCACCGATCGCTTCGCCCTGCACGCGGACGGGGTGTACCGCAACAACAAGGATTACGACACACCCGAAGGCACTCAACCGAACACGTTCATCGATACGAAGACCGGATCGGTCGGCGGCTCGCTGCTGGGCGACTGGGGTTTCGTCGGCGCCTCCGCGTCGCGTTTCGAAAACGACTACGGCAACCCGGGCGAGCCCGGCGACCTGGCCAACGGCGAGCGCGGTGTCTACCTGCAGATGCGCCAGGACCGCTACGACCTCAAGGGTGGCCTGCTGTCGCCGTGGGGCGAAGGCAGCGGCCTGCGCTTCAGCCTGGGCCGCAACGACTACGAGCACGTGGAGTTCGAGGGCGGTGACGTCGGCACCACGTTCACCAAGGACGCCACCGAGGGGCGTGTGGAAGCGTCGTTCAAAATGGGCGCCGGATGGAAAGGCGCCGTGGGCATGCAGGGCAGTGACAGCGTGTTCGAAGCCATTGGCGACGAATCTTTCGTGCCGCGCACGGAGACGCGCGCCCTCGGCCTGTTCGGCGTGGCGCGCAAGTCGTGGGACGACCTGCAGCTGGACCTCGGCGCGCGCGTGGACCAGATCGAAGCGGACCCGGACACGCAGGCATCGCGGGATTTCACCCCGGTCAGCTTCTCGTTGGCAGGCGGCTGGCGCCTGGACGAGCGCTGGCGCCTGACCGCCAGTTACGATCACGCCGAACGCGCTCCTGCCGAAGAGGAGCTCTTCGCCGATGGACCGCATCTGGCGACGCAGGCCTATGAGATCGGCAATGCCGACCTCAGCAAGGAAGCGGCAAACCAGATCGAGTTCGGCGTGCAGTACCAGTCACCGCTGGTCGACGGCAAGCTGTCGGTCTACCACAACCGCTTCAACGACTTCATCTACCTGGCGCAGACCGGCCTGGAGTTCGAGCTGGAAGAGGACGAGGTGCTGCCGATCCGCCAGTGGAGCCAGGCCGATGCCCGCTTCCGGGGACTCGAAGCGGAGGCGACGCTGCACATGGCCGACAACGACACCGGCCGCTGGGACCTGCGCGTGTTCGGCGACACCGTGCTGGCCAGCTTCGCCGACGGCGGCGGAGACCTGCCGCGCATCGCGCCGTCAAGGCTTGGTGCGCAGCTGCGCTGGGACCTGGGCAACTGGCGCGCGTCGCTGGGCGCGGTGCGCTACAACGAACAGGATCGCGTGGCCGAGGGCGAAACGCCTACCGACGGCTACACCCTGGTCGACGCGCACGTCACCTACCACCGGGACGTGGGCAACAGTGCGTGGGAATTGTTCGTGGACGGCAGCAACCTGACCGGACAGAAGGCACGCGTGCATACCTCGTTCCTCAAGGACGTCGTGCTGCTGCCCGACCGCAACGTTTCGTTCGGCGTGCGCGTGTTCTTCTGATTTCGAACTTCGGGATCCGGAAGCAAGGCTGCCTCGGCAGCCTTTTTCGTGCGGAGCGCTGCGATGCAGCAGCAATGGAAGAGCGGTGGTGGGAGCGGCGTCCAGCCGCGAGCTCTTCTTCAGCAAACAAGTGAGTTGGCTGGAAAGCAGGAGCTCGCGGCGGGACGCCGCTACCAGCGACGCCGCTTCCCCGGACACCGCTTCCTCGGACACCGCTGCCACCGACACCCCTCCCAGAGACGCGGCGGCCACGAACCCCGCTCCCGCTAACTCACCTCAGGAGCGCACCTGGCGCACAGCCCGTGCACTTCCAGGGTCTGCGCCTGCGGCTGGAAACCGAGCGCCCGGGCGCGTTCCTCCAGCTGGCTCACTACTTCGCGGTCTTCCAGCTCCACCGCCGAATGGCAGCGGTCGCAGATCAGGAACGGCACCGAGTGCTGCGCGCTGTTGGGGTGGTGGCACGCCACGAAGGCGTTGACCGATTCGAGTTTGTGGACGAAGCCATTGGCCATCAGGAAATCCAGCGCGCGGTACACCGTCGGCGGAGCATCGGCGCCCACGCCCTTCCTTTCGCGCACCCATTCCAGCAGCTCATACGCCTTGACCGGCTTGCCGGCGTCGGCGATCAGCTGCAGCACCCGCAGGCGGATCGGCGTGAGCCGCAGGCCGCGTTCGTGGCACGCGCGCTCCACCGCCGCGACGAAGCCGTCGGCATCGTCGACATGGTGTTTCGGATCGGTGCAGGAGTGGCTGGACATGGGTTCTGCTATGCGTTCGCTTCGATCTTGATGAGCGCCGCATCGATCCGTTTCAAGGCCTGCCCGCGCCCGGCCAGGTACACGGTCTGGGCGATGTCCGGACTCACCTGCGTGCCGGTGATGGCCACGCGCAGCGGTTGGGCCACCTTGCCCATGCCCAGCCCCAGCGCAGTGGCGGTGTCGTGGAGCGCAGCCGAGACCGCCTCCACGCTCCACTCCACCGCCTCCGCCAGGTGCTCACGCGCGGCCGACAGCGGCGCGGCGGCGGCCGGGGTCAGGTGCTTGGCCACGGCGGCATTGTCGTAATCGTGCAGCGGCTGGTACCAGACCGCTGCGCGCTCGGCCATTTCCTTCAGCGTCTGCACGCGCTCACGCAGTGCAACCACGACCTCGCCCGGCTTCGGGCCCTGGGTGATGTCGAGGTCCAGCTTGCGCAGGTGGTATTCCAGCTGCACGCCAACTTCCTCGGGGTCGTCGGTCTTGAGGTAATGCTGGTTGATCGAGCCGAGCTTGGCCGGGTCCAGCCGGGAAGCCTTGGAGTTGACGTCCTCCACCGAGAACAGCGCGATCATTTCGTCGCGGCTGAAGATCTCCTGGTCCCCATGCGACCAGCCCAGCCGGGCGAGGTAGTTGATCAGCGCGTGCGGCAGGTAGCCGGCTTCGCGATACTCCATGACGTCGGCCGCGCCGGTGCGCTTGGACAGCTTGGCGCCTTCGGGGTCCAGGATCATCGGCATGTGCGAGAACAAGGGCACCGGTGCGCCCAAGGCCTCGTAGATATTGATCTGGCGCGGTGTGTTGTTGATGTGGTCGTCGCCGCGGATCACGTCGGTGATGCGCATGTCGATGTCGTCCACCACCACCGCGAAGTTGTAGGTGGGATAGCCGTCGGAGCGGAAGATCACCAGGTCATCGAGTTCGCTGTTGCTGATCTCGATGCGTCCCTTGATCCGGTCCTCGAACACCACGCTGCCGCCGTGAGGGTTCTTGAAGCGGATCACGCGGTTGGGGTCGCCCCGGAAGGGAAGGTCCTGGTCGCGGGCGCGACCGTCGTAGCGCGGCTTGTCACCGGCGGCCTGGGCCGCGTTGCGGATGGCTTCCAGCTCGTCCTTGCTCTCGTAGGCGTAGTACGCGGTGCCGGCGGCAACCATCTGCTCGGCGACTTCGCGATAGCGGTCCAGGCGCTGGGTCTGGAACACCGGGCCCTCATCGTAGTCCAGGCCCAGCCATTCCATGGACTTCAGGATCGCGTCGATCGCCTCCTGGGTGCTGCGCTCGCGGTCGGTGTCCTCGATGCGCAGGATGAAGTCGCCGCCGCGGTGGCGCGACTCCAGCCAGCAGAACAGCGCAGTGCGCGCGCCGCCGATGTGCAGGTATCCGGTGGGGCTGGGAGCGAAACGGGTACGGCAGGTCATGAGGGGTCCATATCCAGGAATTCGATGATTTTACCCTTGTAGGAGCGGGCCCTGCCCGCGAGCTTTTCGCGGTATCCCGTTTCAAGCCAGGGCATCGCGGGCAGGGCCCGCTCCTACATGCAGGCTGGAGTCCTACAATCACAGCATGACCACGCTCTTCATTTCCGATCTGCACCTGGACGCAAGCCGTCCCGAAATCACCACGCTATTCCTTCAATTCCTGGAGAGAGAGGCACGTATCGCAGACGCCCTCTACATCCTGGGCGACCTGTTCGAGGCGTGGGTGGGGGACGACGATCCGAGCGAGGTCGGCGCGACGGTGGCCACGGGATTGAAAGAACTTTCCGCATTCGGCGTACCCGTGTACTTCATGCGCGGTAATCGTGATTTCCTCCTGGGCGGGGTGTTCGCCGAACGCGCGGGCATGCGGATCCTGCCCGACCCCGCCGTGATCATGCTGTACGACAAGCCGGTGCTGCTGATGCACGGCGACCTGCTGTGCACAGCCGACAACGCCTACCAGGCCTTCCGTGCGCAGACGCGTAATCCAGCGTGGCAGCAGGAGTTCCTTTCGCAGCCGGTGCACGCGCGGCTGGCATTCGCGGCACAGGCACGGGCCGCCAGCAAATCGCACCAGGACAGTCTCCGTGTCGATGACGGCAACACGCGTTTCGAGTCGATCACCGATGTGAGCCCTGAGACCGTCGCCGAGACGTTCTCACGCTTCGGCATCGACACCATCATCCACGGGCACACCCACCGGCCGAAGATCCACGGTGACGGCAGCAACACCCGCATCGTGCTGGGCGACTGGTACGAGAAGGGTTCGGTGCTC
>Ga0136639_10000877_pt1 | contig 10425 bp, 10 predicted proteins | sample AntDrymUQ8592106_2_FD_113739 | JGI IMG/M metagenome (GOLD analysis project Ga0136639, IMG submission 113739) | Polar desert sand microbial communities from Dry Valleys, Antarctica - metaG UQ859 (21.06) | ecosystem: Environmental > Terrestrial > Soil > Desert | place: Antarctica: Dry Valley...
CATCGCCATCGCGAAAAAGCACGACCTCGCGATGCAGATCCACGACCGCGAGGCGCACGACGAGGTCATCGAGACCCTGCTGCGCGTCGGCGCCCCCGAGCGCACCGTGTTCCACTGCTTCTCGGGCGACGCCGAGATGGCGCGGCTGTGCGCCGACAACGGCTGGTACCTGTCGTTCGCCGGCAACATCACCTTCAAGAACGCCACGAACCTGCGCGAGGCGCTCGAGACGATTCCGCGCGACCGCATCCTCGTCGAGACGGACGCCCCGTTCCTGACCCCGCTCCCGCATCGCGGGCGCCCGAACTCGCCGTACCTCATCCCGGTGACGCTTCGCTTCATGGCCGACCACCTCGGCACCGACGTCGCGATGCTCGCCGCCCAGATCACCTCGAACACCGAGCTCGTCTATGGAAGCTGGGACGCCGAGCCGGTGTCCCAGGGTGGATCGCCCTGGGACGCGGCGATCGATCCGTCCGAGCTCGCGTAGTGACCCTTCTCGGGCCGGCCGAAATCCGCGACCTCGCCGAGTTGCTCGGCATCCAGCCCACGAAGAAGCTCGGGCAGAACTTCGTCATCGACGCCAACACAGTGCGCCGCATCGTCAAGGCCGCCGGGGTGACGGCGACCGCCACGGTGGTCGAGATCGGCCCGGGGCTCGGCTCGCTCACCCTCGGGCTTCTCGAGACGGGCGCCTCGGTCGTCGCGGTCGAGATCGACAAGCGCCTGGCCGCCCAGCTGCCCATCACGGTCGGCGAGCTGCAGCCCGGTGCGAAGCTCACCGTCGTGACCCAGGACGCGATGCGTGTGACCGAGCTGCCAGGTGCCCCGGGGATCCTCGTGGCAAACCTGCCGTATAACATCTCGGTTCCGGTTCTGCTGCACTTTCTCGAGACGTTCCGGGGTATCCGCTCGGGCCTGGTCATGGTGCAGTCGGAGGTCGGGCAGCGCCTCGCGGCGCCCCCTGGGTCGAAGATCTACGGCAGTCCGAGCGTCAAGGCGGCGTGGTTCGGTCACTGGAAGACGTCGGGCCAGGTGAGCCGCCAGGTCTTCTGGCCGGTCCCGAACGTCGACTCGATCCTCGTCGGTTTCACCCTTCGTGCCGCCCCGATCGGCACGGAGGACGAGCGCCTCGCGACCTTCGCCCTCGTCGACGCCGCGTTCCAGCAGAGGCGGAAGATGCTGCGGCAGGCGCTCGCCGACGTGCTCGGCGGCTCGGCCGCGGCGTCCGAGCGGATGATTCGCGCCGGCATCGATCCGACGGCGCGGGGCGAGCAGCTCACGGTTGACGACTTCCTCGCGATCGCCCGCGCGCACTCACCGGGCACGCCGGGCGACGGCGACGGCGGGGAGACGTGACTCGGGGGAGCCTCGCCGGACATGGCAGGATCGACGGGTGACTAGTCCAAAACCCCTGTCCGAACGCACCATCGCCCCCGCAGAAGTCCGCTTCCCGCCAACCCTCGCCGGCGTCACCTGGCGCCCCATGACGGTCGCGGATGTGCCCGCCGTCTTCGAGCTGCGCCGCCTCGTCGGCCTCGTCGACCACCCGAGCTACTCGCTCACGCTCGAGGAGATCGAGCACGAGATCACCGCGGACGAGCTCGACCGCACCCTCGACACGATGATCGGCATCGAGGAGGCGGGCCGTGCCGTGGCCTACGGAATCGTCGTGCTGCAGCCTGGCCAGGAGACGCTGGTGCGGTCCGCGTTCGAGGGGCACGTGCACCCCGATCGCCGGGGGGAAGGCCTCGACGACGTATTGCTCGACTGGCTGGAGGACCGCGGACGGCAGCAGCTCGCCACCTCGGAGAAGACACTGCCCGGCTGGTTCGTCACCGCCGTGCCAGGGCAGGCCACCGACATGCTCGACCTGATGGCCTCCCGGGGGTTCGAGTTCCGCCGCAACTGGTTCGAACTGGTGCGCGACGTGACCCAGCCGATCCCCGACATCCCGCTGCGTGCGGATGCCCGAATTGAGACCTACGGGCCGCAGTGGGCCGAGAAGACCCGGCTCGCCCGCAACGATGCGTTCCGCGACCATTGGGCGTCGCAGCCCCTTTCGGAGCAGGAGTGGGCGTCGCATGACCACCTGCCGATCGCTCGCGCCGACCTCTCGTTCGTGGTGATCGTGCCCGATGAGGCGGGGGAGGACGAGGTCGTGGCGTTCGCCCTCACCGACATCAACGCGGCGGACTGGGCGCAGGTCGGCTTTCGGTTCGGGTACATCAGCTACGTGGGCGTGCGCCGCGACTGGCGCGGCAAGAAGCTCGCGCCCGCCCTCCTGTCCCATATTCTCGCCGCGTACCGCGACGCCGGCCTCGAGAGGGCCGTGCTCGACGTCGACGCCGACAGTCCGACCGGCGCCGTCGAGCTCTACGAGCGGATCGGCTTCGAGAAGACGAGCCGATCGGTGAGCGTGCTCAAGGAGTTTTGAGGCCCTGTTGCCACGTGGTCGTCCCACCGCAATGCTGGGGGCATGGCGGTGGCGAAAAACGAGACGGGCCTCAGCGAGGCGAAGATTCTGGCGGCGACGGGCAAGCGCCCGGACGAGTGGTTCGCGATCCTCGACGCGCAGCAGGCGACCGGGTGGACGCACACCACGATTGCGCGGTGGCTCGCCGCCAACCATGACGCGCTTGACGGATGGTGGGCGCAATCGGTGACGGTGCGGTACGAACAGGCGAGGGGAATGCGCGCGCCCGGCCAGATGGCCGACGGCACCTTCACCGTCGGGGCGAGCAGGACCGTCGCCGCCGACCAGCAGGCCGCCCTCGACGCCGCGATCGCGGCATTCTCGGCCCACCTTGAGGCCCAGCCGGCTGTCGTCAACCGCACCGCGCGCTACCCGAGCGCACGATGGAGGCTGCCGCACGGCGAGGCGATCCTGGTCTCGGCCAACCCCACGAATGACGCCCGCACCCAGGTCAGTGCGGCGCACTCGCGAATAGCCTCGCCCGAACGGGTGGCGCTCGCCAAGAGCGAGCTGGCCTCGGCAGTGGAGCGCCTGGCGACGTTGCTCCGCTAGGTTGGAGCAATGACCATTTCGGCCGCGACCACCGTGGTGCACGCCCGGGCGCCGGGAAAGATCAACGTGTTCCTGAAGGTCGGGGCGCTGCTCGACGATGGTTACCACGACGTCGCAACGGCGTACCAGGCGGTCTCCCTCTCGGAAGACGTGCGTGCGTATCCCGCCGACGACTTCTCCGTCTCGTTCGCGGGCAGCGTCGACGCGACCGGGCTGCCGGTCGACGGCTCCAACCTCGCGATTCGTGCCGCGACGCTCCTCGCCCGCCGGGCGGGATTTCGTGGCGGGGTCCACCTCGAGATCGAGAAGCACGTTCCCATCGCGGGCGGCATGGGGGGCGGGTCCGCGGATGCCGCGGCGACGCTCCTCGCCTGCGACGCGCTCTGGGGCACCGACCTCGGCCGGGAGGAGCTGCTCGTGCTCGCTGGCGAGCTCGGCGCCGACGTGCCGTTCGCGTTCATCGGTGGAACCGCGATCGGAACCGGCCGCGGCGACCTGCTGAGCCCCGCACTCGCGAAGGGCCAGTTCCAGTGGGTGTTCGCGCTCGCCGACTTCGGCATGTCCACGCCGGAGGTGTACCGCGAACTCGACCGGCACCGCGATCGTCACGCGCAGGACATCTTCCCGGCCGAGGTGCAGCCCCAGGTCGACGCCAACGTGCTGCAGGCGCTGAGGGCGGGGGATCCGCACATGCTCGCCGAGGTGCTGCACAACGACCTTCAGGCCCCGGCGCTGCACCTCGAGCCCGAACTCGCCGCCGTCATCGAGCTGGGGGAGGAGAACGGCGCCCTCGCCGGAATGATCTCCGGCTCCGGCCCGACAGTGGCGTTCCTTGCCGCCGACCTCGACAACGCACTTGAACTGCAGATCGCGCTGAGCGCCGCCCGGCTCAACGTCGTGCGCGCGACGGGCCCCGTGCACGGCGCCCGCATCATCAGCCAGTAGCGGAGGCGCGGCGCGTCAGTCGCGCTCGAACCGTACAACGTTGGTGTCGCCGCTATTCCATTCGTCGGTCGAGCTCCATCCGATCGTGGCAAGCATTTTCGTTGTCGACTCGCGTTGATCCTGCTTGACGCTCGTGACGAGGTAGGCCACATCGGAGCCGCCCAGTCGGTCGAGCGACTGGTCGAGCCGGTTGCGAGTCTCCCAGAGCTCGCTCCTCTCGGCGGCCGGCGTGTCGATCGTGACGTCAATAGTGCCCTCGAAGGCGTTCGGGTAGCTGTCGGCGATAATCCGAGATGTCGCGAGGGGGTGGTACCGTACCGGCCCGTAGATCATCGCCGTCGTTACCGGGCCGTCCTCGGCGCGTTGCTCCTGAATGAGCGCCGCAACCTCCTTCCAGGTTGACCCCTGCTTCGCATCCGGCTGGCGCTGTTCCACGATCGACGGAATAGCGAGCAGCACGAGGCTCGCGAGGGTGAGTGCCCTGAGCGGGCGGCTGGATACCGCGTCGATCGCAGCACCGATCATGAGGGCCACGAACGGCAGGCACATCGTGAGGTAACGCGGGCTGTAGAGCGGCGTGACCAGTTCCGTCGCAAGGAGCAGCCCCACTGTCGGCAGCACGAGCGAGGGCAACAGCACGGCGGCCGCCGAGAAGCCCCTGGCCGTGCGGAGCAGCGCCATCGCGCCGAACACGATGAGGATCCACCCGGCGCCCGCGAACCGACCGTCGAACAGGAACCACTGCGTGCGCAGCACTTGGCGTGGTGTGTCAGGGCCGAGGTCGAGAATCCATGACACCTGCGCATTCTGCCCGATCACGGCGAGCGCGAAAGGCAGCAGCGCGACGGCGGCGGCGGCGCTCGCAACGAGCCACCGGCGCGCCGTCGGACCGGCGGCCTGCCGTGCGCTCGCGAGCCCCCAAGCCACGGAGATCCCGTGGGCGACGATGACGAGCGCGAGGTAGATGAAGAAGTAGCACGACACCACCGTGAGCGCGGCGTAGACGAGCCACCAGCGCCGCCCATTGCTCCGCTGCGCGTGCAGCAACACGATCGTGAGCAGCACTGCGAGGGCGGCGCTCAGCGCGTACGACCGGGCCTCGGTTCCCATCCAGGTCGCGCGGGGGAGCAGGCAGAAGACCAGCCCGCCGACAACGGCACCGCGGCCCAGGCCGAGCTGACGGCCCAGCACCACGGTGAGGGCCGCGGCGGCGCCGACTGCGATCGCGCTCGGCATCCGCAGAAGGACAGGGGAGTACCCGAACCAGTCGACGAGCACATGCATGAGCACGTAGTAGGCGCCGTGCACGGCGTCGACGTTTCCCAGCATCCGCCACAGCTCGGGCCAGTCGCGCGTGACGGCCGTGACCGTGGCTGCCTCGTCGTACCAGAGGGAGGGGATGCCGATGCCGATGAGTGAGATGGTGAGGCCGTGTATCCCGACCAGGGCGGGGGCGAGCGCGGGGTGGCTGCGGATGCGCGTCGATAGACTGGATTCTCCGCCGCGCGTGTGGCTCTGGGCAGTGAGGAGGTCAGTCATGTCGACTCTGCCTCCCCTCGTTGATCTCGGGGCCGACCTGACTCCTGAGCAAATTGCGCGCGGATCGCGTCACCTCATGCTGCCGGGCTTCGGGCTGTCGGGTCAACGCCGTCTGGCGGCCGCCAAGGTGCTCGTGATCGGCGCCGGCGGGCTCGGATCGCCCGTGCTGCAGTACCTCGCTGCCGCGGGGGTCGGAACGATTGGCCTCGTGGATTTCGACGTCGTGGACCTCTCGAACCTGCAGCGGCAGGTCATCCACCGCACCGCGAGCATTGGCGAGCCGAAGACCGCGAGCGCGGCGCGCGCGATCGCCGAGCTGAACCCGCTCGTGGCGGTGGTGGAGCATGCCGTGCGGCTCGATGCCGACAACGCCGTGCAACTCTTCTCCGGCTACGACCTCGTGATCGACGGCAGCGACAACTTCGCCACCCGCTACCTGGCGAACGACGCGGCGGCCATCCTCGGCAAACCCTACGTATGGGGGTCGGTGTTCCGCTTCGACGGTCAGGTCACTGTGTTCTGGGAGTCGGCGCCCGACGGCCGCTCGCTCGACTACCGCGACCTGCACCCCGTGCCGCCCGCGCCCGGCGAGGTGCTGTCGTGCGATGAGGCCGGCGTGCTCGGGGCGGTCTGCGCGAGCATCGGCTCGATGATGGCGACCGAGGCGATCAAGCTCATCACCGGTATCGGCGAGCCGCTGCTCGGCCGCATCCAGGTTCTCGACGCGCTCGCGGGCGGCTGGCGAGAGGTGGCCCTGTGCCGTCGGCCGGGACGGATGCCGGTGACCGCACTCATCGACTACGAGCTGTTCTGCGGGGTGCGGCCGCCAACAGGTGACGACTCGGCAAGCGGTGGACTCGGGGGCCCGGAGCTCAGTGCCGACGAGCTCGTCGCCGAGGGCACGCCGAATCTCATCGACGTTCGGGAGCCATTCGAGCACGAGCTCGTGCACATCGGCGGCGCTCGGCTCGTGCCGCTCGCCCAGCTGCTCGCCGACCCTGCCGCCCTCGGGAAGGGTCCGTTCGTCGTGTACTGCAAGACCGGCATCCGTTCGCAGCGGGCCGCCGAGGCACTCCGCGCTGCCGGCGCCGATGCCGTGTCGTTGCGCGGCGGCATCCAGGCTTGGCTCGACCTCACCGACCCGGGCGGGATGCGCTACTAGCCTGGCGGGGGCGGTGGCGGTCCTGCTGCTGCGGGTGATCGTGGGCACCGTCAGCCGCCGGCGAATGGCGGCATGACGTCGATGACGTCGCCGTCGGAGAGCGTCGTCGCGCGGTCCGTCGTCGACACGGCATTGACGAGGAAGGAGCAGCGGGAGAGCACCTGCTCGAGGGGCTCGCCGGGCGCCGCCGTCAGCTGCCGCACAGCGTCCGCGATGGATGCACCAGCAGGAACCGCCAGTCGCAGCTCGTCCACCCCCGTGGCCGCTCTGGCCGAAGCAAAGAAACGCATCGTGACGTGCTGGGCAACCTGCGTGTCGGGGGCGGAACTCATGAGTCAAGGCTAATCGACGGGGCGGGCAGCGGAAGGCCTGTGCGCTCGGGGGCATCGGGGCTGCACCTTTCTGCGCAGAGTGACGACGACGAAAACCGCGGGGACCGCCAAAAGGCCCGCCGCGCTTTCGCGTGGCGGGCCCTCTCGCTGTGATTCTGGAAATTACGCGGCAGCCTTGGCCGTGATCTTGGCGATACCGACAACGAGCTCGTCGGTGACGGCGTCGGTTCCGAAGGTCTCGTTCAGGAGGCCAGCAGCGTCCGGGCTGATGAGGACGGTCGTTCCCTCGAGCACGGCGTTGCCATCGGCGTCGGTCTCGAGCGGGTTCAGCGTGGTGCCGTCGAGGGTGAAGATGAAGATGTCCTGTCCGACCTCTTCACCATTGGCGGTGACGGTTCCGAACAGCTGCGAGGTTCCCGGGTCGATGCGGAAGTCGGTCAGCTCGACGACGGTCTCGCCGGCGGTGAGGGAGATTCCGGATCCGTCGTGCTCAACCGAGCCCTGGACGTAGGGACGGTAGTCCTCCTCGGGGTCGTAATAGTCGACGTTTCCACCGGTGATCGGGAAGGCGAGAACGCCCTCGGTCAGCGTGGCGCCGCCGATCACTCCGGGGGTGAGGCCGAGCGAGCCGAGGGCGTCAACGAAGCCCTGGTCGAGGGTGACCTGCGTGTCGACGCCGTCAAGGGCGGGAATCGAGGCGAGGGGCTCGGGGTCGGCCATGACCTCTTCTTCGGAGGTCGTGTCGTCGGCGACCGGCGCCTCGGCCTCGGCCGTGGTGCACGCCGCGAGGCTGCCGACGAGGAGTGCTGCTGCTGCAATGCCGATCGTGCTCTTGTAGAACTTGCGCATGGGATGTCCTTCGTGAAGTGTGTTTGCGGTTGGTGTTGACAGGAGTTCGGCCCCGATCGGGAATCGGTTTGGAATCGGCCGTTTCCGTGACCTTTTTGTCACCAAACTCAGCGAACGTCCAGACTTCTGAGGATGAAAAGCCCGAAATTCCGGGGTTTTTGCGCTTCGGCAGAGTTCGCGCGGCAGGTCACGCGACGAACGGGAGGGTCGCCCAGAGCGAGTCGCCGATGCGGATCGCCGTGCGCGGCAGGTCGCGCGGGGCGAGGTCCGCCGAGAATCGGTGCCCGTCGGCGACACTCTCGAGCAGCACTCTCGAGCGCCCGCCGAGTTCCTCGACGCCGCGCACGCGGCACTGCCAGATCGTGGTCGAGGCAGCACCAGCCGGCCGCTCGACCGACACCAGCACCTCGGTGGGCGACAGTACGACACTGCGGCTTGGAGACAGGCGCACGAGGTCGAGACCGACGAGCGTCGCCACATACTCATTTGCGGGATTGCGCGCGACGTCGACGGGCGTGCCGCGCTGCACGACGCCGCCGTGCTCGACCACGACAATCTCGTCGGCGAGCACGATCGCGTCGACGGGGTCGTGGGTGACGACGACGGCAGAACCGCCGAACGCGCGCAGCTGGTCGGCGAGCTCAGCCCTCACCTCGAGCCGGGTGCCGGCATCCAGCGCCGCGAGCGGCTCGTCGAGCAGCAGCAGGGCCGGCTCGAGCACGAGGGCGCGGGCGAGGGCGACCCGCTGGGCCTGGCCGCCCGACAGGGAGGTGGGACGGATCCCGCCGAGTGCACCGATCCCGAGCCGGTCGAGCCACTCGCTGGCGCTGGCAGCGGCCTCCCGCTTCGGAACGCCGCGCGCGAGCAGACCGAAGGCCACGTTGTCGAGAGCGCTCAGGTGCGGAAAGAGCAGGTAGTCCTGAAAGACGACGCCGATGCCGCGGCCGGCGGGGGGTACCCGCCGAGCGGATGCCGCGTCGTCGAGCATCCGTCCGTCGAGCGTGATGCGTCCGCCGGTCGGGCGCAGCAGGCCGGCGATCGCGCGCAGCACAGTGGTCTTACCGGCGCCGTTGGGCCCGACGAGCGCTGTGACCGTTCCGGGGGGTACGAGAAGCTCCACGTCGAGGTGGAAGTTGACACGGTCGACGACCACCCGGGCGTCGAGTCCGGCTGCGTTCACGCGCCGACCCCGCTCATCCAGCGGTCCCGCAGGCTCACGAGCACACCGATCGACACGACCAGCAGCACGAGCGAGATGACGTAGGCCGCCTCTGGATTGGTCTGCAGGGCGAGGTAGGCCGAAATCGGCATCGTCTGCGTCACACCGGGGAAGTTGCCGGCGAAGGTGATTGTCGCGCCGAACTCGCCGAGGGCGCGCGCGAAGCACAGCACGGCGCCGGCCGCGACGCCGGGTGCGATGAGCGGGAGCGTGATCCGCCGGAAGATGAGCCACGGCGAGGCGCCGAGGGTGGAGGCGGCATCCTCGAACCGGCGGTCTGCGCCGCGCAGCGCCCCCTCGACGGCGAGCACAAGGAACGGCATGGCAACGAACGTCTGCGCGATGACGACGGCGGGAAGGGTGAATGGCAGCTGGATGTCGAACCAGGCGTCGAGGTACTGCCCGAGCGCTCCGCGGCGGCCGAGCAGCAGGAGCAGGGCGATTCCGCCGACGACGGGCGGGAGCACGAGCGGCACGGTGACGATCGCGCGGAGCAGGCGGCGCGGCACGACCGGCCAGGCTCCGGAGCGGGCGAGCACCCAGGCGAGTGGGATGCCGAGCACGAGGCTCGCGGCGGTCGCGAGCGACGCGCTCACCAGGGAGAGGCCGAGCGAGGTGCCGATCTCCGGCGCGGCGAGGATTTCGAGCAGGTCGGGCCACGGCACGCGGGAGACGAGCGCCACGAGCGGCAGGGCGAGGAACGCGACCGCGATAGCGGCAGGCGCCCACAGCACCCAGGGCACGCCGCTCGGGCGCCCCTCGCGGTCCACCGGCATCCGGGGCGCCGCGCTGCTCGGCAGGTCGGCACCCGTGGTGTGCCGCAGGTGGGTACCCGCATCCGGTCTTCTGCCCGTCAATCGGCCCATGTCAATCGACCGTGAATCCCGCGGCGGCGAGGATGCGCTGCGCGGCGCCACCCAACACGAACGCGGTGAAGGCGCTCGCCGCGGGGGAGTTGGGGGCTCCGGAGAGCGCGACCACCGAGTACTCGGCGGGCGCTTCGGAGGCCTCGACGAGGTTGATGCCCTCAACCGCGTCGCCGGCAACGAGCACGTCGGTGCGGTAGACGAGGGCGGCATCCACAGCCCCGAGCTCAACCTTGGTGAGCGCCGACCTCACATCCTGCTCGAGCGTGTCCGGCGCCGGGGTGATGCCGGCGATGTCGAAGACGCGCGCGGATGCCGACCCGCACGGGACCTCCGGCGCACAGAGGGCGATCGTGCGGTCCGGGTCGGCGAAGTCGGCGAGTCCCGTCACGTTTCCCGGGTTGCCGGCCGGCACCACGATCTGCAGCTCGGTGCGCGCGAAGACCTCCGGAGAGCTCGCGAGTCCCGCGCCGGTGATCCTCGCC
>Ga0136639_10000878_pt1 | contig 10417 bp, 11 predicted proteins | sample AntDrymUQ8592106_2_FD_113739 | JGI IMG/M metagenome (GOLD analysis project Ga0136639, IMG submission 113739) | Polar desert sand microbial communities from Dry Valleys, Antarctica - metaG UQ859 (21.06) | ecosystem: Environmental > Terrestrial > Soil > Desert | place: Antarctica: Dry Valley...
CGTGCATCGCGTCATCTGGTTCGATCCGGAGGCCACCAACGGCGCACTGGGCTCGGTCGAGCATTCGTACGATCCGGCCAGTGCGTATCAACGTGTGGGCGCCATCGCGATCGGTATCGCACCGCTGGTGGTCGGGGCGGCGGTGATCTTGTGGGCGGCGCAGCGCCTGCTCGGGATCTCCCTTGCCGATGTCGAATTGGCGAACGTCTCGGCGTTGACGTCGTTGACGATATCGGCCGAGTTGCCGGCCGCAACGTCGCGCGCGTTCAACGCGCCGCTCTGGAAATGGGTGCTGTTCGCCTACGTGAGCATCTCGGTGGGAGGCTCGATGCACCTGAGCGCCTCCGACGTGCGCGGTACTTGGCGCGGCGTCGTCACGCTGGCCATCTGGAGCGCCGCCGCCCTAGTTGCGGCGGCGCTCGTATGGTGGGTGCTGCAACAGACGGCACCCACCGTGTGGGACACCAACGTCGGCCCGCGTCTGCAACATGTCCTGCAATGGCTCGCGCGCGCGAGCGCATCGTTGTCTACTGCGATGTTGCTGGCCGTCGCCATCAACACGCTGTGCGCGCTGGTCCTTATGGTGACAGCGCGCGCTCGATAGCCGGAATCATGTCACTCGGTACGGTCGTTGAGCCGAAACGTTCGATGACCTGTCCATCGCGGCCGATCAGGAACTTCGTGAAGTTCCACTTGATCGACGTACTCCCCAGCACGCCGGGCTTCTCATCCTTCAACCACTGCCAGAGTGGATCGGCATCGTTGCCATTCACGTCCAGCTTCGACGTGAGAGGAAAGGTGACATCGAATTTCGTGCTGCAGAATTGCACGATGGTGGCTTCGGTGCCCGGCTCCTGACCACCGAACTGGTTGCACGGGCAGCCGAGTATCGTGAGGCCCTGTCGGTGATATGTGCGCCAGAGCGATTCGAGTCCGGCGTACTGTGGGGTGAGTCCGCACTGACTGGCCACGTTCACTACGATCGTGACACCGCCGGCAAGTGCCGAGAGCGCCAGTGGTTCGCCTGTGACGGAGGTCATGGTGAAATCGGAGAGCGTCCTCACGGCCGCACCACCGTGGCCGTGAACGGCACACTCACCATGCTCGGTCCCCACGACATCTCGATAGCGCCGCGCGTCGGCAGCGTTGAACGTACCACGATCGTGAACTCCTCCACGTGACTCGGTGTGGCCGTCATCTGCATCGGCACGCGCGCGAGATCATTCGACGCCGAGTAGATCGTACCCCACTGTCCGACCTGCTTGTTTACAATGAGAAACGTGCCGTTGCGCGTGTGCTGCACAAACAGGGTGTATGCGCCCGGCGGCACTGCCACGTCGCCCATGGTCAGCGTGCGCGACGTGAAAAGATGCGTGGCATCGTTGGCGCCGACACGCCAGATGGTATCGAACGGCACCAGCGCACCTCCCCACACCGTACGGTCGCGCACCGACGGACGACCGTAGTCGACGAGAACCATGCCACCCTGTCCGAAAGCACCGCGCGCGGTTTCGCGCAGCGACAGCGTGCCGGTGGGCTTCACGCTCTTCGCGATAGCGGCGAGATCGAGTCCGGGGCCACGCGTAGCGATGGACTTGTTGGTGGTGAACGATCCGTCCACCAACTGTAGTGTGTTGTTGGCGTCGAAGCGTAGGATCATCGCGTAGGCACCACCGCGCAGGCGCACAAGAGAAGCGTTGCCATCGCCGCCGACTGGCACGATTCCGGTGAAACCGAGGTTGCCGGCGAGGCCGAGCGAGGGAATGGAATCGATCGGGCCACCACTTTTGCGCATGCCGGCCAAGAGTTCGGTTGGCCCGTAGATGAACGTGGGAAAATTGATCAGCGCCTGCCTGGCCGCGAAGGCGCGGCGCTGCGTGCTGTCGGTGAAGACAGTTTCGCGCACGATGGAGTCGGCGGTCACGGTGAAGCGCGTGTCGCTTGGCGCGTTCGGCGGCAGCGATCCATCGACGTTCGTGCGCTTGATCGATGCGGTCGTGGGCCGCCCGTTCTTGGCCAGCGTGAGCGTGTACTGATAGCGCGCGACGGCGGCTCCCGAGCGTTGCACCATCTCTCCGGTGACCCGGGTGGCTGTGCGCGTGAACTGTTCGATAGCCACGGTGTCATTGCCGAGCCGATACACGAACGAGGCGGGCTGGGCGGACAGCGGTGTGGCGGTCAGGTATGCCGCGCCGATGGCTATAGTGACGACGGGAAGGCGCATGGGTGGGAATATCGGTAAGGGGTGTCGTCGCGGAGAATACGCGAATTGCAATAGCAACAGCAACGGCTGGAACACGGATAAAAACGGAAACGCACCGAGCGGCACAGATAAGCAAACATCGCTTTTGCTTATCCGTGCCGTTCGGTGCCCTTCCGCCAGCTCCGTGTTTCGGCTGTTTGGGGACTTGCCGCGTCGGGAACTGGCCTTGGCGCTCAACACTTGACCTTGTCGTCGCTGACATCGCTCAGTCCCCAACTCTGTATACACGAATGCAAATCGATCCGAGCTCCCCACCGCGATTCGCCTGGGTGCGCGACGGTGATCACCAGGCCGAGGCGGAACGGATCATTGCGCGTAATGCTCGGGAGCATGGCGGGGAGTGCACCGGCGAGCCGTCGGTTATGGTGCGCACAGCGCCCGGTGGACGCTTTACGATGCTTTCCGCCACCGGACTGTGGTGGCTGGAGTACATGGCGGTGCACGACCGTTGGGGCGAGCCCACGCGTGATGACGACGACCTGCTGGCGCGGCTCGTTGATATGAAGACCGAGCGCTAGCGCGGGTGTGGAGCGGTGGGGGAACTCATTGAAATCACTGTATTCAGTCGCAAAAATCGCCTGCATGCTCTACTTGAAGGATTCATTCGAAGCATTCGGCGTGATACCGTCCTCGCTGGGCCGGTCAGATGGCGCTGGCCACCACGAGCGCGGCCACGGCGGCGCGCGTGCGCACCCCGAGCTTGGTGAACAAGTGCTCGGTGTGGCGGCGCGCGGTGTGCTCGCTGATGTCCAGCTTGGCCGCGATGCACTTTGTGCTTTCCCCGCACACGATCAGGTCGGCCACCGCCCGTTCGCGGCTACTGAGCCGATCCAACGCCGGCGAGTGCGGCGCGGCTGGGCGGGGTGAAAGCACCACGACCGTGCGCGACGGCTGCTGCGGGTGCGCGCTGATCGCCAGCCGCAGGCGCGGCACGCCCGCCGGTTCGAGACGCCCGCCAACCACGCACACGTGCAAGGCCGGACTCCCTTTGGCCACGGTCGACAGATACAGGTCCAGCGCACGCTGCTCAACACAGGACAAAACGTCGTGCGCCTGGTCGCCCCACCACAGCCCGCCGGTCGCGCCGTCGAATACGCCGTACGGCACCCCGGCCGCGGCCAGTGCAGCCACCGTGGCGTCGAACGGCTTGGCGGCATGCGTGTCTGCGCCACTGGATGATGGTGCGTGTAATGAAGAGCTCGTCACCTGAAAGCGATCTGAGCCTCTGGAAGTGCGCGCGTAACGGGCAGTGGCGAATGCGGGCATATACCGGTTCACAGGTCGAAGGGCGGTAGCGAGCCGGGCAAGCGCCCGCGTGACCTGACCACCATATTGCAGCCTCTCAACCTGCTCTCGGTCCGCTCTCGGCCCAGACGCGCACTTCACCTTTGGGGCGGTTTTCTGTCGAACGCGGGATCAGTGATTAACGAATTGCAGCTATTGGGTGGTCTTCGACTGGCCCAGGATGGGCGACCGGTCGCGGGGAAGGCTGCGCATCGGCGCCGGCTGGCCTTGCTCGTGCTCCTGTCGAGTTCGCCGAAGCGACGCCTGACACGGGAACGGCTCATCGATTTTCTGTGGGAGGAGGCCGCCCCCGATGCCGGCCGACGGCTGCTCTCCGAGTCGCTATACGTGCTGCGTAGCGAGCTGGGCGATACCGCCATCCGGTCCGTGGGGGACGAAGTCGAGCTCGACCCCACCGTCGTGCCGAGCGACCTCGACTGTATCATCGCGGCCGACGCCCGACGGGACGACGCTGCCCTCCTGCGCATTCCCGCCGGTGCTTTTCTGGATGGCTGGTATCTGGAGAACGCCCCGGGCTTCTCCCTGTGGGTGGAGACGCAACGCGAGCGGGTGCGGGCCACCTTACTGCGCCTGTATGTCGACGCCGCGGGGCGGGCGGAGTTGGCCGAACTACCGGCTCAGGCGATAGACGGCTGGCGACGGGCGCTCGAGATTGACGGCTGCTCCACGCAGTCGGTGGCGCGATTGGCTGCCGCGCTCGGTCGGGTTGGTGATCGAGCCGAGGGGCTGCGGGTGATCGCCGTGCACCGCGCGCTATTGGAGGCCGATCTCGGGATCGAGCCCGAGCGGCAGGTACTCGACGTGGAGCGAGCCTTGCGCACGGCCGAGGTACGGCCGGTCGAGTTGGCGGTAGCCGTCGCCACGCCGACGACCAGCGCGACGCAGGTGGTACCGGTCGCCGCGGGTCGACCCGCCGCGCCACTCGAGACGCCGGCCGGTGATCGCGCCGAGTTGCCGGTGCCCGTGGTGCCGAGTGTGCCGCATACGCCGAGAGTGCCGAGAGTGCCGCGCGTTCGGCGTGTACTTCCGTGGCGACTGGTCGCCGTCGTCGCGGTGGCGGCGGCGGTGATTGGTGGGTGGCGACTCCGCGCGCCCGGAGTGCCGGTGACCGGCGACATGGCCCGCGTGGCGATCTACTCGCAGTCGCTCGCGTCGCGCGATACGGCGTTGCGATTTCTGCGGGAAGCGCTCACCAACGGCGTCACCAATCAGCTCAGCGTGAACGCGTTCGCGGTGGCGAGCGCGGGTGAAATCCGCGCAATGGAGTCGGGGCGGATCGCGCTCGACTCGTTGATTGCGCTGCGTCGACTCGGCACGCTGGTGGATCTCGCTTTCGAATCACGCGACGATCGACTGCGGGTGACGGTGCGCGTGATCGATGCCGCGACGCGCGACCAGGTGGCGTCGAGTGTGCATGATCGGCCGATGGTCGACGCGCTCCGCCTCGAGGGCGACATCGTGGGATTCGTGGCGGACGCGCTGAAGCGACGATTGCGTCGCGAGGTGATGCTGCGTGATGCGAACGAATCCACGCGCGACCCGTTCGTGCGGAAGCTGCTCGTCACGGCGGCGCGCTCGCGCGAGGACGCAGAGGGCGTGATCTCCAGCGGGTATGTGCTCGATCGCGAGTCGGCTGAGCAGATGCTGCTGTCGGCGGACTCGCTGTTGGTGCGAGCGATCGCGCAGGACGCCCGTTGGGCGACGTTGTGGGTGGAGCGGGCGCGGGTGATCAAGGCGCGAGTCAGCTTCGCGCGGGGTGCGCAGCACGTGCTGCTGGCGGACAGCGGCGTGACGTTTGCCGACTTTGCGCTGGCCAGCGTGCCCAACGATGCGCACGCACTCGCCGTTCGCGGTGTGCTCCATCTGTCGGCGGCTCAGGCGAGCATCGGTGGTGCCGCCGATACCATCCGGTTAGCACGAGCGGATCGGGACTTGCGACGTGCGCTCGACATCGAGCCGGCACAGGCCGCCGCGTGGCTGGCGCTGTCGAAGGTGCAGATACTGCGCGGGCAGTCCGCGACGGGCGTTGCCTCCGCGCGTCGCGCCGTGGAATATGACGCGTTTCTGGAGAACGGACAGCAGGCGTATCTGATGCTGTTCGGCAGTGCGCTGACGTCGGGTAAACCGCAGGATGCGGAGATGTGGTGCAAGCGCGGACGGCAGAGTTTTCCCGATGACTATCAGTTCCGCTTGTGCGAACTCACCGTGATGCGCGAACTCCCACGCGTGGTTGGTGATGACCGCGCGGCGTGGCAGATCGTGGCAGCGATGGACTCGATGGCGGCGTTGTCGCCGCGTGCGCCGCAGATAGCGTATGCGCGCGCGTATCGTAACGCCGTGGCGGCTGCGCTCTCCGCACGCGCTGGCGACACGCGCCGTGCGCGCGAGGGATTGTCACGCGCGCGGGCGTTGGTGGCTAACGATCGTGTGCAGCAGCTCGATCTGTTGTTCGATGAAGCCTACGTGCATCTGACGCTCGGCGATCGTGCGAAAGCCGTGCGGTTGTTGCGCGAGCTGATTGCGGCGCGCCCGCCTTTGCGTCGAATCGTGACAAGCGCGCCGCTGTTCAGGAGTGTGGCGGCGGAGGTTACTGCTCCGACTCCGTCCAGTCGCTGAGCCGGATGAAGCCGTTGTCGACGAAACCATTCTCTGTCGACACGAGGAGCGCTGGCTGAATCGTCATCTCCACGGTGTCGAAGAAGGTGGGATACCAATGGGCAATCGCGATGACCGTGGGATTGGCAATGGCGTTGTGCAGCTTGTCCATCTGTGCGGGGTGAGCTTCCCCTTCGCGCGACGGTCGGTCCGCACGGCGATGTCGCCCGCGGCCGGTGACTCCCCTGCCTCGAGCGGCTTGAGTCCGAATCTGACCGTGCCGTCGCGCAGTGGTGCATTCATGCTCAGCACGAAGGCTTCGCCGCGCTTTCCATCGGCCCACTCCGCGACCCGTCGGAGTTGGTTGGCACTGATGGTTTCACCACTCGGCGACTTCGAACTAATGCTGTCGGACGTTCGTGGCTCCCGTTGTGTATAGATACGCCGCCGGTCTCATACCGGCGCCGCCAAGGATAACTTGACGCGCATGCACCTGCGTGCATGGGGCAATCGTCCTATTTCGCCACGATCGTCGTCGCATCAGACTATGTGTATCTGCACTTGGAGTGATTTGTGGAGCGACGTGGCTTGGCGGTATTCGCTTGCATTGTGCTGCTCGTGACCGCCGCAATCGGTAGCGCTACGAGTGTATCGATTCGGCGGAATGACTCGGGGGCTTCGCCGATGATGCTTGTGGGCTGCACGCCGGTGCCGGCGGTTCATGCGCGTGACCGTACAGGGATCGCGTGGCACAACGTGCACGCGCAACCGGCGCTTCAGTTCGCCTTCGTGTGGAACGCGCAGTTCCGCAGTCACGAGATTCTGTGGCGCAACCGCGGACCGCGCGCGCTACAGTTTCGTTTCGCGGCGGATTCTCTGGCCACGGCGACGCGCGAGCGCGTCCGTGAACGGGTGCTGGCGGCGGGCTTCACCGAAACGATGCCGGGCGAGGCGATCGTACCCGGTCGGGAGACGGGTATGGTGTGCGTACACCTTGCGGCGCGGGGCTGAGCACGGCACCATGTCGGCATGTCCTGTTTTCTATCCATCGTGTGCCGCCGGAGACGCAGGCGCAGGTCATGCCCGTGATCAGCACCGAGCGGCCCACGCTGGAACGGTTCACGCTCGACGACGCAGCGATCATTGTCGAGCTGCTGACTGACCCCGATTGGCTTCGCTATCTCGGCGATCGCGGTGTGCGCACGGTCAACGACGCGCGGGGATGCCTGGAGCGCGGTCCGATGTCGTCGTACGCCGCGCGTGGATTCGAGCTGTATCGCGTGACGCGTCGGGAGACGGGCACCCCCATCGGGATGTAAGGAGCTCGACCTGCCGCTGATCCCGTAGGCCGCCCTGCCAGTGCGTCGGCCACATCGTGCATGATCGGACGACGCGGCACGAGAAGTAGAGGCGACAGCACCTGCTTCACGCGAAGGGCAAGAGGAACGCGATGACGTTACTCCCGCCAGTCTTCGCCGGGCATGATCCGATGCATGAACTCGTCGAACAGCGTCACGGCAAACGCGGTGTCGCCGTGGTTCCGGCTCCACACCATACCTTTGCCGATGAGCGAGCTGCGGGTCGGGCCCATTGACGTTACGGCGCGGTCCAGTTGCTCTGCGATATCTCCCGATCGGTGTGGACCGGGCCCGATGTCAGCCATCGCGCGCAGATAACGCCTCTCGGCCGGCGTGAGTCGATCGAAGCGCACACGGAAAAAGCTTTCGTCGAGCGTAATCGGCGATGTCTTGGCGACATCCCAGGTGTGCTTGCCCCACTCCTGCACGAAGTACGGATATCCCTGCGTCTCCTTCTGGATGCGATCGAGCGCGTCATCGGTGAACTCCACCCGTTGCTCGAGCGCTGGAACGACCAGCGCTTGGCGAGATGCCGCCGGGGACAGCGGTCCGATCTCGGGGAAGTCGAAGAGACGTTCGGCGTACGACTTGGCGCGTCCCATGCGCCCTCGCAGCTGCGGAAGTCCGGCGCCAAGCAACACCACCGGCAGCTGACGTTGGGCGGTGCGATGCAGCGCGCTGATGAGCGCGGCGAACTGCTCCTCTTCGACGTACTGCAGTTCGTCGACGAAAATGGCGAGCGCCGAATCCGCCAGCTGGGCGGCTGCGCCGGCGGCCCCAAGCAACGCCTGCAAGTCGTGTTCAAGGTCGCCGTTGTCGGCCCACCCGGGTTCAGGCTCGAAGTCGAAGCCAACCTCGATGTCCGCGAACTTGACCTTGAGCGACTTGGCGAATCCGGCAAGCGCACGCAGCGCGCGCTGCGCGAGATCTTTCGCCTTGGCGTTGCGCGACAGGCGCAGCAGTGTCTGCCGAAGTTGAGGCGCGAAAATAGCTGGGAGCGACCGGTTCTCCGGCGCTTCAACGCGCAGGGTATGCATGCCCGCGGCCTCAGCATCATTACGCATGCGGTCGAGCAGCACCGTCTTGCCGACTCCTCGAAGTCCCACCATCAGGATGCTCTTACTCGGCCGTCCGAGACGGAAGGCGGGCGTGGTGGGCATGATCACGTCACGTAAAAAACTCTCGGGTTTCGCGAATCCGTTCGCCGCACAAAACGCGGGCGGCGGTGGTGGTCGCGGTGGTGTTGGTGGACCAAGAGGTGGCGGCGCGCGTCCGTCGGTTGGGGCGTGATCGAGGTGTTCGAGACGTACAACACGACGGCGTCGGCTGTGGGTCTCACGTGCGAAGACTACTCGTTGGTGTATCGCTTGGCCGAGAACAATCAGAAGCCGATGGTTACGCTGGACCTCGATGCGGCACTGCTCGGCGCACAGCCGGCGTTCATACGATCGCGATGATCAAGGGTAGCGAGAAGCCCGAGAAGTACGTGATGCTATCGGCGCACTTCGATTCATGGGACGGCTCCAGCGGTGCGACCGACAACGGCACGGGCACACTGATGGCGATGGAAGCGATGCGCATCTTGAAGAAGGCGTACCCGAATCCGAAGCGCACGATCATGGTTGGGCATTGGGCCAGTGAAGAGCAGGGCCTGAACGGTTCCACCGCGTTCACGGAAGATCATCCGGAAGTGATGAAGGGATTAGAGGGGCTCTTCAATCAGGACAACGGCACGGGCCGAGTGCAGTCATTGTCGTCGTCAGGGCTCACTGATAGTGGCCGTCACTTGAAGCAGTGGTACGCGAAGCTGCCAAGCTTCTCCACCGACGGCATGAGCGCGAGCGTGATGTCGTGGAGCTTCAACGACGTGCCCACGGGTAACCGGGGTAGCACCGACGGCGCCGTGTTACGCTACGGCGAGAGTTCGCCGACTGCGTTCGTCCGGATGAGAATCGCGTGTGCCGTCACGTTGTTGTAGTAGTTCGTCCGACCCACTTTCTTCTTCTGTAGCAGCTCGACTTCAGTGAGTGCATCGAGGTACCTGGTGGCGGTCAGACGCGAGACGTTCAGGTCATGCTGCACGAATTCAATCTTCATGTAGAGGTGCATGAACAGATTGTCGATGAGGTCCTGGCTGTGGAACTTGAATCGTGTGCGGATCTGGTGTTTGTAATCCAGCAGTGCATGTGTCCCGGTTCAGTTGAAATGTGACTTTCCCCCGCTACACACTATGCAGTGCGGAGGAGTCCATGAGCCAGTCCAAACGTTCCGACGCCGCGAAGTCTCGTCGACCATTCACGCCAAAAGTGAAGGCCACGATTCTGCGACGTCATCTCGTGGAGAAGGTGCCGGTCTCAGACCTGTGTGACGAGTACGACATCCAACCCACCGTGTTCTATCTCTGGCAGCGCCAAGCCTTCGAGCATCTGAATGCGCGATGCCGATGTCGTGGCCGTGAGTCCGGCGTCGGTCTATCGCGTGCTGAAGGCGGCCGGCGTGCTCCAGCGCTGGAACGGCAAGGCGTCACGCCGCGCATCATCTCCGACAACCGCCCGCCGTGCATCGCCAAGGATATCAAGCTGTTCATTCGTCTGGCGGGCATGACGCACGTGCGCACGTCACCCCACCATCCGCAATCGAACGGGAAGCTCGAACGCTGGCACCGGACCATCACGGTGACCATGATCCGTCCGCTGGCCCCCCGCACCCTCGACGAGGCGCGTCGTATGGTCGCGGAGTTTGTCCGCTATTACGATACCGAACGCTTGCACAGCGCGATCGGCTTCGTGACGCCGGCCGATGTGCTCGCCGGCCGGGCAAGCGCGATCTGGACAGCACGCAATCACAAGCTCAAAGCGGCGCGCCGTGCGCAGTACCAGCACCCGTGTGCGGCCGA
>Ga0136639_10000879_pt1 | contig 10416 bp, 11 predicted proteins | sample AntDrymUQ8592106_2_FD_113739 | JGI IMG/M metagenome (GOLD analysis project Ga0136639, IMG submission 113739) | Polar desert sand microbial communities from Dry Valleys, Antarctica - metaG UQ859 (21.06) | ecosystem: Environmental > Terrestrial > Soil > Desert | place: Antarctica: Dry Valley...
CTTTCCGACCCAGTGCGGGCGACCCTCGTCATTGCCCGACAGGGTCGTCAGCAGACGCGACCGCCAGGTGTCCGAGAACCGACTCATGATGCGAGGCTAGCCGCCGGTCGCTGGGCATCCGCCCAGACGATTCAGGCCACGCGCGCGGCGAGGAACGCCGCCGGATCGACGGCAGCGCCGCCGTCCGGACGCACCTCGAAGTGCAGGTGCGCGCCCGTGCAGGAGCCCGTGCAGCCGAGGCGCCCGACGAACTGGCCGGCCGTCACGTAATCGCCGACCTGGAGGCCCATCGACCCCGTCTGCATGTGCGCGTAGACGCTCGTCACCATCTGGCCGTCGATGAGGTGCTGGATGCGCGCATGCACGCCGAGGGACGCGTAGCCCGGGGCGTTCGTCTCGACGACGACCCCCGCTGCCATCGCCCCGATGGGGGCGCCGTCGGGTGCATTGAGGTCGATGCCCTGGTGGTCGCTCGAGCACCCCGCACAGCTCCGTGGGCCGAAGTCGCTGCTCATGCGCGTGGTCGGGGGCAGCGGCCACTGCACGGCGGGCGGCGCCACTACCCCGTAGGCATCGCGTGGCGCGATGGACATCGAGGCGGTGGGGGCGCTGGATACCGTGGCCGCGGTGGCCGCGTCGGCGACGGAGAACGTCTGCACTCGGCCGGACTGCTGGTGTGCGGCGGTCGCGTCGAACGCGGCTGCGCTCGGAATGACGAAGGCGACCGACATGACGATCGCGAAGGCGCCGGCGAGGGACGACAGGAGGCGCCGGGTCGCATGGACGGCGCCGAGGCCGGGACTGGTCGCTCGGTGGAAATGGGCGACCGCGGGAGGGGTCGTAAAATTCGCTACGGTCGCCTGCTCGGCGGTCTCGGGGGCGCGCAGGATGAATCGATGATTCGTCACGTGGGGGTTCGCTGACTGTTGACACGCGCTCGGCGTGGGACTCGCGGAGAGGAGTCCGGGCGGACGCGCGACGGTGAGCGGGGATGGATCGAACGACGATCCTGCCCGATCCAGCTGGCAGAGTGCTGGGAGCGCGGCGGGTCGACTACCCGAGACGGGCCCGCATCCATGCGACTGGGTCGACCGGAGCGCCGCCTCCCGGCTGGATTTCGAAGTGCAGGTGGGTGCCGGAGCACGACCCGGTGCAGCCCATAGCGCCGATCACCTGTCCTGGGGAGACCGTCTGCCCCGTCGCGACCTGAACGGAACCAGCCTGCATGTGGGCGTAGAGGGTCTCGACCATCTCGCCATTCACGACGCTCTGGATCCGCACGTGCACCCCGTAGGACGAATAGCCCGAACCGAGGGGCGGCAGCACTACTCCGGCGGCCATCGACCAGATCGGGGTGCCGGCGCCGGCATTGAGGTCGACTCCCTGGTGGAAACTCGAGCATCCGCCGCAGCTTCGCGGGCCGAAGGCGCTGCTCATGGGCGTTCCCGCAGGCACCGGCCACTGCAGGGACGTCGATGACGCCGACGGCGTCAGCGACATCTTCATCGGGGATGCAAAGGTCGAGACGACGCGCGGCGGCGGCGGCGGCGGCGGTGGTGGCGGTGGTGGCGGCGCGGCCGTGACGGTGTAGCCGTCCCGCGCAACCGCGGGACCGGGTACCTCGCCATCGACGGGGGCCATCGCCTGAACGTCGCCCTGCTCAGCCTGGCCGCCGATCGCGGTCGTTTCGTATGCCTGCGCATTGGGCACCACGGCGGCGATGGATGCCGTGAACGCGAACACCACGGCGATCATCGCGAGCACCTTGCTCCCGCCGCGAAGTATCGCCATTGCCGACCGGTGGGGCCTGACCGGCTGCGCCCCAACGAGTCCCTGGGCGACGGAGACGGGGGCGGATGCGGGTGCCTCGACGGTTCCGCCGTGGCGGGTCTGCAGGGCGCGGGACATTCGTTGAGGTGGCACGAGGAGAGGGTTCCTGACGTTCGGCGCGCAAGTTTCACGCGGTGACGCACGACGAATCGCACGCTCATTAGCAGGTATTCGGGTTGCCCGTAATGTGGCCGTTACCTCAACAGGCTAGGGGCCGAACGGCGCCGCGTCAAAATTTCACGTTATACGTGTTGCATTCACGTGCATCCACAAGTCGCCCACGGCCAAGTCGCCCACCCCTCTCGTTGGCGCCCGCGCAGGCCACGTGCCCGGCCCACGGTGGGGCAGTAACGTGGGCGTCATGGAATTCAGATATCTCGGAAACAGCGGCCTCAAGGTCTCGGCGATCACCTACGGCAACTGGCTCACCCACGGTTCGCAGGTCGAGAACGAAACGGCGATCGGCTGCGTCAGGGCCGCCCTCGACGCGGGGATCACGAGCTTCGACACCGCGGACGTCTACGCGAACACGGTCGCCGAGAAGGTGCTCGGAAAAGCCCTCAAGGGGCAACGCCGAGAGTCACTCGAGGTCTTCACGAAGGTGTTCGGGCCCACCGGACCAAAGGGTCCGAACGACTCCGGGCTCTCCCGCAAGCACATCCTCGAGTCGATCGATGGCTCGCTGCAGCGGCTGAAGACCGACTACGTCGACCTCTACCAGGCACACCGGTACGACGTCGAGACCCCACTCGAGGAGACGATGCAGGCATTCGCCGACGTCGTGCGCCAGGGGAAGGCGCTCTATATCGGAGTATCGGAGTGGACCGCCGAGCAGCTTCGCGCGGGCCACGCGCTCGCCACGGATCTGAACATCCAGCTCATCTCGAACCAGCCGCAGTACTCGATGCTGTGGCGGGTCATCGAGGCCGAGGTCGAGCCGGTTTCACGCGAACTCGGCATCAGCCAGATCGTCTGGTCGCCGATCGCCCAGGGCGTGCTCACCGGCAAGTACAAGCCGGGATCCGCCCTGCCGAAGGGCAGCCGGGCAACCGACGAGAAGGGCGGCGCCAAGATGATCGAGCGGTTCATGACGCCCGATGTACTCGCGTCAGTGCAAGAGCTGAAGCCCATCGCCAAGGAGCTCGACCTCGACCTGGCGCAGCTCGCCATCGCCTGGGTGCTTCGCAACTCAAACGTGGCATCCGCAATCATCGGAGCCTCCCGCCCCGAGCAGGTGACCGCGAACGCGAAGGCCGCCGGGGTGACCCTTTCGGAGGAGACTCAGGCCCGCATCGACGGCGTGCTCGGGCATCTGGCCGAATACAACCCGGCACGGACACACGAGCAGTCGCCAAAATCCCGCGAAACCTGACCCCGGGGTCGATTCCCGGTCGAAATAGCGGATCGGGAATAACGCGCCGATCAATGCGCTTGCATGCAATTGAGCCCCGGCTCATCCGTGTCAGCTCGACCAAAGGACGTCAACCATGACCACGCTCAGCGCAGACACCATCCCCGGATACGTCGCCGGAACTTGGAAGCTCGACCCCACGCACTCCGAGATCACCTTTTCGGTGCGCCATCTCGCGATCTCCAAAGTGAAGGGATCTTTCGAAACGTTCGACGTCACGGTTGAGACCGGCGAGAACCCGCTCGACACCAAGCTCACCGCCTCGATCGATGTCGCCTCGGTGAACACCCGCCAGAAGGACCGCGACAACCACCTGCGCTCCGGTGACTTCTTCGCGATCGGCGAACACCCCACCATCGAGTTCGTCTCGAACGCGGTGCGCCAAGACGGCGATATGCTGCACATCGACGGCGACCTGACAATGCGCGGCGTGACCAAGCCTGTTACGTTCTCCGGCGAGTTCGGCGGAATCATCGTCAACGGCTACGGCCAGACGGTTGCCGGCGCGTCGTTCGCGACCAAGATCAACCGGCACGACTTCGGCGTGAGCTGGAACGCGGCCGTCGAGGCCGGTGGGCTCACGCTCGGCGACACGGTGTCAATCTCCATCGACGCGCAGGTCGCGCTTCAGGCGTAACCCTCACGTACGGCAGCCGCGGCGCCAACCCTCACCCGGGTGGGCGCCGCGACTGTTTCTGCGCCCTACGCTGGGACCATGAGCCCCGCCCGCAGACAACGCATCGCGGGCATCGTGCTCCTGTTCGGATTCGTCTACCTGGCCTTCGAGTTCATCACGGCGATGGCGTGGGTGGATCCGCCGTACGACTGGGCGGCGAACTACATCTCCGACCTCGGCTTCGCCGACTGCGCTGTCATCGACGGGATGCGATTGTGCTCGCCGCTGCATCCGCTGATGAACGCGGGCTTCCTCGTTCAGGGCACGGTCTTCACCATCGGCAGCATTCTCGTGGTGCGCCTAATGCGCCCCGCCCGTTGGATGCGCGTGCTCGTCGGCACTCTGCTCGTACTCTCGGGAGTCGGAACCTTCCTGGTGGGCATCTTCCACCAGAGCCTGGGGCTCTACGAGGCCGGGCTGAACGGCTTCCATGTGTTCGCCGCCTTCCTGTCCATCGGGGCGGGGAACATCGGCATCCTGCTGCTCGGGCTTCTCGTGCTCGGCGACCGGGAGTGGCGGGGCTACGGCATCGCCGTCGTCGCCATCGGCGTGATCGGGATCGCTGCCAGCCTGCTCCTCCTGGCCGGCAATGACCTCGGGGTCGGCATTGGCGTGGTCGAACGGGTCGCCGTCTATCCGCTGAACGCATGGACCATCGGCACCGGCGTCGGGCTGCTCGTGAAGGGCGTCCGCGACCGGAGGCGACTCGCCCGCGCGCGCCGCGGCCTGATTCGACCGCGTTAATCCTGCGACCAACCCCGTAGTCACGGCGGCACCGGATGCCTAGCATTGGGCCATGAGCGATCTCCCGTTCAGGTTCGGCCCGTTCGCGGTGTTGTGATGTTCTCGGTCTACTACCGCACTCCCCGCGACGAGGCACTGCGCGTGCTCTTTCTCGTCGAGCAGGATCCGGCGCGCCTCGCCCGCTTGCGCACGGTGTACAGCGGCCGTCACGACGTGCTCGACGCGCTCTGGTGGCGGCTTCACCCGCGCGAGGCGTCGCCGCGCGGCGTGCCCGATCCGGTGCTCGAACGTGACGGCCTCCAGCGGCAGGCGTTCTCGCGCGAGGGTGAGAGGGCGCCGACCCTCGAACAGCTTGACCTGATCACCGGTGCCGAGATCCGCTTGACGGCGGACGAGCACCGCCTGCGCGAGCTCGACACCCACCTCGCCGAGGATGCGCGCGCCCTCGACGCCGCTGTCGCGAGGTTCAGCGCGGACTTCCCGGTGGGCAAGATGACGCGCGACCCTGCTGGCAAGGCGGCGGACGAGCCGGAGGCGGACGAAAGAGCCAACGCGGGACCCATTCCCGCGTCGCGGCCCCGCGCCGCGCAGCCGCGCGAGGCGCAGCCCCAAGCAGGGCAACCCAGGTGGCGCCGTCGGCTCACCGCCGCCCTTGCCCTCGGGCTGGCGGCGCTCCTGGCCGTGAACATCTTCTTGGCGACGCGGCTGGAAAACGTGTCACGGCAGGTGGATTCGCTCGCCCAGCAGGCCCTTGCCGATCCCCGCGAGCGCTGGGGCGAGGTGGACGCAAGCTCGGTATCCGCCCTAGAGGTCTTCGCCACGCCCCAGATGATCAGAGACGTCTACCCGGTGCAGCTGCCAATCGCGTACGACTTGCGTAATGTGCGCAGGCTGACCCACGAGGTGCGAACCGGCGCATTCGGGCTCTACGCCGTGCTCGCCCATCCCGGCGACATCTGCCTCGTCGCGGTGCTCCCCGACCTGTCGAGCTCGAGCACCTGCTCCGCGGTGGCCGACTTCGCCGAGAACGGGCTCGCCGTCACATCCACCGAGCTGGTCGGCGGTGACGATCGAAATCCGCTGGTCCGCGTGATCACGTGGCGTCCGAACGGCGCGATCGTGCTCGGTACCGGCTGACCGCCCTCGTCAGTAGAAGGCGCGCACGTGGGCCGCATATCCGCCGGGGGTGCGCCCTGTGGTGCGAGCCGACGTTTGCACCCAGCACTCGGCGTTTGGCTGGATGACGGCGCCCAGCCGGCGGAGGCTGTCGACGAGCGCCACGTCCTCGTGCTCCGGGTACGCCTCGAATCCGCCTGCCTGGAGGTAGGCATCCGCCCGCACCCCGAGGTTGGCGCCGTGCACCCGCGCGGTCGCTGGCGCGTGGGCGTGGCGGCGCTGCCAGTCGCGGTATTTTGCCGGCGAGAGGTCGCGCGGGTCGGGGCGGATCGCGCCGAGCATGACCACCGCTCCCGCCCTGGCTGCTTCGAGGTGGTCTGAGATCCACCCCACCGGCACCGTCGAGTCCGCGTCGGTGTTCGCGAGCCAGAGCCGGGAAGCAGGCGCCAGCGATCCCTCGATCGCGTGCCTGACCCCGCGTTCGCGCGCGGCGCCGACGTTGCGAAAGTCGACCTCGAGCGTCTCAACACCCGGCCAGCTGGTGGCGATTGCCGTGGACCCGTCCGTGCAGGCGTCGAGCACCACAACGACTCGCAGCCTCAGTAGCGGGTGCCTCAACTGCCGCACCGCCGTGTCAACGGCGGCGAGGCAGGCGGGGAGATGCTGGTCCTCGTTGTTCGCCGGGATCACGACGGCGAACTCGTCGAGGGGCTCGTCCGGGTTCACGCGTCGTGGCCGAGCAACCCGGTCTCCCGGGCTACGGAGCGCGCGGGAGGGCGCACGAGCACATCCAGCAGGAAGTCCTCTTCGCGGTGTTGAGAGAGCACCTCGAAGGCCGGATGCGCCCGAAGGGCCGCGTGCACGTCATCGCCCGTCTCGGGGTAGCCCTCGACCGGATGCCGCCAGTGGCAGGCGACAATCACCCCGTCATCAGTGAGCGACGCCTCGATGTGATCGAGCGCGACTTGCAGGTCTTCGGGGCTCCAGTAGTAGGCGACCTCGGAGAGCACCACGAGGTCGAAGGTGCCCTCGGGCCATTCGAGCGGGGTATCGGCCCGCACCACCGTGACGTGCGCCTGCTCGATGAGCCGCTTGCGGGCGAGGCTGAGCGGCTGCTCGGCGATGTCGGTCGCGATGATCTCGGCGCAGCGTCCGGCGAGTTCGGCCGTGAGCACGCCGATCGAGCATCCGACCTCGAGGGCCGACGCGAACAACGGCCGGGGCAAGGATGCGACGGTGAGCGCGCGCTTGCGGATCTCGTACCAGCGAGTCTCGAATCCCCAGGGGTCCTCGCTGCCGGAGTAGAAGCTGTCGAAGAACTCCCGCGTGAGTGTGCGGCTCCCGACGGGTGTGATGAAGACCTCGAACGGTCGACTGAAGTACTCGTGGAATTGCTCGCTCAACAGCCGTTCGTCTCCCGGCGCGTCGGAGAGCGGCGCGTTCTGGCTCTCGTGGGCGGAGATCGCCATGTCCTTGGCACTGCGTTCGTCACGCTCGAGCGCGAGCGTGACGAAGCGGCTCCACGGCACGTCGTCGTCGCTCGGCTGTGCCCAGTGCCACATCCAGACCGGGTACTCGAGCAGCTGGGCGCCTCGAGCGCGCGCGACTCGCGCCGCTACAGCCCCGGCCGCCTCGTGGTCACCGTGCCGGTCCTGGCGCCACGGGGCGACGACGAGGGTCCCCTCGGAGAGCTGGAGCGACTCCAGGTGGGCAGCCAGCTCGCTCGCGTGCTCTGCCAGCGCACCGTCGGGGAGGTCGAGAAAGTCGACCGTGGCAAACGGAGCGACCATCTGCACCGCCTTGAGCACCTCGCTGCGCCGCAGGAGGACGATCTCCTCGGGCGAGGTTGTCAGCGACGCAGGGTGTGACGCCTCACCGTTGGTCGCGACGACGAGGTGCACCGGTACACCGAGATGCGTCGCGTGCGCCATCAGGCCGCCCGCACCGAGCGACTCATCGTCGGGGTGTGCCGATACGACGACGAGTCTCCGGAAGTCCGACAGGGTGAGCGCTGGCACCTCCTGCCATCTGGGGGCTGTCAGCCACTCGTCCTCCGGTGTTCCCTTCTGACGATGATCGAATTTCACCATGGTCGTGCCTTTCTCGTGAGCAGCGCGCGGCCGAGTTCTGCCTCGTCCCGCTCGGCGTGGTCCTGACGAAGGTACAACTCCAGGTCGGCGACGCGGCCGGCGTGACGGGCGTCGAGGGCGAGCGGTGCTGGCCCCATCGCATGCGCGCACCGTCGGATGATCTCCTCCGCCGAACGGGCGACCATCGAGCGGGTGCGCCCGGCGAGAATCCGCGTCTCGCCGCGGTCCGGTTGGCCCTGATCGACAATCGCGGCCGCGGCAGACAGCGCGATGCGGCCGATCTCGACCTGCACGTCTGTCGCTCCGAAGTGCATGAGCGCGATCTGGTCGGGATCCCGAGCGCGCACGCCCTCGTCGAGGGCACGGGCGATTCCGATCGAGGCGCCCCACCAGACGGCCGCGACGCCGATCCCTCCCCACGCGAAGCCCGGTCGGGAGAGATACCACCCGTCGTCCCCGATCGGCACGGCGGGGACCGAGTCCAATTCGATCGGTCCGCTCTCGACGCCCGGCAGACCTCGGGCGGACCACTCACCGTGCCTCAGCCGCACCCCATCGTTCCCGAGGTCGATTGCGAACAGCCGCCGGCCGCCCGGGGTGTGGGCGGTGACGAGCGCGTGCGACAGCCGCCCCGCGAGCGAACACCACGGTTTGACCCCGCCGAGCACCCACGACCCGCCACGGCCCGTCGCGGTGACCCGCAGACCGGCTCCCTCGGCCGCGAACACGCCCCATGCGCTGCCCCCGTGCGCACCGACGGCGCCGAGGTCGACGGCGACCGGCAACTGTCCGAGGATCGCCAGGGCGTCGAGGTGCGGCTCGACGACGCGCGCGACCGACACATCGGCGGCCGCGATCGTCGCGAGGGTTGACCACAACGCCGCTGTCTCTCCGACTCCGGGAAGCGGCACAGACGGCCCGAGTTCGACGGCGAGGTCGATCGCTGCGGCGATGCTGCCGCCAGCGGCCAGCACCCGCGCGTGTACAGCGTCGAGCTCGTTCTCGAGGGCATCCTGTCTGCGCTCAAGCTGGACGGCTGCGTGGCGGGGGTGAACCATGCACCAAATCTAAACTGGCACGCCGCAAAACTCTGCCACGAGATGCAGCAGGTCAGGCGATCGGGATGACCAGGCAGGTGCTGCTTGCCGTCGCAATGAGGTTTCCCTGTGCATCCACGACGGTCCCCTCGGCGAACGCGACGCGGCGCCCGTGTTTGGTGACCGTGCCCACAGCGGTAAGACGCCCGGTGTCGGCGCGAACCGGACGCAGGTAGCTCACCTTGATCTCAATCGAGGTGTAACCCTGGTCGGCGGGGAGCGTGGTCTGCACCGCGCATCCGATCGCCGAATCGAGCAGCGTGCAGACGAGCCCGCCGTGGACGGTGCCGATCGGGTTGTAGTGCGACTCGTCGGGCAGGCACTCGAAGGTCGTCGTGCCCGCACCTGCGGCGACGGGCGCCATGCGCATGAGCGCAGCCATCGGCGGGGGCGGCACGGTGCCATCGATCATCGCCGTGATGTACTCGAGGCCGCTCATTGATTGCGCCGCGCGCGTACCGATTGCAGGGTCGGCCCACTCGATCACCCGCGAGCGCGCCGGGGCGACGAGAAGGGCCACCTGAACACTGCCGCCCTTGGTGCCCTGTCGACCGATCTCGGCGAAGCCGATTCTCGTGTGGAACGCGAGGGACCGGGGGTTCGGCGGTTCGACATTGACCTCGCAGGTGACCTCGGAACGGCCCGCGGCGCGCGCGAGCCAGAAGGCGTGGTCATAGAGCAGCCGCCCGAGTCGCTGGCCGCGGCGGTCCTCGTCGACCACGATGCGGTCGACGTAGAACGAGTCTCCGCCGCGCTGCTCAAAGAAGCGGTAGTTCTCGCTTGCGTAGTCGCTGCCGGGGTCGAATCCGATCAGGAATCCGTGCAGTTGCTGGGTCTGGTCGTCGACGACACCGAACGAGTGGTCGCTCAGGGCGATCAGCGCTGCGAGCTCATCCGCCGTCGTGAACGGCACGGCCGGCACCGCCGCATTGTTGAACTGCGCCACTCGGGGGAGGTCGTCGGTGAGCAGGTCGCGAATGATTAGAGGCACATAGCGACCCTACCGGCGCGGGCTTCCCTGGGCGGGAATGATGATCCACAGCAGCGCGTAGACCACCCACATGGGGCCCGGAAACAAGCTCAGCACGATCCAGAGGATGCGCACGGTGGTGACGTTCCAGCCGAACGCTTTCGCGAGTGCAGCACAGACGCCGGCCAGGACCCGGCCGGACGTGGGACGTTGGAGAGTAGTAGCCATGCCCCCACCCTGCCTCACTCGGTGCTCGAGCTGTAATGGGTTAACCCGCCGAACGACCAGTGGTATTAGAAGCCGAAGTCGCCGAACCCGCCGCCGTCGCCGAAACCGCCGCCGTCGCCGCCGAAGTCGCCACCGGTATCGCCGCCGGCGTCACCGGACTCCGCGGCGGTGGCCTCGCCTCCGACATCCATCGGCAGGAACGCGCTCACGAGCGCCGAGCCGATGACGTATCCGGCAACGGTGCCGAGCAGGGA
>Ga0136639_10000880_pt1 | contig 10413 bp, 10 predicted proteins | sample AntDrymUQ8592106_2_FD_113739 | JGI IMG/M metagenome (GOLD analysis project Ga0136639, IMG submission 113739) | Polar desert sand microbial communities from Dry Valleys, Antarctica - metaG UQ859 (21.06) | ecosystem: Environmental > Terrestrial > Soil > Desert | place: Antarctica: Dry Valley...
AAATTGCAGGCCTATTTGGCGAAGCTGCCAACCCGGCCAACCCCCGTGACCGAGACCGGCGGCACGGCGCCGCCGCAGGCGTCAGGGAAAAAGACAAAGGCCAAGAATACGAAGGCGGGAAACGCTCCCAAGTCTTTTGATTCGGCCGCGGAGATGAAGCGGGTTACGGGAGTGGACGCGTTCCGCATTGATGGCGTAAGTGTGATGACGATTCAGACGGTAGTGGCGGAACTGGGAACGGACCTGCAGAAATCGTGGCCCAGTAAACAGCATTTCACCTCCTGGCTGGGTCTGACTCCACAGAGAGATGTTAGCGGAGGAAAGGTGATTCGGCACGCCCGCAGCAAGAGCCGCAACCGGGTGGCCGGGATTTTACGACTGGCCTCCACGTCCCTGCTCCGCAGCGACAGCTAGCTGGGCGCACGTTACCGAGGTCTGCGCACGAGGCTAGGCGCACCCAAAGAGATTAAGGCGATGGCGCGCTATCTGGCCTGCATCATCTACCGGCTATTCACGAAAGGGCAGGAATGGGTGGATCGGGGAGCCGAGCATTTTGAGCAGAACCGTCAGGCGCGTGACCTGGCCAGGCTACAGGCCCAAGTTAGCGCGCGCGGCTTTCGACTCGTCTCCGCCACGGAGACCGTCGCCTGAAAATCGTTGAAAACAAAAGCCTGAGTCCGTAACTCGCAGAGGAGTTTCTGGAGAGGAACCGCGCACGACGGACTCGATCCGGCACGGCAGGATGGGCGAGTTCCTCGCCCCTTGTTGCCGCGCCTTCGCGGCCTGTGCGCTTCTTAGGAACCGCGCACGACGGACTCGCTCCGGCACGGCAGGATGGGCGAGGTCCTTGCCCTTTGGTGCCCGCCCTCGCGGCCTGTGGGCTTTGGAGGAACTCGCGCACAACGGATACGCCGGGCGCTAAGTTACTTGAGCTGGCTGGGGCTGCGCCCGGCGGCCGGTCCGCTTTTGATTAAGGGCGACGAATGAAGAACGACCGAAACGAGGATTCGTGGGATACGCAGACGCGCAGGCCGCGATTCCGGGCGAACTCGTCCACGGCTGATTTGACCCCGAAGTTGCCTTCCGGGATGAGGCCATCGAGGTAATCGTGTCCGGCGAGTATGCCGCCCGAACGAACTTTGGGCCACCAGGCTTCCAGATCCTGCTTGGCCCCCTCGTATTGGTGTTGCGCATCGACAAAAACAAAATCGAACTGGCCATCAGCGAACTGGCCGGCGGCTTGGGGGGAGGCCTGCCGGAGGATTTTCGAACGCTCTCCGAACGGGGCTAAGTTTTCGACTGCCTGGCGATGGATCCCTTCAAATGCTTCGTCGGAATGGTGATTGATGTCGACGTAGTCTCCGGCTCCAAAATTTCGCCATGGATCCACCGAGTGGAGGATCTTCCCTTTCCAGTTGCGAAGTAAGTAGACCGAATAATCACCATGGAGAACACCGATTTCGGCACCTTCGCCGGTTAGTCCGGCGGCGTTGAGGATGTAGGGAAACTCCCACCTGGTCCACACGAAACGAAAACCGATGAAGCGGTAGAACAGGCGCGCCACATGGGCACCCCAACGCGGGTTGAAGTCCATATCGCGATAGAGAAATGGGCTGAAGTAATTCATGAAAGTCACCAAAGATTTTATCGCAGTGGATCGATGACTGCTGTCGCAACGCCAAGACGAGACGGGTTACAGTGTAAGAAGCGTGATGAATCCCAGCCGCCGACATTTTCTGGCCGCCGCCCTAGCCGCCAGCCAAGCTCAAGCCGCCTCGCCCTACGAATTCTCCGTTTTTTCGAAGCACTTGCATTTTCTCGGCTGGCCGGAGATGGCCGCCGTCGCCAAGGAGATCGGTTTCGATGGCATCGACCTAACCGTACGCAAAGCGGGTCATGTGTTGCCGGAGCGGGCGGCTGATGATCTGCCGAAGGCTAAAGAAGCCATCGAGCGGGCCGGTTTGAAGTTGACCATGATCACTTCAGACGTTGTTGATGTGACGAGCCCGTATGCTGTTGCGGTGTTGCGGACGGCGGCTAAGTTGGGAGTGAAGCACTATCGATGGGGTGGTTTTCGCTACCAGGAAAACGGTAAATCGCCGGTAGAACAATTGGCGGAGCTGAAGCCGAAGGTGAAGGAGTTGGCGGCGCTGAATCGCGAACTTGGCTTGTGCGCGATGTACCACACCCATTCGGGGTTGAACCAGATAGGAGCGTCGATGTGGGATCTGTGGCTGCTGTTGAAGGACCACGATCCGGCGCAGGTGAGTTTCAATTACGACATCGGCCACGCGACCGTAGAGGGAGGGCTCGGTGGATGGGTGCATAGCGCAAGGCTAGCGGCGCCTTATACCCGAGGCGTGGCGTTGAAGGATTTTCGGTGGGAGAAGGGGCCGAAAGGGTGGCGGGTGCAATGGTGTCCGATCGGGGAAGGGATGGTCCAATTCGACAAATACTTCCCCATGATGAAGGCTTCGGGGTTCCGAGGGCCATTGCAGGTCCACTACGAATACGATCTGGGCGGAGCGGATAAGGGGATGACGAAGATCACGATAGATCCCAAACAGGTTTTTGCGGCGATGCGGAAGGACCTGGTGGCTTTGAAGAGTCTGTTGGGATGAGGCTTTTGCTATTGATCGGCTTGGCGGCGCGATTGGGGGCCGAAATCGACTTACGCCCGTGGGCCGAGAACGCGCTGCGGGATGGCGCTGGACGGTGACGGCGGGACGGCCGGCGTTACAGATTCCGGGGAACGATTCCTACAGCGAGGCACCGTATCGGTGGCCGGATCCGAAAGACGCTACAGCAGCCTACATTCGACGAGACGGCGAAACGAACCCAAATCGGTTTCAGGCCAATCGGCAAGCACTGGGGAAAATGAGTCAGGCTGTGCTGACGTTGGGGATGGCGGCGGAGCGCTGGCCAAAGGCTGGCTGCGCGGCACGGGGCGGGGAAGTGGTGCGGGTGTGGTTTTTACGATCGGCGACGCGGATGAACCCACACCTGGAGTATGGGCAGGCGGTGCGGGGTCGCAATACGGGCCCAGGGGCCGGCATTATTGACAAGCGGGATTTGATCTACGCGGTGGAGGAGATTCGCTTACTCGAATCGCGCCAGGAGTTTATGGCGGCTGAGCGGGAGGGACTGCGTGATTGGTTTCGGCAATATGCACGCTGGTTGACCACGAGTAAGATTGGTTTGGCGGAGAAAAACAGCGGCGACAATTATGCCAACTGGTGGTCGGCGCAAGTGGTGGCCTATGTTCGCTATTGCGGGGAGGAGCCGATGCGGCGGATGGTTTATGCGCACTTCCGCAACACCCTCGTGCCGCAGCAGATCCGGGCGGACGGTTCGGCCCCGCGGGAAGAGTCGCGAACCCGCTCTTTGAGTTATTCGGCGTTTAGTTTAGATGCCTTGGCCGTAGTCTGCCATTATGCGGCGTTGGATGGCGAGAACTTACTCGCGGCGGGTAACTTCGCGGAGGCGCGACGTTACCTGACGCCGTTCGCCTTAAACCCATCGAGTTGGAAGAAGCTGCAGGTTATCTCGTTTGCGGCCGCTGACCATTTTTTCCCGTTGTTGGCCGGTGACAAAGCCAGCTACGCTCAACTACCGCCCGCGGCAGACGTCAGGCGCCTCTTCTGGGAGAAATCGAGTCTTCATGGCACGAGCGAAATCCGTCAATAATAAGCAGCGAGAGTTCCTGGCGGGTGTGTCGCGCGACGCGCTGGCGGACTGGGTGGCCGCACTGGCCAAGGAGCTTCCCGACGTGCAGCGCCGGCTTGACTTGTTTGCCGCTCGGAACAGCGATGCTGACTCCGCGGCGGCAACTTACCGGGCTTCGATACTGACCTTGACGAAGTCTCGGAATCGCAATCCGCAGAAGCGGGCGCGTGAAGCGCGGATCAACTTCGAGAATATGGTTAAGTCGCTGACGGCTGACTTTAAGGCGGGCCGATTGGCGCTCGTTCTTGACGTGGTTCCGGAGGTCTTACTTGCGCTCGACGCCTTTCTGCGCGACCACGCCGATCCGCAGGCGAAGGTACGGGAGATGCTTCCCAAGCTGACGGAGTTGCATCTGGAAGCGGCTACCGAGTTACGCCCGGGCGGGGAACGGTTAGCCGAGCAATTAGCGAGGGTGGCGCGAGAAGGCTTGGATGCGGGACTATTTCGCGAGGCTGCCTATAGTTATCGGGATGTGCTCGGTGACGAGGGACTGGCGCGTTACCGAGAGTTGATCGAGCCGGATTGGTGCGCCGCGGTGGGTCCGGCGGGCCGGCGATCGTGGCAGCTTCGGTCCCAAGTTGAGGGACAGATGATGGCGTGGGCGCGGGCGCAGGAGTCTCCGGCGATGCGGGCAGCGGAAACGGCGAAAATTCTTCGGGGGCTGGCCGTTTCGGCCGAAGATTTCCTGGAAGCGGCCGAAAGCTTTGCCAGGGCCGGGGACGCCGAGGCGGCAAGGGAAACGCTGGAAGAGGGGTTTTCGTTGGCGACGTCGCAACGGGTGGCGCCCGGCACGTTGCTGGCGCTGGCCAGTTTGCTGATCGAGAGCGCGGACCCGGCGAAGGCAGAGACTCTGGCGTGGACAACCTACACCACTCGGCCCTGTAGAGATAGTTATTTGTTGTTGCTGCAGGCCGGAGCCGCCACGGGGCGAACGGAAGCGTTGCGAGAGCAGGCGATGACGTTGGCTCGGGCGCGGTCGACCGATCTAGAGTTGGATTTGCTTTTGGCTGACGGGCGACGGGAGGATGCGGCAGCGCTGGTGAAGGCCGGCCGATTGTCCGAGAACGGTTGGGTTTTGTGGGCCTCGGAAATGGAAACGATCTCGCCGGCGGAGTCGATGAGCGCTTGGTTCCGGGTGGCTGATATCCAAGCGGAGCAACTGGGCGAGGCGGGCAGGGAATTGGCGACCCGCAGTGTGCAGCGGGCGAGGCGGTTGGCCGGGCCCCTGTGCGGTTCTGAGGAGCAGTTTGTGGCCGAGTGGGCGGCATTTTCCGAGCGCCACCGGCGGCGGGGAATGATGCTGAATCAGATCCGCGCCGCCTTGGAGCAAGTCGGCTTGGGACAGGTCAACTTGGGACAGATGGATTAGTCCTGGCGGAGAGCGAGCAGCGGATTGACGCGAGCAGCCCGCCTGGCCGGAAGGTAACTGGCGACGACGGCGATGAGCAGCAACAGGCAACTGGCTCCGGCCAAGGCCATTCCATCGGTGGGATTTACCCCGGGGAAGTGATCCTTTGCGAAAGTCGCCAGTCCGACCGCAACGGCTAGTCCCGGAACCAGTCCGGCAACGGTAACTCGAACGCCGCCCCTGACCACTTGACCAACCAGGTCGCCGGGCGCGGCACCCAACGCGAGGCGGATGCCCATCTCGCGGGTCCGCTGAACGACGTCACTCGAAAGCACGCCGTAGAGGCCGACCGCGGCCAAGCCCAGGGCCAGGAAGGCGAACGCGAAAACGATGCCCAGTTGGGTTCTGGCTTCGCCGGTCGCTTCGCGCACCAGGGCGTTGAGCGGGGCGACGGTGCCGACTACGACATTCGGGTCAATCTCGCGGAAGACTTGACGCAAGGCGCTGGGCTCCGTGCGCCCCCGAACAGCGAAGCGGAGCATCGGCCAGAACTGCGACTGGTAGCTGAGAAACATCTCCGCCATCGGACGAGCGGGATTTACCTCCCGGCGAACATCCGGCACGATTCCGACAATCACATAGCCCTTGTTTACCTTGGCTCGCTGCCCGGTGACGATGCGGCCGAGCGCGTCGCCGTCGGGGAAAAAGGTTCGGACGAAAGTCTCGTTGACGACGGTCTCGCGGGCTGATTCCTGGAACCAGCGACCGGCGAGCAGAGGCACCCGAAGGGTCGACAGATAGTCTGAGCTCACCGAGCGGAAGGCAACATTGACGCTAGCTTGCTCGGGAGAGAGCGTGCGTCCAGGGATTTCTATTAGATTATCCTGCGAACCGCCTTCCAGGGGCAATCGATCCGTCAGGCCGACGCTTTCCACACCCGGTAAAGTGGCGAGCCGTTCCAGCGCCCGGCGGGAAAAGCTATGGACGGCATCTCCGTCGGAGGTCCAACTGAAATCGACCTTAGCCGTCCAGACCATCTCCGCGACGAAGCCGAGTGGGCGCTGTTGCGCTGCCATCAACGCTCTCCCGAGCAGGCCAACCGCGACGAGCAGGATGATGGACAAGCCCATCTGGGTTGCCACCAAAAGCCGTCGTGTGGTGAGGGCAGCGGCCGAGGGGGTGGCGCGGGCGCCAGATACCAGGCTGCGGGCACGCGCTAGTTGGATGGCTGGCAGAGCGCCGAAAAGTAGTCCGCAAAGTACCGTGGCCGCCAAGGCAAACCCGAAGACCCGGCCATCGAGTTGGGCGGCGGCGAGCCGAGGAAGTTCGCTCGGGAGGATTTCTTGCAGAATCGGCAAGAGCACCCCGGCAACCAACCATCCGACCACTCCGCCGGCAGCCGACAGGACGAGGCTTTCGACCAGATACAACTGCAGTAACCGACCGAGACCGGCACCCAGGGAGGCCCGCACGGAGGCTTCATGAATCCGTTCCCCCGCGCGTGCCAGGAGCAGGTTCGAGACATTCACGCAGGCAATCAAAAGAACAAAGCTAGCCGTGCCGAGCAGCAAGAGCAGGGGGGTGCGGGCGTCCTGGGTAAGCACCTCTTGAACGTTTAGTACTACGGTGCGCATTCCGGCCGCGTCGGTATCGGGGTACTTCGCAGCCAAGGCGGCGTTGACAGTGGCCAACTCGGCGTTGACGCTCGCGAGCGAGACACCGTCCTTCATGCGGGCGAACCGTTCAAGGTAGCGAGCGCGGCGATTGGACCGATTTTGGAGGTCCGCGTCGGCCGGGGACAGGACGTCATACTGCTCGGGAAACGTAAGATCCGCTGGCAGAATGCCGATAATCGTGTAGGCAACTTTACTGAGAGTTAAGGTTTGGCCGATCGCTTGCGGATCGCTATTGAACCGCTTGCGCCACTGTGCGTCTGTCAACATGGCCACTCGTTCGCCGACTCCCCGTTCTTCCTGGGCGGTGAACCCACGGCCCAGCGCCGGGTTTGTCCCCAACAGTTGGAGGATCGGACCGAAGGAGCGGACCATGGTAATTCGCTCTGCTTCGCCGCGGCCGGTCAGGGTCGCGCCTTCGCCATAGAAGCCGCTGACCGCTTCTACGGTCTGCATTTGCTCCGCAAAGTCGTAAAGCCGCGCGGCATTGCCGCCAACGCGGCGGTTGTTTTGGGTGTCCTGAAAGTTGATTAAGCGGTCGGCGTGGGCCAGCGGCAGCGGACGAAACAGGGCGGTATCGACGATGCTGAAGATCGCCGCGTTGGCGCCGAGGCCGAGGCCGATCGAGAGCAGCGCCGTCACGACCAGGCCCGGACGGCGGCTCAAGTTACGGACGGCCAGCCGGCTGTCTCGCCAAAGGTTGTCGACAAACGCCCAGCGGTCGGTATCTTGCGTTTCATCAACCAGTCGCAATCGGTTGCCAAACTCCCGGTTGGCCTGGCGACGCGCGGCTTGCGGCGAGTGGCCGGCCCGCTCCAGATCGCGGACCTTGGCTTCGAGGTGGAATGTCATCTCCTCCTCAATTTCGGTAAGCTGGTGTTGTTGGCCCCAGAGGCTGTTCCGTAGTTTGTTCCAGATGGACATCGTTCGATACCTAGACATCTGAGTATACGGACGCCGGGTGCGGCTGTCCAGTTCATCACTTATGAATTATTTTTATTGGCTGATCGGCCTCGGTGCATTTTTTACTCTTCTGGAGCGTTGGACTCCGCGGGAAAGGCGGTCGCTTTTGCGGAATGGCGTCGGGGTTGACCTACTCCATGTTTTGATGAATTCGTTTGCTTTTCCTTATCTCCTCAGTCAAATCGTGCCCCACCAGTTTCCGTCACTTCACTTGGGTTGGGCCTCCGGCCTGAGTTGGACGACCCAGTTCCTGGTGATGACTCTATACTGTGATGTGACCCAATACGGGATTCACAACTTGCTCCACCGCGTGCCTTGGCTTTGGCGTTTTCACAAGATTCACCATCAGGCCCCGGCGCTGGACTGGATGGTCAATTGGCACTTTCACTATGCCGAGGTGTTGGTCTATCGCACTTTGCTCTACGTTCCGGCTGGAATATTTGGCTTCGCCGGCGATGTGATGTTTTGGCATGGCGTGGTGGGAACCGGGATGGGCCACTTCACCCATTCGAATTTGCGGTGGAATTTAGGTCCATTCCGGTACATTTTTAATACTCCCGCGATGCATCTGTGGCATCACTCGAGAAGCCCTAAGAACAAGAATTTTGGGATGGTTTTCTCGTTCTGGGATTGGCTTTTTGGCACGGCCTATTTCCCTCCCCGCGATCCGGAGGCGTTGGGAATTGCCGGGGAGGAGACGCCACCGGGGACATGGTTCCAGCAACTCACTTCACCGTTCAAGGCAACCTAGTCAGGGCCGCTCGGCAGGTTGCCAACTGCTCGGCATTCCCTTTCCGCCGCGGCCGGCCGCCTGAACCTGGTTGAGGAGTTCGATAGCTTTGGTGAGGCTGCCGCGGGCTTTGGCCGGTCGCCCCAAGGCCGAGTAAGTGCTCCCAACTCGCTGAGTAGTTCCGCAATTTGCGCCTGTTCGGCCACCTCGGCCCTGGCCCCGGTCCGCCATAGAAAATATTCCCCACCCTGGTATAGGCACCCGCCATCGCGCTGCGGGTTCGTTCTTTGCGCGGATCGGCGTTTACAACTTCTTCGCGGATCGCGCGCATTTGCTGGGTATAGTCGAGCGCCTTGGCGAACTGATCGCGGCGGAGCCAGATGAGCGCCAGATCGCTCAAGGCATAGCTCATGTCCAACTTGATTTCGGTGTCGGCTGGAGCTTCGGCCAGACGATTCCAATCGATGGCCAAAGCGGTTTCGTACTCAGGCTGGGCCTCATCGAGCCGGTCGAGGCGAACGAGGATCCCGCCGATGCGTTTGTGGACGATTGAAGTCGCGCGTCGAAATCCGCGCGGATCGGTTGCTGCCGTTCGATCCCATAACGATTTCGCCCGCTTGAACTCGTTCCGCGCGCCTTCGAAGTTCGCGCCGGAAACCTGGGTCAGGCCCTGTGAAAAGTAGCTTTGCGCGAGATCTTCGGGATACCGGTCGACTAGATCTAAGCGCAATTGGAAGGCGGCGTTGAGATGAGTTTGGCCCTCTTTACCTCTACCCTGCTCTTCGAGCGAACTGCCAACCAGATCGTAGTCGGACGCCAAGTCGCGCTGGACGCCGACGTCGTCAGGAACTGCGGCGGCGATTGACTTTCGCAGAGCCAGCGCCTTGTCGTAGCTGATTTGCGCAGCCGAGGTCATGCCAAGGTTTGAGTTTCCGGTGGAGCCCTGTACGTCGCCAAGGCGGACGTAGCCGGCCGCCAGTTGCTTTTGCAACGCGATGTCGTTTCCGGCCTCGGCGGCAAGTTTGTCGAGAAAGCGGAGCGCCCGGGATAGCAAAAGCTCCCGGGCCGGCGTCGAACCCGGCAGCACCTGAATCGCGTCATGGATTTCGAACAACACGGAATTTGAAACTTCGCGCACGTCGTTGAACCGAGCCTGAGCGCGTTTCGTTTCCCGCAGAGTTGAAAAGATGCCCACTGCGATGGAAACCAGGATCAGCGCCACGGCAGCCAGGCCGCCAGGATGCCGACGGACGAACTTGGTAGTGCGATACCGCAGGGTGTCGAGTTTTAGCGGAGATCGATCGCATGCTTCGCTTCGGGAAAGAGATGAAGCAACCGCTCGTCCTTTATGGTGGTACCGAAGCGTTTCGCGGCGCTGCGCTGCTGGCCGCCGCGAAAGTGCCGATGCTTATCAACCTGCGCTGGCCGGAGCGGGAACGCGATCTGGACCCGTTCCTCAAAGAGCCGCTGCGTACCCTCGATACCCGCGATCTAGCTCCGTCCGGCCCGGCCGAACTCGTCAAAGCAGGCGTGAAGTTCGCCTTCTATTCGGGCGGCGTAGAGCGCCCGGCCGATCTCCACAAGGCGGTGAAGAAGGCGATCGACGCCGGCCTTTCGAAGGAAGAGGCGTTGAAGGGCCTCACTCTTTATCCAGCCCAAATCTTCGGTCTCGACAATCGTCTCGGATCGATCGAGGTGGGCACGATTGCCAACCTCACGATTATGGACGGCGACCTGTTCGACGAAAAGTCCAAGTTGAAGTTCACCCTGATTGACGGTTCCAAGTACGAGCCCGCACCCGAAGCCGCACCTGCCACCCCGGAGTCCACCCGATGAATGTTCGCCTCTTTTTATCCTCTCTGGCAGCCACGTCACTGCTATATAGCGCTGCCGAGACCATCCTGATCCGCAGCGCAAAACTCCTGACCGTCACCAAGGGCCGCATTGATGGCTCCTTGCTGATTCGCGACGGC
>Ga0136639_10000881_pt1 | contig 10407 bp, 11 predicted proteins | sample AntDrymUQ8592106_2_FD_113739 | JGI IMG/M metagenome (GOLD analysis project Ga0136639, IMG submission 113739) | Polar desert sand microbial communities from Dry Valleys, Antarctica - metaG UQ859 (21.06) | ecosystem: Environmental > Terrestrial > Soil > Desert | place: Antarctica: Dry Valley...
CAGTTCGATGCCGATCACGCTTCGCCCGGGGATGGTCGCGACCCGCGCCGACAGCGCCGACATGTTGCGCGCGATATCGTCGGCCAGCTGGATCACCCGGCTCGCCTTGATGCCCGACGCCGGCTCCAGCTCGTACATCGTCACCACCGGCCCGGGCCGCACCTCGACGATGTCGCCGCGGACGTGGAAATCCTCGAGCACGCTTTCGAGCAATCGCGCGTTGCGCTCCAGCCCGGCGCGGTCGATGACGTTCCTGCCCGATGCCGGCGGCGGGGACAGCAGGTCGACCGACGGCAGCGCATAATTGTCGCCCAGCGCGAGGCTCGCCTGGCCCGCCGCATTCTTGCCCTTGCGCGGCCCCGGCCGGTTCGCGGCGGGGATCGCCCGCGGCGGTTCGGCCACCGCCACCGTCGGCCGTGATCGCGGCGGAAGCGCGGCGGCATCGCGCGATTCGCGTTCCTCGACGGTCCGCCGGGGCGGCTTGACCGGGCGATCGGCCCCGCGCCGGACCAGCCCGCTTAGCCAGCCACGCTCGTCGTCGCGAAGCCCCAGCGCGATCCAGCACAACGCCAGCCCGCCAAGTGCAAGCAAGGCCAGGATGGTCAGGTGCAGCGGGCCTTCAATCGCCGGATTGCCGATCAGCGCGATTGCCTCGTCGACCCCGCGCGCGCCGGCGAGTCCCATCGCCCCGCCCCAGCCTGCCGGCAACCCCGACACCGCCGACCCGCGCAGCAGCCCGAGCGACACCCCGACCAGCAGCATTCCGAGGATCGCAATCAGCAGCGACCGTCCCAGCCGTCCGGCCGGCTCGGCGCGCATCAGCCGAAGGCCCGCCAGCGCCACCACCGGCAACAGCAACACCGCCGCCAGCCCGAACAGCATCAGCAGCAAATCGCTCGAATAAGCGCCAGGGCTGCCCAGCCAGTTGGCCGGCGGTCCGCCCGCGGCAGTCGAGAAACTGGGGTCGACGCTATTGTGCGTGGCGAGCGCCAGCGCCTCGGCGATGCTCGCGCTGACCAGCACCGCGCCGATCGTGCGCATCGCGAGCACGCGCAGCGAGGTGCGGAGCTTCTCTCTCCAGTCGGGCCCCAAGTCGCGCTTGCGGGCCCGCTCGGCGGCGGTCGCCATTCAAAATCCCCCAGGCCAAAATCCTTGGCGTACAATGCGCTTCGCGGGACTCCGCGGTCAAGTTGGGGCTGCGTCATTGCGAGCGCAGCGAAGCAATCCGGCAACACGCCCACTACTCGCAATCACGTTCGCTTGGCGCTAGGAACGCGCCATGAGCAGAACCGACGTCATCATCCTTGGCGGGGGCCTGATCGGGCTTGCGCTCGCCGCCGCGCTCGATTCGAGCGGGCTGTCCGCCGCGGTCATCGACCCGGTCGATCCCGACAGCTGGAAGGATGCGTCGTTCGACGGCCGCACCAGCGCGGTTTCCTCGAGCTCGCGCCGCATGTTCGATGCGATCGGGCTCGCGCCGTTCCTCACCGAACCCGGCTGCCCGATCCGCAGCATCCGCGTCGCCGACGGCCTCGCCCCCGGCGGGCTGGCGTTCGAGCCGCCGCAGGGCGACGACGAGCCATTGGGCTGGATGCACGAGAATCGCCACCTCCGCCAATCCCTCCGCGCCCGCGCCGAAGCGGCGAAACTGGTCACGCTCCACTGGCAATCGAGGGCCGTGTCGGTCGACCGCGCCGATCATGGAGTGACCGTCCGCCTCGACAACGGCGAGACGCTGACCGCGCCGCTGCTGGTGTCCGCCGAGGGCCGCAATTCGGCGACCCGCGAAGCCGCCGGAATTCGCGTTGCGCGCTGGCAATATGCCCACGCCGCGATCGTCTCGACCCTCGCGCACGAGCGCCCGCACGACGGCGTGGCGTGGGAAATCTTCTACCCCGGCGGCCCGTTCGCCTTGCTGCCGATGACCGACCTCGATGGCCGCCCGCGCTCGGCGATCGTGTGGTCGGTGGCCAGGGACGATGCCCCCGGCTTGCTGTCGTTGAGCGATCAAGATTTCGCCGCCGAAGCCCAGGCCGCGATGGGCAATTTCCTCGGGGCGGTGCGCTTGCTCACCCCGCGATCGAGTTACCCGCTCGGCTTTCATCATGCCGCGCGGATCACCGACCGTCGGCTCGCGTTGGTCGGGGACAGCGCCCACGCGGTCCACCCGATCGCGGGCCAGGGTCTCAATCTCGGCTTCCGCGACGCCGCCGCCCTGGCGCAGGTGCTGGTCGAAGGCGCGCGGCTGGGCCTCGACCTTGGCGACCGCCAGTTGCTCGATCGCTACGAACGCTGGCGCGGGCTCGATACGCTGATGGTGGCGATGGCCACCGACGGCCTCACCCGCCTGTTCGGGATCCCCGGCCGCCTCCCCTCGGCGGTGCGCCGCTTCGGCATGGCGCTCACCGGCAAGATCGGCCCCTTGCGCGATCGTCTCGCCGCCGAAGCCCGCGGCACCACCGGCGACCTGCCGTTATTGCTTCAAGGATTGCCGATTTAGGCTGTTCATCACTGCACCGTCTGGCTCATGTCCGCGCCGCCCGGCGCCAGCCGCTGGAACTGCATCAACTGCACCACCAGATCGGCGCGCCCGGTCAGCGTCGCTTCTTCGAGCAGCGCCTGTTTGGCCCCGGCGTCGAACGGCGCGACCTGGGCGATGGCATTGACCAGCATTTCGTCGTCGAGCCGCCCGACCGCGTCCCAATCGACCGCCAGGCTGAGCGCATCGCCGAACCGCCGCGCTTCGCGCTCGACATCGGCGCGCTGGATGCTGGAGAGCGCCTCGGGGTCGTCGTCGTCGAACGCGTCGAGGTCGATATCGGCCTGGCGATAGGGGGTGCCGCCGTCGGCTTCGGCGATCAGGCGGAAGCGTTGCGACCCGAGCAGCATGATGTTGAACCGCCCGTCGTCGAGCTCCTCGACGCCGACCAATTCGCCGACGCAGCCGACCTGGTAGAGCGACGGCGCCTTGCCGTCCTCGGTCGGCTGGATCATCGCGATCCGTCCCGGGCCGGCCATCGCGTCCTGGACCATCGCCCGATAGTGTTCCTCGAAAATATGCAGCGGCAGGTGCGACCGCGGAAACAGGATCGCCCCGCTCAGCGGAAACAACGGAACCCGGGTCAGCTTGCTCATGTGAACAGCAACGCTGAAAGCCGCCGCCGGATGCTGCGGCCCCACGGGTCGTCGAACCCCGCCGCCTCGAGCATCTGCAGCAACCGCGCCCGCGCCGCGCCCTCGTTCCACGCCGGATCGCGCCCGATGATGGTCAGCAATTCCTCGGCCGCGCCGTCGCGATCCCCCGCCGCAAGCCTGGCATTGGCGATCGCGAAACGCGCCTCATGGTCGTCGGGATTGGCCGCGATCCGCGCTTCCTCGCCGCTGACATCGGCCACCGGCGCGCTCGCCAGGTCGAGCGCGGTGCGCGCGCGGGCGATCGCCGGATGCTTGCCCGCTTCCTCGTCGAGCGCATCGAGCAGGATCCGCGCCTCGTCGGGCTTGCCCTCGCCGATCACCGCGCGGACCAGCCCGCCGATCACCTCGGGATTGCCCGGATCGATTACCTGCACCTGGGCGAAGATGGTCGCCGCGCGGGTCGCGTCGCCCTCGGCCAGCACGCTTTCCGCCATCGCGATCAGCGGCTCGACTTCGGCTTTCAGATCCTGCGCCTCGGCCTTGCCTGGCAATTGGGCGAGCAATTGGTCGATCGCCTTGCCGATCTGCGCTTCGGTTCGAAACTGGGTCAGATCGGCGACCGGCTGGCCCTGGAACATGGCATAGACCGTCGGCACCGACTGGATTCGGAACTGGTCGGCGATCATCTTTTCCTGGTCGACGTCGATCCGCTTGAGCAGCACGCCCTTGGCGGCATAATCTGCCGCGACCTTGTCGAGGATCGGCGATAATTGCTTGCACGGCCCGCACCAGGTGGCGGTGAATTGCAACAGCACCAGCCCGGTCATCGACGGCTCGATCACATCGCGTTCGAAGCCGGCGATCGCGTCGCGCTCGGCCTCGCTCATGCCAAGACTGGCCACTCTACACGTCTCCCTCGGGTGTTGCCGGCCGATATGGTCATTCGCCTGTCGCTTGTCGAGGCCAGCCTCGAGCCGATTCTCGTCGAGGGTGCCAGAAGCGGCTTGCCCGTCCCAAGGGCGGATGCTAAGCGCCCGCTCCACCCGACTGGCACCATGCCGGTCCAGCGTCAGAGCGGGCGTAGCTCAGGGGTAGAGCACAACCTTGCCAAGGTTGGGGTCGAGGGTTCGAATCCCTTCGCCCGCTCCAGATTTTTCAGCGAAGCAGCGCGCCGCTGGCCTGCCACAGCATATAGGCCGCCACCACGAAAATCAGCGCCGCGAAAATCTGGGTCAGCGCGCCGCGCCTGGCGCTGAGCCGCACCGCGAGCCGGCCGCCGACGAGGCTACCGGCGAGGCCGCCGGCGATGAACGCTGCGGCGATTCCCCACGCGACCAGCCCGGACAGCGCATAGCTCGCCGCGGTGGTGACCCCGAAGCCGGTCACCGCGACCAGGCTGGTCGCCATCGCGTTGTAGATCGGCATGGCGGTCGCGGCGATCAGCCCGGGCACGACCAGGAACCCGCCACCGATCCCGAAAAAGCCCGACAGCAAGCCGGTGCCGAAGCCGTAGAGCAGCAGCTTGCCGGCATTGTCGCGGCCGAGCCTGGCGTCGGCCTTGCCGGGCTGCTCGCCGCGGCGAAGCATCAGCACGCCGACCACGATCATCAGCAGCGCGAACAAAGCGAGTAGCGCCTGGCCGTCGAATGCCTTGCCGGCGATCGAGCCGAGCGCCGCGCCTGCTATCCCCGCCGCCGCGAAGACCAGGCCGCAACGCCACTTGACCGCTCCGGCGCGCGCCTTGCCGACCAGGCCGATCGCGGCATTGGCGGCGACCCCGATCGCGCTGGTGCCGATGGCGAGGTGCGGATCGCGAATGCCGACCGCATAGACCAGGATCGGAACGGCCAGGATCGACCCGCCGCCGCCGATCAGCGCCAGGCTGAATCCGACCAGCGCCCCGCCGAGCGCCGCGACGAGCAGCTGCAGTTCAGCCACGCGCCGCGCGCCGGTTCCACGGCATTGTCGCCAGCACATGAGCCATGCCGCAAAAACCGGAGATGCCGGCGAAGGTCAGCCCGGCGCCGACGGCCATCGCCAGCCAGATCCAGCCAGGCGCGACGAACAGCGACAGCAACGTCCCGATCAGCACCAGGCCGCCTGCGGCAATCATCACCTGGCGCTGCATCTCGATCGGCGCGCCGCGCACCTTCTCGACCGGAAGCCCGGCATTGCCCCAGGCGCTGATTCCGCCATCGACGATGTAACAATCGCGCCCCGCGGCAGCTTCGGCAAGCTTGTCGCCAGCCTGCGCGGTGCGCATCCCCGAGCGGCAGTGGAAGATCAGCACATCGCCCGGCGCGGCGTCCTTGGACAGCCGGTCGAGCGGCACGTTGAGCGCCCCGGCGATCCGCTCGCGCGCATGCTCGTCGGGCTGACGGATGTCGATCAGCGAAGCGCCTGATTCGATCAGGCGATGCGCTTCGGCGGGTGAAATGGTCTTGACGCTCACGATGATTCTCCAGGTTTGAGTTCGGGACAGTAAATATCCTGAAGCAGCGCCAGCAGTCGCGACGCGCGCTCGTCGGCGATGCGATAAAACAGAGTCTGCGATTGGCGGCGGTACGTGACCAGACCTTCGTCGCGCAGCCGCGCCAGGTGCTGCGACAGCGCCGAGGGACTGAGCGCAATCTCGGCGCCCAGCGCCGTGACACTCATCTCGCCGTTCGCCGAAAGATGGCAAAGAATCAGAAGACGTTGCTCATTGGCGAGTGCGCGCAACATTCCCGCCGCTTGGGCGGCTTGCTGCGCCAGGCGCTGAATTTCGCTAATCTGCATGGCGACCCTTGTAATTAAGCATCCTCTAATTTAGATGGTGCTGAAGCAATGTCAAGCAAGCGGGAGTCTATTCAGTGACCAAGCCAGCAATCCGCGCCTTTTTCGACGAACCGACCAAGACCGTGACCTATCTGGTGTGGGACCCGGCGACCCGCCGCGGCGTGGTGATCGATCCGGTGCTCGACTATGACGCCGCCTCGGGAGAGGTCGACTCGAAGTCAGTCGAGGAAGTCCTTGCCGCCGTGCACAGCGAGCGGGTTCGGGTCGAATGGGTGCTTGAGACCCATGTCCACGCCGATCACCTCAGCGGCGCTCCGCTGATCAAGGCCAGGACCGGGGCGAAGATCGGCATCGGCGAGCATATCAAGGATGTTCAGATCATCTTCCGCCCGTTGTTCAACGCGACCGACGTCAAGCCCGAAGGGGGCGATTTCGACGGGCTGTTCGCGGACGGGGACGTGTTGCAGGTCGGCGAAATGACCATCGAGATTCTCTACACGCCGGGCCATACGCCGGCGGACGTCAGCTACAAGATCGGCGACGCAATATTCGTCGGCGACACGTTGTTCATGCCGGATTACGGGACCGCGCGCGCCGATTTCCCGGGCGGCGACGCGCACCGGCTTTACCATTCGATGCGCCGACTGCTCGATCTGCCGCCCGACACCCGGCTGTTCATGTGCCACGATTACAAGGCGCCGGGCCGGGACGAATATGCCTGGGAGACCACCGTCCGCGAACAGCGCACCGGCAACAAGCACGTCCACGACGGAGTGACCGAAGAAGAATTCGTCGCGATGCGCACCGCGCGCGATGCCGGTCTCTCGCCGCCAAGCCTGCTGCTGCCCTCGATCCAGGTCAACATCCGCGCCGGCCGCTTCCCGCCGGCGACCTCGAACGGGGTTCATTACATGCTGGTGCCGGTCAAGGTGAAGGGCGGCGCCGATCCCGATGCCGTGTCAGGCTGATTGGCGCGTGCGCGGCCTTTCAGTCATCAACCGCAAGGAACGAACATGAGCTATTATTTCTCGACCAAGGTCGTCGGCACGTTCGATGACGTCCTCGAACGCACTCGGCAGGCGCTGAAAACGCAGGGCTTCGGAGTGATCAGCGAGATCGACATCCAGGCCGCCTTGCGCGAAAAGATCGGGGTCGATTTTCGACGCTACACCATCCTCGGTGCGTGCAACCCCGCGCTGGCGTACGAGGCACTCCAGATCGACGACAAGGTCGGGACGATGCTGCCGTGCAACGTCGTCGTGCAGCAGGGAGCGGGCATGATCGAGGTCGCGGCGATCGATCCGGTCGCCTCGATGCAGGCGATCCGCAATGACGAACTCAGTGCCAAGGCCGCGATCGTCGCCGAGAAGTTGAAATCGGCGATCGAAACGCTTCGCCTCGGCGCGCACGCCGTCGTCTCGCCGACGGCCTAGCGTCGCTGGGCCCGCAGCGCCGCGACTTCCGTCGGGGTCAGCTTGCGATTGGACCGCACCGGGCAATAGGTCGTGCCAAGCGCGTCGGGAATGTAGATTTCCGCATCGTAGCCCGAGCAGATGAACGCGCCCGAGCGCGACCTCAAGGCAATGCGATGCTCGAAATCGAGCCGCGCGGCGCAATAGCCGAGCGTCCGAAGCTCATAATAATCGCGCGCGTTGGTATTGACGTAGATGATGTCGCCCGGCCCCTGGCGGAAGCCGGTGACGTTGGCGGCGAAGAAGCATTGGCGGCCGCTTCCGACGCCGCTCCCGCCCGCCGCCGATGCTTGCGCCGAGCTCGTTCCTGCCGGCTGGGCATAGGCATTGCAACCAGCGAGCAACAGCAAGGCGGCGCTTGGCAGGAAGGCTCTCATCGTCGGCTCCTCCGATCAACGGGTGACGTGGCAACGGTTGACGATGCGCTGCGGTTGCCGCGCTCGCAACTCAATAACCCGCGCGCCGCCGCTCATGCGCCGCGATCACCGCCTTGGTCACCGCCTGCATCAGCCCCTGCGCCTGGCCGTTCGACTTGTTGGGGACGGTCATCAGCGCCATCGCATAGACCGTCCCGTCGGGCGCGGTGAGCAGGCCGATGTCGTTGATCCCGCCGATTCGCCCGCCGAGCGCCTGCCCCGTCCCGGTCTTGTGGCTCCACCGCCACCCGGTCGCCAGCGCGGCGCGCACCCGCGCCTTGCCGGTCCGCGTCTGGCCCATGATGCTGAGCAGCCGCGCGGTCGACGCCGGCGTCAGCAGATCGCCGCGCTTGAGCCGGGCCAGCGCCGTCGCCACCGATCGCGGCGCGGCGCCGTCATAGGGGTCGGACAGATAGCGCTCGAACGACGCGCGCCGGATCGGCATCGGCAGCGCCGATCGCGCCTTGTAGAAGGCATCGCCGATCGAATAGCTCTGGCTCCACGTCAGCCCGGCAATCCGCGACTGGAGCGAGCGCTCGCCGTCGAAGAAGCGCACCGCGCCCAGTCCCTTGCGCTGGATCATGTCGCGCACCGCCGCTGGCCCGCCGATCGAGCGCATCAGACTGTCGTTGGCGGTATTGTCGCTTTCGGTGATCGCGGTGAACAGCAAGGCGCCGACGGTGGTGGTATGGCCGCCACCGCGGATCCGGGCGGCGATCGGCTGGTGGAACAATGTCAGATCGTCGCGCGCGATCGTCACCCGGTCGCTGAGGCTCACCACCCCGCGATCGACCGCGTCGAGCGCGGTGATCGCGACCCTCAATTTGGAACAGCTTTGCTGCGGGAACAGGCTGGTCGACGCAAAATCGACCGCCCAGCCACCCTGCAGGCTGACCACCGCAATCCCCGCCTTGCCGTCGAAGGCGCGACCGAGGCGGTTGATATCGTCGCGAAGCGCGGACGGCGCCACCCCGGTGGCGAAGGTCGGCGGCGGCGCTTTGGAAAAGGTCGCTGGCGGCGCTTGCGGCGGCACTTGCATCGGCGGCGAGACCGGCAGCGGCGCCAGCGGATCGCGCTCAGCCGCGCCCGCGCTCCCGCAGGCAATCACCCCAAGCCCCAACAGTAACCGACGAATCAATGACGTCATGACCCCAACCTCAAATCAACCCGATGCACTGATGATGCCTCAACCGAGCTGAACGGAAGCTTCACGCGACGAGCCGAGTCGCAAAAGCGACGAACCGATTCAACAGCCAGGTCTTCTAGTGGCCGACTTCAGCGCGCCCCGGCGAGCAACGCCGAGCTCTCGACCTCGTCGAGCGCGCGGTGCGCCGCGACGTAGCGCCGCGCGTTGGCGATCCACGGCCCCGCCCGGTTCGCGCCCGGCAGCCGCATGGTTTCGGCCAGAGCGACATCGACCTGCCCCTGCTCGAGCCGCGCCATTGCCCGGTCATAGCGCGCCTGGGGGTGAGGCGAGGGCGCCGACGCCCGCCGGATCGCCACCAGCGAGCCGAGTTCGCGCTTCACCCCCTGCCACAGCCCCTCGTCGGGCGCGCCGCGGGCCAGCTCGCCTTGCAGCTGGCCATATTCGTTGGTCAGTTCGGTCAGCGTCACCGGGGTGCGCGAGGCGGTGATGATCGTCGCCACCGCGACCGGATGCTGCGCCCCGAAGCGCTCGGCCAGCAAGGTCTCGAGATAGCCCAATTGGACCCCGCGATCGATTGCCCGACGACTGGCGAAGGCGACCAGCAGGGCATCGGCCCGACCGACCGACCCGGTATTGCGCTGGGTGGCGCTCTCGACGTTGCGCAGCCGCGCCTCGAGCATTGCCAGCCGGTCGGCCGCCGCCGCATCGGGCGCAGCCTCGGCGGTCGGCATCGGCTGCGGCGCTGGTCGCACCGGCTGCAGCGACAGCGGCGGCGACGCGGGCGCGACCCCCAAGAACCGCGCGCCCGAGTCCCACCGCGACAGGCCCCACACCGCCAGTCCTGCGCCGACGAAGATCAGCAGGATGACCCACGCCAGCGTCGCCGCCCAATTGCCCGACCGGCGATATGCTGGAGTGTTCATGTCAGCGTTTCTGGCACAGCGCGGCGGCGAGGGCCAGAAGCGCGCCGTCGCCGGGCGCCGCAATCGCCGCCACTTCGCGCCAGCCGCTGCCGCACGCCGCCGCCGCCGCCTCGCTGATCGCCGCGATCCCTATGTCCCCGCGCGCCTCGACCAGCTCGGCCAGTCGCGCGCCGGCTCGCGGGCTGTGGACCATCGCCACTCCGCCGGTGAGCGCGTCGAGCGACGGCGGCGGGTCGATCACCGCGCTGTCATAGACGATGATCGCGGTGACCCCGGCCAGCGCGCGATGATCGCGCCCCGCCAGATGCAGCAGCCGCAGCCCGTGCGGCACCCGCTCCATCAAGGCGGCGGCATCGCCCGCACCGGTTCCCGCCACCGCAAACCCCGCGTCGCGCGCCGCCACCGCCGTCGCGTCACCGACGCAATAGGTCGGCAAGGCGCGCAATCCCGCCAGCTGCTCCCCGCCATGCCGCACCGCATTGGCGCTGGTCAGCAGCAGCGCATCATAAGCTTCCGCATTCGGCGCGACCCACCCG
>Ga0136639_10000882_pt1 | contig 10405 bp, 10 predicted proteins | sample AntDrymUQ8592106_2_FD_113739 | JGI IMG/M metagenome (GOLD analysis project Ga0136639, IMG submission 113739) | Polar desert sand microbial communities from Dry Valleys, Antarctica - metaG UQ859 (21.06) | ecosystem: Environmental > Terrestrial > Soil > Desert | place: Antarctica: Dry Valley...
CGGAACCTTCCTAGAGAGATCTCTTCATGCGCCTGATCGTCGCCCCCGGCATTCCCGAACCGCTGACCCGTACCTCGGGCCAGGCCGGCCCGCCGCTCAGGGTCGCGCTGGTGCAGCATCGCTGGCACGACACCGACAGCGCGCTGCGCACGGAGCTGGCCGCTGGCATCACTCTGGCTGCCGACCAGGGTGCCCGGGTCGTCTTCCTGCCTGAATTGACCCTGCTGAAATACCCCGGTAATGCGCGGGCCCAGGGTGTGCCGAAGCAGTTCGCCGAGGACCTGCTGACCGGACCGACCTTCACGTTCGCGGCCGAGCAGGCCGGATTGCACGGCGTGGTCGTGCACGCATCCCTCTACGAGCGCCCGGACGAAGACGACGCCCCGGAGGACCCGCGCGGCTACAACACGGCCATCCTGGTGTCACCGACCGGACGGTTGCTCGGTCGCACCCGCAAGCTGCACATCCCGGTGACCGAGGGCTACTACGAAGACACCTGGTTCCGGCCGGGCCCGGCCGAGGATGCATACCCGGTCTATGCGCCGGAGGAACTGAACGGTGCGCGGATCGGGCTGCCCACCTGCTGGGACGAATGGTTCCCCGAGGTGTCGCGGATGTACGGACTCGGCGGCGCCCAGCTCGTTGTCTACCCCACGGCGATCGGCTCGGAGCCCGGCTTCCCGATGTTCGACACGCAGCCCCTCTGGCAGCAGGTGATCGTGGCCAACGGCATCACAAGCGGCCTGTTCATGGTGGTGCCCAATCGACACGGCAACGAGGGTGACCTGACCTTCTACGGCTCCTCGTTCATCTCCGACCCCTACGGGCGAGTGCTCGTTCAGGCTCCCCGCGACGAGTCCGCTGTGCTCGTCGCGGATCTCGATCTGGCGCAGCGGGAGGAGTGGCTCACGCTGTTCCCCTTCCTTGCCACCCGCCGGCCGGACAGCTACGCGGGGCTGACCGCGCCGGTCGACCCGGCGCATCCGTTCGGGGCGACCGCGACGATGGTCCTGCCGTGACCTGGCTGATGCCGGCGGAGACTGCCCCGCAGGACCGGGTCTGGATGGCGTTCCCTGTCGCCGGCTACACGCTGGGCTCAGACGCGGATTCCGCCGACGAGGCTCGACGCACCTGGGCCGCAGTCGCCCACGCCGTACTCGATTTCGAACCCGTCACCATGGTCGTCGACCCGGCCGAGGCAGCGATGGCTCGTCGATATCTGTCGGCGGAGATCGAGATGATCGAGGCGCCGCTCGACGACGCCTGGATGCGCGACATCGGCCCGACCTTCGTGTTGGGCGGCGACGGGCAGCTCGGTGCGGTGGACTGGACGTTCAACGGCTGGGGTGCCCAGGACTGGGCGCGCTGGGACAAGGACGCGCAGGTCGGTCGACGCGTCACCGCTGCCGCCGGCGCCAGCGCACTCTCCTCACTGCTCGTGAACGAGGGAGGCGGCATCCACGTCGACGGCGAGGGAACGGTGTTGGCCACCCAGACCGTTCAGCTGGATCCCGGACGCAACCCCTCCGCCGACCGGGCCAGGGTTGAGGCCGAGTTCGCACGCACCCTCGGCGCCAGCCATGTGGTCTGGCTGCCCCGCGGCCTCACCCGCGACCAGCAACGGTACGGAACCCGGGGCCACGTCGATATGGTGGCTGCCATCCCGTCACCGGGAACGGTGCTGATGCATGCCCAGAACGACCCGGCCCACCCCGACTATGCCGTGACCCGGGAGCTCCGCGCTGTGCTCGTCGAAGCGACGGATGCCGCGGGCCGGGCGTTCACGATCGTCGACCTGCCTGCCCCGACCGCGCTCACGGACGAGGACGGTTTCGTGGACTACAACTACGTCAACCACCTCGTCGTCAACGGCGGTGTGATCGCCTGCGGCTTCGGAGAGGCACGGGCCGACCGGACCGCACGGGAGGTCCTGGCCTCCGTGTACCCAGGCCGAACGGTCGTATCGGTCGAGGCACGGCCGCTGTTCGCCCGGGGCGGCGGCATCCACTGCATCACCCAGCAGCAGCCCTCGGCCCGGTAGTGCGCCTCGCCGTGATGAGCGTCGCAAGGTGAACGTTCAGGAGACTGTGGCACGATTGACAGATTGGCCATCAGGAACGGTGTGGGGTGCTCCCACAGCCTTTCCCGCTGGCGGAATGTTCGGCTAGTCGGCGCCACCGGGACGCCGCATGCAGCGCGACCTGAAACGAGTGAGTTTGAAGTTCATCGTCGGGGAAACCCTCGTCTACCCGCACCACGGTGCGGTCACCCTTACCGAGCTCTCCACCATAACCCTGAAGGGCGTCGCTCAGCCCGCGATGACACTGCGCGTGCACTCGTCGCAGCTCACGATCCAACTCCCGATCGCGAATGCCGGGCTCGTCGGAGTACGTGACGTCATCGACGCTGCCGGGTTGGAAGAGGTCTACAAGGTTCTGCGTGACCCGTTCACCGAGGAAGCCACGAACTGGAGTCGCAGGTTCAAAGCCAATCAGGAGAAGATGGCGAGCGACAGCGTGACGCGCGTCGCCGAAGTGGTCAGGGATCTCTGGCGCCGCGAACAGGACGGTGGCGTTTCCGCCGGTGAGAAGCGGATGCTTGCCAAGTCGCGTCAACTCTTGGAGTCGGAGTTGGCGCTGGCGCTGGGTACCTCCCCGGAGGACACCGTTCTCGCCCTCGACGAAGTTCTCTCCGGAGCCCTCACCGAAGCGGTGTAAGCCGAGCCGGTGCGGTCGCGGCGACCGAGGACTAGCTTGATGGAGTGTCCCCTCTCGCGATAGATGCACGGAGTGCTCACGCCGCCGGCGTGCGGCGCCTCCTGGAGAGCTATCAGGCGGTGCCGCCAGCGGCCTCCGTTCGGCTCGCCAAGCCCACCTCGAACCTGTTTCGGTCACGCGCGAAGCCGAACGTCAGGGGCCTCGACACGTCGGGATTGAACGGCGTGATCGCGGTCGACCCGGAGGCTCGGACCGCGGACGTGGGTGGCATGTGCACCTACGACGATCTCGTAGCCGCGACCTTGCCCCACGGGTTGACGCCCTTGGTGGTTCCACAACTGAAGACGATCACCCTGGGCGGCGCGGTCACCGGCCTCGGAATCGAGTCGACCTCCTTTCGCAACGGACTGCCGCACGAGTCGGTGTTGGAGCTGGACATCCTCACCGGTGCCGGCGAGGTCGTCACCGCCTCGCCCACCGTGCACCAGGACCTCTACCGCGGCTTCCCGAATTCCTACGGCACGCTCGGTTACGCGGTGCGCCTTCGCATCGATCTCGAGCCGGTCGAACCGTTCGTCGCGCTTCGGCATCTGCGGTTCCACTCCTTCACCGACCTACTCGCCACGATGGACCGCGTCATCGCGACCGGTGATGTGGATGGTGATCGAGTGGACTACCTCGACGGCGTGGTGTTCAGTGCCGATGAAAGCTACCTCTGTCTGGGCACGAAGACCGCGGCAGCCGGCCCGGTGAGCGACTACACCGGCCAGCACATCTATTACCGTTCCATCCAGCACGATGACGGCGCTACGTACGACCGGCTCACGATTCACGACTACCTGTGGCGCTGGGACACCGACTGGTTCTGGTGCTCGGAGGCATTCGGGGCGCAGCGTCCCCTGATTCGCCGGCTCTGGCCGCGGCGTTTTCGGCGCAGCAGCTTCTACTGGAAGCTGATGCGTTACGAACAGCGATTCCACATCGGCGATCGCCTCGAGCGGCTGGGCGGACGTCCGCCCCGTGAACGCGTCGTCCAGGACGTTGAGGTGCCGATCGAGCGGTGCGCGGAGTTCGTGGACTGGTTCCTTGTCACCGTGCCGATCGAGCCGATCTGGCTGTGCCCACTGCGGGTCCAGGGCGGTGACTGGCCGCTCTACCCGATCCGGTCTCAGCAGACTTACGTCAATGTCGGTTTCTGGTCGACGGTGCCGGTGGGGTCGACCGAGGGGGAGATGAACCGTCTGATCGAACGCAAAGTCAGCGAGCTCCACGGGCACAAGTCTCTGTATTCCGACTCCTACTACTCTCCGGAAGAGTTTGGACGGCTCTATGGCGGAGGAACCTATCGGACCGCGAAGAAGCGGTACGACCCCGATTCACGTCTCCTCGATCTCTATGCGAAGGCGGTGCAGCGACGATGACCACGTTCAGGGAACGTTCGACGGCGAACGACGAAATGACAGCCAGGCCGGACACGCAGGGCAAGCTCACCCTCGCCCAGATCATGGAGATTCTGGCTGGGGGGCGGCTCCCGCTGAGATTCAGCGCCTATGACGGGAGTTCAGCCGGCCCGATCGACGCGCCACTTGGTCTGGACCTGAAGACACCGCGGGGCACGACATATCTGGCGACTGGCCGCGGTGATCTGGGTTTTGCCCGGGCCTACATCGCCGGTGACCTTGTGGTCCACGGGGTGCACCCAGGTGACCCCTACGAACTCCTCAGGGCGCTCGCCGGCGAGCTGGTCTTCAAGCTGCCACCGCCGCGAGTGACGGCCAACATCATCCGCTCCATCGGTGCCCGGCACCTGCGCCCGATCGAACCGCCGCCGCAGGAGGGGCAGCCGCACTGGCGGCGCGTTATCGGGGGAGCCCGGCACAGCAAGAGCCGCGACGCCGACGCGATCCACCACCATTACGACGTATCCAATGCCTTCTACGGGTGGGTACTCGGGCCGTCGATGACCTATACCTGCGCGTGCTATCCGCGCCCGGATGCATCGCTTGACGAGGCGCAGGAGAACAAGTACCGGCTGGTGTTCGAGAAGCTTCGCCTCAAACCGGGCGACCGGCTGCTCGACGTCGGATGCGGCTGGGGCGGCATGGTGCGCTATGCCGCCCGCCGCGGCATCGAAGCCACCGGGGTGACGCTGTCGGAACAGCAGGCGTCGTGGGCACAGCGGGCAATCATCGAGGAGGGCCTGACCGATCTGGCGGCGGTTCGCTACGGCGATTACCGCGACATTACGGAGACCGGCTTCGACGCCGTGTCGTCGATTGGGCTGCTCGAGCACATCGGAGTGCGCAACTATTCGTCGTACTTCACTTTCCTGCAGTCTCGGTTGCGCCCTACCGGGCTGCTGCTCAACCACTGCATCACCCGGCCGGACAACCGATCCGAGCCGACCATCCGTGGGTTCATCGACCGCTATGTCTTCCCTGATGGTGAGCTCACCGGTTCGGGCCGCATCATCAGCGCTGCACAGGACGTCGGTCTGGAGATTCTGCATGAGGAGAACCTGCGCCACCATTACGCGATGACACTGCGGGACTGGTGCGCCAACCTCGTCGAGCACTGGGATGAGGCGGTCGCCGAAGTGGGGTTGCAGACGGCGAAGGTGTGGGGCGTGTACATGGCCGGGTCACGGCTTGCTTTCGAGACCGGGGGGATCCAGCTGCACCAAGTGCTGGCAGTCAAACCCGATGACGGTGGCGTCGTCGGCGATCTGCCGCTGCGGCCGTGGTGGACACCGTAATCCGCGACAAGGCCGTATCGGCTTGATTCCGGAGGAACCGCTCGCGGGCGGTGGAGGGCAAGTGAGGCAAGGCTCTCCACGCTGGCAGGCCCGGTTCCGGTGTGGTCTGATGAGCACTATGACTTCCCCTGCCGCCGGTATAGCCCTCCTCGTGGGTCACGAACGCACCGAGCACATCACGCTTGTTGAGCACGCCGACGAGACCCAGCCCAGCAGCCATGCCGGCCGTCTGAACTGGCTCCGCGCCGGGGTGCTCGGTGCCAACGACGGCATCGTGTCCGTTGCGGCCCTCGTCGTCGGTGTCGCCGGTGCGAGTCACTCGACGTCGGCCATCGCCGCGGCGGGTGCTGCCGGCCTGATCGGCGGCGCCATCTCCATGGCACTCGGGGAATACGTTTCGGTCAGCAGCCAGAGCGACAGCCAGCGAGCCCTCATCGCCGCGGAGAAGCACGAACTACTCGTTGACCCGGATGGCGAACTGGAGGAACTCGTCGCGCTGTACGAGAAACAGGGCCTGGCCCCAGAGACCGCTCGTCAGGTTGCTGTCGAATTCACCGCGCTCGACCCTGTCAAGGCGCACCTTCTCGCCGAGCACAGTATTGCAGAGGACGACGTCGTCAGCTCCTGGCACGCCGCCTGGGTCTCGGCCGCGGCATTCACGCTCGGAGCCCTGCTGCCGCTGTTGGCCATCCTGCTCCCTCCGGAGGCTATACGAGTGCCGATCACGTTTGTCGCCGTGCTTGTCGCTTTGGTGATCACGGGATACACCGGCGCCCATCTCGGCGGCAGCCCCAAGCCTCGCGCGGTCGCGCGCGTGGTCGTCGGCGGGGCTGCAGCCCTCGTAGTCACCTTCCTGATCGGCTCCCTTCTCGGCACCACCGGCATCGTCTAGCAGGTGTTCGCACGATTCTCTCGCGCATGGAGATAATGGCTGATGCCTAATCGCACCGACAAGATCTCGCTGACAGGATCAATCTCCCTCGGTACCGGGGTGATGATCGGCGCGGGGATCTTCGCACTCGTCGGTCAAGTAGCTCACTTCGCCGGAGACTGGTTCCCGCTCGCCTTCCTGCTCGGCGCGATCGTCGCCGGAGCCAGCTCCTATTCCTATGTTCGCTACTCGAGCGTGAACCCGTCCTCCGGCGGGATCGCAATGCTGCTGAAGGACGCCTACGGACCGGGTGTGGTCGCCGGGTCATTCTCGTTGTTCATGTACGTGTCGATGGTGGTCGCGGAGAGTCTCCTCGCGCGCACGTTCGGCACCTACCTGTTGCGCCCCTTCGGGCTGCAGGACTCCACGATCCTCGTGCCCGTGCTGGGCGTGGCCGCCATCGTTGCCGCCGCGATCGTGAACCTCGTCGGCAACAAACTCGTCGAACGCTCCGCGACCACCACCGCGGTGCTGAAGATCCTCGGCATCGCCGTACTCGCGATTGCCGGCCTCATTGGTGCAGCGGCATCCGGAGACGGACTCTTCTCGAAATCTTCGGGAGACTCCCCGGACCTCGCCGGGCTCCTGGCAGGCACGACACTCGCCGTGCTCGCTTACAAGGGATTCACCACCATCACCAACCAGGGCGACGACATTCGCGACCCGAAGCAGAACATCGCACGCTCCATCGTCATTTCACTGCTCGTCTGCTCGGTGCTGTATTTGCTCATCACGGTGTCGGTGGCGTCGAGCATCGGCGCCGAAGGCGTCGTCAAAGCCCGCGACTACGCGCTCGCGCAAGCCGCCGAACCCCTCTTCGGTGCGTGGGGAGTCGGGATCACCGTCGCGATCGCGGTCATTGCGACCTTGTCGGGTCTCCTCGCCAGCCTGTACTCGGTGTCTCGCCTCTACGCCATGCTGCAAGACATGCGGCAGGCGCCATCACTACCCACGAGAGTCCCTCACCAGCCGATGATCATCACCGCGGGTCTCGCCATCCTCGCCACGGCGTTTCTCGATCTCAGCCAGATCGCCTCGATGGGTGCATTCCTCTACCTGGCTATGGACATCTCCGTTCAGTGGGGCGTCATTCGCCACCTCCGATCGAAAATCCAGGCGAATCTCTGGGTTCCGGTACTCACAATCCTGCTTGATCTTGCGATCCTGATCCCCTTCACGGTTTTGAAACTCCAGAATGACCTCCTCACCGTCATTGTCGCGGCATCAGTCGCCGCTGCGATCATCAGCGAGCAGACCATCGCGGCCCGAGCGCGGACGCCGGGAAAGTGAACGCCGTCGCGGCGGCGATTGGTCCGTTCATCGGCCCTTGACGCGCAGGACCACGTTGCCCTTCTTGCGTCCTGTGTCGACGTAGCGGTGTGCTTCGACGATGTCGGAAAGGTCGTATGTTCGGTCGATGACCGCCTGGAACCGGCCGGATTCGGCACGCTGAACCAGGGCGGCGAGGCCTTCGGCGGTGTACTGGACGGTGCCCGCTGTGACTAGCTTCCCGCTGCGTCGGGAACGAGACGGCGCGAGGAGAATCGCTCGCAGATCAGCGATGACGAGCAACAACGCACCGCCCGGACTGATGGATGCCTGGATCTGCTCGAAGGGGGCATTGCCAACGCAATCCACGACGATGTCATAGGACTTCCCCTCGGCGAGGAAGTCTTGTGTGGTGTAGTCGATCACGCGGTCTGCGCCGAGTGCCGCGACTAATTCCCGGTTGGCACCGCTGCACACGCCCGTGACGTGCGCACCCAGGTCCCTCGCGAGTTGGACCACCGCGGTTCCCACCGCGCCGGATGCGCCGTTGACGAGCACTGTCTTCCCGGGGGTGATCGCGGCGCGGTGCAGGAACGCCTGAGCGGTGATGCCCCCGAAGACCAGTGTCACTGCCTCTTCGTGGGTCATGGTGCCGGGTTTGGCCGTGATGGCGCTGGACTGCGGCACGCACACGTATTCCGCGTGGCCGCCGAACCTCGCGCCGAGCATCGCGATCACCTCATCGCCGGGTCCGAAGGACGTGGCGTTTGCGCCCACGGCCTCGACGACTCCGGAGACATCCATGCCCAGGATGCCGTGCCGGGGGCGGAATACCCCGAGCGACAGCGCGGCGAGCACCCCTAACCCCCGAGGCACGGCGCGGGTTCGAGCCCGGTGGTCGGCAGCGCTCACGGTGCTCGCGTGTACCTTGATCAGCACCTCGTCCGGCCCTGGAACGGGTTTGACCGTGTCTTCTATCCGCACCACCTCCGGCGCTCCGAACCGGTGGTAGACCGCAGCTCTCATTCGGAGATCCTGCGCGTGCGTGTGGGTTTCTTGGTGAGGATTCATTTCGGCTCCGTGACTTGAAGGGTGGCTGTCGAAGAATTGAGCGCGTTCGCGGCGCCCGCCGGGCGGGGTCGCCTGCTGGCCTGCCTGACGCGCCGACGCCGGATGACGTATTCCGCAACCGCGAGGTTGGTCAACCAGGCGGTGCCCATGAGCACGGCTCGGGGCAGCTCGTTGGTGGACCCGAAGATGAGCGAACCGGGGATGAGAACGATGGCCTGAGTGCCGGCGCCGACCCCGATCGCGTAGGCGCGGGTCATCCACTCGCCGTGTCGGGTGAAGTCCCGTCGCACGATTTCGCGAATACCGAGGAGAATACTCGCCACCATGGTGGTCCCGAAGACGAGCCGGAGCACCACGAGGAGCATGCCGTCCCCGGGCGGGTGCGGGTAGAAGACCGCCATCCACAGGCCGGACAGGGCGGCGAGCAGCCCCGCCGGAATGAGCACGCGACCCAGGATGCGATGCCATCCGCCCGTGCGACGACGCAGGGCGGGAACGAACTGGAAAGCCCCAAGCAGGCTGAACAGGGTCACAGTCACGATGTGCGTCACGATCGGCACGGGGGAGTCGAGGAACCGGGCGTTCTGCGGGGTGGCGACGGGTTCGACGGTCAGCTCGGTGAGTCGCGCCGCCCCCGCCAGTACCGGAATGAGGCTGAGGAGGATGAGCCCGGTGGGCGCGAGCCACTGTGCCACGGGCCTCCCGGGTGTGTCACTCGTGCGAGTGCCGAGTTGTCTCATGGTGCCTGCTTTCATAGTGGTGTTCTCCTCAAAGTTCGGGTTCGCATGGCAGTGTGGGACTCAGGCTGCCGGTGAGTACGTTGACCGCGACCAATGTCACGCCCAGGTTGCCGACTCGTCTCAGCAGCCCGTGCAGCGCCGCCTGGTCTACGATCTGGCCGGTGAGGGTAGTCGTGCCATCGCGCTCACACGTCACGGTGAAGCCCTCGAACCAGTCGCTCCAGCATTCATCGAGCTGTCCCTGGAGGCGGATCTCATACCGCTCAAGTTCACTCATGGCGCTCTTCCTGTCGCGGTGCGCGGGACTCGTGTGCTCAGACCGCCATCGTGCGGTCGACGCGAGAGCCGCGCGCGTCGGACAGGGTCTGCGCTTCGGTCGCGCGAGGGTCGGACCAGAGGGAGAAGCCGAGCCAGATCAGGGCGAGGCCCATCGGGATGGCGGCCATCCGTTCGAGGGTGTGCGGAAGCAGCGCGCCGGCGACCGGCGTCACCGTGGCAGCGACGATCAGCAGGATGCCGGCTCCGCGCGACAGGACGCTGGCGCGGAGGATGGCGATTCCGAACAGCAGGGCGCCTCCGACGTAGAGCGCGCTTCCGACCAGGGGGAGTGCCGCGAGAGGACCGAGGTCGGTCACGGCCGGGTGTCGGCCGAAGAGCCCGACGAAGTCCTCGGCGAATTGCGGTGCATCTGCCACGACCAGCGGTGCGATGAACGCCTCGGCGAAGACGAAGGCCGACTGCAGCACGAAGAAGAGTCCGAACATCGCATAGGCGATCAGGCCGAGCAGTCCGAACTGCCGAACCTGGCGAAGGTAGATGCCGGTGAGGCCAACCATGCCGAGCACGGCCATGCCGAAGCTGAGGCTGTGCACGGTCACCCAGGCCTGGGTGGTGAGGGAGGAGACCTCGTCGGCGGGATGGA
>Ga0136639_10000883_pt1 | contig 10402 bp, 10 predicted proteins | sample AntDrymUQ8592106_2_FD_113739 | JGI IMG/M metagenome (GOLD analysis project Ga0136639, IMG submission 113739) | Polar desert sand microbial communities from Dry Valleys, Antarctica - metaG UQ859 (21.06) | ecosystem: Environmental > Terrestrial > Soil > Desert | place: Antarctica: Dry Valley...
ACAGCTCGTTGCGCAAGATCAGCCGGCACCGCAACTTGTTCCCCAGCACGGACTCGCTCTACAAACTCTTCTACCTCGCCCTGAAGAACATCGCCACCAAATGGAAACGCCCAATCTCTAACTAGTCAGCCGCCCTCAATTACTTTACCATCCAGTTCGAGGACCGGATGCCCCGCGATCTGTAAACCCTCATCAGTGGCGGCACTTACACAAAAATCCTAACACCCTCTCAAAAACCTTCCGATACATATCAGGATTCATCTCTATTAAGCTAACATTTGCCTGAGCAAGCAGCGCAACTACCCTACGCTGAGCCCTCGGATCATCTGATCGTTCAATGATTCCCTTGAAGTAGACAAAATCTTTCGCAATAGATTTCGCGCAATCATCGGCAGCAGCTTTATGATTCCTTTGATCGATTGCACCTCTTACGTAAAACGCCCGTTGTTCTCAAACCTGTTGCTTTTGTGAGAAAAAACATTAAAGTTTCTCACGAAACGGAGCGCCGCTATGAAGAAACACGCTGATTCCATTGACGCTGCCATCCTCGACCGAATCCAGTCGGGGCCGCAGGATCATGTCTGGACTCCGCTGGATTTCCTCGATCTCGGCTCTCGCTCAGCAGTGGACAATGCCCTTTCCCGCAACTGCAAAGGCGGCTCCATCCGTCGTGCGGGTCGTGGCCTCTACCATGTGCCGCGAAACCACCCCGCGCTCGGTTCCCTTGGTCCCAGCTACGATGCCATGCAGGATCTTGTTCACCGTAAGGCTGGCGGCGATGTCTATCCCACTGGTGCTCACGCAGCCAATGTCCTTGGACTCAGCGACCAGGTGCCCATGAGAAGCTGGCACCTGACCACCGGCCCCAGCCGCCGCATCCGCAGCGGTAAATCCGAAATCGTTCTCCGCCACGTTTCCCCGCGCTTCGTGAACACGAAGAACCCGAAAAGCGCCCAAGTCATTCTGGCTTTGCGCTGGATCGGCAAACAAGCCGTAGATGACGACGTGATTTCCAAGCTGCGCCGGCATCTCTCCCCAGCCGACCGCTCGGCTCTGCCGGCCGATGCCTCTTGTGCTCCCGCATGGATCGCCGACATCTTCCACCACCTCGCCAAGGACCCGACCGTCGCCTGACCATGGATGCCCTACTGAAGCTCACCCCCGCCGACCAACTCGATGCCTACGTTGAGGTCCACCGGGCGATGGGTCTCGATGCGGCGAGCGTCGAAAAGGACTTCTGGGTGTGCTGGACGTTGCGGGAAATCTTCGCTCTTCCGGACATCGGCGAGCACATTACCTTCAAGGGCGGCACCTCACTTTCCAAGGCTTGGAAACTTATCGAGCGCTTCTCCGAGGACATTGATCTCATCGTGGATAAGGACGTGCTTGGCTTCGGTGGTGACGCAGCTCCCGACAAGGCACCATCTAACAAACAGCGCAAGGCACGCCTCGAAGCTCTCATGGATGCCTGTCGCGACTGGGTCCAAGGAACGCTCCAACCCGCTCTCACCATGCGAATCCAGAACGCGCTCGGTGAAACTGGCTGGCAGCTCGAAGTCGATCCCGACATGGCCGACGGCCAATGTCTTCTTTTCCACTATCCGACGGCCTTTCCTGCCAGCGCCGCAGCTTACGTGCGCCCTGTCGTCAAAATCGAACTCGGTGCCCGTTCCGACGACTGGCCCCACGATGAAAAGCCCATCCAGCCCTATGTAACCGAGCACTTTCCCCAGCTCGATCCATCGCCCTCCTTCACCGTCCGCGTGCTCGCTGCCGAGCGCACGTTTTGGGAAAAAGCCTGCCTTCTACATGAGGAAACCTTTCGGCCACCGGGCAAGCCGAGGAAATTCCGCATGGCCCGCCATTACTACGACCTCTGGTGCCTCCTTCGCGCCGGCGTCGGTGAAAAAGCTCTCGCGCAAACCGCTCTCTTCGAGCGTGTCGCTGAACACCGCGAGCTCTTTTTCCGCTTCTCATGGGTGGACTACACCACCCACAAACCCGGCAGCTTCCGCCTCGCCCCGCCACTGGAACATCTCAGCGATTGGAAATCCGACTACGCCGCCATGCTCGGTCCCATGTTTTTCGGTGAAACTCCCTCCTTCGAGGAAATCATTACCATCGCCGCCGACTTCGAAAGAACCTTCAATGCCACCGCGAAGCTCAAACCCCCTTCAGGATCTTCAACGAAATGAGATTCAAACATCAACATGGATTGATTTTAGGGAACTTGTCGAAGTCCCAGACCGGATCTCAAAACATTGGCACTAAAGGACTATTGACGATTTCCGGTTCTGGCACGGCCCCTGCGATGTATGGCAGCATCGCCACCCGTCTTTGAACCCCAACATCCGCTTATCCCTACACTGCTAGATTCTGCATCCTCATCCCATGACCCGCAACGAAACTGCAACCTGCAAAGAACTCATCGAACCCGCTCTGGCCCAACTCGGCTGGACGTGGGCTGCTGGCATCAAAGCGGCAGCAGGCTGCAGCGGTCCGACTGCTGCGCAGCGGGGGCGTTCCTGACATTGCAAGCGCGCGGGGTTTTCCCTTCACTCTGAGCCATGCCTGAGCCGATTCCGACCTTCACAAGCCGTGAGGAAGTCATGTTTTTTGATACCGATTGCGCCGGGGTGGTGCACAACCTGGCCTACCTGCGGATGATCGAGACGTGCCGGACGAAGCTGGCCCGGGCCATGGGCATGGATTTCAAGGGCATGACCGAGGCCGGGTGCTTTCCGGCGGTGGTGCGCACCGAGATCGACTACCGGCGTCCCGCGCGACTTGGCGACACCCTGATCATCAACGGGCGGCTTGAGGGCCTCCAGCGCGCCCGGTTTTCCTGCAGCTTTGAGATGCGCCGCGAGGACGACGACGCGCAGCTGGTCACCTGTCGCCAAGTGATGGCCATGGTCGCCCTGCCAAGTGGTCGCCCCCAGCGGCTCGACCCGTCGTGGGCGGAGCGCTGGGGGGAGCTGCTGCTGGTTGAGACCGCGTAGGTCCCAATCGCGTCCCAGGCAGGAAGAAGCGACTGAAGTCGCTACTCCTCGGGCGGCGGACAGAGCACACGCAAGGAGCCGCGACCAGTCGCGTCCCAGAGAGGAAGAAGCGGCTGAAGTCGCTACTCCTTGGCGGGCTCCCCCACCCGCTTCTTCGCTCCGCCGTTCTCAATGTAGATGGACAGGAAGGTCACGTCTGCGGGCGTGATGCCGCTGATGCGGCCCGCCTGGCCGAGGGTGGCCGGCCGGACGCGGTCAAATTTTTGCCGCGCCTCCAGCTTCAACCCCTTGATTGTTAGGTACTCAACCCACGGCGGGATGGTTTTTGCCTCCTGCCGGGAGAGCTTGTCGACTTGTCGTTGCTGGCGCTGGAGGTGGCCCTCGAATTTGAATCGAGTTTCGATTTCGGGCCAAAGTTCCACGTGGAACTCTGCCTTGAGGCTATCCGGGAGCTCTTCCCAGGTGTTGGCCAGGATGCGGAACCAATGGTCGAGCTTGACGCCGGCGTGGGTGGTTTTACGAACAAACTTCTCTGCGCGGGCAAGTTCGGAGATGCGTGCGTTGACCTTGTCGACGCGAGCGGGTTCGGCCAAGCCGATCGCGGCGGCGCGCGGGGTGAGGCGCAGGTCGGCGTTGTCGTGGCGCAGGAGCAGGCGGTATTCGGCGCGGCTGGTGAACATCCGGTACGGTTCGGTGCAGCCCTTGGTGACAAGGTCATCGATCATCACGCCGATGTAGGCCTCGTCGCGGCCAAGCACCAGCGGGCTGTCGCCGCGGACTTTCAGGGCGGCATTGGTTCCGGCCATGAGCCCCTGGGCAGCGGCCTCCTCGTAGCCGGAGGTTCCATTGATCTGGCCGGCAAAGTAGAGGCCGGCGACTCGCTGGGTTTCCAGGGTCGGGTGCAGCTGGGTTGGCGGGCAATAATCATACTCAACCGCGTAGCCCGGGCGGATGATCTCGGCCATCTCCAACCCGGGGATGGTGCGGATGAAATCCAGCTGAACCTCGTAGGGCAGCGAGGTGGAAACCCCGTTGACATAGTACTCCAACGTGTGACGGCCTTCCGGCTCAAGAAACACCTGGTGGCGATCCTTCTCGGCAAACTTCACCACCTTGTCCTCGATGCTTGGGCAATACCGCGGACCGACGCCCTCGATGACGCCGCAGTACATCGGGCTCTGGTGCAGGTTGGCGCGGATGATTTCGTGGGTTGCCGGCGTGGTCCAAGTGATCCAACACGGCATTTGTTCCACGTGGAACTCCGGGTCTCCCCAGTCATTCAAGGAAAAAAGATCATCCGGCCCCCGCTTGAGCAGCTCCGGACAGAAGCTGAACAAGGTTGGCTGCGGGTCGCCGTCCTGGCGCTCGCAGGCGTCAAAGTTGATTGACCGCCCGTTGAGGCGGCACGGGGTTCCGGTTTTAAACCGCTCCACTTCAAACCCGAGGTCGCGCAGGCTGGTGCTCACCGTGGACGTCGCATCGCCCATCCGTCCGCCCTTTTCCTGGCGCAGGCCCACGTGCATGAGCCCCTGCATGAAGGTGCCCGCGCTCAGAACCACCGAGCGCGCCCGCAATTCCATCTGCAGGCTGGTGCGCACGCCCTGAACGGCGTCGCTTTTCACCAGGATCTCGGCTACATTCCCCTGATGCAAATCGACGCCGGGCATCCCCTCAAGAAACCGTTTGGCGCGAAATTGGTAGGCCTTCTTGTCGCACTGGGCGCGCGGGGCGCGCACGCTGGGACCCTTGCTGCCGTTGAGGAGGCGCCACTGGATGGCCGTCGCGTCGGTGTTCATTCCCATGAAGCCGCCCAGCGCATCGATCTCGCGGACCATGTGGCCCTTGGCCAGGCCGCCGATGGCCGGGTTGCAACTCATCTGTCCGATCGTGTCCAGATTCTGGGTCAGCACCGCCACGCTGGCACCGAGCCGGGCGGCGGCAAGCGCGGCCTCGATCCCGGCATGACCGGCGCCGATAACCAACACATCGTAATTTTTCGGGTAAACAAACATCGTTGCGGAGGCGGGCAGGCTAGCACCGCCACCCCGGAAGACAAGCCCAGGCGCGCCTGTTCCACGTGGAACAGAGGACCCCTGAATCTGCTTGATTGCTTGTTTTTAGGGTTGGATCAAGCCCTCCAACCGCTATGAAATACCGCATGCGCAAAGCCCTACCGATGATCTTGCTGCTCGTGGCCCTGCTGATCGCCTTCCGGCTTCTGGGCGCGCTCCGGCCTGACTGGCTGCCAAACTTCCAGCCGCTGGCGGCCTTGTTTTTCTGCGGTGCCGCCTGCCTGCGTTCGCGCTTGGGGATGATCGTCCCGCTGGCCGCCTGGCTGGTTTCCTTTCCCATGGTCAACGCGATGTACGGCAATGCCGCGGACACTTCCGGGCTGCTCATCGTCCTTGCCGGCTTTGCTGTGGTGGCCCTGATCGGCCACAGCCTGCGCGGCCGCGGCACCGGGGTGATGCTGGGTGGCGCGGTGGCCTCCTCGCTGGCATTCTTCGTTCTCACAAACCTAGTGTGCTGGATGACTTCACCACTCTACACCAAAGACTTACAAGGAGCCATCCAGGCCCTCTGGACCGGTCCCGTGGGCTTTGCGGAGCCGACGTGGGTGTTCCTGCGCAACAGCCTCGCGGCGGACACTTTGTTCGCGACGATGTTCCTGCTGGCCAGCCAGCCGCTGCGCGCAAAGCAGACGAGCCTCGTTGTTGCCAAGCAGGCATCTTAGGCTTGCGCCACCCGCGTGCTGCTCTTAACTGCGGCTTCTATTTTTCAACTAACTTGCCATGTCCTCAGGTTCACCTGCCCCCGCTGCCCTTGACTTCGCTGGATCCCCCATCAACCGCTCGCTTAGCGCGGACGAGAAAATCGAGCTATTCCGCCAGATGGTGCGCATCCGCCGCTTCGAGGGCGAGTCGCTGCGCTGGTACAACAAGGGGCGAATCGGCGGCTTCCTCCATCTTTATAACGGCCAGGAATCCATCGCCGTCGGGACCATCTCCCTGTGCGGCGAAAACGACCATGTCATCACTGCTTACCGCGACCACGGCCACGCACTGGCGGTGGGCATGAGCATGAACGAGTGCATGGCCGAGCTTTTCGGCAAGGCCACCGGCTGCTCGAAGGGCAAGGGCGGATCCATGCACTTTTTCGCTCCGGACAAAAACTACTGGGGTGGCCACGGCATCGTCGCCGGCCAAACCCCGCTTGGCCTTGGCCTCGCCTACGGGTTGAAGTACCTCGGCAAGGAAGGCTGCGCCCTGTGCTATCTTGGAGATGGGGCGGTCAACCAGGGCGCTTTCCACGAATCACTCAACCTCGCCGCCCTGTTCAATATCCCGGTGGTTTACATCATCGAAAACAACGGCTACTCGATGGGCACCTCGCAGAAGCGCTCCTCGGCCTACCAAGACTGTTTGGCCCAGCGCGCCGAAGCCTACGGCATGGAGTGGGACCTGGTGAATGGCGAGGATGTCTATGAAGTCCGCGCCAAGGCCCACATCGCCATGGAGCGCGCACGCAAGGAGCACAAGCCAAGCATCCTGGAAATCACCACCTACCGCTACTACGGCCACAGCGTCGCCGATGCGAACTTTAAAAAGTACCGCACCCCGGAGGAAATCGAGGACTACAAGACCAACCACGACCCGATCCGCCTCTGGCGCCGACGCCTCCTGGATGAAAAAGTCCTCACCGAGGAACTGGCCGAGGCAATCGAGGAGGCCGCCCGCCAGGAGGCTGTCGCCGCGGCAAAATTCGCCGAAGAATCCGCCCCGCCCACCGTCGAGGACATCACCAAGGACGTCTACTGGGAGGTCGACAACAACACCGAGGCTGGCGCCATCGGACGCCACTTCTTCAACGACTAACCGGGTGCTACCTGAAACCCAGTACCACCTAACCGTCACCCAATTTCCCTGCCATCATGTCCCGCACCCTTACCTACCGCGAAGCCCTGCGCGAAGGCCTCGACGAGGAACTCGCCCGCGATGAAAACGTTGTCCTCCTCGGCGAGGAAGTCGCCCAGTACAACGGCGCCTACAAGGTCACCAGCGGCCTGTGGGAAAAGTGGGGCGACAAGCGCGTGGTCGACACCCCGATTTCCGAAGCCGGCTTCATCGGCATGGGCATTGGTGCCTCGATGCTTGGCGTGCGCCCGGTCATGGAGCTCATGTTCTGGTCCTTCCACTCGGTTGCCTTTGACCAGCTCGTCAGCAACGGTGCCTGCGTGCGCTACATGTCCGGCGGCTTGATCAACTGCCCGATTGTCGTGCGCGGCCCGGCCAACGGCGGCACGAGCGTGGGGGCAACCCACTCGCACGTTCCGGAAGCAATGTTTGCCGCCTTCCCCGGACTGAAAGTCGTCGTTCCCGCCACCCCGGCTGACGTCAAGGGCCTCATCAAGGCCGCCATCCGCGACAACGACCCGGTCTTCTTCATGGAGAACACCCTCCTCTACGGCAACACCGGCGAGGTTCCCGATCCCGCCGACGGCGATTTCATCATCCCGCTTGGCAAGGCAGACATCAAACGTCCCGGCACCGACATCTCACTCATCGCCCACGGACGCTCCGTCCTGATCGCCCTGGAAGCCGCGGAAATCCTTCAGGCCGAACATGGCATCTCCGCCGAGGTGCTCGACTTGCGGACCATCCGCCCGCTCGACCAAGACGCCATCCTCGCCACCGTGCGCAAGACCCACCGCGCCGTCCTTGTCGACGAGTCCAAGGCCTTCGGCGGCGTCTCCGCCATGGTCGCCACCCTCATCCAGGAACACGCCTTCGATGACCTCGACGCTCCCGTCAAACGCGTCTGCACCATCGACGCCCCGGCCATCTACTCGGCTCACGTCGAACACGAACAGTTGCCCAACGCCAAACGCGTCGTCCAACAGGTCCTGACGATCGCCTGAGCTGCTAGAAAGGCGATCTTTGGATTTGCTTGTTGTTAGATCGTGCCGTTTAGTTAGTGGACCATGATCAAATCTCTAATTCTATCCATGGGCCTGGGCGTTTTCGCCATGGCTGCTACTTCCTGTTGTACGACCTGCGGCGGCTCCTCCAGTCGCAGCACCGCAGTGACCAGCGAGACGAGCCAGCAGATTGTCGGCTATCGTCAGGTTGAGCACGTTGTGGCCGCGGATTCGAAGGGCGGCATGGCCCAGGTGCGCGTCGTCCAGGAACCGGTGTACCAGGAAGTTGCTGTTAAGCGCAGCTGCGGCGGCTGGTTCTCCAGCACGGGCAGCAGGAGCAGCAGCAGCAGCTACCACAGTGGCGACTGCGTGCGCCACTACAGTGCCGACCACGGCCCATGCGGAACGACCGGCCCGATGACCATGGCGATGGCCTCGGCGCAGGGATCCAATGGTGCTCCGCAGATCGGGCTGATTCCGACCATGCGTCCGCTGGCAGGCTCCGCGACCCAATAACATCGCCCACCCCCCAGAAAAATTAGACCCCGACTCGCTGCAAGGCCTGCGGGGTTTTTTCGTTAGAAAACCACGATGAAACCGACCTATTTATTAGTTGTTGCCTGTGCCGTGCTCACCAGCAGTTGTTTGGCCTCTGGCCCGGGCGGGCCGATATGGGAATCGCCGCAGTTGCCGGAGGAAGGGAAGAAGGAGCGCCCGGCGGATTCAGCGTTTGTGGGGCTGACGTTGGAGAGAGCCGACACGCTGGCCAATGAGCACGGGATCATCACGCGGGTGGTGAGCGTGGACGGCGAGGCGCGCATGGTGACCCAGGACCACCTCCCCGAGCGGCTGAATTTCACGGTGGTCAAGGGCGTGATCACCAAAGTGACTCGGGGCTGAGCCAGAGGGCGAAAATTTTCTCGAAATCGTGGGCTGATCGCGCACTGTCGCGCGGTCAGCCCGCATCTATTCATTACCATGGCCATCAATATCGAAATGCCCAAGCTCTCGGACACCATGACCGAGGGCACCGTCGTCAAATGGCTCAAGAAGCCGGGTGACGTGGTGGAAATTGGCGATGTGCTCGCCGAGATCGAAACCGACAAGGCGACCATGGAGATGGAGTCCTTCGATGACGGGACGCTCGGCGAGATTCTCATTCAGAACGGGGAGAAGGCACCAGTTGGAGCAACGCTGGCGATCTTGAACGAAAAAGGCGCGGGCACCGTGGCCGCCGCCGCCCCGCCCGCAGCCACCGACAAGGCGGAAGGCGCGGATGCTCCCCAGGTCGCCAAGCAGGTGGACGCCGGAGTCAAACCCGCCGAAGCAGTCAAACCCGCCGCGCCGGTTTCCGCCGCACCCAGCGCCGGTGACCGGGTGAAGGCCTCGCCGCTTGCGCGCAAGGTGGCCGCCGCCAATGGCGTGGATCTGGCAACCCTTCAAGGCAGCGGACCGGGCGGACGGATTGTCAAAGCCGATGTGGAAGCCGCAGGGAAAGCCCCCGCCAAACCCGCGGCCGCCGCCGCAGCAAAGCCCTTGGCCGCCGCCCCGGCAGCCAAGGCGATGCTGCCGACGGTTTCCGGCGATGACCAGGTCATCCCGCTCAGCTCGATGCGCCGCATCATTGCCGAGCGCCTGCTGACGTCAAAAACGACCATCCCGCATTTCTACCTGCACGTGGAAATTGATGCCGCGCCACTCATGGCGCTGCGCCAGCAAATCAACGCGCAGGCCGAGCAAACCCACGGCAACAAATACAGCGTCAACGACTTCATCTTGAAGGCCACGATCCAGGCGGCCACCGCGGTGCCGGCCGTGAACGCCTCGTTCAATGGCGACTCGATTGTCCAGTTTGCCCATGTCGGGATGAGCGTGGCCATTGCGGTGGAAGATGGCTTGGTCACTCCGGTCATCAAGCAGGCGGAAACCAAGTCGCTGCTGCAAATTTCCCGCGAGGTGAAGGACTTCGCCGTGCGGGCCAAGGACAAGAAACTCAAGCCGAACGAGTTCGATGGTGGCACCTTCACCGTGTCCAACCTCGGCGCGTTTGGCATCGAGTCCTTTGACGCCATCGTCAACCCGCCACAGGCCGCCATCCTCTCGGTTGGTGCCGTGCTGGAAAAGGCCGTCGTCAAGGGCGGACAAATCGTCCCGGGCATGCGCATGAACCTCGGCCTGTCCTGCGACCACCGCGTCGTCGACGGCGCCGTCGGCGCCAAGTTCCTTGCTGAGCTCAAGAAGCTCCTCGAAAGCCCGGCGCTGATGCTCATCTGATCCGCGCAGCGATGCGGGGCTCGTGAGAGTTTCGGCTTGGGGACCCGCGCCACCGCCCGCTGCGCCATTCCCTCCTGCGATGCATGACCTGCCGCGGCAAGGCCGCAGCCGTGGACTGCTGCAGCTTGCTGCCGCTGTGATGCTCGCAGCTGGCTGCGGCATGCCCGGGGGTGCGCGCCGCCCCGCTCACCCGCGCTCGTCCAATTTG